>Ga0209463_1000031_pt1 | contig 118908 bp, 109 predicted proteins | sample AgamicMgSfrz_FD_187169 | JGI IMG/M metagenome (GOLD analysis project Ga0209463, IMG submission 187169) | Agave microbial communities from Guanajuato, Mexico - Mg.Sf.rz (SPAdes) (version 2) | ecosystem: Host-associated > Plants > Phyllosphere > Phylloplane/Leaf | place: Guanajuato, Mexico... | reverse complement strand
AATATATCAGCCGCACCACTGTAAGTCGGGCTTTCTATCAGCACATAATCGTGTGCTTGAACAAATACCTTGGCAATGATATCAATCCCTTGCTGTGCTCCAGATGTGATTACTATTGATTCCTCTGGTATGTATAAACGGTCGTACTTTTGAAAGTAGGCTGACATACCTGCTATTAGCTCTTCATCACCTTTAACATTTGCATAAGTTCCAAGCAAAAGCGGATATTTGTCAAAAATCTCCTTAGCATGCTGAGAAAGGTACCTATTAGGCAATAATGTCGGATCAACAACGGATGCTGAAAATTTATAAGTGACTGGCTCACGATGGATATCGGAGAGATGACTGTTATGAATATAAGAACGAATTGCTGGCTGCTCCTCTGATATATTGCTTATATGGTCACTATCTTTTCTGTAATAGCCTGTTTTATCCTTTGCATAAACATGCCCTTCCTCTTTTAAAAGCTGGTATGCCTTCAAGATAGTCAAACGATGAACACCAAGAAGCTCGGCAAGGCTTCGTACAGAAGGAAGCCTTTTATCTTTTGGCCACTCCCCTGTTTGGATACGTGTTAGCATATATTCATATACTTGCTTGTAAAGTGCCGTTTGTTCAGATTTCATAACCATATTGATCCCTCCTTTATCCATTATTGTACCATTTCCTTAAATCTGTTCTATGTGAAATTATCTGGTCTGTCCTGCCTGTTTTACAATAACGGCAGGAGGGATTTCATAATGACCATTTTCTTGTATAGTTTAATGTGTTTTATTTTTGGAACTACTTTTTTAGCAATCAAGGTTGGAGTTGACGAAGGCTTTCCACCCTTTCTGTCTGCAGGAATCCGTTTTTTGGCTGCAGGCGCAATTCTGTATATCATCCTGCTTGCCCGTAGAAAGACATCTTGGAAGCTTCTTTTGCGCAAAGAGCTGATGTTCACAGGATTTACCTTAACATTTATAACATTTGCTTGTCTTTATTGGGCAGAACAGTTTGTTTCCTCAGGAATTGCGGCAGTGCTGTCAGCTTCTGCTCCGATTATCATTATTCTTATCCAAACTGCCTTTATGGGAGTAAGAATTGATAAAGCCAGCATTGTCGGTATCATACTAGGATTCGCTGGAGTTTTCTTCCTATTTCTTCCGGGTCTATCCATCACTTGGAATACTTTCTGGATTATCGGGTGCGGAATTATCCTTTTTGGTCAATTTGGCTATGCAACAGGTTCAATTTGGTCTGGGAAAACGATTAGTACATTTAAAAAGGAAAGTCCAATGGCATTGAATGCTGTGCAAATGATATACGGAGGACTGTTTCTGCTGCTTTTATCTCTATTCGCAGGGGAACCTGCGCCTAATATAACCATACCGGGACTTTTGTCGATTCTTTATTTGACTGTAGCAGGGTCCATGATTGCCCATACTATCTATTACTATCTTGTCGCAAAAACAAATGCCTTTCTTCCTTCGACATGGTTATATGTTTCACCTTTAATCGCGTTAACAATAGGTCACTTTTTTTATAACGAAGCTGTTCATCCGGTCATGCTTGTTGGTGTTTTACTGATTTTATCAAGCCTTATTTTAGTAAACCTTGGAAAGATACTGCAATTTGTGTCCATAAAAAAAATGGCATCCTCTAAATGAGGACGCCATTTTTCAAGGGCTTTCGTCTAAATAAGACAAAGAAAGACGGATAAGACAAGATTCTAGAAATATCATCATTTCCTGGAAAATAATTTAGCTATTCGACAGCATTTCCTATAAATCACACTTCTAGATATCTGTTCACTTGGACTTATATTTCCGAGCAAGCTCCTGTGTTTCTGCTTTTCTGTTTCTTCTCATCTGGGCACGAACTTTACCTGATTCAAACAAACTGATTTCTTCTTCCGTTTGTGGGACAACCTGCGGCACTGCTGTTGGTTTGCCGTGTTCATCTATGGCAACCATTGTCAAAAAGCTGAGAGCACAAAGATGTTTTTCTCCTGAAAGCAAGTCTTCAGATGTCACCTTTACGAACACCTCCATAGAGGAGGTTCCTGTATAGGTTACAAAGGCTTCTAAACAAACTGAATTGCCCTCTTGAATTGGATGAAGGAAATCAACTGAATCAGTTGAAGCTGTCACAATATGCTTTCTTGCATGTTTCATGGCAGCAATAGCAGCCGTATCATCAATATATGCCATTAATTTCCCTCCGAACAATGTGCCATAAGTGTTCGTATCTGTTGGGAAAACAATGCTCGTTTTAACAACGAGCGACTCACTGCAATATTTAGAACCTACCATATATCCTCCTTAGGATTGCTTTCTAAGATTACTTCCTATAAATATTATATGTAATTTCCTAATTGCCGTCTATTAGACCACATGCTATTGAAAGAAAGAATTTTTCTTTTTTGCCTTTAGAAGATCACCCATCCATCCCCTTGTTTTTAAATAAGCATAAATAATTACAGTAGTCAGCACGATTAAGGCAAGCGAAATGGCATAGCCATATTTCCAATCAAGCTCAGGCATATATTTAAAGTTCATACCCCACAATGCTCCAAGTGCCATAATAGGAGTACAAAGGGCCGTAAACACTGTCAATGTCTTCATAATTTCATTTCCTCGATGCTGGGAAACAACCTCTTCAAAGTGGACGAGATTATTTAATTCTTTTTCATACTCATCAACTAAAGTAAGTCCTCTCTGAATCCGCTTAGAAACTCGCTTATAATCTCTGCCATCTGTGGCATCCTCTCCAAAGGCTTCCTCAATGGCAAACTTCAGCTCTAAAAAGGGCATCATGACGTTTTTCCAAATAAGTATTTCATGCCTTGACTGATAAATTTTATCTAAGGTTTTTGTACTATTCTTCTCTTTCACATCCCATATTAATTCATCTAGCTTTTCCTCGTATGTATCAATATGGTAAAGAATATCTGTCATAATGTTGCCAAGAATCACCATAAACCCATCAACTGGGGATATGGCATTTTGGGCAGATTGAATAATATCTGACCTTTTGTTTAAATGGAGGCTGTTATCATGATAATCCAATGTGATGAGATAATCGCCACACAGATAGAAGTAAAACAGCTCATAATCTCCTCTTTCCTCAATTTTCCGATTATAGATAAGTGAACCACTCAAAGATTCCTTGCCGATTGTTGATGTATCCATCTCCAAATAGTTCCCTTTTTTTTCATTGATGATTTTGTGCCAATCTTCAATGGGAATGTCCAGTTCTGCTTTTAATTGGTCGATCTCTTCAATCTTTTCAAGTGCATACCAAATCCATTTGCCCATGTGATGCTTTTTCAAAAAGATCACTCCGATCGCTTTTTTACTTTTATTTTCCCCTATTTCAAGGAAAAAAAACTTAAAACGACACGCAGGTTTCTAATCTGTCAGTCTTGGGTAAATAAAACTAAGCAATATTTTTTGGACAAACTATTCGGAGGGATGAATTATGAAAACGATGCGAACATTAGCGGTTGTCGGTGCAGGCGTTGGGGGTTATCTTCTATTTTCCTCAAAAGGAAAAGAAATGATGCAGCGGGTCACTCAGATGTTACACTCCAAAAAGGATGAATCACCTATCATGAAGGCCGGAAATCCCGATCCGCAAGATATCGGTGATAACAATATGGTTAGTGAAGGTGCTATGTATTCAGTAAACTACTATAATAAGCAGAGACCAGAGTAAGAAAAAAGGTCTCCACATTAAATGGAGACCAGTTTATTTACTTTTGGACGCAATTGCTCTTTTGCTCTTTTCATGCGTGTTTTAACCGTTGAAAGGGGCGTTTTTGTTTTGTCGCTAATTTCTAGCAATGTATTGTTATGATAATAGAATAATAGAAGAGGCTCCTTGTACATTTGCGGCAGCTCTTCTAATGTATCAATCATTTCTTCATGCGCACATTTGTTTATAATTGTATCCTCTGGCGGTAAGGAAACGGATGTCTCCCGTACATATGTATATACCGTTTCCTCCCAGAATTTCTTCGATGTCTTTTCTTTTCTCCAATAATCACGGCATTTATTTATCGCTATTTTATATAACCAGCTTTTTGCTTTACTGTAATCTTCGAAGGAAGAAAACGATAGATATGAAGATATAAGTACTTCCTGATAAATATCTTCGGCTAGTTCTTTATGTTTGACCAATGAAAGGATATAAGCAAATATCGCATTTCCATGTTCTTTAATTACCTCTTCATAACAGGCTTCATTACAATCACCTGTGCAGTTATTAATTAGGGGTTCCATCATTATCCTCCTTCCCCTAGGACGCTTCTACACAATAAACGAAACCGCACCTATTAACCCCTACACTTTTTTAAAAAGTTTTTTATATTTTTATTGATGTGCTTGTTTGCCTGGTGAAAGCCAAATGGAAAAGCCGATTTTTTTGCAAATAGTTAAATAATGCAGCAGTGCTAGAATGACAGCACCTAAATTCATGCCTATTGCAATGCCACCCATCTGTAAATGGCTTAAGGAGCCAAGATAATAGATAGCTGTATATGAAAAAATAGTAGCCCAAACCGAGTGGAATACCGCATCCTTTAAGAGTCCGAGGCCAATAAGGAAAGCCTGCATTGGAATCGTGAAATAGTGCAAGAAGAAATACGGCCATAATAATTGCACAATGGAAGCAGCTTGAGATGAGTGAAAGAATTTCATTGTCAGCGGCTCTGCATAAAAGTAAAAAATGGCAATAGCAACTGACCCGTACCCAAGGGTTATCAGCATTACTTGTTTAAGCAGATGCTGTAAATGTAAATAGTTCCTTTCGGCATAAGCCTTTGAAACGGTCGGAATAAGCATTGTCATAAAGGAGTGTGCAATGAATGCCGGAAAAAAGCCTATAGTCAAGGCAATCCCTGCAAGCATCCCATACTGCTCTGTCGCATTTGCTGCCGTTATACCAGATGCAACCAATGCGCCTTTTATTAAAAAGGGCTGTATAGCATGGGACAATGCATGAAAAATCCGTAAGCCTGTCGTCGGAATGGAGACAGACAAAAGATCCTTCCAAATTGCCTTGCCACCCATTCGCTCATTTTCACCTTTTCTAATACGTTGATACTGAACGAAAAACATATGAAGCAAATACAAAAATACTACTAAATCACTGCCAACAATGGTACAAAATGCGATTAAAACAGATGTTTCCAAATCAAAGGAAAACCATTGAAAAAGAAAAACAAGCATTCCTAGTTGAACAATTTTACGCAGGAAATTAGATGCTGCTATTTTTCCCATTTGCTGTTTGCCCATAAAGAAGCCTCTAGCAATCGACGTAAAGGAAATAACCGGCAGCAGCAAAAGAACGAGCCATTTTAAGATTGGGTGATAGTCCTGGAATATTGGAATAAACGGAATGACGAAACCAGCGACTATCGTCAGCACAATTGTAAAGATGATTGTCCATTTTATTACTTGTTGAAGCATACTGTGATGATAGACTGAATCCTTTTCAGCAATAAACTTCGAAATGGAGACAGGAAGCTCAAAGCTCGCCAGCAGCACAATAAGGAATATTGTCGGCAGAACTGTCATGAAAAGTCCAAGTCCCTGTTCCCCCAATTCCCTCGCCATAACCATGTTAATCAAAAACTCAATACATTCACCAAAAAACGCCGTAACAATCAATAAAAGCGTACCTTTATAAAATGAGCTCATCGATCTCTCCTTACAAAAAAAATAGATTATTTTCTTTTGCTTTTAAACCATCATATGAGACAAGTTATAAAAATATATTTATTTGTTTTAAATTGACGTTAATCAAACGTTTGTTTAAATAAGACAAACCCAATAACGACAAGGCTTTATAACAATTGAAATAAAAAAAATCCGCAAGGTTTCCCTGCGGATGCTTCTACTCAACAAGCCGATATTTAAATGCGTAAATGACAGCCTGCGTCCTGTCCTGCACTTGTAGCTTGCTTAAAATATTACTAACATGTGTTTTGACTGTTTTGATGGCAATAAACAAAACATCGGCAATTTCCTGATTGCTTTTCCCTTCAGCCATTAGCAGCAGTATTTCCATCTCTCTTGCTGTTAGTTCATCATGAAGCAAGATTTTCGGCTTCTCTCTCATTTTCATCATCATTTTATCAGTGACCTCTGGTTCGAGTACAATCTGACCATTAAAGGTGGAACGGACTGCCTCAGCTATTTCACTTGCCTTCGACGTTTTCAGCATATAACTGGTCGCTCCTGCCTGCAATGCTGGATATACCTTCTCATCATCCAGGAAGCTCGTTACAATAATAATTTTCGCTTCAGGCCAGGCTTCAACAATATGCTTTGTTGCTTCAATCCCATCCATTTCATCCATGACCAAATCCATTAAAATGATATCAGGGCGCAATTCTAAAGCCATTTCAATTGCTGTTTTTCCATTGTCAGCTTCACCGACGACTTCAATATCCGACTGTGCCGATAAATAGGAGGACACGCCTATCCGCACCATCTCGTGATCATCAACAAACAGAACTCTAATCATGCTTTCGCCTCCACATCTAAAATCATTGGCACCTTCACTTCAAGCCGTGTCCCTTTTTGCTGCAGACTGACTATTTTCAGCTGACCGCCAATTTCCGCTGCCCGCTCCTGCATGTTCTGCAGTCCATATGAGCCGGTTTTGCTTTCTTCCACATCGAATCCAATCCCATCATCCATGACCCTTAAGATAACATATTGTTCTCTATGTAAAAGCTGCACATCAAAATTACTTGCTTTTGCATGCCTAAGTGTATTTGATACAGATTCCTGCAGTATACGGAATAAATGGTCTTCAATTCCTTTATCTAAACTAAATTCCTCTAGCTTCCATGTTATTTTCATTTCTACTTTATGGACAAGCTCTGATAAAAGCTCCATTATTCCTTCTTTTAACGTTTTATCCTTAAGAGCTGCAGGTCTCAAGTGCAGCAGCAATGCTCTCATTTCAAGCTGTGACTGGTGGATTGTCTCTTCTACTAGCTTTAACTGCTTTGACTCGATCGGATCACCTTCAGGCTGCCTTCTTTCATTGATTGCAGACAATAGCATGGAAGCAGCAAAAAGCTGCTGACTGACAGAATCGTGAAGCTCTCTTGCAAGCCGATTCCGCTCATCAGCAATGACTGCTTGCACTCTGGAATGCTGATCCTCTGCTTGCTCTGTCACAAGCTTTTGTGATAGTCTAATCTGTTCCTTAAGTTTGTTTTGTACATTCGTTATTTTTGCCCCTAAAGAATGAATTTCCTCATAAAAGCCAGAGCTTTCTCGTTCCAATTCCTTATTTTTGTCTCCGCTGTGGATGATGCCATCAAGTGCATTAAACTGCTTCCTCCATGAATACCCGCTCAACACACCAAAAAAAAGGCCTATTGCCACATCCGCACTAACTAGAAATAGAACAAATGGGATATCAAGGACTTGCTTTTCCCAAATATCATTCCAGCTATCTGGCGGGAACACAAGCAGGAAGGCACCTGATGTGAACAGAAGCAGAATTAATGCAATACTCATTCCCCAGAGAATTTGCCTTTGGATTATGCTCATATTCTTTTCACCTCAAGATTTCCTACAAGGAAAGAGGTGATAATCTTCACTCTTGTCTCAGCCTGGTCAAAACCAGTGCTGCTTCTCATAATATTCATATTGAATGCATTGACCGCATTCTCTTCATCAAATATATACGCAGAACCGAGCAGGACAGAATGATTGATGCTGACCTCTAAATCATAAGGAATGTATATCTTCACATTGCCGACTAGATTTCGCACTGCAATTACTGTCTCTCCTTGCGGCAAAACTGTATAGCTTAAATCGATGATTGTGTCACTTGCACCTGTTTGAATATTGATATCCTTCCATTCGTAAACATGATCAGGTGTTTCATTCCGCTGAAACAGGCGATTGCGAAACATTGGCTCCTTTTTAATAATGACCTCATCAGCATCTCCTGCTTCCTTATGCTTGATGATCGGCTTGATTACTTCTTTATTGTTCTTTTTCTGGATATACTGCACAAACCAGTAAAAAAGAAGACTGAACAGCAGGAATTTTACTGTAAACATATTGAGTACACTGATTAAAAGCACAAGCAAACCAGCCCAAAACATCAGCTTGCCTATTTTCCTTTTCCTTCCCTTTTTACCGTAATACATTAGTCCAATCGAAACTAAAAAGGAAAAAATCAACCCTGGATGCAAAACAAAAATCTCTAATAGAAGCAGGAATCCAGCGATGATGACAATCCATCCTGCAAAGTCCTTCTTTATTCTCTGAAACAACGGAATTCCTCCTTCCATTCATGCTGGCTACGCCCTTCCGGCTATTGATAATAGCGTATTATCCATACTCGGAAAGGCGTATAAAAAAACCTACGCCTTTTAAGAATATCATTTTTTTCAGGAAGTGAAAGTTTCATCTTTCTTTTCCTCAATCTTTTTTTCTAAAGCAGCTATTTTTTCATCAATTGTATGCTGATAGTACTTGTTAGTTATCTTTTTCTCCAAACCGTCGATATATGTTTCCATTTCATCGAACTTAGCTGTTCCGGCAGAATCCCCTTGTTTATCGGTAATTTTATTCATTGTGTAAGAAGCTCTAGTCATGTTTTCTTTCCCCATCAGCTCAAGACGACGAATGTTCATGTCCTTCAGTTTATGCTTCATTTCTGCATATTTTGCTTCTAGCTCACTTGTCTGCTTATCCGTGATTTTCAGTGATTCAGTTAAACGGACAATTCTTTCCTCATAATGATTTTGTTCTGTTTGAGCAAAAGAGAACAGCTCCTCTTCACCAGCCTGTGAAGCGATTTCTGCTTGCTTTTTACGTTTTGCAGCAAGTTCCTCAGCCTCTTTAAGCTCTTTTGTGAATGCTTCTTTTAATACATATTGTCGTTTCACAAGCTCTTTTACTTTTTCTGTTTCTTTTTCACATTCTCTTAAATATTGGTTAAGAAGCGCTAGGGGATTTTTATTTTCCTTTTTGTCGAGCACTTCATTTATATCTGCCATTACTGCATTTTTAATTCTTTCTAATAGGTTTGCCATGATTTTTTTCCTCTTTTCTGTTTAGTTTTTATTTATTTAGTTCAGACCATTGCTTTTCAAAATTCTGGAACGGATCATCTGAGTTTGATTTCTGTGTGGCTGCACCTGATTTTTTCCACTTTTTAAACACTAACAACAGGACGTATGCTGCAACAAGGGCAATGATTGCTGGAAGATTGCTTGCTGTGATGCACAGTAACACGATACCTAAAGCACCCCAGCCTATTTTTGCCCCAGTTGTACCTGCCTTCATAAATTGCTTGAACACAAGGTACAGCAATACTCCGCTAATAACTAATCCTACTAAAGGACCTAAATGTGACAGCAGGACAATTGCTGCTGTCGCTCCTATAAGAAATAAACCAAATTTTTTCATCAATCAATCTCTCCTTTCTTATACTCCTATCATAGCTTTCGACATGATTTTTCATAACGTGCTTCCGCTTGATTTCTTTCTAAGACTTGAGGCTTAGTGAATGCTCAGCATTTTAAGGCATACGAAAAAAAGACCTTCATGCAGAAGGTCTTTATATGTAACACCTTATAAACTCAATCCTTTTCACCCCACGAGTCTGCTGTAAATCGCCCTTGCTCTTGTCCGCTCGCTTGTACCATGAATAATGGCACGGCCGTCCTTAAAGAGAACAATGCGATGCTCTTCATATTCACATGCAAGCAAATATGGATTTACTATCATATTTCGAACGACATGCTGTATATTTTGGGACAATGCCTTTAGATCATAAATATGGGAAACTCCAGGGCGAATTTGGATAGCATCTCTGCCACATAGTATGTCTGTCTTTGTTTGATTACCAGCTTCTAAATATGGGAAGGCCCTCTGACTGCATGTAGGACAATGAGAATCCTTCAGCTTTGCTGCGTGAATTTCCGCTTTTTGCATATTCCAAATATCATAGGATATAAGCAAAGGTTCTACGGCCTTTCCTGTAAGTAATTTCAAGGCATAAGCCGTTTGAAATGCTGCCACAAGCTGGACAATTGGGCTGATAACTCCAACACTGTCACATGTCTCTGTTTGTGCAGGAAGATGCTTAATAATGCAGTGCAGGCAAGGTGTAGTGCCTGGAATGACGGGATATGTTAAGCCGTAGCTGCCGACACACGCACCAAATATATAAGGTTTATTCATTTTTACGGCTGCATCATTAATGATGAGCCTTGTTTCAAAGTTATCCATGCCATCAATGATGATGGAAGCATCCTTGATGATTGTTTCAATGTTTTGACCTGTTATATCCTCTATACGACAGTCTATTGAAACATCGCTGTTAATTTTCTCTAACCTCTGTTTTGCAGCTATAGCCTTTGGCAGCTTTAAGGCTGCATCTTCCTCGGTATACAGCTGCTGTCTTTGAAGGTTGCTATATTCGACATAATCTCTATCTATAATAGTCAGCTTCTTGATGCCTGCTCTTGTCAGCATTTCCGCTGTAGAAGAACCAAGTGCGCCGACACCTAAAATAACCGCATGACTTTCTTTCAGTTTTTTTTGGCCAGCAGCTCCGATAAACAGCTCCTGTTTGGCATACTTTCTAATCATGATGTTACCAATCCGCTTAATGGGCTGCTCGCTTCGCCGTATTCCTTAATATCCATTCGGCCAGCTTCAAAGCCTAGTCTACCTGCTTCAATTGCCAGACTCATACCCTTTGCCATTTTAACAGGATCATTTGCATTCGAAACTGCCGTGTTCAGCAGGACGCCATCTGCCCCAAGCTCCATTGCAAAGGCTGCGTCCTTAGGAGAACCAACACCTGCATCTACAATAACAGGAATAGCTGATTGCTCAATTATCAGGCGGATATTTAACGGGTTAATGATTCCTCTTCCAGAGCCAATCGGAGCTGCACCCGGCATCACAGCATGTACCCCTAATTCCTCAAGTCGCCTAGCCAAAACCACATCGTCAGACGTATACGGCAAAACAGTGAACCCTAACTCCAGCAGCTTTTCTGACGCCTTCAATGTTTCAATCGGATCTGGCAGCAATGATTTGCTACAGCCTATAATTTCGACCTTAACCATGTCGCAAAGACCTGAAGCCTTTGCAAGCTTTGCAATCCGGACTGCTTCGTCCGCATTTTTTGCTCCTGCTGTATTAGGCAGCAGCGAATATTTTGTTAAATCCAATTGCTCAAGAAAATTAGGCTGAGATTCCTCAAACACATTCATTCTTCTAACTGCAAAAGTCAATATCTCGGCACCTGAGACCGCTACAGCCTCTTTCTGAACTTCATATGATGGATATTTACCTGTCCCAAGCAGTAATCTTGATTGAAATGTGCGATTTCCTATCTTCAACATAATTATCCTCCTCCTACAAAATGAATAAGCTCTAATATATCCCTATTAACAAGGGTTGTAGATTGATAGTTTTTTTTGTCAATAATTTCTCTGTTTAGCTCTGCTATAACTATTCTGTCCTTAAGTCCATACCACACTAATAAATCTTGCAATGTCACAATCTCTTCCGGTATATCCGCGGATTTCCCATTCAATTGAATAATCATTGCAGCACACCCTTTCTTTCTGCAGCTTTTTCTGCCCTATCAAGCTTGAAGGCAGTAACCCAATCCTTGTTAACGCTTCTTTCCATTAATAAATCCCTGATCATCATCCCTGTTGCCGGTGCCATTAATATACCGTTTCGTTGATGTCCCGCTGCAAAATAAAGACCGCGTGTTTCAGGATGTTCACCGATAAACGGCCTTTTATCAAAGGATTGCGGCCTTAATCCTGCCCAAAACCTATGTGGCCGCATTGTCGAAATTTCAGGCATGAGGCTTTTGGCCTTCTCCATTATTTCCTGGATTCCTCCGAAGGTCGGCAATTCATTCCAATCATTCCATTTCTGCGTTGCTCCGATAACCAACTGATTGTTATTCCTTGGCACGATGTAACTCTTCTCATGAAATAATGTTTTCGTTAAAGGCATTTTGTCATTTATGACAGATAGACATTCTCCTTTTACGGGAACTAAGGCATGCTGCAAGCCAGCCTCCGAAAAAAACTTATTTGACCACACTCCGCAAGCAATGATTACATTTTCCGCATAAAAGCTGTTGTTCGTTGTCTTTATTAGAAATCCTGTACCCTGTTTGACTACTTCAAGCACCATCGTATGTTCAAAGATTTGTGCACCGTTTTTTAGGGCGCCCTTACAAAATCCATTGCAAGCAGACAATGGGGTTACATGAACATCGTCTTTCATATAGACAGCACCGAGTATTTCCTGACTGGCATGCTTTTCAGCCTTATACACCTCTACCTTTGAAAGCCATTGGACGGAGGGCAGCTTCATAACAGCTTCAAGCTTTCTTTTCTCCTCTTCTGAAAACACAAGATTTAAAATGCCGCCTTTTTTTAGCTCAATATCTATACCGCAGGTTTCCTTTAATTGCTTAGATAGACTGTCATATTGACAATGGCTGTCAGCAACAAACGAATATACATCCTTAAACTCCTCCCATTCAGAATGGGCACCGAGCATTCCTGCTGCAGCACTCGTCGTTTTTCCGCCAACTTCATTTGCTTCAATTACAGCGGTTTGAATGTTTTCGGCTGATAGATAATAGGCAATCGCATTGCCTATTATACCGCCGCCAATAACAGCAGCTTCAAATTTTTGTATTTGCATACGCTTTGCACCTTTCATAATAGTTTTGTGCGGCAAGCTGCGGATTTTTCGCCCCAAAAATTCCTGACATAATTGCAATGCCATCCGCTCCGCAATTATTTATTTCACTTACAAGCTCCTCTGTAATTCCACCGATTGCATACACAGGAATGCTGACTTGCTTCTTTATCTCATGCAATATTTTAATTCCATTTGGAGGAATCCCTCTTTTACTTTTCGTATGGAAGCAATGTCCGTATAGGAGATAATCAGCTCCCTCCCTTTCTGCGTCTAATGCTGATTGAAGGCTATGCACAGATCTCCCTGCAAGACCGCAGGCTGTTTTCCTTCTGACCGCCTCAATTGCCATACCCTTTTCAGGTAGGTGTACATGAAGCATATTGGCCAGCAGCAAAATTTCTGCCCTTCCATTAATGATTATTTTTCTTTTATCTGCTCCTTTTGCCAGCAGCTGTTTGCAAAGGCAATAAATTTCTAACATCGATTTCGACTTCTCCCTTATATGCACATAATCAACATATGGAAGAATTTGCAGGATGATTTCACATGTTTTTTCAACTGAAAAGGAATCATTCGTTATCGCGGCAAGCTTCATTTTAAACCACCTTTACCTATATACTTACTCAACTTTAAAGTTTAGCCATCCCTCCAATTCTGCCTCTTTCCAATAAAAAAACCACTTTCCCGCATAGGAAAGTGGTTTGTCATTTTGTACAATACTGTAAAAAGTGCACAACAAAACAATCTGCCACTTTCCTACGCAGGTGCGAACCTGTTCAGGTTATGAGGGTTTTAAAGTAGCTACTTTATTCTCAGCCCTTATCAAGGGATCCCCTAGTGATGATTTTCATTTTCGTTTTCTTTTGTACTTAAAGGATATCATATTTACCTTATATTTCAAGCGATTATCTTAAATTTTAAGAATCATCTATTTATTTCGTTATTTCTCCACTTCGTCAAGGAAGCTATCTGATCTGATTCCTGTCCTTCTTAGAATGAAATCAAAATTCACATTAACCTTTGCTTCCGCAAAGTAGCTATTCCAGTCTTCCTTGATTTTTGAAAACTGATTATTATGCTGCCTTCTCATTATTTCACCAAATCCGAATATATCAAGCCCGTATTCATTTTGCATTTTTGCGACAGTTTTTTGTATTTTGTCAGCGGCTGATTTGCTGACAAGATCTTCATATTTCTTAAAAGTCTCTATTTTATCCAATGATTTATAGCATTGTGTTCCTTCAATATATCCCTCTGCTTTAACGTTAATATTAAATTCGGGCCTTACTCCGTCCATCTTCGTTTGTACATCTGTTGTGGAATGAATAATTCTAACAGCACTATATTCATCTTCACCGCATTGTACTGTTAATGTCGTATTTTTGAATTTGTCCGTTATCCATAAATAAACCCTAGTGTCGTCTAATGGCAGAAAACCCGCCAGCTTCTTCTTGTTAAAGAAGCCAAGAGAATCTACTAAAACGATCGCTTCTGGCGTTACATTATTCATATTCTCTACAGTGGCACCGACCTTTTTATCACCTTCGACAACTACTGCATTTAAGACAGCCTCTTTCCCCTCTAAGGTGACATCATTGATAAAATCATTTATCCGCATGTCCGGATCTCCACCCCAGTCTTGGAACATATTCTCAAGCTGTGTGGACAGCTTCAGTGAGGATGACTTACGGTATAGATTTGTGACCTTCAACACATCTGACGCCTTACTGTCTTTAGCAATGAGAATTTTAAAATCATCGCGCAGCTCTCTGTTCCTCTCTAAGTAATCAATAAAATCAATCATGCCTGATTTTGCCACGTCTTCACCAATAACAAGCAGCTTCATATGAGAAAAAACAAGATACTGTGCATAATATTGGCTGAACTGATGGCTGACCTCCGATAAGGTTTCTCCTTCAATCGTTTCTACTAACGAGGGAGCATTTCCTCCGCTCGTCCGTGAATTCAGCTCTGCGGCATTCAAGGCTTCAACGGTAACCTCATATTTCCCGTCGTCACCTTTATCAATAGCCATCCCAGAAACCAGCTTTATCTCTGAAAGCTCCTTCCGATCCCAGCATCCACCCAAAAGGAATACAACTAAAACAGAGATTAACATCTTTCCAAAAAGCTTCAATCTCCACTGCCTCCTTTCGACTGCTTAGGAGGAGATGGAGATCCTTGAGGCTTTTGCTTATCTAGGGTGGTAGGACTTAAATAAGCTGGCCGCTTGTTTTGGAACCAAATCGGTGTACGGATAAAGATATCCTTTTGGTCCTCGACTATAAATGGTGCAACTGGAGCTAGATAAGGAACACCTACAGACCGAAGCGAGCTAAGATGTGCCACCATGAATATCAACACGAGTAATACACCATACAATCCTAGTATGGAAGCGACTATAATAAGAACAAATCGGATAAGCCGTGAAGCATTCGCAAAGCTGTAGTTCGGAAACACAAAGTTGGCAATTGCCGTAATTGCCACAATGATGACCATGATATTAGAAATAATTCCCGCTTCTGCTGCAGCCTGACCGATAACTAACGCACCTACGATTGATACTGTCTGCCCAACGGCCCTTGGCATGCGGACACCGGCTTCCCTTAGTATTTCAAAGGTTATTTCCATAATAAAGACCTCAATTACCGCAGGGAACGGCACACCCTCCCGCTGGGCGATAACACTTAACAGCAAGGTTGTCGGCAATAACTCTGGGTGAAAGGTCAAGACTCCTACATATGCAGAAGGCATAAGCAGCCCGATCATAAAGGACAAATACCTTATCATCCTGATAAAACTGCTCATAAAGTAGTTTTGGTAATTATCTTCAGATGATATAAAGAAATCTGTCAATACAGCAGGAACGAGCAAAATAAAGGGTGTTCCATCTGTAATAATGGCAATTTTCCCATCCAAAAGCGCAGAGCTGACAGAGTCTGGTCGCTCTGTATTCAAGGCTAAAGGAAAAACAGTCGCCGATTTATCTTGAATAAGCTCCTCTATATTTGCAGACTCAAAAATAGCAGAAATATTGATATCTTTTATCCGCTTCCGAACCTCTTCCAAAATCTTTTCATTAACAATTCCTTTGACGGAGCCAATGTATACACTTGTTCTTGTTTCATTACCTACCTTGAACTTTTCAAATTGTAGATTATGATTTTTGATTCTTTTTCGGATCAAGTTAATGTTCGTAGAAATATCTTCGACAAAGGCATCCTTCGGTCCTCTAACAACTGTTTGTGTTGTTGGCTCTGAGACCGTTCTTCCTTCACTGTTGATAAAGCTTATAGTGAGTGCTGCCGGAACGCCTTTTATGATAACAGCAATCCTTCCTTCAAGAATAGTCTCCGTCATTTCACTTAGTGTATGGATGAGCTTATAACCTGAGACTCCAAAGGCTTTTTTTCCGAAGGCTTGCAGTTCATCGACACTGGTGATTCTTATATCTTGTTCAACAGGACTTTCCAGGGTTTGTCCAAGCATATCTTTAAGGAAGTCTGTATTGATAACCGTATCCAAATAGAAAATAATTGCTTCAGATTTACCAACAAGTATATCATCTGCCTTTAAATCTGCAGTATGTCCAAAAATCTTTTTAATTTCATCCTTTATCGTTTCAAAGCTGATGTTTTTCATTTCAATTTCTTGTGCTTTGCTTGGTGTGGAATTGGAAGGAATTTGTTTTTTCGAGTTAATATTCATCAGTTTTTTCAAAAACTTGTTCATGCTTTTACCTCCTTGCCTGCACTTCGGTCTTTTCTCCATTTCTTAAACAATAATGTGACAAGTATTAATATAGGAACTCCATATTCCATCGGCAAATGCAGGACAAAAATATCCACATAAAGACCCTCCCGAATATGGTCCGAAAAGTCATTGCTGATGAAAATGGAAAACATCGATACGATGCATGCAATAGGAATGGAAAAAAAGCGATACGGTTTATTAAACACATATTCCAGCCCTTTAAGACCGCCATAAATAAAAACAGAGCTTTTAATTAATATCCCAAGCATAATAATGAAGACGACTAATGCATCAATTCTTTCAATAAATTCCCCGATGCTAACTAGCCTTGCCGCACTAAGTAAAGGAAAGTTTGAACGGAGAGCGATGTTCTCCCCTAATGATGTAATTATCAGGAAAACAGACAGCAGCAAGAGCATGCTGGCAATAATAACGCCGAAAATACTAATGACTCTGCTGTATTTAAAATTTGTCACATCGGCAAGCACCACTGTAAATGCAATCATCTCTCCATAAGGAAAGACAGATATCGATGGTACGATTGCTTTCACTATCGGTTTCCAGCCATTAGCAGCAACCGGTTCTAAATTGGAAATTTCAATATTGCCGCTTCCGTACAAGAAAATAAAAAGCATCAACATGAAGGCAAATGTATACGGTGTGAAAATTTCCGAGGTTCGTCCAAGTACCTCAATACCCATATAAAGAATGTAGCCTATTACAAGCGCAAGCAAGGCAACGGTGACCTCGATCGGCGTTAAGGGTAATATTGCCGCTGAAATCATTTCTCCAAAGTCCCTTATTACCCGACAGGCAATATAAAGAAAGTAACAAATATAACCAAGCGACATGACGATTGCTACAGGTCTGGAAAAGCAAATTTCCAATATTTCAAAGAAATTTTTTCCGGGCTGCAAGGACAGCAAAAAATAATAAGCAGATATAATAAGCAGACCAATAAAAAGCCCAGCTATTATGACAATCCAAGCATCACGCTTTGCTTCCATACCTACCCCGACTACAATAGCGCTGCCGAGCAGGAAATTTATAACTAATGTAATTAATTGGCTTAATGATATGTTTTCCTTTAGCATACGCTCAACACCTTATATCTTAATGCACAGCAAGATTTACATATTCCTTTCTTTCATCTGCTTGCTATGATGTTTTCCCCTCCATTTCTTGAACAGGAGGATTACCGTCAAAAGAAGTGGCAGTCCGAACTGGAGCGGCACATGCAATAAAAACGGGTTGGAGAATAGCCCTTCATCTAAATGATCCGAATACCCTTTTGCAATAAAAATCGAGAAAAGTGAAACCACACATGATATAGGGATTGCAAAAAAACGAAACGGAATAGTGAAAATATACTCTAATCCTTTTAATCCACCATATATGTAAATAGAGCTCTTCACTAATGTTCCTAATACCATCGTGAAGACAACAATAGCATCAACACGCTGAATAAATTCTCCAATTGAAATCAGCCTTGCTGCACTCAACAGTGGAAAATTAGAACGAAGGGCAATATTTTGACCCAATGATAAAATAATCAACACTGATGATGCTATGAGAAGAAGGCTGGAACAAATCACACTGAACATCACAACCCTGCTGCTTAAATCTAATCTCGTCACACTCGGAAGAATGAATGTTAAGAAAAGCAGCTGACCATATGGGCGGATGAGCTCATATGGAAAAATCACCTTCCATAAAGGTTCCAATCCCTCTCCCAACATAGGCTTAATATTTGATAAATCTAAATTTTTCCCTGAATATAAAAACACACATAATAAGACCATAAATATGATGGCATATGGTGTAAAAATTTCAGATGTTCTGGCAAGCACCTCTAGCCCTAAATAAAGCACATATCCAATAACAAGAAGCAGTGTAAATACGCTGAATTCAATCGGAGTAGTCGGAAGAACTGTAGCAGAAATCAATTCTCCGAAGTCCCTGATGATACGACACGCATAGTACAAGAAGTACATCGAGTAGACCAAGCTTAAGCAGATTGCTATCGGCCTTTTAAAGCAATACTCAAACATCTCGTACAGGTTTTTTCCCGGCAAGAGCGAGCTTAAATATAAATAAAATGCTGTAATCAGTATCCCAAGTGCAAATGCAATTATGAGGGCAATCCAAGCATCCTCTTTTGCGTCTAATGCAAGCCCAAAAACAATGGAGCTACCAATTTGGAAATTGAATACAATTGCTGCTAATTGGCTTAAAGAAATATTCTCTTTCAGCATCGGACTCCACTTCCTTTAGTTTTTAGCTTGTGATTTATTGCCTTGCAGCTTCTTTTTCAGCCTTCTAAAATCAACTACTACTGACCAGATAAAGCCAAAGCCAGCTGTTAATACAATGGTGATTGCTCCTGCTCCAACCTCTGCCTTGTAAATGTTCAGAAAGCAGTTTTTTAAGCTGTCATGAAAAACAAATAAATCAAGTATGAGTGTAAGGCTCCCCATCATGCCAATCATTAATAAATAAACAAATGTAACCATATATCATTTCACCTGCAAATAGTAATATTCTTGTCTTATCTTGTGAAAATTCTCCAATATTATGTAGAAAATATTTGCAGGGATAAAAATAAAAAATGCCGCTGAAAATTTCGCGGCATTTTTTATGGAAAAACTGCAAAAAAAGCCGCTAATTATTTAGCGGCTTTTCAATGGTCTATTAATTATTTAACTTCTGAAATTTCACCTTTAAAGAAAACTTTGCGTTCTAGCGGGATATTGAGTTCTTTCAGCATTTGCTTTAATTCTCTTTCTTCCCTGTCTGTTACTAAGCTGATGACTGTTCCTTCCTTGCCGAATCTGCCTGTCCGACCGGAACGGTGGATATACTGTGTTTTGTCTTTGGCAAAGTCAAAGTGGACAACATGTGTTATATTTTGGATATCTAATCCGCGTGCTGCAACGTCTGTTGCAAGCAGCATAGATGTTTTGCCTGAACGGAATAGCCTTGTATATTTTTGTCTGTCCATTTTGTTAAGATCGCTATGAAGTCTGCTTGTTTGAATTTCCTTAAAGGCAAGTTTTTCGTGGAGTACATCCAATGTACCGATATCCTTAACAAAAACAAGCACTTTCGCATTCTCCAAACGAGAGATTTTCTCCATCAGCTTGATTTTGTCTCGATGCTCTGCCTGGAAATAGATATGATTTACATCTGCAGCTTCAATACTCGTATCTTTTTTAACAGTAATAACAGCAGGTTCTTGGAGCAATTCCTTGCCAAGCGATGCTGTTCTTTCTGTCAGTGTTGCTGAGAACATAACAACCTGTCTTTCTTCTTTCTGTGTTGCTTTAATGATTTGACGAAGATAGTCAATATGTTCAGGAACTAGCAGCTGATCTGCTTCATCAAGCACAATCGTTCTAACTTCATGCATTTTAAGCTTCTTTTGCTTAATAAGCTCCAAGGCTCTACCAGGTGTACAAATGGCGAGATGAGGACTTTTCTTCAGCTTCTCCAACTGTCTTTTTACATTGGCTCCACCGATGAAGGAAGCAGAACGGATTCCGCTGTTTTCTCCCCATTTTTGAACCTCACCAAGTATCTGCATAACCAGTTCTTGGGAAGATGCTAGAATTATCGCCTGCATAGCTCTTGATTCAGCATCGATTTTATTTAAAACTGGCAGTAGGTATGCCAGCGTTTTTCCAGTACCTGTCGGTGATTCAGCGATGATATCTTTTCCAGCTAATATTTCAGGTATCGCCTGTTCTTGAATGTTTGTCGGTTTTTGAAAGCTTGCTTTCGCCCAATTTTCTGCTACGAAAGGTTTCATCTTATTTAAAAGGTCTTGATTACTCATTTCATTCTCCTTCTTTACACAGCTTACGCTTTTGCTCTTCACTAGGAAGAAATAGCTTTTTGCACATATGGCTGTTTCATTGCCTAATATCTACTTATTATAGATTATTCTCCTAAAAATAGATATGCAATCATGCTAGCTGTTAAACAATGAAAAAAGACTGTCGGCAAATTGCTGGCGACAGTCCTGTTAAAATTTATTAAACAAGGGTTTGGGCATCTCCGACTGTTTGGTAAATATCCACCCTGTCCTTAATCTTTTTCATTTTGACATCCAGTTCATGTGCAGCATCTGCTGCTTCCTTCAGCTCTGCAAGCAAATATTCTGGAATGCCTTTATCAAATTTATAATATATTTTATGTTCAAGGCTCGCCCAGAAGTCCATCGCAATTGTTCTTATTTGCACTTCCACAAATACTTCTTCCATTCCATTGCTTAAAAATACTGGAACTTTGATGATTAAATGCAAACTCTTGTAACCGTTTGGTTTTGGATTTTTAATATAATCCTTTACTTCAATAATTTTCAAATCGCTTTGTCTCTTGAGCATTTCATATAAATCATAAATATCCGATATGAATGAGCAGGTGATGCGGACGCCGGCAATATCGTGAATATGCTCCTTCGCATTTTCAACCGTGATGCCAAGACCTTTCCTGTTAAGCTTCACCATAATTCCCCTTGGATCTTTAATCCGGGATTTAATATGTTCAATCGGGTTATGATTGTGGATAAATTGAAATTCTTCATTTAATATTTTAAGTTTCGTATTAACTTCCTCTAAAGCAAAACGGTAGACAATCAGGTTGTTTTTCCACTCTATTAGTTCATTGGAAAGGTCATCTAAATTCCATTCGCTTATAGGTAGAAGTCCTTCATTCTTGTTAGTACGATCCATAAATCAATAAGTCTCCTTTGGTTTTCTTATAACCTTTTCTGCATTGACTCCTATGTTTTTCAAAAGCTCGATAATCTGATCGATCGTTTTCATTTTAACCATTCACCTCTTCGCCAATGTTAAGGATGACAGGCATCTAACCCTATTATAAAGAAAAATGACCGGTCAGTCAATCTCCTTCACTTGGCAATTTAAGGACGGGTTTCCCCGTTTTCGCCAGTATCCGGGCTGAATTGATTCTGATTCAACTGAGAATAAAAACCTTTTTTCTGCAAGAGCTCGTCATGTGTCCCACGTTCGATGACTTCACCATTATTCAAGACTAGGATACAATCAGCATGCTTAATTGTGTTAAGTCTATGGGCAACAACAAAGGAGGTTTTCCCTCTCATGAGCACCTGCAGCGCTTCTTGAATCTTCACCTCTGTTATCGTATCAATGCTGCTCGTTGCCTCATCAAGAATGAGAATCTCAGGATCAGCAAGTATTGCTCTTGCAATGGACAGCAGCTGCTTTTGACCTTGGCTTATGCTGTTGCCGTCTGCTTGCAGCACAGTTTCATAGCCGTCTGGCAGGCTGTCAATAAAGCTTTGTGCATTGGCAAGCTGTGCTGCTTGCTCCACTTCTTTGTCAGAAGCATCTAATCTTCCATAACGAATGTTTTCGCGAATAGTTCCGCCAAATAAATAGGCATCCTGAAGAACAAAGCCCATATGTTTGCGTAAACTCTCCCTTTTTATTGAAGTAATATCCTTGCCATCAAGCTTGATGACTCCACCAGTGGCATCATAAAATCTGGACAGCAGATTAATGACCGTTGTTTTTCCCGCTCCTGTTGGCCCAACAAGAGCAATTGTTTCACCAGGCTTAGCATGGAAGCTAACACCCTCAAGTATTCCTTTATCTTCTTCATAAGCAAATGACACATTAGAAAAGACAACATCCCCTGATACTTGATCAAGTGAGACTGCTTTTTCTTCATCCTTATCCTCGCTGTGCTCATCAAGCACTTCAAACACTCTTTCTGCCCCGGCAATGGCCGACAACAATGTGTTGAACTGGTTGGAAAGATCATTTAAAGGACGAGTGAACTGTCTTGAGTACTCAACAAATATGACGATAATTCCTATAGAAATGTTTCCTGTTTTTAAAATAATTAGGCCGCCGACGCCAACTATTAGGGCAAAACTAATATTATTGAGCATATTCATCAGCTTGGGGATAAACCCTGAATAAACCTGTGCCCAATAGCTGACGTTCTTCAAGCTTTCACTTTTATCCACAAGCTCCATAATCATTTTATCTTCTAATGAGAAGGTTTTAACAATACGCTGACCTGAAATGGACTCTTCAATAAAACCATTTAGCTCCCCTAATTTTTGCTGTTGCTGCTTAAAAAGCTGGCCTGTTCTGGCTGTAATCCATTTCATGCCCCAATACATGGCAGGTATGATAATTAAGCTCAAGAAAGTTAGAAGCGGACTGAGCCAAAGCATGATGGAAATCGTCCCTATGAGTGTCAGTACGCTTGAAAAAATCTGGATAACAGAGCTGTTAAGTGTTGAGCTAACATTTTCAATATCATTTGTGACCCTGCTCATCAGTTCTCCATGCTGTTTTTTATCAAAATAGGCAATTGCAAGCTCATGAAATTGGGCAAACAAGTCTGTTCGGAGCTTATAGACAGTTGATTGAGAAATGCCGATCATCCAGTAATTCTGCAAGAATAGGCTGACAGAATAAATGAAATAGATAATGCCCAATAGCAGCAGCATCGTGCCAAGCCCGCTAAATTCTTTATTAACAATATAATTATCAATGGATATCCCTACTATATATGGGCCAAGCAGTCCTAAAAAGCAGCTGACTGCGACAAGAAAAAGCACGAGAATAAGAAGACCTTTCTGAACAGCCATGTATTGCCATAATCGGTACAATGTCTTTCCCATATTACGTGGTTTTGCTTTAACCTTTTTCTTTACTGCCTTTGTATCTAAATCTGGCTTCGGATAATGAAAGGCTTCTGTAAATGTCTTATACATGGCTTGCCTCCTCCTTACCTAGCTGTGATTCTACTATTTTCTGGTACAATTTATTTTCCTTCAGCAGCTGATCATGAGGGGCATATGCAAGGATTTTGCCTTCCTCCATAAGCAGAATTCTGTTTGCCTTTCGGGCAGTTGAGATTTTTTGAGTTATTAACAGTGCCGTTGCATTGTATGTGGATATTGCTTGAAGCAGCTCTTTTTCTGTCTGCAAATCTAAAGCACTAGTACTATCATCTAAAAGGAGGATTTTCGGTTTCCTTACAAGTGCCCTCGCAATGGATAGCCTTTGTCTTTGACCACCAGATAAATTTATTCCCTTTTGTCCGATTCTAGTATCATACTTCATTGGAAGCTTCATAATCGTATCGTGTATTTGCGCGTCCTTAGCTGCCTTTACAATTTCATTGTCTGTGGCAAAAGGATTTCCCCAACGAATATTTTCTTTAATTGTTCCAGTAAACAATAAGGAAACCTGTGGAACATAGCCAATTTGCTTTCTTATGGAGTCAAGATTGTACTCTCTAATGTCTGTGCCATCAATATAAACTGCTCCCTTTGTCGGTTCATATAATCTTGGAATAAGCTGAAATAAAGTTGTTTTCCCTGCTCCCGTTATTCCCATAACAGCAACCACTTCATTTGGCTGGACAGTAAAGCTAATACCGGCAAGCACACTGTATTCAGTATTTGGATAAGCAAAAGCAACATCTTTGAATTCTAATTTCCCGTTTATTTCAAGCTGTTTTGAGGCATTTCCATGTCCGCTGCTATCCTTTTCTTCTATGTCGAATACTTCCTGCAGCCTGTCTGCAGATGCCTTACAACGGGATACAACCATAATCAGCATGGTTATGACAGATAAAGAAGAGGTTATTCTTAAGGAATAGTTTATGATTGCCACAACATCCCCAACCTGTGTTTGCCCTGCTGCAATTTGACCTGACCCTAACCAAAGAATAGCAATAATACATAAATTCATAATGAACAAAAGGAGTGGAACGGTAATTTCCATTAACCTTAGTGCCTTTTCTGTATTTCTTCTTAAGTCATCACTGGCAAAAATAAATCTGTCTGTTTCAAACCGTTTTCGAACATATGCCTTAATCAGCTTTACGGCTGTTAAGTTTTCAAGCATAACATTGTTCACAAAGTCCAATTTCCCTTGTACTTTTTTAAACATCCTTCCGCCTTTGCGAATAACCCAAATAAACATTAGGATAATCACAGGAATTGTCACTGCAAGCAAAAGAGCTAGTCTTGCATTGACAACGAAGGACATGATGATTCCTCCAATTATTAATAATGGTGACCTTAACAGAAAACGCAGACCCATAAAAATCATATTCTGCAGCTGTGTAATATCATTTGTCAGCCTTGTTATTAAGGAAGAGCTGGCAAACTTGCTGCTGTTGGCAAATGTGAAGTATTGAATGATTGAGTAAAGCTCTTTTCGGAGACTGTAGCCGAAATTTTGGCTGACATGAGCGGAATAAAAAGTGTTAATAATGCCTGCAGCAAAAGCAAGCAGTGAAATGCCGACAAGGATGCTTCCCCAAAGAATAACTGTTTCTGTGTTTTCCTGTGCAAGACCATCATCAATAATTTTTGCCATGATAAGTGGCTGGACCAGCTCTACTGCAAGTTCTGTCAGCATTAGAATTAGTGCAATGGCGATGCTGACTTGATATGTCCAAAGCCTTTTAAAAATTTTTGTCATTTTTCTCCTCCTGCCTTTTGCACATATAAATTAGCATTTACGATTTCTTTAGGAAAACTAAATTTTGATATTATCATACCTCTTTTTCCATAAATAGAAAACATGGTTTGAGCATTGTCATAGTACTTTTTTTAAGGAGGAGAGAAAACTATTAATGCAAAAAAAGACTGTAGAAACCATTCTACAGTCTTTTCCTTAACTCTTAATTAAGTTTCAATTATTCTGCTCCTGTCATTGTCCACTTATACAGCTCATTATGGAAGCCAAATACCTTTGGACCGCCGACTGCAACGTCTTTTGAAATTGCTCCGAAGTCAAAGTCTGAATAAAGGGTGAATACTGGCAATTCCTTGCTCCAAATTGCTTGAAGCTCGTTGTAAATCTCTTTACGCTTCTCTGTATCTGGCTCTTGTTTACCAGCAAGCAGAAGCTTATCAACCTCAGGATTACTGTAGTTTGTATAGTTGCTTGTAGCATTGCTTCCGTAAACAGTTGTTACGTCAGGATCGATTGTGTTCGTGAAGCCCATCAACAGCAAATCGAATTCGCCTGCTTTAGCTTTTGACATAATAGTTGGAAAATCATATGTTGTTGTATTAAGTTTTAAGCCAATTGCTTCTAGATTTTGAGCAATGATGTCAGCTGATTGCTCACGGACTTTATTTCCGATAGGTACAACAAAGTCAATTGTTTTGTCAAAGTCCCATCCAGCTTCCTCAAGCAGTTGTTTTGCCTTTTCAGGATCATAAGTGTATGTTGCTAAATCCTTATCCAAGTATGGACTGATGGATGTATATGGTCCGTCGACAATCTCCCCCTCGCCCTTCAACAGCTGATCAACAATTTTTTCACGGTCAATCGCATAAGCAAATGCTTGGCGGACTTTTTCATCCGTGATTTTTTCTGTGTTGAACATCATGTTTTGATAACCATACGTTTTTTCTGTTTTTGTTGTTACATTTTCAAAACCCTTCACTGTATCAAAATCCTGTACAGCAATCTTACCAATACCACCGGCAGCATTCATTTGAATTTCGCCTGTTTGAAGCTGTGCAACAAGATTTGCTGCAGGCATAATTTTCACGAACATTTTATCGAGTTGTACTTCACCTAAATAGTAATTATCATTCTTTTCATATTCTACATATTGGTCTTTAGCATATTGTACGAACTTGAATGGTCCATTTGTTACAGTTGGTTTTTGCATGAATGGATCCTTTTGTAAGTCTTCTGGAGCTACATCCTTTAATACATGCTCTGGAAGAATCATAAACTTAGAGCCAAGCTGTTCTTTTACCATGTTTGGATCAACTGGCGTTTTTGTTTTAAATTGGATTGTTTTGTCGTCAACAATTGTTAATGATGGTATCTCCGTAACGCCTTCCGGGAATTTCCCACTTTCGTTCAATCCGTCAATAATCGTCAAATATGTTCCTATTGCTGTTTCTGTTTTAGGGTTTGCAACAAGATTCATTGTAAATGCAACGTCATTTGCAGTTACTGGTGTGCCGTCAGACCATTCTGCTTTCTCATTCAACTTAATTGTGAATGTTTGATTATCTTCTGTTTCAAATGAATCTGCAAGCTTAGGAGTAAACTCCAGTGGCCCTGTCATTTCCAAAAATGTATCGAACATAAATTTTTCCAGCCATGAAGCCGCAATATCGGATGAGTTAATAGGGTTGAAGCTGACTGGAGCATTTACTAGTCCAATATACATTGTATTGCCTTTAGATCCCCCTGAGTTCGTTCCAGTGTTTGCCACACCAGAACAAGCTGTCAATAAAAGCAGGAGCGCAATCGTGAATAAGCCTAATCCTTTTCTGAATACATTCTTCATCTGTTTTCCCCCATTTATCTATAGAATGTGAATCATATATTCTCATCACTTACTTCAAGCTTTTTGGATCCATTGCATCACGCAGTCCGTCACCCATGAAGTTAATGGATAGAACGGAAAGTAAAATCATGATACCTGGAGGAATCCACAGCCATGGCTGTGATGCCAATACCGTAATTGATTGTGCTTCAGTCAACATATTTCCCCAGCTTGCTGTTGGCGGCTGAACCCCCATGCCGAGAAAGCTTAAGGAAGCCTCCATAATAATCGCAGAAGCAATACCGAATGTTGCATTTACTAGAATTGGAGCAATACAGTTTGGCAGTATGTGCTGGAACACGATTTTTGGTGTTGAAAATCCTAACGCGACTCCTGCCTTAACATAGTCCATTTCCTTAATGGAAAGAACGCTCCCTCTCACAAGCCTTGCAATGGACGGCCAGCCTAGCAGGCCTAAAACAAGGATAACGTTAATTAGCTTCGGTCCCATGATGCTTACCAAAACAAGGATAACCATTAAATATGGGAAAGACATGAATACATCTGTTAAGCGCATAATAACCATATCTACCCATTTACCAAAGTATCCGGCAATTGCTCCTAACACTGTGCCAATGGCAACATAAATGGCAACAGCGCCAACACCTACGGATAAGGAGACTCTAGCAGCATATATAAGTCTGCTGAATAAATCTCTGCCTACCTCGTCTGTTCCAAGTAAATGCTCTGAAGAAGGTGCTGCAGCGAACTCCCCTTCGACAGCATATGGATTATGGGGAGCGATAAGCGGAGCAAAGAGTGCCATCAGCACAATTAAACTGAAAATGATCATCCCGACAACTGCCAGCTTATGTTTAAAAAAACGTTTCGTTATTAGCTTTAAATAGCTTTCTTCATTGCCCAACTCCTCTTTAACAGCAACAGGCATCTGATTAATCGGCAATTCTGTACCAAGTTTTGCGTTTGGTATACTCATTCTACTTCCTCCCCCCCTAGCTATATTTGATGCGTGGATCGACAACAGAATAAAGAATATCTGTCAGCAAATTAGAGAACAACACCGCGAATGCTGCCAAGAAGTTAATCGCCATCAATGTTGGATAGTCCCTGGAACTAATGGACTGTATCGTTAATTGACCTAAACCGGGCCATTGAAAAATCTGTTCTGTGACAACTGCACCGCCGATTAACACTGGTATTTCCATACCTATAATCGTAATAATGGGAATAAGAGCATTTTTCAAAGCATGCTTATTTGTGACAACAAACTCTTTTAGTCCTTTCGCTCTAGCTGTCCGCAAATAATCCTGCCCAAGCACTTCTAGCATGCTGCTTCTTACATAACGGACCGTGCTTCCTGCTATCCCTGTTCCTAATATGGCTGCCGGAAGCAGCAAATGTATAAATGTATCCATAAAGCCGCCCGTACTTCCTAATGTGAACATTCCACCAGTAGGGAGTATGCCCAGCACTAATGAAAATAAGTAGATTGCGCCAAGACCGAGGAAAAAGCTTGGGATGGAAACACCTAAAAAGGAAAATGTTGTTGTCAAATAATCAATCCAAGAATACTGTTTTGAGGCACTGAGAATTCCAATTGGAATCGCAATAATATAAGCAATGACAAGTGCTGCCCCCATCAGGAGTAATGTTGGACCAACTCTGTTCATGATTAAGTCAAGAACGGGTTCATATGTTGTATAGGAAAAGCCAAAATCACCGTGAAGCAGGTTGCCAAGCCATCGGATATATTGGACATATATTGGATCGTTCAATCCGAGCGCTTCCTTTTTTGCTTCTGCATCTGCTTCTGTGGCATCCGGATTAAGGTACATGTCAACAGGGTTACCGGGTGCCATATTAATGATGAAAAAATTAAAAATTGTAACCCCAAACAATACTGGAATGGCAATTAATACTCTTCTGATAATGTACTGTAGCATTTATGAGCTCCCTCCCTTGTTTATGATAGTGGAAAATGACAGGCTACCGTATGGTTATCCCCGCTCAAAACAGGCTCCTTTTCTTTACAAATACTTGCCGCAAATGGACATCTCGTATGGAATCTGCAGCCTTTAGGAGGATTTGCCGGACTTGGTACATCACCTTCAACTACAATGCGCTCTCTATTTCGTAAATGCGGGTTTGGAATCGGATAGGCGCTTAATAATGCTTGTGTATATGGATGCTTTGGTTTCGAGAATATATCTGCCGTTTTACCAAGCTCAACGATTTTCCCAAGGTACATGACAGCGATTCTGTCACTAATATATTTGACTGCACCAAGACCGTGGGCAATGAACAGATACGTTAAATTGAATTCCTTTTGCAAATCCTTGAGCAGGTTCAGCACTTGTGCCTGGATAGAAACATCCAGTGCAGACACAGGCTCATCACAAACAATCAATTTCGGATTCAGCATTAGCGCCCGGGCTATTCCAATTCTTTGTCGCTGTCCACCTGAAAACTCATGCGGGTATCTGCCTTTATGAAACTTTGTTAATCCAACTGTCTCTAGCATTTGATCGACCTTTTTGCTGACCTCTTCCTTAGAGGCAAGCTTATGTGCCAAAAGCGGCTCTGCCAAAAGGTCCCCAATTCTTTTACGCGGATTTAGAGAGGAATAGGGATCTTGGAAAATGATTTGCATTTGTGTCCTGATTTTCCGCAATTCTCCTTTACTTAAGTCCGCCATATCTTTTCCTTCAAACAGCACACTCCCTTCAGTAGGAGGGTCCAGCTTTACAATTGCTCTGCCTGTCGTAGATTTGCCGCAGCCTGATTCCCCAACAAGTGAAATTGTTTCACCTGGATAGATAGAAAAATCTAGTCCGTCTACTGCTTTTACGTGACCTACTGTTTTAGATAAAACTCCTTTTTTGATTGGATAATATTTTTTGAGATTTTTAATTTCCAAAAGAGGCTCACTTAATTGTCCTAATATTCCGTCTTTTTTAGGTAAAGTTATCATGCTCATACGTTTACCTCGCTTCCACTAGTATGTGTTCTTGTCTTGCTGCCTACTTCCTCATAAAGCCAGCATCTCACTTTATGATTACTGTTGCCATCAACAGCTAAATGGGGAGGTCTGTCAGTTACGCATTTTTCCGTGGCATACGGACATCTTGTATGAAAGCGGCACCCCTTTGGCATTTGCTGCAATGTCGGTACGGAACCTGGAATCGAATAAAGCTTTTGGTCTGAATCGTATTCCAAATGTGGTATGGATTCAATCAAGCCCTTCGTATAAGGATGCTTCGGTTCATCAAATAATGTAAACACATCAGCCTCTTCTACAACCTGCCCTGCATACATGACAATTACTTTATCAGCCATTTCAGCGATAACGCCTAAGTCATGGGTGATCATCATAATAGATGTATTTGATTCCTTTTTTAAGCTTTTCATCAATTCAAGGATTTGAGCTTGGATTGTTACATCAAGGGCTGTTGTCGGCTCATCTGCAATCAGCAGCTTCGGCTTGCACGACAACGCCATTGCAATCATAACCCTCTGTCTCATCCCCCCTGAAAGAGAATGGGGATATTCATCAATGATTACTTCTGCTCTTGGTATTCCCACCTTCTGAAGCATTTCGACCGCATACTTCTTTGCTTCTTTTGCACTGTAATCCATATGCAGACGAATCAATTCAACCATTTGGTTTCCTATTGTGAAGACAGGATTTAAGGATGTCATCGGCTCCTGAAAGATCATGGATATTTCATTGCCGCGGACCTTTCGCATTTCTGCTTCCGAGACCTGTGCCAAGTCCTTGCCATTCAGCTTAATAGAGCCTTTCTTTATAAAACCATGTGTTCCTAGAAGTCTCATGATAGATAAAGAAGTAACACTTTTTCCGCAGCCAGATTCACCCACAATTCCGATTGTCTCACCAGGCTCCAACTGGAAAGTCACTTCTTCGACAGAAATGACTTCCCCCTTATCTGTTTTAAAAGCCGTTTGCAGTTTATCTACTTCTAAGATATTGTTCCCCATTCTTCCCCCTCCAGTTTTAGTTCATTTATATAGTAGAAGATTCTACTAATGCACCAGCCTTTTCTGGATTGATATAATAATCGACAAGACTCAAGAAAATCTTAGCTGTATCGAGCATCGCTCTCTCATCAAATGTAAACATTGGATGATGATGCGGATAAACAGCACCAATTTCTTCATTTCTGGCACCAACTGAAAAGAAAGTTCCTGGTCTATGCTGAAGATAATAGGCAAAATCTTCGCCGCCCATCCCTGGCTTAATAATTTCCACAAGCTTCTGTTCTGGTAAATTTGCTTTAACACATTCTACTAGAATATCAGTCTCTTCCTTCGTATTCACAGTCGAAGGATAGCCCCTTGTATAGTTAAATTCATAGGTAGCATGAAACGCCTTGCACACTCCACTAATTAGCTCATCCATTTCTTTTTCAATAAGATCACGAACATCGTCGTCAAAAGTTCGGACTGTGCCTGTCAATTCTGCAGTGTCAGCAATAACATTCCCTGCATTTCCGGCATGGAATGACCCGATTGAAATGACAGCTGGTTTTTGCGGATTAACACGGCGGCTGACAATATGCTTCAATTGGTTAGCGATTTGCGCCCCAATTGCAATGGAATCAATAGTTTGGTGTGGTGATGCTCCGTGACCACCCTTGCCTTGAAGCTTTAATTCAAAAGTATCACTTGCAGCAGATGTAGGGCCAACTCCGTATAGCACCTCTCCGAGAGCATTTCCTGAAGCAAGATGTGCTCCAAACACAACGTCTACTCCATCCAAGCATCCGTCTTCAATCATTGCGATTGCGCCTCCTGGCGGGAGTTCCTCTGCATGCTGATGGAGAAGAACAATATTGCCAGCAAGATGTTCCTTATTGTCATTCAGCACCTTAGCTACAGCAAGCAATGTTGCTGTATGGCCATCATGTCCACATGCATGCATAACGCCATCGATTTTTGATTTGAAAGGAACTTCCTTCTCATCCTGGATTGGTAATGCATCAAAGTCTGCTCTTAACGCAATGGTTTTTCCCGGCTTTGATCCATAGATTTTCCCAACAACTCCATTTCCTCCAACATTCCTTCTTACTTCGATTCCGAAGCTCTCCAGCAGATCTCCAATCATCTTGCTCGTGTTCACTTCTTGAAAGGAAAGCTCAGGATTTTCGTGCAAATGCCGTCTCCATTCCACCATAGAATCATACATTGCTTCTATTTCCTCATACCATTTGCTTAACATTGCAGATCACTCCCATCCATTATTTTTGATCTTTGCTTGATATTGATTTTCTTATTGAACGGCTTCGGCCACCTCTTCTTCCGATTTCACAGCAATATAGTGGTCAACAATACTCAAAAATGCTTTACCTGCATAAATCATCGCTTTCTCATCAAAATCAAACATTGGATGGTGGTGCGGGTAGCTTTGCTCCCCTTCTACTCTTGCACCAGTGTGAAAGAACATACCTGGCTTTTCTAAAAGATAGTAGGAAAAATCCTCTGCGCCCATGATTGGTGAAGACCTGACTATCATCTCTTTATCTAAGCTGTCTGCAATTGCCTTTTCAAAAACAGCCACTTCCTCTTCATGATTAAATACTGCAGGATAACCCTTTATGTAATTCACTTCACAAGTTGCCTGCATACTTTCGCAAATCCCTTCTGCCATCAAGCGTATTTCTTCTTCCATAAATACACGCAGATCCTTATCAAGTGTTCTTACCGTTCCAGTCAATGTTGCCTTTGACGCGATAACATTTTTGGCATTACCGCTGTGGAAGGAACCGACTGACAGCACAACCGGATTTAACGGGTCCACTCTGCGGCTTGCAATAAATTGCAGCTGTGTGACAAGGGCAGTTCCAACAGCAATGGCATCGACTGTCTCATGTGGTGAAGAGCCATGTCCCCCTTTGCCTGTTACCGTTATTTCAAATGCATCAGCTGCCGCTTGTGAATAGCCTGGTTTGCAATAATATTTTCCTAATTCACTCAAGCTGGAAAGATGCGCTCCAAATACTACATCGACTCCTTCTAGGCAGTCATCCTCAATCATTGCTTTTGCTCCTCCTGGCGAAAGCTCCTCTGCATGCTGGTGCAGCAGCACAACATTGCCTGCGATACTTTCCCTGTTATCCTGAAGTACCTTGGCTACAGCAAGCAATGTGGCAGTATGTCCATCATGTCCACAAGCATGCATGACTCCGTCTACCTTTGATTTATAGGAAACTTCCTTTTCATCCTGGATTGGCAGTGCATCGAAATCTGCTCGGAGCGCAATTGTTTTTCCTGGTTTAGCACCATAAATCTTGCCAACTACACCTCTTCCACCTACATTGCGTCTCACTTCAATTCCAAATCCCTCTAGGATATCCGCAATCATCTTCGGGGTTTCTACCTCTTGAAACGAAAGTTCTGGATACTGATGCATATGTCTTCTCCACTCCACCATCTGATCAAACATACCTTCTAGTTCTTCATGCCAATTTTGTAACATACGTTCCCTCCTAATATAATGAAGAATTTCCACATCTTTCCCTAAAGGTTGTTATAACTTTTAACATTATTATATTTAATCGTTAAAAAAGGATAATTACGCAATTTTCACAGATGAATGACTTATCTCTTTTCCTTTAAATACTGATTTTCTCCTTTCTTATTTGCTATTATTTTTGCTATTTCTTATAAATTAACTTCAAAACTAGGATTAGTATACTAAGTTTTTTTAATTATCATAATTAACAGAATTAATAGTTAATTATTCTTTTTAGACATATTTTTCACTTTTTCTTCTTTTATCAATGTTGTTTCCGCTTTCAATTTTAAACGGTTAATCCAATTGTGTTAGATAATCTGACATTCAAAGTCTTTTAAATTTTTTTCCTGACAATTCTCTTGTCCGAATATAACCAGCTTCTATATTTGAAAAAATAGATGCTTGGACAAAGCTAGAGCTTCCTCGTCTTCGCCTGCAGGGTCGTGATTTCCCTTAGTAGTCGAGTGTCCTTTTATCCTTCCACTAAAATTTTCAATTGTTGTTTTTAGACCGAAAACAAAAAACCGAACTATTAATCAATAAATGATAAATAGTTCGGTTGAATTAGACTTACATATGTTCAGCCTCTACTGGAAAAATTCTTCATATAGTGCTTTAACAGCTTTTTTCGCAAATTGTTCCTTTACACCAAACATCATGCTGACTTCTGATGAGCCTTGGTTAATCATCTCGATATTGACTCCAGCCTCTGCCAAAGCTTTGGCTGCGCGAGATGTTGTGCCAACATTATGGCGCATTCCTTCCCCAACAACCATAATTAATGAAAGGTCATGCTCTATGACAGCTTCTTCAGCATTAAGTTCTTCCTTTATCCTTGCAAGCAGTTCGCCTTCATCAATATGTATTAATTGATCTTGGCGCAATATGATTGTCAGGTCATCAATACCTGAAGGCATATGCTCATACGAAATCCCATATTCCTCCAAAATAGAAAGGATTCTTCTTGCAAATCCAATTTCTTTATTCATTAAATATTTACTGATATATATGGAACAAAAACCTTTATCATTTGCAATTCCGACAACTGGTCCATTATCATTACTGCGTTTTGCTGCGATTTTTGTGCCTGGAACAAGAGGATTATTAGTATTTTTCACATGGACTGGAATGCCGGCCCGATAAGCAGGAATCAATGCTTCCGCATGGAAGACGGAAAACCCTGCATAGGATAACTCGCGCATTTCCCTGTATGTGAGCATACTAATCTCTTTTGGCTTGGAGACAATCGTTGGATTTACAGTATAGACTGCATCAACATCCGTGAAATTCTCATAAACAGATGCCTTCACACCGTTCGCTACTATCGCACCAGTAATATCAGAGCCGCTTCTGGAAAAAGTCACAACATCACCTGATTTGCTATAACCAAAAAACCCTGGGAACACAACGATGTCCTCATACTCTCTTAAAAGCTGTAAACGATCATAAGACTCAGGAAGCACCTGGGCATTGCCAGGCTCATCAGTCACAATCAGTCCGGCCTCCTGTGGATTAACATACACTGCTTTCAAGCCTCTGGCAGTTAAGAAAGCTGCGACCAATTTAGCATTATTGTCTTCCCCGCTTGCCTTGACTGCCTCCATAAAGGAATGAGCATTCTCTTTATTTCCATCTAACAGCTCAAGAAAACCCTGTTTAATTTGCGTAATAATGTCACTTGAAAGATCAAGTTCTCTGGCAATATCCGCATATCTTGCAATCACCTGCGCAACTTCTTCTAAAGGATCCTTGCCTGCTAATACCTTTTCTCCGCAGCTAATTAGCAGGTCTGTCACTTTTGTATCCTGCTCATTCCTTTTTCCTGGAGCAGAAACTACCACCACTCTCCGCTCCTTGTCATCCTTTAATATTTGCAATACCTTTTCTAATTGCTGTCCTGATGCTAAAGAACTTCCACCAAACTTTACTACCTTCATGCCGCCATCTCCCATTACGTCAATTAATATTAATGCTTGTATTATTTCCCCATGCTTACATTCCCATAAACTGCAGAACTTTTCCAATAATATGTTTTTTTAATTTTCCATTATTTTATGCTAAACATATTATTACTTTTTTACATGTAAGATGCAAGATATTTCTTCATTAGAAATACATTTGTGCATGAAGAGAGGACAAAAAATATTTTTTTTTAAAAGGTACTGATGGACTAGCACATTACCATTATTTTTGTAAAGCAAAAGGCTTCCCTCTTTGGAGGAATTGCGTTAAGATAATATTTAGAAAAACGAAATGTTTTCGGAAAGAAGTGTTATTTTTGGACGATTATCAACAGTATTCAAAACGCAACTTGTCGATCATGTGGTTCGCAAATTTTTTTATAAGCGGAAGCATGACAATGGTTTTGCCCTTTCTATCCCTTTATATTGAGTCAATGGGGAACTTTTCAGAGAAGTATGTTCAGCATTGGTCTGGCCTCTGTTTTTCTGTCACATTCATCGCAGCCTTTTTGTTTTCTCCAATTTGGGGGAAGATTGGGGATAAGTTTGGAAGGAAAAAAATCTTAATCGCATTAGGCTTCGGCCTCGGTCTCTCCATTTTCTTAATGAGCTTTGTCACTTCTGTATGGCAACTATTTGCACTCCGCTTTTTTACAGGCTTCTTTACAGGATTTATTCCTATGTCACAGGCATTTATCGCTACACAAACCCCTAAAAAAACTGCTGGGAAGGTACTCGGTACCCTGCAGACCGGCAGTATTACAGGTTCCCTTATCGGTCCTTTACTTGGAGGTGCGATAGCTGACAGCATTGGTTACTCTGATACATTCCGCTATACTTCATTTGCCATACTTCTGTCAGTAATATTGGTCTTCACAACGAAGGAATTTATTCTCCCTGTCGCCAAAGGCATTAAACAGCATTATTCTACCAGAGAGGTACTTGGGTATATCTTAAAAAATCCTATATTTATAACAGTATTGCTTATTTCGGCAGTTATCCAAATTGCCCATTTCAGCATCCAGCCAATTCTGTCTTTATATGTAAGTGAACTGCATGGCACAGAAAGCATTGCTTTATTTTCTGGCATTGCCTTTTCAGCAGCAGGCTTAGGAAACTTACTCATGGCACGAAAGTGGGGAGAGCTTGGCGATCGAAAAGGCTATTTGAAGCTGCTGGTGATCTTGCTATTTATAGCAGGCATTGTCTATTTCCCAGGCGGGTTCGTTACTGACTATTGGCAGCTTTTGATTATTCGGTTTCTGCTCGGTGTGTCCATTGGCGGACTTATCCCAGTTAGAATTGCCTATATCAGACATGAAGTTCCGATTACTATGCAAGGTGAAGTAATGGGATACGAAACAAGTCTCCGCTTTCTCGGAAATATAATTGGTCCAACCTTCGGCGGGTTAATTGCAGGGCATTATGGCTTTTCAGCTGTGTTCTTCACGACAAGCAGCCTGCTGCTTATCTGCGGTGTATTCTTAGTAACGATGATGCATCGACACCCAAAATATGTAAAACATTCCATATCATAAATAAACGGAAAGTCTCTTCTTTCATTAAGTAATGTTATATAATAAAGGTATACTTTAGTGCATTTAGGGAGTGCTGCATTTAGTATACCTTTATATTTTTTTAGGAGGAATAAAACGATGGCAAAATCTATTGCAAAGAAAAAGCGCGAAAAACAGCTGCGTGAAACTGGATTTAATGTTGCTATAAAAAGAGGCGACTGGGGCTCGATTAACCCGATGACTAAAACGACAAAAACGAAGCTTGAGCTGCTTAACAGCAGAGCGAAGAAGCATAAAAAGAACCATTCATCCGGCGATTTGGAGAATGGTTCTTTTTTATTCCGGATAATAAATCAGGACAAAAATAGTCGCCAATTCATCCCCTGTATTAATGTACATATGGTCCCGATTGGATGTGAAGGATAGTGCGTCTCCTTTTTCCAAATTATACTTATCTTCGCCAATAACAATTGCGACATTTCCCTCTCCAACAAAGACATATTCCTCCCCTGCATGCTTTTCAGAAAAATGCTCTGTTTTTGCATCCAATTCTACCGTATACACCTCAAATTTTTTTTCAGGATGATATGGAAAAAGAGAAAACAGCCGATAATGATTGGAATCATCCTTAAATGGCTCTATGTCTTTGAAACGAACTTTTTTAACAGTTGTAGCATTTTCTGTCATGAAATAGGAAAAGGAAACCTGCAGTCCCATTGCTATTTTCCATAATGTCGAAACTGTCGGATTTGATTTTCCCTTTTCTATTTGAGCAAGCATTGCTTTACTAACCCCTGTCAGCTCAGCAGCTTTATCAAGACTATATCCTCTACTCTTACGAAGACTTTCAAGATTTTTTCCAATTACATTTGAAATAGAATCCATTTTCCACTCCTTAAAATTGTCATTGATTAATTATTCAGGCTTTTATATACTGTACATTATAACATACATTTATATAACATATTAAACATTTAGGAGGTTATCATCCTGGAAACTTCGAAGGTTTATGTACGGAAAGAAGATGATTCCTTCACCTTTTTGAACGGAGTTAAAGATTGCATCCCAACATTGTTAGGCTATATCAGCATTGGTTTGGCAATGGGAGTTGTTGGCGTATCTTCTGGCTTAGACATTTTTGCTGTGTTTTTAATGTCACTCCTTGTTTATGCTGGATCTGCACAATTTATCATTTGTGCAATGATTGCTGCTGGGAGTCCTATTGGAGCGATTGTGCTGACAACCTTTATCGTTAATTTAAGACATTTACTTCTTAGCTCCGCTTTAGCACCAAGGTTTACCCAATATTCTTTATTAAAAAACATCGGCATCGGCAGCTTAGTAACAGATGAATCTTTTGGAGTGGCCATTACAAAAATCTCCAAAAATATTCCTATAACAGATCGCTGGATGAATGGTCTCAATATTACAGCCTATACTGTCTGGATTATCTCCTGTACGGTCGGAGCATACGCAGGAAAATGGTTTCCGGATCCTAAAACATTCGGCCTTGATTATGCATTAACTGCCATGTTTGTTGCACTATTAATTCTCCAGCTGCAGACTGTCCAACGAACCAAATTAAAGCATTACCTATTTTTAATGGCTGTTATGGTCGTATTAATGGTGCTGCTTTCAGCTATCATGTCGAGCAGCCTTGCAGTCATTGTGGCGACAATTATTACAGCAACGATTGGAGTGGTAACTGATAATGAGCACAACAACTGAATACCTCCTGCTGCTTGTTGGCTGTATGCTTGTAACGCTTATTCCGCGAGTATTGCCGTTTATCGTTGTCAGAAGCTTTGCTGTTCCAAAGCCTGTGGAAAAATGGCTGTCTTACTTACCAGTTTGTATATTTACAGGCCTTATTGTCGAAAATTTAATCACAGCATCCAATACAGGCATGCAAATAAACTGGAATGTTTTACTGGCGACAATTCCGACACTTTTGATTGCAATATGGACGAAAAGTTTGCTGACAACAGTCCTTGTCGGAGTAGTCTTAATGGCTTTAATCCGCTTCTTTTTCTAACAGAATTTTTAAATACACTCCTTAAAAAGACTATTCTAGGACTTTCGTTTCTTTTCTAGGAAGTTTATAATAAAATATTGGATATATTATTGATATAATCAAAAGAAGAATTTTTTTTGCTTTATCATTTATGCAAAAATGTGCTAATGTCTTAAATCTTGGCACATTTATCTTTATACATAGGAGAAAGGTGGTCATATAGTGGAGAACAATTCAAATTTTATCAAGAATATTATGAAGGAAGATTTGGAAACAGGGAAGCATAACACGGTTATCACTCGTTTCCCTCCAGAACCGAATGGCTATTTGCATATCGGCCATGCTAAATCAATCTTCATTAATTTTGGACTAGCAGCTGAATTTAACGGGAAAACGAATTTACGTTTCGATGACACAAATCCTCTTAAGGAAGACATTGAATATGTTAATGCTATTAAAGAAGATGTAGAATGGCTTGGTTACAAATGGGAGAACCTGCTTTTTGCATCTGATTACTTTGAGGAAATGTACAAACGTGCTGTATTGCTTATTAACAAAGGGCTGGCATATGTTGACGACTTGAATGCAGATCAAATTCGCGAATACCGTGGAACATTGACAGAACCAGGAAAAAACAGTCCTTACAGAGAGCGCACAATCGAAGAAAACTTAGCGCTTTTCCAAGCTATGCGTGAAGGCAAATTCGGTAACGGTGAAAAAGTACTAAGAGCAAAAATTGATATGGCATCACCAAATATCAATTTACGTGACCCAGTTATTTACCGCATTTCTCATGCCTCACACCATAATACTGGGGACAAGTGGTGCATTTATCCAATGTACAGCTTTGCACACCCATTAGAGGATGCTATTGAAGGGGTAACACACTCGCTGTGTACGACTGAATTCGAAGACCAACGCCCGCTTTATGACTGGGTTATTAGAGAATGTGAAATGGAAAGCACACCACAGCAAATTGAGTTTGGCCGCTTGAATATCACAAATACTGTTATGAGTAAGCGTAAACTGAAGCTTTTAGTTGATGAGAAGTTTGTGGATGGCTGGGATGATCCACGCATGCCAACAATTTCTGGCTTGAGAAGACGAGGCGTAACACCTGAAGCAATTCATGAATTCAGTAAAGAGCTTGGTATTTCCAAAGGATCAGGGGCAGTAGATTCTGCCATGCTGGATCATTTTGTCAGAGAAGACTTGAAACTGAAGGCTCCTCGGACAATGGGTGTTCTTAATCCATTAAAAGTGGTTATCACAAACTATCCTGAAGGCCAAGTTGAAATGCTGGATGCAGAAATTAACCCTGAAAATCCGGAGATGGGCATACGTCAAATTCCTTTCTCCCGTGAGATTTACATCGAACAGGAAGATTTCATGGAAGATCCTCCAAAAAAATACTTCCGTCTATTCCCTGGCAATGAAGTCCGCCTAAAACATGCTTACTTCATTAAATGCGAGGAAGTTATTAAGGATGACCAAGGCAATGTAATTGAGCTGCGTTGTACCTATGACCAAGAAACAAAAAGCGGATCTGGCTTTACAGGCAGAAAAGTAAAAGGCACATTACACTGGGTCGAAGCTACCAATGCAATTCCTGCTGAATTCCGTTTGTATGAACCACTTATTTTAGACGATGAAGCTGAAGAAATGGCAGAAGGAGAAACCTTCCTTGACTATGTTAATGAGAAGTCTCTTGAAATTGTCCAAGGCTTCATCGAACCGAATATGAAGGATGTACAAGCATACGATAAGTTCCAATTCTTCAGACACGGCTATTTCAGTGTTGATCCTAAATACACAACAGCAGAAAAGCCAGTGTTTAACCGAATTGTTTCATTGAAGAGCTCCTTTAAGCTTTAAGATAGACTAAAACAGCTTCTTAATGGAACTGCCCTAGGTGCAGTTATCTCATTAGACAGCTTCTAGGGCATGAGTTTGGTGTTGTACCAAATTCATGCCCTTTTCATTGTTCTTAACACTCCTGCTACTCCACCAAACAGCTTAACAAGGAATTAAGGTAATTGCTACCTTAAGTGAAACTAAAAAGGCACCTCCAAAGATTAGACTTAAGTCTAATCAATTGGAGGTGCCTTTCAACTTTATGCAACTTTTATAACTATATTTTAATGCTTGCTATAAGACAGCTTTCCTGGACTCGTAAGCCAGTCATATTGAAGCAGACGCAGCTCGAACAATCTTAACGGATCATGGAACATTTCCGGATTATTCTTCAACCGTTCCAGTAATTCCTGATATTCGTGAATCTCGACATTCTTATCCTCTATCGTCTTTTGAAGAACATCATATGGATTGCTAAAGAAGATATGGATATCTCCTGCAAGCCCATTCTCATAAAAGTCAAACTGTAATAGAAACGCGTCGACAATATTTTGAGCAACCTCTGTAAAATCCTCTGTCTCAAGATATTTATGGTATCTTGTATGAAGCATCTTTTTATTTTGTGGAATACTGCCAAACAGCTTACCAGCACTCTTCAGCAATACTTGTGATGGCTTCAAGCGAAGTAAAATATTCGCTTTGTCAATTTTGATGCTGTTTGTGAGCCTGCGTGCATCTCTTTTCCAATCATCCAAAATGGAAAAATCACATTGAAGTGCCAGTTGGTCCTCTTCATATAATCCATTAAAGCCTTCACATAGTTCATTCAAGAAATGCTGGCTTTCATTCAACTGCTCTTGGGATAGCCTAATCCACTCATTTATCCTGTCGTACACCTTTGGCAGCAATGTTTTGTGGACATATTGGTCGATTTCACTATTCATTTTATCATTAAGCTCAATATGGATTTTTCCGAAATCGCTGTCCTCCTTAACGAAGTCCTTGCAATCTCTTAATATTTTCGGAATTTCCGTCATAATTTCCCTTGTAGTAGTGTCTTTAATATCTTCAAAGGAATTTACGATAGTACGCGTTTTTTCCACTTCTATATCTGAAAGCTGGTTATTTGCACCTGAAAGCTTGCTGACAATCTCCTCATACATCCGCAATGTTGTATAAAGACTTTCCTCCATTTCCAATCTTTTCTCAAAAAGGCTGGACAGCAAATCCTGTACAATCGCAATGCTTTTAACTGTACGCTCTTCGGCAAGATTCCTTTCTGCAAAGTGCCTTCTGTAAAAGCTGCTAATATCATTAAGCTGGATACTGCGATCATTTTCTTTTGAGTAAAGGAAAACAGCACTGTTTGGAAAATATTGATCAATTGCTGCTGTTGCCTTTTGCAGTCTTTTGGTTGCTACCTTTTCATTTTCCGCTTCATCTGCATAAATTAAGAATTGAATTGTCAAATGAGGAGCCTTCTCCTTCCAATCTAGCAATCTTTCATAATCACTCGACTGAAAAAGCGATCTTTCATTTATAACAAAAAGGAGACTGTCTGCCAACAAGGCATAATCTGCATACTTTTCTTGATGCGGGAATGGCAATGTTGTGATAGCCCAATTATTTTCATGTAAGAAAGCGGACGGAGCATATAAATGGAATATTCTTGTATCTCCTCCATACCTTGCATGTGAAAGCTGTTCCTCATAAAAATCAGATAATGTGTCAATTGGACGAACACCTTCTTCTGTCACTTCCGCCATTTCTAAATAATCTTGATCTTGAATAGAAATCAGACTGTTTGTATCCTCAGACAGCAATGTTTCCCCAACTAGCTCATTAATGCAAGAATTTACACCACTGCCAGGCGAGCCAATTATGAGCAGCTGATGGCTTTCAGAAGGAATTTGCTCCACTACCTTTTGCGAGAACTTCTTATCAATAATAATGTCATTGTTTTGCGCCCAGTTTGAAATTGATTCCAGTAATTGCACTATTTCTGTCAAGTCAACAGCGGCCTCTGCATTATTGATTAAATGCTCAGAATTGCTGATGATATCCGTCGCAAGCGTTCCAGGGAACATTTCATTCCAAGCCAGAACAGCAGATGCAGCTGTTATCAAACGATTGTTAGTTGCTGTTACTAATAAATTGCTTAAAATAGCAGGAACAAGCCCTCTAATTTCCTTTATCGGATAAGCAGAGCTTATTAGATGTAAATAGGCGTTTTCCAGCACCTCAGGAAGCTCTTTCCACTCTTCCGCTTCCTCCCAATGAAGCTGTTGAAACAGCTGATTGAAGTCTCTCAGCCATGCTAAGTAAAAAGGGCTGTTTTCATAATTTGCCCAAATTGCTGTACTCAGTTTTTCGAATAGCCTTTGATCTAGCTCCGAAACACTTCTGATGCTCTCCATAAAATAACCGGGCTCATGCTCTGCGATAACACCGATTTTGGCATATTGAATTAAAGCTTCATACCATTTTAATGAATTGGTTCTGTCTCCTTCATTAACAGCCAGTTCAATCGCATCTTCCCAGTTTTCATTTTCCTCGAAATAAGCCTTTGCAAGCATCGTCATATTGGCATAATCAGGATTTGTTGCAAGCAAGCTTTTGATTGTATGCTGCGCCATATCATGATTGCCTTTTTCAATATATAAGGCAAACAGCTGCATGGAAATTTCTGTATTTAACAATTCTGAATCAGACAATACAGCCTTATATATGCTTTCCGCTGTCGATAACTCACCAAGCTCCATATAAGCATCAGCCAAGTTTTTCTTGGCCCAAGGTTCAAGCTCGTTTGCAATATTCTCCCACTTGAATATCGCTGATTCATAGTCATGGACAAGAAAATATAATTCCCCCTGTGCAAAGCGGATAGAGGTAAGGTCAGGAACATTTTTCCGTTGCTCAGCAATATACAATTGACCGAGCACCTCAATAGGCGGCTCTTCTCTATCCATCGTCAATCCTTCATAATATGATTTATTAATTAATTTCTTTTCTAATGTCATAACTTCCCCCTGTTATTCATTAAGAATGTTGATAAGTTATTTTTCTTCATCCTCATAATCACGTTTTTTAGCTATCATCTATCCAACTGTAATATTATGCAAATAAAACAGCATTCATAACTAGTGTCTTTGTCCATACTTCCCTTTATTGTAGCAAAGACATCTGTTTCGTACATTTCGGCAATTGTTCATTTATGTTACAAAACATTTACTTATATTTATAACAATAGATTACTAAAATTCTCGCCCGTCTCTCTAGTGCCTATATACCCTTTCTCTTTATACAGCTAACAGGACAGATAACGGGAAAAAGACTAAACAACATATAACCTCTATATTGAGTAAAAAGCTTGGGATAATCCTGCAAAAATTGGACGCGAGGGCATTGGAAAGAACTAATTATAAAGGGATATTCTATTTAAAGACTTTATTTATTAAAACCGAAAATACAAAAAACCGAACTATTAATCAATAAGATAAAATAGGTCGGTTTGATTAAACTTGCATTATTATTTCACAGTAATGCCTGTTTACTTATTCTTATCATTATCACTTTTTTCAATCTTTTCTACAGGTGATTGGCCATGCCAGTCTTCCCTTCTACGGCGTCGGCGCTTTCTGATCTGTATTACGGCTGCGACGACTATAATAATAAAGATGATTGCTATTGGGAAACCAAATACCCCATAAAATATACTAAATACTCCGTTTAAAAAATCATTCATTGTACTACCTCCTTCGCCCATTCTTCAATGATGAAGAAATACGTTCCGTTCTATGTATCCATGTTGATAATATTCCCTAATCCTCTCATTTTAAACTACGTTCTTTTTAATCCATTTAAAAAACAAAAAAAGCGTGGTGAGATAATCACCCGCTTTTTTTCTGTCTATTATTTTGCTGGAAGCTTCTCCAAGTAGTCGATTGCATCTTGTAATGTACTGACAGGCACGATTTTGATGTCATCATAGCCTTCCTCTTTTACTTGCGCTTTAATTTCCTGCTCATTTGTATCATAGCTATTTATGTCCTCTGGAAAGAAGAATATATCCACATCAGCCTTATGTGCCGCAACGATTTTATGCTTTATGCCACCAATTTGGCCAACATTGCCTTCAGCATCCATTGTTCCTGTTCCAGCTACTTTATAGCCCTTCGTCAAGTCTTCCTTGACTAGTTGGTTATATATTTCTAATGAGAACATTAGCCCTGCTGACGGACCGCCAATATTGTCACTGTTTATTTTCACATTAACAGAAGGATCAATCGACATATTGTTTTCTGGATTTATTCCAATCCCGACTTGGCCTGTCTTCTTATCGAGCACAATCATTTCAACAGTCGCCTTTTTCTCCTTGTTATTATGTGTATATTCCAATACTACCTTGTCACCAGCTTTTTTATCCTTTAAGTATGCAATTAAATCCGTTGCCTCTGTAAATGCCTCCCCATCCACCTTATGGATGATATCTCCAACATGAATAACGGATTTTGCTTTCGATGTTTCCAATACGCCCGCGACAAAAATTCCATTATAATCATATTCAACCTTTTCATCAGCAGCATCAAGGCTGGCTATAATAGCATTTTGCTTTGAACTGTCCATCATATGAAGCAGCAAAGAATTATATTCCGCATCTGAAAGGTCACCCTTGACCTCTTCTTCTTTTTTGATTTCCGTATGTGGAGCCAGTAATCCATAAAGCAGTATGTAAGGGTTACTTGCTTTAATAGAGTAAACCGTTGTTAAGTTTAAGCTGCCTGCTTCTGTCTTATCCCCATCCTCTACAGTGACTTTTTCCGCAAGTGGTTCAATAGAACCTGGCTGGTTTAAATAATAAGGAGTTGGAATGAAGAATAATACTAGTAAAATCCCCATTAGTATAAATAAACTTATTTTTAATTTTGCGCTCTTCCCTTTTTGTTCCATCACGAAATAAAACTCCTTACTGTCTTTTCTGGTTTTCTTTTTTATATCATAAAATAAATATTGGTTCATTAAAAAATGATGTAAAACAATTTAGATTTCCCTTTCAAGCACCCTTTTTAAAATGCTGATGCCCTTGGTTATTTCCTCTGGGGCAACACCGCCATACCCTAAAACGGCAAGATGCTTATGCTTGCCCTTTTGCATGCTGTATTGTTCAACAGGATATATGCATACACCCTCCTGTTTCATTCTTTTCATAATATTCTCTGTAAAATGAGCACCTGGGAATTCAACTACGAGATGCATTCCAGCTGCTTTTCCGATAATTCTTGCATCAGGAAAATAGTGTTTGATAACATCAACAAGTACTTGCCTTCGCTCTTGATAAATTTTCTTCATTTTGCGAATATGTCTATCAAAATGCCCTTCCTCCATGAAACGAGCGAGCACATACTGTTCAATGCTCGATGTGTGTCTGTCATTAAACCATTTAAGTTGTTGAAATTCATGCAATAAATTACGCGGCAAAACAACGTAGCCTATTCTCAAAGCTGGAGATAATATTTTGCTGAACGTACCAACATACAGGACATGCTGCTGGTCAATTCCCTGCATCGAGGGAACAGGAGCACCTTCATATGTAAATTCACTGTCATAATCATCCTCCACAATATAGCAGCCGCTTCGTCTTGCATACTCAATCAGCATTAATCTTCGCTGAATGGATAAAATACCACCTAAAGGAAACTGGTGGGAGGGAATAACAAAAAGAAAGTTAGGCGCATCTTCAGGCAACTGCTCGGGAATGATTCCATTTTCATCCACAGGCACTGGATACACCTTCGCATTTGCCATCGCAAAAATATTTCTCATTTCATCTGCAACAGGATCCTCTGATGCAATGAAGCCTTCAGGACTCAAGAGCAGCTCTGTAATTAGCCGCAAAGCCTGCGTTGCCCCCGAGGTGATGATGATTTGATCTGGATCGCATTTTACACCTCTGGCCTTTCGTAAATACTGAGCAAGCACATTTCTTAGTTCCTGGACTCCTCTGGGATCACTATAGCCGAATATATGCTGAGGCGAGTCCATGCATACTTCTTTTGTAAGCTGGCCCCATTTTTTTCTTGGAAAATAATCAGTTGCCGGATTGCCACCGCGAAAATCAATATAAGACTTTTCCGTCTGGAATAAATCTGTTCGCGACTTTTCATGCTCCATATGCTTAATCGTAGTAAGTGTTGTTCCCTTTGAAACATATGTGCCTGCCTTTGGTTTGACCTCTAAAAAGCCTTCAGCTATTAATCGGTCATAAGCTTCCATAGCAATATTGCGTGAGACACCGATAGTTGCAGAAAGCTCTCTTGTTGACAGCAATTTTTGGCCTTCTTTTAAGGTATTGCCAAGGATACTTGTTCTTATTTGCTCATAAATTTGCTGTGTTAAGGATATTGAACTTGACCTGTCTACTGTAATAAATATCATACTAAGCCACCTTCAAATGAACTGGCACTATTAAAGTTTATAAAATGTGGTCCTACTTTATACCAGAATAGCATGTTATGCTTTTGAAAACTATAAACAAAGGAGAAAACATGAAAACAATTGGACTAATCGGCGGACTAAGCTGGGAATCTACAGCAGACTATTATCAAATCATCAATACTTTAGTGAAGGAAGAGCTTGGAGGATTAAATTCTGCCAAATGTTTAATCTATTCCTTTAATATGGAGGAAATGGCTGTTCTTCAGCGGGAAGGAAAATGGGAACAAGCAGCTCAACTAATGGCAGATGCAGCCAAAACATTGGAAACGGGCGGTGCAGAGGTTATCCTTATTTGCACGAACACAATGCATAAGGTGGCACAAGAGGTGCAAGAGGCGATTTCCGTTCCACTTATTCATATCGCACAATCAACAGCACGAAGCATTACAACAAAAGGTCTTAAGAAAGTTGGTTTGCTTGGAACGAAATTTACGATGGAGCAAGACTTCTATAAAGAAGTCCTTGATCAATATGGTATCGAAACAATCATTCCAGAGGCTTGTGACAGAGAGGATGTTCACTCGATCATTTTTGATGAGCTTTGCCAAGGAAAATTCTTTCCGGAATCAAAGGAACGTTATTTAGAAATCATCCGTAAGCTGCTTGCTGATGGTGCAGAAGGAATTATTCTTGGATGCACAGAAATCCCCCTATTGATTAAGGATGAGGATATCGACATTCCATTATTCAACACTACTTACCTTCATTCCAAAGAGGCTGTTGACTTCTCCTTTGGCAAGGAATAAAACCATTAAAAAACTGCACCGTAAAAATTTACGGTGCAGTTAATTTTGTTAGGAAGAAAGATAAATGATTGCTGATTACTCACTAAAAAATTCACTATCTTGGGCAATCGCTTTGCTTAGTGTGGATGCAATGGAAATGTCATTAAAGGATAATCCTAACTGAATCGCAGTTGTGGCAATCTCCGGCCTTATACCAGAAAGTGTGGAATGAACTCCAATTAAACTCAAGCCATTAATCAGCTGGAAAATTTGGTGTGCTACCATCGTGTCAATAATAATGACTCCAGACAAATCAATAAACAGCTGTGTGACCTTTTTGTCAGCACATTGTTTAATTGTATTCTCCAAAATAGCAGCAGCACGCGCTGTATCAATGTCGCCAACAAGCGGCAGCAATGCACGGTTTTTGCTGAGCAGGATAACAGGCGAGCTAAGCTCATTAATCATTTCCTGTTGTGCCCGAAGCTGTTTAATGGAGTTTTCATGGAATTGTTCTGTAAATTGGACAATGACAATATCAAATACCCTCACTATGCTCCGGTTCCAAACTGTAATGCGTTCTTCTGGCACATTATTCTGTTTCTGAAATTCCCTCACTAGCTGAAAATATTGCTCTCTCGTTCGGATAAATTCTCTAATGATAAAATGGATAGGAGTTTCTAAGTGCTCCTTATCGGAAGCGATGGCTACCACCCATTCCTGAAAATCCTTCAGAAAACTTTCCTCTTCCTCAATGAATACCTTTGCCAAGTAATAATGAAAATCGTTATTTTGCTTTTTTAATGTTCGAATAATCTCCAGATTATCGGAAGCGTATACACCATTAGGGTCTGTTCTATCCAGGTTTGCATACCATTCATCAGTTAACCTGTCCGCATTTTCAATGAAATAGTTATATAGCTGTTCATTCTTCTGCAAAATATTCCCACCTACTCTAAAATTTATGATTGGAAATTTCAAAGGAAAAAACGACTAATTATCTTCCTCTTATCTATACATCATTATTTAAAATTTTAATAATAAAGTGGGAATTACGCATTTTTTTTTATCACGGAACTTGAAATATATTTAGAGAACTAAACGAATAGTATTTCCAGACGGATCCTTAACATAATAAGCATCATTATCCTTCTTTATCTCTGCATTCATGACTGCCAGTCTTGCGGCCATTTCCTCTCTTGCAGTATGACTTGGGACCTTCAAGTCAAAATATTTCATGCCAGGATTTGTTTCCTTCGGAGCAGGAGCACCGACTCCGTTCCATGTATTAAGGCCGATATGATGATGGTACTTGCCAGTAGATATAAAGTAGGCTTGAGTTCCATATTTCTGGACAATATCAAAGCCTAAGCCTTTCACATAGAAATCTGCCGTTTCCCCTAATTCAGCAACATGAAGATGGATATGTCCCATTTTCGTCCCTTTTGGCAAGCCATTCCACTGTAGTTGACCCCTTGAGTCCAGCACACCTTGGGCATCCATTTGTAATGTATCCATTTTTACAAATTCTCCATCCCAAGCCCATTCATCTGCAGCACGATCGCGATAAATTTCAATGCCATTTCCCTCTGGGTCTCCAAGATATAGTGCCTCACTTACATTATGGTCAGATGCCCCTTGCAGTGGGTAGCCGCTTACCAATAAATGCTGCAATTGTGCACCAAGATCCTCTCTTGTCGGCACAAGAAGAGCAAAATGATATAATCCTGTTGTCCGGCTTCTTTTGTCTTCTGCCTCCTCAAGCTTTTCTAAATATAACAACGCTGTTTTCCCGTCTGCACTTAATGCTGCCTTACTGTCAGTTTGTTCTAATATTTGAAAGCCGATAATCTCTTTATAAAAAGAAATCATCTTGTCTAAATCCTTTACTTTTAATGTTACATGCTCTACATATAAATTTGGGTACTCATGAAAACTCAAGTGAACCCCTCCTGTCATTAATATCTTCATACTTACTTTATGTAAGTAATTATATTTTAATAAACTACAATTGTAAAGTAACTAATTTATAAATGATAATACTTTTACTTAAGGTAATAACTATTGTATAATAGAAAAAAGGAGTGAATTTAGCATGAATCCATCTGTCATTTGCCCAAGGTTTGAAAAAGCCATGGGATTGCTAAGTCAGCGTTGGACTGGTTTGATTATTTATCAGCTCCTAAATGGATCTCAGCGCTTCTGCACCATTGAATCATCTATTGGCATCAGCGGGCGGCTTCTTTCAGAAAGGCTTAAGGAATTAGAAAAACAAGGAATTGTCATACGGGAGGTCTTCCCTGAAATTCCTGTGCGTATAGAATATTCTCTGACTGAAAAAGGCCGTTCATTACAGCCATTAATGAAGGAAATTGAAAAATGGTCGCAAACCTGGCTGGAGCCGTAAGCTGACAAAGCACCCTTTCTGTGTCCAGTTTAGTATTTCCAACTGGCCACAAACACATGAACAAAAGGCGAATGAGCTCTATAGCCATTCGCCTCTTTTTATATAGAAATTTTTGTTAATCTTCATCCTTAATATCTTTATCTTCTGGTATTGGTTCATTTTCCAGTTCTTGTATGAGAAGCTGGTACTTTTCCAGCTGCTTAAAATGAGTCTTAAACTGATCTTTATAAATCAGCACATTTCCTTCCTCATCATGCAATACCCTAACTTTACCCTGCAGCACTAAATTTTCCACATATGACACAGATACAGATAAATATTCAGCTGTTTCTTCTATTGTTAAATACATTATTTTTCACTCCTCGTCTGTCTACTATATCATAAATTCCAGTCTCTACCGTCCGCTTTACTATCTAACTAAGCTTCATAAATATCATACATTCATTACTTTAACTTAATAATACATTAATAGTAGCTAAATGGTTATTGGATATATTAAAGATGTAAGAAGCAATCATATCGGAGGGATGCAAAATGTTAAGCACAATCCTTAATGGTTTATTTCTAGTAGAAGTAATCGGCATTTTCTCACTGATTTTTTATTGTTCTTTTATTCAAAAACCGAAAAAAAGGAGAAACCCGTAAGCAATAGAATACACCTGGATGCATCTCTTTTTTAAACAAAAAAGAGCTTCTTTTTTGTTTAAAACAAATAAAGAAACTCATTGCTTTCAAATTTAATGGATAGTTAATTCACTTATAAATTTTTCCCGCCATTCCTCCAGCTCCGATAGAACCATTGGCTTGGCATAGAAATAGCCTTGAAGCACTTTACATCCATCTACATTATATAAATAGTCCACTTGCTGAGCTGTTTCGACACCTTCAATAACAATATTCAAGTGCAAGGAATTCCCTAAAGCAATAATTGCCTTCATAATTTCCGAATCCTTTCGGGAACCTGGTACGCCGTCAACAAAGGACTTGTCAATTTTCAAAGTAGAAACTGGCAGCCTCTTAAGGTACGATAACGAGGATACTCCTGTTCCAAAATCATCAAGAGCAACTGAAAAGCCACTGTTCCTAAATGCATGTACTGCTTGAATTGCTCCTTCAATATTTTCAACAGCACTTGTTTCCGTCATCTCAAGCTCTAATAGCTCGGGTTCAAATCCATATTTGTCAATTGACTCTCTCAAGTAAGACATAAGCCTTGGAGAAGTCACATAAGGACCAGGAATATTAACAGACACCTGTATTTTTTCTCCATTTTTCTCCCAGCTTGCAATCTGCTGACATACTCTGTCAATCACCCAATCTGTCACATCAAACATTTTGTCTGCTGATTCCAGAATCGGGATAAAAACTGCTGGCGATAAAAATCCATAAATAGGATGGTTCCATCTCAACAAGGCCTCTAAGCCTGCCATTCTCTCAGACACCATTTCCACTTTTGGCTGATATACAAGGTAAAAGTGATTTTCCCTCATAGCCTGTTCTACATCGGCAACAAGTGTGTTCTGGAAAGACTGGATATGAATCTCCGGATTGTAATGTATCACTTCATGTTCATAGCGAACAGAGTGATGGTTTAAGACAGCAATGGCATTTTCATAAAGCAGCTTTTCATCCCGCTTCTTATCAAGAAACGAAAGGGCAAAGACAGTATTAACAATAATCATTCTGTCCTTAATATTTATTGCTGATGACAGAATTGCTGAGATCTGAAAAGCCATTTCCTCCAGTTTTTTATTATCTTCCTTGCTATTACTTATAAACCCAAGTCTATGTCCTTCAATTCGATAGACCGCGACGGTTTTCGGTTTAAGCTTTACTATTAGCTGTTCAATGTATCGGATAATTTCATCACCGAATTCAAATCCATACGTACTATTCCATTTTTCCAGCTCATGAATATGGAGAATGGCTAATCCGGAAACATTTCCAGTATGGATAACATTTTCAAACTGCCTTCTATTTGGCAATCTTGTTAGCGGGTCAAAATAATTAATCCTATAATCAACATAGCGGTCAAGCAATGCCGATAAGCCGGAAATAAGCAGAATCACAAATGTCCCTGCTGCAACGGCTAGAATCAAAATTCCTACATTCATCTCATGCATCATGCTGTAATCTAAATACTTATCTGCAGCCACATAGTACTTCACCGCATACATTCCGGTATAGTGCATACTAGCGACAGCAAGTCCCATTATAATAGAAGTAAACAGCTTTAAAAGCAGATTACTCATATATCTGTTCAAGCGTGCAAAAATAAATAGTGATACAAATGATACTGTTATCGCAATGATTACTGATAAGATAAAATATTTAAGCTGATAAACATACTTTACATCCTTCATGACCATCGCCATCATACCTACATAGTGCATGGCAGAAATACCTATTCCCATGACAATTCCTGAGATTATAATCGTTTTAGTCGAACGATTTCCAGAGCTTGTCATATAAAACGCCAGGAAGGACGCAAGCATCGCAGGCAATACGGAAATAACTGTCAAACCTATATTGTAACTCATCGAAGTAGGAAGCATTAGTGCACTCATCCCGATAAAATGCATGGACCATATCCCAAATCCCATTGTTAGCGATGCAAGGGTCAGCCATACATAGTGATGAAAAAAGCTGTTGTATCTTATTCTCTCATTCATGGATAGAGCAGTATAAGATGAAATACACGCAATAATAATGGATAATGCGACAACAGGCATAGAATAATGGCCTTCTAAATACACTACCTTACTGCTATCTGGCAACAAAAACATAGATTTTTCTCCCTTTTACTCAATTTATAGCAGATTAATGATTAATAGTATTGTAGTTTATCAATTGCCATCACAAACTTTAATCCCATGTCCTTTTTACTATATATATATGACTATATAGGATAATCATTGGTTCTACAAGATATGTAGATACAGTACTTTTTTCCAATTCGCAAAGACTACCTTCCTTGCTTAATAAAGCCTGTAAACAGCAAACTTCTCCCTCGATTCTTTAGGAAAAATAGGGATGGAAAATACAGTTTCTCTTACAAAGGAGGGATGTTCATCCAATAGGAAAATATACTCATCTGATGGATAATATAAAATGATTTTAATGCTTCGCTCATACTGCTCTGTTGAAAATAAGATATTATTTATTACCTTCGTAAAAATCTTGATTGAAAAAGGATTAAAAAAATAAAAGATAGTATCAGCAGGATCGATTGCATATTCTTCGGCTTTGCATAGCAAAAATTGGATGTCTTCCTGCTTCTTATTGCTTCTAAAATAGCTCTGCTTATTTCTCTCTGCATCTGCATAAAACACTTCATTCATTTCAATACCAACACTTTTGAGCTGGAATAAATGGTGAAGCAAAAATTGCATTCTGCCTTTTCCACAGCCAAAATCAACGAGCCGGTCTTCCGGTTGTAGCTGATACTCCTCAAAAAAGACTTTTAAATATTCATATGGAGTCGGTTCATAGCGGTGATAATGAAGTGAGCTATTAAAGCCAGCCTGTTCTCCTTCTGTCTTTATGCGCAGGATTTTATCATAATCTTTTCCCTTCATAGATAGAGCTCCTTTTTTGTCTTACTGTTCTGTACACTCACTATACACTTATTCCAATAAATTGATAAGCAAAAAAAGCTTAACCATATTGGCTAAGCCTTCTTAGGAACTAACTGATGAAATATACTCTTGTTTCGTATGGCTTAAGAGCCGTTTGCTTTCGCAGCTTCTTATCCCTAACGTCATAATTATGAAGGGCAAGCTCTGAATATTTGTAGGTGATTTCGGAAGGAACCTTAAATATCGTCGGCTTATCACTGAAATTGTTAATGATAATTGCCTGTCTTTTCCCTAAGGTTCTTGTATAGACAAACAATCTAGGATGGTTTGCCAATAAAAGCTGATAGCTTCCATAAGTAAACAATGGACTGCCTTTTCTCAAACGTATAAGCTCTTTATAAAAGGCAAGGATAGAATCAGAATCCTGCTCTTGATCCTCGACATTTATCTCAAGATAATTAGGGTTCACACCAATCCAAGTATGATTCGATGTTGTAAAGCCAGCCATATTTTCTTTATTCCATTGCATCGGTGTTCTTGCATTGTCACGGCCCTGCTTCCAGACAACCTTCATGATGTCCTCATGCGGCACACCCTTCTCTGACTCAACTTTATAGAAGTTAATCATGCCAACATCATCATAATCATCAATAGAGGGAAATTGAACATTCGTCATACCGATTTCCTGGCCTTGATATATAAATGGCGTTCCCTTCATAAGGAAATACATGGCAGCAAGCATTTTAGAGCTTTCCTTCCAGTAGCGCTTATCATTTCCCCAAGAAGACACCCTGCGGGGCTGATCATGGTTTTCGATAAACAAAGCATTCCAGCCTCTTCCTTCTAAACCGTTTTGCCATTTGGAGAGTACTTTTTTCAAGGCAATAATATCAACCTTATCTTCATCGTCTTTATTCCATAAACTTAGGAACTCAAACTGAAAAATCATATTGAAATAACCTTGCTCCTCACCAACCCACTTATCTGCATCATCTAAACCGACACCGTTTGCCTCGCCGACCGTCATAATATCATAATTCTTAATTGTTTTATTAGCGAACTCGCTCAAGTATTCATCAATTCCATGAACATTCATCATATAAGGGAAGCTTGGTACATATTCCAAATGATTCGGATTGTATAAATCCGGCAACCCCGGAGCCTTTTTTATATGGGAAATGGCATCTACTCTGTAGCCGTCAATTCCCTTATCAAGCCACCAATTAACCATGTTATAAAGGGCTTCTCGCACTTCTGCATTCTCCCAGTTAAGATCGGGCTGTCTTGCGGAAAATATATGCATGAAGTATTGCTCTGTTTCTTCATCGAACTTCCACGCAGAACCGCTGAAAATAGACTCCCAGTTGTTCGGCTCTTTTCCATCCTTACCGTCTCTCCATATATACCAATCTCGTTTTGGATTGTCTTTCGATGAGCGTGACTCAATAAACCATGGATGCTCATCACTCGTATGATTTATAACCAAGTCTAGAATTAGCTTCATGCCACGTGCATGCACTTCATGAAGAAGCTCATCAAAGTCCTCCATCGAACCGAAATCTTCCATAATATCCTGATAATCAGAAATGTCATATCCATTGTCATCATTCGGTGATTTGTACATAGGAGAAAGCCAAATGACATCAATGCCCAGATCCTTTAGATAATCAAGCTTTGAAGTGACACCCTTTAAGTCACCCACTCCGTCGCCATTGCTGTCCATAAAGCTTCTCGGATAAACTTGATATGCTACACTTTCTTTCCACCATTTTTTGTTCATCTATACGCACCTCATCTATTCAAAAATCCAAAGAGCTACTTTGCACCCCTTGCCTTGCTGGTTCACTGTTTTGATATGTTTCCTATATATTCTAAAGCATACCCACAAGATTGAAACTGCTTACATTGAGCAAATAGGGTGGAATATATTGAACATCCTTTTACCCTTATATTAGTAAATAAAACAATTTAGACCTATTTTTTACCTTTTAAACTATCCGCTAATCTTTGAATCTCTATATTCATTTGGGGTAACACCAACTGTTTTCTTAAACAGCTTCCGGAAATACTTATCATCCTGATATCCTATCAGATTAGCAATCTCATAAATTTTCAGCGAGCTGTTCACAAGCAGGGATTTAGCCTTTTCCACTCTTATCTTAGTTAAATAGTCAGTAATCGTGACATGAAATTCTTTTTTGAACTTACGCGAAATATATTCTCTGCTAATATAAAACTGTTCTGAAAGCTCCTGCAATTTAACGTCTCTGTTAAAATTTGCAATAACATATTTTTCAATTTCATAAATAATGCTACTCTCTTTGCTGGCAGCTGCTCTTTTCACCTTTTTCAAAAACACAGCTATATCTCTTTTTATATAAGCCTTATATTCCTCAAGAAGAAAACTGCCCTCAGGTTCAAAAAAGGCATCCATTCTATTGGAGGCACTATCCCATGCACTCGGAAGAGGAATTTGGAAGTGCTTATACCACCGTTCTCCAACAATCCGATATTCCTTTTCAAAATGCAATAGCTGTTTCCATGATAAAAAGCCGTTCTCTGTAAATTCATTTTCTATTTGCTGAATAATGTCTGTAAATGCGCCAATTTCTCCTGTTTGCATGGCCATCTTGATCGCTGTGTTGTGTTTCATTAAGCTTTTCCACTCTAGCTTAGGCAAAACTGGTTTAATATAAACTCTTGTTTCCCGTTTTTCAAGAACATTCATAGATAAAAGCTGCTCTTTTCCCAATTCATAAGAGTCCATTAGCTTTGCAAGCTCACTTACAGGTCCGCCAACCGCTATCGGACAGGAAATATTAAAGGTTGCGCGGATTTTTTGATAGATTTCTGTCAGTTGCCTGTCCACATCCTCTGCCTTATTCCAAAGGATAATAGCGATTTCTCCTTTATTCGCTAAATAGCGGAACGCAATGCCGGCTCTTTTTTCATTTAAGGCTTCACTTATAATATTCAGGATCGAAAAATAAGCTAATTCCCTGTCCTTATTGAAATTCTCAATTGTTTTTTCCGTTAAGAACATAACAGCAACCCTGTATTCACTTGCTAAATAGAATTGGAATTCGCGAAAAACCTCTTCGTTAACTGATCTACTTGTTAAAAAATGGGTTAGTTTTCTGTCCCGGTATGCAGGCTTCATCTTATTAATAAGCTGGTCAAAGTTCAGCTTCTTTTTTCTATCTAACTCCTCTTCATTCCACTTTTCCACTGCATTTTTAAGGGTATTATTCAAGATTTCAGGATCAACTGGTTTTAATAGATAATCAAAGCTGTTGAAATGAATCGCCTTACGCATATAATCATAGTCATCATAACCTGTGATAACAACCGTTTTGCTTGTCGGTCTATTTTCCTTAATCCATTCAAGCAATTTTGTTCCGTCCATTTTCGGCATCTTCATATCAGAGAAAATTAATTCTGGCTTATAACGCTCAATGAGCTGTATCGCATCTTCCCCATTGCTCGCCTCATAAATCTCTTCTATATTATTTTCTTCCCAATTCGCAAGCAGCCGAATGCCTTCCCTTACATGCTTTTCGTCATCAACGATTAAAACCTTCATTTTTCCTGCACCCCATTAAGTTTCTTCGGAATATATATTTCTACCATAAACCCGTGCTCTTCCTTGCCGCTTATGATCATTTCAGCCTGATTGTTATAATAAATTTGCAGCCGCTCATAAATATTTTTCAGGCCGATTGATTCCCTTTGACCAGGTTCAGTGACAGCCTCCTTCCTATAAAGCTTTTGCCTGATTTCCTGAAGCTGCTTTTGGTTAACCCCCTTGCCATTATCGCTAACAGACAGAACAATATAGTCGTTCAATAATGTGGCTTGAATAGAAATTTCCTCATGCTGGTCCTGGTCTGCAAAACCATGTTTGAAGCAATTCTCAACAATTGGCTGGAGAATCATTTTCGGGACATGCAAGCTCCCAATTCCTGGAGTAATATCAATAGTGTACTCAAAGCGCTCATCAAACCGCTGCTTTTGCAAGGATAGATAGCTTTGTGCATGCTTAACTTCCATCGTAAATGGAACAATATCCTCCTGCATATTCATGCTATACCTCATTATGTTTGATAACGACGTAAGCAGCGAATAAACATTTGCTGCTTTTGCCTTTAATGCCAACGTTCCAATTGATTGCAGGCTGTTATATAAAAAGTGCGGATTAATTTGGGACCGTAGCACCCTTAGCTGTGATGCTTTGTTTTCTATCTCCAGCTTATATTCTTTATCAATCAGCAAATTAATTTTCCCTATCATCGATTTAAAGTGTTTGCCGAGCATGCCAATTTCATCATTTCCTAATGAGTCAAAATCTGCTTCCAGTTGGCCTTTTTCTACCTTTTTCATATTGGCAATCAATACTTTAATTGGCGCTGTTACCTTAACTGAAACAAGTGACGTAATTAATAACACGATTGCTAAGGCTATAACGCCAATTAAGCTATTCATCACAACAGTTTCTCTTGCTGTCTGGTATAAAACGGCATAAGGAATCCGCTTTGCTATATACCAGTCTTTTTCTTGGACAGAGAACTTCTGGAATACAATCACACCTGAAAAGTCCTTATCCTCCCATTCCAGACTATGCTTGTCTCTCTCTTTCGTTATTTTATTAAACCAATTATCTGCCATCCCTTTACCTATTTCCTCTTTAGATGAGGAATAAATGATTTTCCTTTGATCATCCACAATATACAAATCTTCCTCTTCTGCTGTATATAGCCGTTCCGCTATGCTCGCAATTCTTGACAGGTTGATATCAATGGACAGAAACCCGAGAAAATCCTCTGAAGGGATGTTTCGAATGATATTATGAAAGCTTAACACATTCACTTTCTCTGAATTCGGTATTTCAGAAATATTGTTGTAGCTGTATATTTCATGAGGCGCCTCAATTAACGAATAGTCTGTCGTGTTCGTCTTAAATTGAGCATAATAAGGGTGGTCAAAGACATTTTTGTACTTAACTCTGGCACTGATTTTGCTGTGATAATTTGTATAAGAGTCAGAACCATTGTTAATGTACAGATGCATTTGCTCTATTTCCGTCCTTGTATTAAACAAATATGCGAGCAGCCTTCTTACCTCTTCCTCATTGACCTTACTGTCATCAGAGATGCCGTTTCCAAGCACATTCATGAAAGGAGTATAGCGATACAGTACAGACGACATCTGAGCAATATCCTCGAGATAGACGGACAGCTCTTCCTCACCTTTTTTGATAAAGTCATAGTTAGTTGTGACAGATCTTTCTTTAATAGAGTCGATCGTATAGTAATAAGTAATGATGATTCCCGTTCCGAAAGGGAGAATTGTTGCAATCATCAGCAGCAGTATAAGTTTCTTCCGAATTCCCCATTTCATATGTTTGGTCAGCAGCTCTTAGGTGTCCTCTCCTGACCTCCCCTCCCTTCTATATGTACGAATCAAATTGCACAAGTATGAGCAACTTTTTTTCTTTTATCACATTACTTCTATTAATATATTCACTTTCATTAAATTACTATTCTAAAAAAACAACTCCATTAAGCGAAAAAGGCAGTTTAATATTTTCCACCCTTCTCGTCAATGTAAGCAGTTTCATAAAATTCGTTTATAACTTACATTATACATACAGGAGGTGCGGAAAGTGAACAACGAAAATAATTTGCAGGAACAGAATCGTTCCAATATCGTTACAATTAATAGAAATACAAAAAAACCTGTCACTACAGCCAAGAAAAAGAGGCTTAAAAACGTAGGGCTGTTCACATTATTTGTGGGTCCTGTCTTCCTCGCCTTTACCATTATTGTTTTAGTTCCATTCTTTACAGGAATCTATTATTCTTTTACTGATTGGAACGGTATTACAGGACAAATAAAATGGGTTGGACTGGATAACTTCAAATATTTGTTTACAGAGGATAAACAATTCCAAGAGTCATTCTTACTGACGACGAAGTATACGATTGTCGCCATTGTATTGACGAATCTTATCGGCTTTGGTCTGGCGCTTCTGGTCACACAAATGCTGAAAACCCGAAATATATTGCGGACTGTCTTCTTTATGCCTAACCTTCTCGGCGGCTTGCTGCTTGGATTCATCTGGCAGTTCATCTTCGTTAGAGGATTTGCTTCCCTTGGAGAGTTAACAGGCATTCCACTCTTTGAGTTGGCATGGCTTGGCGATGCTAATACAGCGTTTTGGGGAATTGTCATCGTCAGTGTCTGGCAGGGTGCCGGCTATATTATGATTATTTATATTGCGGCATTGCAAAACGTACCACAGGAGCTTATTGAAGCCGCTAAAATTGACGGAGCAAACAAATGGCAAATATTGCGCCATATTACAATGCCTCTTGTTGCGCCTGCTGTAACAATTTGCTTGTTCTTAACAACAGCATCTTCCTTCAAGATCTTTGATGCTAACCTTTCCCTAACAAACGGTGGACCATTTAAGTCAACTGAAATGTTAGCGCTTAACATTTATACAGAAGCCTTTGTCAATAACCGCTATGGTATCGGTGAAGCAAAAGCTTTAATATTCTTCCTTGTTGTGGCAACAATCTCTGTCCTTCAAGTAACACTTTCTAAGAAGAAGGAGGTTGAATCCTAATGGGCAACAAATATAATGGAAGAACCTTTATTCTAGAAATATTTGCGATATTAATCGGACTTGTCTTTTTAGTGCCATTTTATTATGTAATTTCAAATTCCTTAAAGCCATTTGCGGAAATTTTGACGAATACATCTGCATTGCCTAAGGCACTTCAATTTCAAAACTATGTTAGTGCATTTGAAAAACTAGATTACTTGAAGGTTTTGGGTAATTCATTAATCATCACAATAGCAAGTAATATCGTTCTCGTTGTTTTCTGTTCAATGGCTGCGTACATGCTTGTCAGAACAAAAAAGAAAATTTCTAATATTATCTTTATGTCCTTTGTTGCGGCAATGATTATTCCATTCCAATCAATCATGATTCCTTTAATCAAGACAGCAGGAAGCCTTAATCTGCTTAACAGCATCTGGGGACTTGTTATCATGTATTTAGGGTTTGGGTCTGGTATGACTATCTTCTTGTATCACGGATTTATTAAAGGAATACCGGTAGAATTGGAAGAGGCAGCCATCATTGATGGATGTTCACGATTCGGCTTGTTCTGGCGCATTGTCTTCCCGCTTCTTAAGCCGATAACTGTGACAATCGTTATCTTAAACAGCCTTTGGATCTGGAATGACTATCTGCTTCCATCCCTAGTCTTACAAAATCCAGATTTAAGAACGATTCCTTTGGCAACCTTCTTCTTCTTCGGTCAATATACGAAGCAATGGGATTTAGCACTTGCAGCATTGATGCTCGGTATCATCCCATTATTAATTTTCTTCTTTGCGATGCAAAAACACATCATCAAGGGGATTACAAGCGGCTCTATCAAGTAACGTACTTAACGGGATCTACCTCCATCCTTTCTTAAAAGGATGGAGATCCATATAAAAATTTTTTCCTAATTCAGGAGGGGAAACCAATGGGTTTTAAATTCAAAAAATTTTCATTAGCAGCAGGTGTTTTGTCTGCGACACTTTTACTTGCAACTGCATGTTCCAACGAAACGGCTTCTGATAATTCCGGCAGCAAGGACGGCAAGGTTGTTGTTGATATATTCAACGGCAAGGTTGAAATTGCTGACCAATTAAAAGCACTTACAGATGCATATACAAAAGAGCATCCTGACGTTTCTTTCAACATTGAATCTGTCGGAGGCGGCGCTGACGGCTCAGCTGCACTAAAAGCAAAATTCGCTTCCAATAAAGCTCCAGATATCTTCGGCAATGGCGGCTACCAAGAAGCCCTTACTTGGAAGGATAAATTCGAGGACCTATCTGATCAGCCTTGGGTTAAGGACGCTTATGAAAGCGCATTAGTACCGATGACAATTGACGGTAAAGTATACGGACAGCCAGTAAACTTAGAGGGTTATGGCTTTGCCTATAATAAAGAATTATTTACAAAAGCAGGAATTACAGAGCTTCCAACTACTTTCACTGAATTAGAAGCAGCAGCAGAAAAACTAAAAGCTGCAGGCATTACTCCATTCTCCATCGGTTATGGCGAGTGGTGGGTACTAGCAAATCACGGCTTGAACGTGCCATTTGCTTATCAGGATGATGCAGATGCTTTCATTAAAGGCTTAAATGATGGTACTTCCAAAATTGAAGGAAATGAGTATTTTAACAAATACTTTGACTTGTTAGACGTAACTTTGAAATACGGCAACAAAAATCCTTTAACAACAGACTATAATACACAAGTAACTCTATTTGCCACAGGTGAAGCAGCGATGATTCAACAAGGTAACTGGATTCAGCCGATGCTAGACAAATTGGATCCAAACTTGGAAGTTGGCTTTATTCCTATGCCGCTTAGCGATGATAAAGAGCAATCAGATAAATTAATGATTGACGTTCCAACAAACTGGGTTGTCCACAATGGAGCTCCAGATGCTGATAAAGAGGCAGCTCTTGACTTCTTAAACTGGATGGTCACTTCTGACACAGCGAAAACTATGTTAGTAAAAGACTTCAAATATGTACCTGCATTCAAAACAATTGAAGCAAGTGCAGATGATATCGGTCCACTAGGTGCTGAACTTCAGAAATACTCTCAAGAAGGCAAAACATATACTTGGCAGTTTATGAAATACCCAGATGGCGCTGGACAGGAATTTGGTGCTAGCCTGCAGGCATATGTTGGTAAAGAAAGCACAAGAGAAGAAACAATGAAAGCTCTTGATGAAACTTGGAATAAACTGAAAAAATAACTCTACCAACAAAAAAAGCAGTGTTCTCTTTAAGTGAGAGAAACTGCTTTTTTAGTCTTTAAAGCTTCACAAACTTGTTATGAAAAGTTGATAGTTTTGTCATAATTTCTTCATATTTGCGGGGTACAATAAGTATATGTTAAGACAATTACTCTTTTTCAAGTTCCCCCTTGAAATAGATATACTTTGGAAATCCAGCTAGTAATAGCTGGATCTTTTTTTTACCTTAAAATGCTGGTAATGCAGAATCTTTAAAGTCTTCCTCAAGGAATTTCTTCACTTCTGGTCCTGTCATTTTTTCAGCTAGCAGCTTAATTGCTTCTGAATCAGCATTATCCTTACGCGCTACAAGTGTAATAGCGAATGCAGACTCTACTCCTTCTGTTAAAAGAGCATCCTTGTTTGGCTTCAAGCCTAACGGTTCAGCATAAGCAGGAGTCATGATCGTTAAATCTGTATCTTCATATACACGGGCAAGCATAAGTAAATCCACTTTTTTAATTTTAAAGTTGCGTTTATTTTCAACAATATCTGCCTCTGTAGCATCTGTGCTAGTTGCATCATCTTTCAGCTTGATCAATCCATATTTATCCATAAGGGCAAGAGATCTGCTTATATTAGTTGGATCATTCGCAATAGCCACAGTTGCTCCATCTGGAAGGTCATCCAATGATTTATATTTAGGAGAATAACCGCCATATACAGCATGGTAAATCGGCTGAACTGCCACTAAATCAGCATTGGAATTTTTGTTGAACTGCTCCATATACGGTACGTGCTGGAAGAAGTTAGCATCCACTTCTTTGTTTGCCAAAGCATTATTCGGCTGAACATTATCATTTAGAACAACAATCTCTAAATTAATGCCTTCCTCCTTCATCAAAGGCTTCACTATTTCTAAAATATCCGTCATAGGAGGGATTAAGGAAGCCACTTTAAGCGTTTGTTCCTTTTTCTCTTTCGGTTCTTCTTTATCTGCATTGCTGGCGCATCCTGCAAGGCACAGGACACTGAACAAAATGAATAACATTAATTTTTTCATATGTAGACTCCTTCAATTTTTTCTGGCACATTTGCCAGAAGTAATTATAGCATGATTCCTTCCAGTATGAGAATTATTCTCAAATATTCTGATATTTCATACAAAATCAAAAAAGGTGCAAAGCTCAGTTGCTTTGCACCATATCATTATTAATCAAGTATTTTCACTTTAACTGTCTTGCGTCCCCAAGCTTTTGCTTTGCCGTTATTAGGCATCAGAACGTCAATTTTATGGCCTTTAATAGCACCGCCTGTATCGCCAGCGATTGCCTCACCATAGCCTTCTACCCAAACTTTGCTGCCTAATGGGATAACTGAAGGATCAACTGCAATCAGCTTCATGTTCGCATTCTTTTTGATATTATAACCAAGGGCTGTATAATCAGACTTTGTGCTTTCATGGCTGTATGCTGTTGCAGATACATAAATTGTCTCTGAACTGCTGCTTTCCTTTTTAGAGCTTGAATTCTTATTTGAATTTGAGCTTGAGCTTGAGCTTGAATTACTCTTACCTTTAGATGATGAAGATTTGGGTGCCTCAGTCGTTTCAGCAGATACTGCTGTTTGCTGCTGCACAATTACCTTTTTACGTGCTGCTGCCTCTTCCTGCTGTTTCTTGATGCTTTCCTCTGCATCCTTCAATTCTGCTTGAATAGCTGCCTTTTCTGACTCTGCTATCTTAATTTCCTTTGAGATGCTTTTGTACTTATTATTTGCTTCAGATACAGCGGCCTGTCTTTTTTCCAGGTTCGCTTCAAGAGCAGATTGATTTTCAGCTAATGATTCATAGCTTTGCTGAAGCTCTGCCTCTTTATCGTCAACATCCTTCTTTTCTGCCTCAATAGTCTCTAGATCCTGCTGCTGCTGTTCCAGAAGGTCTTTATCGCCATTATAGAAAGCTGATACAGCTGCTGCACGATCAATGAAATCTGATAAATCTTGAGCATTAAGTATAACTTCCATAATTATGTTTGTTTTATCTGTATTTTGTAAGGCTACCAATCTATCCTTCATGACATCCTTACGTTCTAGCACTTTATCTTCTAACTCAACAATCTGATCTTTTTTCTCTTCTATCAGAAGTTTTGTCTCTTCTATTTTACCTTCGATGGATGAGATTTCTTTTTTACTAGCCTCTAATTGGCCTTCTGTAGACTCAAGCTCATCCTGCACAGCTTTAAGCTCTTTCGATGCTTGCTGCTGTTCTTGCTCTTTTTCATCGAGCAATCTATCGTTTTCTTCTAGTTTGCTTTTACCATTTGTAAGTGTTTCTTGACTCGTTTCTGCATGTGCCATCAATGAAGTAGAAAAAAAAGAAGCACATATTAATGATAAAACCATCATTTTTTTAATCAGACTCATCTTAAAACCCCTTTCCATTAAGTTATAACACATGAAAGGGGCTGTTAAATTACAATTCTATTAAATTAACGAGTCAATTCCTTTAAAAAACGCTTACACGCTGGAATGTTTTACTAGTAATGTGTTTTATTTCTATTAAAAATTCTATCATTTACCAAACAGCTTTTTTTATTACATCTTAAAATTCTTCACAAGTGCTGATAAATTATTTGCTTCTGAAAGCATTTCCTTTGTTCTAGCAAAGATATGTTCTAGCTCTCCGTCCTGCTCCTGCAAGGATCCGGACGACGAAACAGCACCTGCGGCAAAAGTTTGTGAAGCCTCTGCTGCCACTTCTACACCTGCTTTAATCTCCAAACTGCCAGCCATAAGATGTGCAAGTGTATTTGATATTACAGCAATGTTACAAACCATGTCTTCCACTTCCGTCTTTATTGTTTCAAAGCCCTCTCCAGTTTGCTTGATTTTAACGGAGCCATTCTCTAACTCTTGAAAACCGTTCTTTAGAGAGCGGGATACTGCTTCTGAAACATTTTGCACCGCTGTTACTGTACTGTTGATTTCCACCAATGATGTTTCCACTTGATTAGCAAGATTTCTCACTTCATTTGCCACTACTGCAAAGCCTTTGCCTGCTTCACCTGCTCTTGCTGCTTCAATTGCAGCATTTAATGCCAGCAGGTTTGTTTGTGCGGCAATCCCTTTTATTGACTCAACTAGTGTATGAATATTTCTTGTTTTCTCTTCCATTCCTAGCACTTCTTCATATGTGTCTCGAATCATCTCGTATACAATATTAGTTTGAGTAATCGACTCTTTCATCGAATTATGCCCTTTCAATGTTACAGAGAGAACCTTTTCGGAGCTATCCTTCACCATTGCTCCATTATCTGCGGCAACTCCAAGCTGTCTGTTAAAGGACTTGTATGCGGCAATCAGCTGGCTTGTACCCTCTCCCTGCTGTTCTGCACTCGCAGATAAAGCTGCCATCGTTTCAGATATCTGCTGACTTGTATGCTTAACATTTGATGAGCTGTGAGCGAGCTCCTCGCTGTTGTTAGTAACAGAAACAGCAGCGTTCCCAATACTGTTCACCATACTCCTCAGACTGTAAATCATGCCATTAATTGCTGTTTCCAGCTGGCCAATCTCATCCTTGCCATCATAAAGAGATTCTTCCTCCAACAAGTCTCCTTGCGCTACTCTGCTAGCTCTTTGCACAACCCTTTCTAGGTTGTTTTTTAAAGAACGGGAGACAAAGTAAACAAAGACTCCACTGAAGATAGCAGACATCGCTGCAGCTGCTATTATGAGCCAAACAAAGAACGTCATGCTCTGTTCCATGTTCTGCATCGTATTATTACGGTCTGACTCTACATAGTTAACTAAGTCCGCAAGTATCGCTGCATTATCCTCTCTAAGCTGTGCGATTTCCATCCTTGCGTCCGTGTAAATCTTTTCATCTAGTCTTACAACCGCCGGAGCCACAGTCCGAATAAACAAATCATCTATCTTTTCATTATTCTCTTCTATTTTATTAATCAGCTGTTTTTGCTCTTTGTCTGCAATTGTCCCATATAAGCTATCTAGCGACACATTTAGTTCGTTTCGCAGCTGTCGATAGCTTTTAATGTCCTCATCTTTTAAAAAGGTGATATAGTCCGCAATACGGATATCCTTTGCTCGTATAAGAGAGCCTATTTCCTCAATTGCCGCAGCCTTTTCTCCCTGATTTTTTATATCGATTGTTTTTGACCAGAACATATTGAGCAATATAATTACAACTATTGTTGTAGCGAAAAACAGAACAGTGTTAAAACCAAACAGTAAATAGAGCTTTGACCTAACTTGCATATCCTTCCATCTAAATGAGGTTTTCTCCCGATTCTTACTCTTTGCCTTCTTTTTAACAATATTGAATGTCCTTGGCTTCAGCTTGAATTTCCATTTCCTAGACATGACTTTCCTCCTGCAAAAAAAGATAAATAAGACAATATACCTAATTACCAATATGAAGGATTTAAGAAGTTATATCTACAAATTTACGGAAATTTTACAAAAATATAACAATAAAAAAACCAGCAGATAAATCTGCTGATTATGTGTTCAAATCGTATCTTTTTCCAGTTACTAAATAGATAACATTTTCGGCAATATTCGTAACATGGTCGCCGATTCGTTCGATGTATCTGCAGACGAAGGCAAGCTGTGTTACCTGCTTTGTTTCACTTGGGTGCTCACGGATATAACCCATAAGTTCCTGAATAAGACGGCCATACATTGCATCAATCTCATCATCCTTTTCAGCACTTGCTTTTGCTATAACCGTATCCTCCGTATAGAAGGCTGTTAAAGATTCCCTTAGCATATTTAGTGCCTTCTCCATCATAAGCGGTATTTCCACTATATCCTTAATATGCGGTTCACTGCCAATATGAATGGTGGATTTAGCAATGTTAACAGCCATATCGGCAATCCGTTCCACTTCAGACGAAATTTTGAGAGCTACGATTATTTTTCTTAAATCTGTTGCTACTGGGGATTCTTTTGCGATTAACAAAATTGCCTGATCGTTAATCTTATTTTCCATTTCGTCAATTTTGTTGTCTCCTTCAATTACTTCCTCAGCCTTCTGCAAATCTTGGCTAATTAAGGAAACCATTGCTTTTTTGATGGCATATTCTGCTTCTTCCGCCATATCTAAAAGACTTTGTTTTAATTCTTTAAGATTACTGTCAAAATTCGTCCTAGTGTTCATCCCTGCACCCCAATCATCCAAATCGTCCGGAAATATAATCTTCTGTTCTTTGGTCAGCCGGTCTTGAGAAAATTTTAGATGTTTCGTCAATCTCCACTAGCTCTCCCATTAAGAAAAAGGCTGTCTTGTCTGAAACACGTGCTGCCTGTTGCATATTATGTGTCACGACAACAATTGTATATTTCTCCTTCAATTCAAGCATCAGCTCTTCAATTTTCAATGTTGAAATTGGGTCAAGAGCAGATGTAGGTTCATCCATTAAAAGCACATCAGGCTTTGTCGCAAGCGCTCTTGCGATGCAAAGACGCTGCTGCTGCCCACCTGAAAGTCCCATCGCCGGAGTATGCAGACGATCCTTTACCTCATCCCAAAGTGCAACGTCACGAAGTGATTTTTCTACAATCTCTTCAAGCACCTTTTTTCGTTTTTCGCCATGAATTCTCGGCCCATATGCTATATTTTCAAAGATTGTTTGCGGAAATGGATTTCCCTTTTGGAAAACCATGCCGACATTTTTGCGCAAATCAACAAGATCCATTTTTTTGTTAATAATGTTTTTGCTTTTATAGTTAATTTCACCAGACATCTTAACGTTTGGCACCATATTAATCATCAAGTTTAAAGTTTTAATAAAAGTCGATTTACCACAGCCGGATGGACCGATAATAGCCGTAACTTCATTGCGGTTAATCGGGAAATTGATATTTTTCAAGGCATGGTGATCTCCATACCAAAGGTTTAAATCATTTATTTCAAATACAGGCGCGTGCGTAACTGCTGTTGACATGATAGTCCCCCTTATCCAAATCTGCCGGAAATATACTCTTCTGTCTTTTTAACAGATGGGTTTGTAAAAATTTTCTCTGTCGCATCAAACTCAATTAAATCTCCGCTCAAGAAGAAGGCAGTCTTATCCGAAATTCTTGAAGCCTGACCCATGTTATGTGTAACAATTAAAATAGAATATTCCTTCTTCAATTCCACAATTAACTCTTCGACCTTGGCATTTGAAATCGGGTCAAGAGCAGATGAAGGCTCATCAAGAAGCATAAGTGAAGGCTTCATTGCAATTGTACGGGCAATGCAAAGTCTTTGTTGCTGTCCACCAGATAATGACAAAGCAGATTTATGAAGTCTGTCTTTTACTTCATCCCAAAGTGCTGCTTTCGTTAAGCTCTCTTCTACAAGGACTTCCAACTCACTTTTTTTCTTTATCCCCGCAAACTTCAATGCATGCGCAATATTTTCATAGATTGATTTAGGAAAAGGATTTGGCTTTTGGAACACCATGCCAATTTCTTTTCTTAATGCAACAACATCAATGTTATCACCAAGGATATTCAAGCCTTCATACAGAATCTCTCCTTTTGCTTTAGCTCCAGGAATAAGGTCATTCATTCGATTAATACTGCGAAGGAAAGTTGACTTACCACAGCCAGACGGTCCAATTAATGCAGTGATTGAATTTTTCTCGATATCCATTGAAATGGTATTAACTGCTCGTTTTTCTCCGTAATATATGTCTAAGTCCTTCACTTGAAGGATTAAATCTTTATTTGTAACTGACGTTTCAGAAATCTGTTCTCTGTTAAGGACGGCAGTTCTTGGCAATGTACTTGTATTCATTTTCATCATCCTTACCTAGTTATTTAGATGCTGTAAGTTTACGATGGATTAAACCTCCAATTAAACGCGCACCTAGATTGAAAATCAGCACAGACAAAATCAATACTGCGGAGGCACCGTTTGCGATATCCTCAACATCCGGAATAAGCCCTTGTGTGTTAACAGACCAAATATGAACAGCTAAAGTTTCTGCAGGTCTAAATATATTTAATGGTGAGTTTTCAACGAATGGATTCCAGTTTGCATAATCCAGTCTTGGTGTTGACAATCCAGATGTAAATAATAGCGCAGCCGCTTCCCCGAACACCCTTCCAGAAGCAAGAATTGCACCTGTTAAAATTGATGGAAATGCTGTTGGTAAAAGAATCGTTTTAATTGTATGCCAATGTGTAATTCCTAATGCAAGACTAGCTTCTTTCTGGTCACGTGGCACTGAACGAAGTGCATCTTCACTGACACGCACCATAACAGGCAAGTTGAACACTGTTAATGCCAATGCACCGCCAAGGATTGAATAGCCCCATCCTGTTAGGTTAACGAACATTAATAGACCAAACATACCAATAACAATAGAAGGAAGTGATGCAAGTACCTCGATACAAGTACGAATCGTGTTTGTCACTTTCCCAGGCTTTGCATACTCAGCCATGTAAATTCCGCCGCCCACTCCAAGTGGAACAGTAATAATCATTGTGATAAACAAAATATAAAATGAATTGAACAATTGATCTCTAATTCCACCGCCTGCACGGACATTACTAGATGGATTAGTTAAGAAATCAAGAGATATGTGGCTTACGCCATTAAACAAAATATATGAAAATAATCCGACAAGTACGGATACAATAACGATTGCTATCGCAACAAACACACTGGTTGCAATACGATCTGCTACTCTGCTGTTCATTATACTTTCCTCCTAGATGACAGATAACGGATTAGCAAGATAAATGCGAATGACATAATTAACAAGATTAGACCCATTGACCATAGTGTATTGTTTTCAACACTTCCATATGTTGTATGACCCATATTCAATGTGATGATAGTTGTCAATGTTCCGGCTGGATCTAAAATGCTTCCAGGGATAATTCTCGTGTTACCGATAACCATTTGAACCGCTAACGCTTCCCCGAACGCTCTTGCCATACCTAAAACGATTGCAGTTAACAATGAAGGAAGGGCAGCAGGAACAAGTACTTTCCTGATTGTTTGCCATCTCGTAGCACCAAGTGCATAAGATCCTTCACGCAATGATTTAGGCAATGTCGCCATTGCATCTGTTGCAATTGTCGTAACTGTCGGCAGGATCATGATTGCTAAGACGATTGTTCCAGATAATAAACTGAAACCAAGTCCGCCTACATGCTCCCTGATAAAAGGCACTAATACTGTAAGCCCTATGAATCCATAAACAACGGAAGGAATACCAACAAGCAACTCAATTACTGGTTGAAGTATTTTCTTCCCCCATGATGGAGCAATTTCAGTCATGAAAATAGCTCCTCCAATTCCAAGTGGTGCTGCAACTAGTGCGGCAAGCATTGTTACCGCAAAAGAACCAAAGATAAAAGGCAGTGCCCCATACATTGGGCTTTCTGGATCAGTAGGATTCCAATTCGTACTGGTTAAGAACTCAATCGGACTTACACCGTTTTTAATGAAAGACTGTAAACCTTTTGTACTTAGGAAAATTGTGATTGCAATAGTAGCAGAAATCATGATAATTGCACATAATGTTACTAAAACTTTACCCCGTACCTCACCATTAAGCCTTGTTTTATTAGATTTGATTAATCTCTCTCTAACAGGAAGTGATGATTTTTCCATAATTTTTGAAGCACCCCTAATTTACGTCATTAATTGGTAATGAGGCAACGCCAGGTCGGCATTGCCCCTTACCTAATTCGTTTATTTTTGATTTCCTTCAGCGTCACGCTCTACTTTCATTTCGCTGCCAGGAATATATCCTTGGTCTTCGATCAATTGTTTTTGCTCATCAGCAGCCATGTAGTCAAGGAATGCTTTAGCAAGTTCATTTGGCTCACCTTTAGTGTAAGCATGTTGGTAAGCCCAAACTGGGAATTCTCCAGTTTTTACTTTTTCATCAGTAGCTTCTACACCGTCAATTGCAAGTGGTGTTACAGTGTCATCAGTGAAGTAAGAAAGTGCAAGGTAACCTACAGCTCCTTCAGTTTCAGAGATGATTTTCTTAACTGTGTTTGAAGAATCCTCCGTAACGCCTTCAGCAGGTGTAGCACCATCTAATGCATATTTATTGAAAGTTGCACGAGTACCAGAAGAATCTGGACGGTTAACTAATGTAATTTTTTGGTCAGCACCACCAAGGTCTTTCCAGTTAGTGATTTTGCCTGTAAATACTTTAATCAAATCTTCTTTAGATATATCTTTAACTCCAGCAGATGGGTTAACAGCAGCTGTCATGCCTACTACAGCAACTTTGTGGTCAACTAGCTCATCAGCAGGAATTCCTTCTTTTTCTTCAGCAAAAACATCAGAGTTTCCAATATCTACGGAACCTTCAGAAACTTGTGATAAGCCTGTACCAGAACCACCAGCGTTCACTTGGATATCAACTTCTGGATTTTCAGCCATAAACTCTTCAGCAGCAGCAGCTACTAATGGTTGCATTGCAGATGAACCAGAAACTGTCAAAGTGCCTGATAGTTTTTCTTCTGAACCATTATCTTCATTGTTATCTCCACTTGTGTTGTCATTTCCTCCGCATGCAGCGATGAATGCCATAAGTGCTGCAACTAGCAGAAGCAGGCTTAGCTTTTTCAAACTTTTCATTTCTTTAATTCCCCCTAAGGATATGTTGGTGTTTTGTCCTACAAGAATTAGAATAAGGGAAAACTATTAATGTTGTTTGAATCAATTGTAAAGGTTTTGTAAATGCTAGTTTTTTGTGAATAATTGTCGAAAAAATGGTTACTATCCCATTATTATAGTTATCAAGTCCCAATATTTATGGACATCCCCCATTAATTCACCAAAAATCCGTTAATTTACAAAAGATTGCTTGTGACGTAATATAGAAGAAAAGGTCCTATTCTCATTTAGATGAAGAGGTATAATACTATGTCAAACGTTCAATCACTGGAAAGAGCATTAACGATATTAAACAAGCTTTCTGAATATCCAGATGGCCTGCAAATCGCCCGCCTGTCCGAGCAGGTTGGCCTCTCCAAAAGCACCGTACACAGACTTTTGGCAACATTGACTAACATGAACTATGTCGAAAAGGACATGGATACAGACAAATATAAGCTTGGATTACAGACACTTTTCCTTGCAAGAAATTTTTTGAACAGCAATACACTTGTTCATACAGCAAAACCGTTTCTGACCAAATTATGTAAGGAAGTCAATGAAACCATTCATTTATGCACACAAGACCGAGAAGAAGTCCTTTATGTGGACAAGATAGAAAGCACACAAACGATTCGCATGTTCTCCCGTGTTGGCAGCAGAGCACCAATGTACTGTACAGCTGTTGGAAAAGTACTATTATCAGGGCTCGATCCCGAAGCTTTAGAAGAATCGCTCTCCAAAATGGAATTTGTCAGCAAAACAGCTGCTACCATCTCATCAAAGGAAGAATTACGCGAGGAATTAGATAAGGTGGAGCAACAAGGCTATGCATTAGATAATAACGAGAATGAAAAGGACTTACGCTGCATCGCTGCCCCTATTTACAACCATGAAGGCAGAATTATCGCAAGCTTCAGCATCTCAGGTCCTAGTACAAGAGTGACAATGGACTTAATAAATGAAGTGTTGGTTGAAAAAATGCAGCATTATAGTGCGGACATATCCCGCCACTTTGGCTTCATCAGCTAATAATAGTAAATAGAAAAAGAGCAAAGCTGCCTCATTGGCACACTTTGCTCTTTTTCTATTTATCTATTTAATTTAGGTTCCATAAAGTCGTTGAGACCTTTTCGGTCAGGGAGTCCATCATTGTCACCTGGAGCCATGACTGCAAGAGCGCCGATTGCTGTTCCTCTTCTAACAGCTTCCTCGAGCGGTAGATCCTCCAACAATGCACTCGTCACACCAACAGCAAACCCATCTCCAGCACCAACTGTGTCAATGACTTTGTGAACCTTAAAACCTTCTGTATAGAATTTTTTATCCTCAGAACTAGTATAAGCCCCTTTTGGTCCAAGCTTTATGATTACGGTTTTTACACCAGCAGCATGATAAAATTGAGCTATTCCTTCAGGAGTTTCTCTGCCCGTAAGCAGCCTTCCCTCTGCCATGCCAGGAAAGACAATATCAGCTAAAAAGGCAATGTCATTGATAACTGCCGCCATCTCTTTTTTATCTGGCCAGAGTGCAGGTCTAATATTAGGATCAAATGAAATCGATACCCCTTGCGCTTTCGCCTTACGCGCCAATTCATAAACCATTTCCCTGCAGCTCGTTGATAATGCTGGAGGAATGCCGGTCAAATGGAGATGCTGAAAGTCTGCAATAGACAATGAACTTATTGATTGAATATCCATTGTAGAAGCAGCAGAATTTTTTCTTAAAGCAAATACTTCTGGATCTCCTGCGGAAACCTTTTGCTTCCATTGCATTCCTGTAGCATGCTTGTCGTCAAAGGTAACAAAACTCGTATCAATATCATTATTCTTCAAGAAGCCTTGAATATTTTTGCCGAAGGGATCATTCCCAAGCTTCGTAATATATGTGACATCATGGCCTAAACGAGCCATCCCGATTGAAAAGTTCACTTCTGCTCCTGCCACAAAACGAGCAAACCTATCTACCTCTTCCAAAAGCCCTTCAGACTCTGCCGCAAATAGGGCCATCGGTTCTCCCACAGTAACTATTCTGCTCATACTAACAATCAACTCCTTCTATTAATATAGGAAGAATCTGCTCTTTAAAGTGCACGAGTATTTACGCCACTTCCACTATTCTTGTTGTTCTTTTTTTGCATATATTTATACCAAAAGGCAGTTAATATCGGAACTAAAATGGAGGTTACAATGACAGATGCTGCTACCAATGCTGTTGCAGACTGGGCAATTGGCATAAATTCCGGCTTCATACTTGCAATAATCATTGGATTGGCAACAGCAGCCCCAGCAGTACTTGAAGCCGCAATCCCAGCTGTTCCGTTTCCTCCACCAATAAACTTGTCTGCGAGCATTAATGGAATGCCTGTAACTATAATAACGAGAATACCAAGCAAGACGCCGGCGAAGCCTGTTTTTACAATTACGCCGAGATCAATCGTATTTCCTAATGCAAATCCGAAGAATGGAATCATTGTATGTGTAGCCTTGCTGAAAAAACTTCTAAAATCAGAATCAAGATTTCCTAAAATAAAACCGACTAAAAATGGAAGCACTGCTCCTACAAATGCCTGTGGCTCAAACGCAATCCCAGTTGAGCCAAGAATAAGCATCGTCACAAGCGGACCTGACTCAAGCGACATCAATACAAATGCACCGGCCTCCTCCTTTGTTCCGTATTGCTGCATCATGGACGCATACAAACCACCGTTCGTCATATCCATCGCCGCAACAAGTGTCAAAATCGAAAATCCGGCGAAAAAGCCTGTCTGTACTCCACCCTCTGGCAAAAATGCTCCTGCCACAAGGGCAACAATCCATGCAACCCCAATCTTTGTCACCAGCAGCGTTCCCGATTTCCGCAAAACAACTCCTGTCGATTTCAAATTAATTCCTGCACCCATGCAGAAAAACCAGACAGCAAGAATTGGGATTGTACCTGTCATCAGCCCATTCGTAAACGAGCCGAAATACTCTCCAGATTTTGGTGCAAACGTATGAATAATAGCTCCTACAAACAGCGGAACCAGCATAAGGCCTCCTGGTATTCGCTCAATCGACTTCATGATTTTCATATTAGCATCCTTACCTTCCCATTTAGGTAATTTAAGCAATTGAAAAAGACGCTGCATCTGATATGTAGTAATTGAATTATGCCGCGTGTCAAAGACCTGCTCTTCAACGCATCATCCAGTTCTTCATGCTCTTAGAAACAACTAACGATAATTAATAGAAAAAACTTGCCCTGGCCATGATGGCGTTCACTAATCCAATGAAGAATACGCTTACATATTTAGAAAAAACAAAAAAACAAGTAGCCTCCTTTCAACAACCTAACAAACGTTCCACATCGTGGTACGTTGTTCCATAAAATAATTATACCGCTTACATTTTTATAATTCAATAATTTGGCAAAAGAAAAGGATATTTCGACAGAAAAAAACAATATCTGTTTCAGAAGATATTGTTTTCTTCTATTACTATGTAAACCATTATTCTATAAACTAAGATGCTAACATCTAGCCTTTAAACACGAAAGTTTAAAAGCTTACTTCTTTATTAAATAGCCTCTTTACATAGACACCATCCAAAAATACAGCATATGATTTAGCAGCGTTAAGTGATATTACGCTTTGAATCAAATTATCTAGAGTATTTACGATATTCATGTAGTTGTACCAGTTAATGTGGATATTCACTGAATAATTAGGAGTTTCATCAATAGTTATCAACATTATGAGGTTTATTAATAACAAATGTTAATACTTTCAGGTCTTATCCACAAGGTCTTTCTGTATAAACAAATATTCAAGGTTTACAGAAAGCGATTTATTGTCTTTTCTAGCTATCATTAAAACAAAAAATTCTGGATTCCTTTAGGGAAGTCCAGAATTTTTCCAAGAATTAATATTACACTGTTAATACCAACTGAGCTACAGCCTCAACATGCATTGTCTGCGGGAACATATCCACAGGCTGTACTTCAAGTGTTTTGTAGCCGCCGTCTTCAAGAACGCGCAGGTCTCTTGCTAATGTTGCTGGGTTGCAGGAAACATACACGACTTTTTTTGGCTTCATGTCAATGATTGTTTGTAATAGGGCTTCATCACAGCCTTTTCTTGGCGGATCAACAACTAGAACATCTGCTGTGTTTCCTTCTTTATACCAGTTGGGGATAACTTCTTCTGCTTTACCGACAGCAAAATCCACATTGTGGATATCATTTAGGAGTGCATTTTTGCCAGCGTCTTCGATTGCTTGTGGAACAATTTCTACTCCAAACACCTTTTTTGCTTTTTTCGCGAGGAACAGAGAAATCGTGCCAATACCACAATAAGCATCAATAACGTTTTCTTCGCCTTGCAAATTAGCATACTCTAGTGCTTTATCATATAAAACCTTTGTCTGTTCTGGATTTACTTGATAGAAAGAGCGGGCTGAAATAGCGAACTTCACATCTCCAATATAATCAGTAATTGTTTCTTGTCCCCACAATACATTTGTTATGTCGCCCATAATGACATTTGTTTTTTTGTTATTCACATTGTGGATAATTGATTTTAAACCGGAAATCTCTGTTGCAATTTCATCCACAACTTTATTTTTGTTTGTAATTTCGTTTGTTCTCGTAATAAGCACAATCATCATTTCACCTGTAACTAAACCACGGCGAACCATGATATGACGAAGCTCTCCTTTATGGCGCTCCTCATTGTATGCCTTTACTCCGTACTTTTGACAGATCTCTTTTACTTTTCTTACGACATCATCATTTTCTTCTTGTTGTATAAGGCAGGCTTCCATATTAATAATTTGGTGGCTGCGCTGTTGATAGAAACCTCCTATCAGACCGCCCTCCTGCTCTCCAATTGGCACCTGAGCCTTGTTGCGATAACGCCATGGCTCTTTCATTCCGATTGTCGGGTGAACTACAGCATCGATTTTTCCGATTCTTTCAAGGACATCCTGAACATGCTTATGCTTTACAAGGAGCTGACCTTCATAGTTAAGATGCTGAAGCTGACAGCCTCCGCATTCTTTATAAATTGGACATGGTGCTTCCACTCGATATGGGCTTTTTTCCTGCAATTCAAGCAAACGGCCAAACCCAAAATTTTTATTAGTTTTCACGACTTTAACCTTCGCTTTTTCCCCTGGAAGTCCATTGGGGATAAACAGTGGATAACCTTCAACCTTCGCTACGCCAGAACCTTCATGTGTCAAATCTTCAAATACTATATCTAATATATCGTTCTTTTGAACGGGCAATGTTCTGCTCATTGTCTACTTCCTTTGCTACATGTTATCTATTTTTGAAAAGTATACCGAACAAAATTGTATCATACTTTTCCTGTTATCTATAATCCTGTTGGTTTTTTTAAAGTTTGAAAACAATGGAAATAAGGGGCTTTTTTGGGGATTTGGAGTGGTGGATAGAGTGAGTCCGCACTCACTCTATATCTTTACTCTGCTGTTAGTGTCTCTTCTTTAGGGCGATCTTCATCGCGGATTTGGTCAATTGGAACAAACACCTCAAAATGTCTGTATAAATTAACAAATTCTGCTGGAAGCACCCCACCGAACTCACCATCGAGGTTCAGCTGTACCTTCTCTTCAGATGTTATCTTAATACGGTTTGCACCTACATAAATAACATTCGGATCATTAATATGCTCTCCGCGAAGCGCCAATGTGGCAATACGGATAAAGTCTGCTAGATTGGCTTTTTTTAGGATAAGCAAGGAAAATAGACCATCATTGATCGAAGCACCTGGAGCAAGCTTTTCAAATCCGCCGACAGAGTTTGTCAGACCAATTAAAAACAGCATGACTTCCCCTTCGAATAGCTTTCCGTCATATTCTATCTTTACTTTAGTAGCTTTAATAAAAGGCAGCTTTTCCATACCTTTCAAATAATACGCCAGCTGTCCAAGCATTGTTTTCAACTTGCTCGGCACTTCATACGAAAGCTCAGTCAAATTGCCTCCGCCGCCAATATTGATAAAGTATTTGTCTTCATTTATCCGTCCAATATCGACAGGGATTGTGTCGCCTTTAGCAATTATATCCGCGGCAGCTTCAATGTCTCGCGGGATATGCAAGGCTCTTGCGAAGTCATTAGTTGTACCCACTGGGATAATTCCAAGCTTTGGCCGGTAGTCCTGTTCTGCTAGTCCATTAACTACTTCATTAATTGTGCCGTCTCCGCCAGCTGCAACAACAAGATCATATCTTCTTTCAATTGCAATCCTCGCAGCCTTTGTGGCATCCTCTGGCCCTGTCGTAGCATGACAGGATGTTTCATACCCTGCATTCTCAAGTTTTTTCAGCACCTCCGGTAAATGCTTTTTAAAAGCTTCCCGGCCTGATGTTGGATTATATATAATTCTTGCCCTTTTCATACCCATCATCCTATTTCATAATTTCATGGCTTGTTTTCTATCATCTAACATCATATACGAAAACCACTTCTTTAGGCAATATTTAGTATACTACCAACTGCTTTGTAAAAAAAATTTAGAATTCTGCTATCAATTATACCCAAATAACTAATATCCCAACCCCAATAGGCATCTATAAAAATTAAACAAACGTTTGATTAATACTTACTTTTTATCGTTCAGCTGTAACAGCGCACTATTAAAAACATAGATATGATGGTCGGCTTTTCCCTTTTTATAATTGCCATTATAAGTAGTATCGTCTTCTGTTGATTCATACTCATCAGTGTCTTCCGCTTCCTTCACAAAGCTCCAATTCTGATTCTCTCCATTTTCCACCTGAGTATTCTCCACAGAAACCATTACATCGTTCGTCTCTTGTATATCTATATCAAGCTCACCGGCACCAGACACTTTCCAATCGCTTTTCAATCCGCGTGGATTAATGGATAGGTTGCTTTTAAGATTATTAATTTCTAATTGAACATCTGTAGGCACAAGCAAGGTAGCATCCATATTGGAATAATCAGAGTAGAACGTCGATGTTTGATACGGTCGCTCTTTCACCCTTATATACAGTGTATCTCCTTTATGTGAAGTGGTGACATAATCCTCCAGTTTAGCTATTTTATCTAATGAACTATCCTGTCTGTATGTACCAAACAAGGAGACGTTTCTGTCATTCGTACCATCTACTTTAAGTTGCCCTATTCCGTCTCCTTCCACAACAACTCTATTGATATCATTGCTGATATTCTGTTCATATGCAGGAAGGTCCAGCGTTCTTTCTTCCTTCTTAATTTCATCCTGAATCAAGTCAATGAAGCCTGAAGTCTGAAGAAACACCATTATAATTCCGGCTGTACCCAATATGCCGACGATAAGAATACTAAATATGTCAAAATTCAGATAAGGTTTCTCCTGCTTGCTTAGAAATAGGTACAGCAGTATTTCTAAACCAAGAACTACAAGAATAACTGGCCACCAAAGCTTTAAAGCAGTTGTAATATCCCACTCTAAGATTTGCGATAGTAACAGGAATACACCAAGAAGCAATAGTGATAATCCCATCGAAAATGTTCCTACTCTCCAAGTCCTCATTCCGTATTTCTCCTCCCTTAATTAAGACAGATTTTACTGTCTATTATCTGTCTTTATCTTATTCTTATTGCCAGCAAGCACTCGCAAACCGCCGAAAATAAGGACGATGCAGACAACACCTGTTTGGAAGTAATGATAGAACAAAAATTGCAAGTCAATGCCAAGTAACAGCTGCAGTCTTGTTGAAAAGACTGGAAGCAGTATATTGACTGTCATATAGTAGAAGCCCACAAGGAGAAGGCCAATTCCGACCCATTTTTGATAGTTTGTTAAATAAGCTATCACTGGTGTATCCTCCAGCTCCGCTTCGCCTATTCTCGAAGCTTTCTGAAGTCCATCGAAAAAGCTGTAAAACCATATAATCGGTATTAAAAACAAGAAAATTCCTAAGTAAAGCTCATTGATTAAGAAGATTGCAAATAGGAAGGCAGCCATTAATTGCAGACCTCTTTGCTGCAAGCCTAAGTATAAATGACCTGCCCCTGGAAAAATGGAAAGGAATGTGGCAATGATTTTGCTTTTTTTCCCGTCTTCTCGATTTTGTTCAAAGTCTTGGAATATGGTCTGGTCAACAAGCTCCTCGCCATTTTGTTTTTTAACAAACTGCTGCATAACATCAAAAAATCCATATACCCAAATAACCGGAAGTATAGCCAGAAACAGCAGGAACTCTCCTGCTCCAGTTAGGAATGACACAAATAAAACCATGATAATTAACCCCAAAAAGGTGGATAACAGTGTTATACCGCGGTACATCAAGCCTAATTGTATATGTCCTAAACCAGGGATAAAGGATAGGACTATGGTATAGAAGCGCTGTGATTCAATTGTATTTACAAGCACTGTTTTGTCTTCCTGACCACCTGGCAGTACTTGTCTTTTAAAATACCTGCTTGTGGTTATAAAAGTATCCAGAATGCTGATGCAATAAATTAGAAGCCCTATAAAAACAAGCACGATAACAATTTCATCCATATATCCTGCCATGCTTAGCAGTAATATGGAAAATACAGCAAGTCCGAAAACGGCAGCACCGTATAAAGAGCCTCTTATCCGCTTACCGATATAAAATAATCCACCTCCTGGAAAGAAAGCTAAAATAAATGCGACGATCGGGTTTTTCATTTTTTCTTTTCCTCCTTCGTACTTCCATCAAATGTATCGAGCCAAGAAAATGTCTTGTTAACAAAGCCTACTTTTACTTCTTCCTGTTTCATCGGCATTTCCGCCTTTTGGATGCTTTCCGTATGTTTGATAATCGATTGGAAAACACCAGTCGACATTAGAACCAGCGTTATGCTGGCAGCAAGTGCGTAGTGAAAGACAGAGGATTGGTAAAATGATTTTTTCTTTTTCGGTTGTAAAACAGGAATATCTGCTGCTTCTTCCTTTTCTTCTGAAATCTTCAGCATGATTTGATCTGTAAATGCCGCCACATCTGATATGGACGGAAGCTCAACTTCTTGTACTTCAACTGCTTGAACGTATAAATCAAGGCACTGATCACACCCATAAAGATGGTCTTCCATTTGTGTTCGTTTGCCTTCATCAAGCTCGTCCTTTGCGTATTCTAGCCATTGTTCAAAAGAATAGTGCGGTATCATAAGAAATCCTCCTCCTTCCAATGCTTCTTCAACCAAATCCTTGCCCGGTACAGTTTTGTTTCAATTGTCTTAACTTGAACATTTTGCTCTTCAGCTAATTGCTGGTAGCTCTTTTCTGCAATATAGTAACCGTATATAACATCGCGATAGTTGTCAGGAATATCATTAAGCTTTTCCCTTAACAGCTTGCGCTGCTGCCTTATTAAGACCTCTGCCACTACATTGTCTTTTTTCCCTGTATCAAGCTCAATTTGTTCTGTGATGTCTTCTTTCCTTCTTTGCTGTTTTCGCTTAACATCAATCGAATGATTGACTGCTATTCTCGTTATCCAAGTTTTAAACCCTTGGTTTTCGTATTTGGGGAGAGAGTAATAAATTTTGAGGAACACTTCTTGTGCAGCATCTTCCGCTTCCTTTTGATCCTTAAGAACGCTGTAAATGGTGCGAAATATGTCCTGGCGATATTTCTCAACTAGCAAGCGAAATGCATCATCATCTCCAAGCTTGACTAGTTCAATCAATTCTTGATCTGCTATTATTCTCTCCCCCCTTCTAAACAACTTCATATAATAGACGTTATTAAATACTCAACCCCTACACCAATGTTTTATTTTTTTCAAATAATATTATGTTACTGAAATAAACACTTTTTTATAGTACCATTTTTCCCTGCTGTTATTAGAAGTTTTTTTAACAATGAAACTATTATGGATAGTGACCGTATATTGATGGAGGCATTATTAAAAAGGAGGTTTTTTATTTAATGGTTTATTTATTATCACTACTCGCATTGACGCTTAATCCATTCGTTTGGAAGACATATTCCCGCAGCAAAGCTTTTTTATATACACAGCTGCTTCGTGTCATGGTAGGTGCCTTCATTATATTTGTTCTAACCTATTTCCAGCTTGTTGATTATTCTGTGCAAGCTGCAATAAAGTTTGGATTATTTTATGTAGCCCTGTTCTTTCTCGGGGATCTTCTGTATAAAAAGGCAAAGGGCTTCTACTATACTAGTTACCTTGGAATAGCCATGCTTCTTGCAAGTGCTTACTTCCAGTTTGCTTACCCATTTACTATTGCAAATGATAAGTATGACTTCGTGGCAGCAAAAGCAACGATTGCCCAAAACAAAGAAGAATCGACAGATGAGCAGCATATTGCAGTTGTACCGGAGAAATACGCTCGGTACCGAAGCGAAAAGAAACTAGGCGAGCTTTCTCATGCTTCCTACTATGATTTAGGACATTCAACTTTGCAAAAAATTGACGATCATCTTTATTGGGTAACACCAATTGAATACACTGGCTTTTTTAAATGGATGAAGAACCAGCCTGTTCCTGGCTTCATTAAAATGAGTGCAGAGGATGAAAATAAAGATGCAGTGTTAGTCAAATCGGAAATGACATATGTTCCATCTGCTTATTTCAACGAAGACTTAAAGCGTCTTGTAAGAAAAACGCATAAGGATCACGTCCTGCTGGAAGCAAGCTTTGAGCCAGACGATAACGATAAGCCGTATTATGTTGTGCCATACGGGGATTACAACAAATTCAGGCAGATTGTTGATGTAAAGGGTATTTATATTATTGATCCGGCAAATGGCGAAATTAAGGACTATAAAATGAACGAAATCCCTGATTTCATCGATCATGTTATCCCAACAAGTGTAGCAGAGGATTGGAATGAGTGGTATGGCAAATATATACACGGTTTCTGGAATACCATCTTCTCTAAGGAAGATATTAAGGTACCGACTGAATGGGAAGATATTGATGAAGTAAATGGTGTATTCAATAAGGATCTTGCCTTAAATTGGTTTACTGATTTCACTCGACCGAACTCAGACAGCGGAAGCATGGTAGGCTATTCACTAATCAATGCAAGATCTGGAAAGCTTACATTCTATGAAGAAGCAAATGGTTCCTTAAATGGAAAATCTGCCATTAATGTAGCTGAAAAGACATTTAGAGCGGAGAAATATGAGGCTGGCACCCCTATCCTTTATACGATATATGGTCAGTTCACATGGGTAGTTCCACTTATGGACTCTAACAGCGTGTTAAGACAAATCGTACTTGTTAATGCGAAGGATGAGAAGATCTACAGCTACAGCAATGAAAAATCAAAGCTATTCAATGACTATAAATATGCCATTGCCACATTGTTAAAGGATGACAACACAGTTCCTAATAATATAGCAGATTTAAAGGACTTGAATGGAAAAATCAGCTATGTTTATAAATCTGAAATGGAAGGAAGCACAGTCGTCCGTTTTATGGTTGAAGGCGATAAGCGGATATTCCAAGTTTCATCTAATGACTTCCCATACAGCATCTTCCTTGATAAAGGGATGGATGTGAATGTTAAGTTTATTGATACAGAAGAAACAGTTGTTACCGTACAAGAACTTGTTATAGATGGTTTTAAATAAACCTTTCAGCAAAGGAGCCTGCTTAACAGAACAGTGGCTCCTTTGCCTTTTTTTTAAAGCTTGGCATTAAGGAACAAGTATACTTTTCGGCTTGCATATACTAACATAGAAACTGGGAATATTTATCATAATGTAAAAGGAGAATGCTTTTGTATACGCTATTGATCGCTTCTTATTTATTGGGATCTATTCCAGCTGCCATTATAATTGGAAAGATTTTTTTTGGCATTGATATTAGAAAGCATGGCAGCTTAAATCCTGGAGCAACTAACTCGATTCGCGTGCTTGGCAAAAAGGCAGGTCTTGCCGTTCTCATCTTTGATATCGGCAAAGGCTCGCTCGCTGCAGCGCTCCCGCTCCTTCTTCACCAGGATATCGATCCAATTTATACTGGTTTGGCTGCAGTTATTGGACATTGTTTTCCAATATTCGCAGGCTTTCGCGGTGGAAAAGCGATCGCAACAACTGCAGGGATGCTGATTGTCGCAAACCCGATTATGTTTTTAATTGTCTATTTAACATTTATAGCTGTCATTTGGATTACAAAGTATGTGTTCTTTGGAAGTATTTCTGTCGGGGTTACGATATTGCTCTATGTCTTTTTTGATGCGAGTGTAGAACACGAACTTATTTTTATCATCTATCTGTTACTTCTCATTTACTTACACAGGTCTAACATCATTAATTTCATTAACCAGCAAGAACCAAAAATAAATGATAAAACAATTAAAAAGGATCGCATCGGACCGAAGAAAATCAGCTAAAATCCTAATTCGGACAAGCTTCGCAAAAACAAAATCGAAAATTGGATATTGGCGCCTTTTCCTGGGAAATAGTGCGGGAAAATGTCGAAAAAAAACCAAGAGAGCTAATCTCTTGGTTTTTTCATTATCTTTTATTTATCTCTTCAACAAGAAGTTTGTTAACCAATTGTGGGTTAGCTTGTCCTTTTGTTGCTTTCATAATTTGACCAACAAGGAAGCCGACTGCTTTTTGTTTACCATTCTTGAAATCATCGATAGATTGAGGATTATTATCCAGTACTTCAGAGATAATTTTCAGCAATGCGCCTTCATCTGAGATTTGTACTAATCCTTTTTCTTTAACGATTTTTTCTGCGTCACCGCCATTTTCAATCAGCTCTTTAAATACTTGTTTGGCAATTTTGCTGGAAATTGTGCCGTTTTCAATCAGCTTAATCATGCTTGCAAGACCTTCTGGAGTCAGTGCAACCTCTGAAAGCTCTTTACCTTCAGCATTCAAAGTTGCTGATAAATCGCCCATTACCCAGTTAGAAGCAAGCTTAGGGTCAGCCTTAGCATTAACTGTTGCTTCAAAGAAATCTGCCATTTCCTTCGTAACAGTCAATACATTTGCATCATATTCAGGCAAACCTAATTCTTCTATATATCTCTTTTTGCGGGCATCAGGAAGCTCTGGAATTTCGGCACGAATTCTTGCCTTCCAATCCTCATCGATATACAGGTCCATTAAATCAGGCTCTGGGAAATAACGATAATCATCAGAACCCTCCTTAACACGCATCAACAATGTTTTACTCGTTGCTTCGTCAAAACGGCGTGTTTCCTGATCAATCACACCTCCGCCAAGCACAACCTCACGCTGACGCTTCTCTTCGTATTCAAGACCTTTGCGGACGAAGTTAAATGAGTTTAAGTTCTTCAATTCTGTTTTTGTTCCGAATTCTTCCTGTCCTACTGGACGGATGGAGATGTTCGCATCACAGCGTAAAGAACCTTCCTCCATTTTACAGTCAGATACACCAGTATACTGAATGATAGATTTCAGCTTCTCAAGGTATGCGTATGCTTCATTAGGTGTTCTAATATCCGGCTCAGATACAATCTCAATCAATGGTGTTCCTTGACGGTTAAAGTCAACTAATGAGTAGCCATTGCCATGGTTCAGCTTTCCAGCATCCTCTTCTAAATGGACACGAGTGATTCCGATTCTCTTCTTATAACCGTCCACTTCAATATCAATATAGCCGTGCTCTCCGATTGGTTTATCAAATTGAGAAATTTGATATGCTTTCGGATTGTCAGGATAGAAGTAGTTTTTTCGGTCAAATTTCGTTTCTGTCGCAACTTGACAATTCAATGCCATAGAAGCCTTCATTCCGTATTCTACAGCCTTTTTATTTAGGACAGGCAATACTCCTGGATATCCTAAATCTACAACTGTTGTATTTGTATTCGGAGCAGCACCGAAATGGTTCGGGCTTGCGGAGAATATCTTCGATTCTGTTTTTAACTCCACATGGACTTCAAGTCCAATGACTGTTTCAAATTCCATTTATTTCACCCCTTACAGCGTTGGTTTTTGCTTATGATAATCCGTTGCCTGTTCGTATGCATATGCCACTTTGTAGACAGACTCTTCATCAAAGTGTTTACCGATAATTTGCAAACCAAGTGGCAAGCCGTTTGTGAATCCACATGGCACAGAAATTCCTGGCACACCAGCAAGGTTAACTGGGATTGTCAGAATATCATTTGCATACATCGTTAATGGGTCATTTACATTTTCGCCGATTTTGAATGCTGGTGTCGGGGTTGTAGGTCCTACAATCACATCGTATTTCTCAAATACATCCTCAAAATCCTTTTTGATCAATGTACGTACTTTTTGTGCTTTTTTATAGTACGCATCGTAATAACCAGAACTTAATGCAAACGTTCCAAGCATGATTCTGCGTTTTACTTCATCGCCGAAGCCTTCTGCTCTTGTCTGTTTATAAAGCTCAATCAAGCTTTCCGCATTATCTGCACGGTATCCATAGCGAATTCCGTCAAAGCGGGACAGGTTCGCAGAAGCCTCTGAAGAAGAAAGCAGATAGTACGTAGCCAAAGCATATTTACTATGTGGCAATGATACTTCTTCCCATGTTGCTCCAAGCTTCTCCAATACCTTAAGGGCATCAAGTACAGATTGGCGCACCTCTTCGCTTACGCCTTCTCCCAAATATTCCTTAGGAACTGCAATCTTCAAGCCTTTAATATCCCCTGTAAGGCCTTTAGTAAAGTCCGGAACTGCCACATTTGCTGATGTGCTGTCCATTGGATCTACTCCTGAAATAGCATTAAGCAGGAAAGCATTGTCTTCAACTGTTCTTGTAATTGGTCCGATTTGGTCAAGTGAAGATGCAAATGCCACAAGGCCAAAACGTGAAATACGTCCGTATGTTGGCTTTAAGCCGACAACTCCGCAATATGCTGCCGGCTGTCTGATAGAGCCGCCAGTATCTGAACCAAGGGAAAATAGAACCTCTCCAGCTGCAACAGCTGCTGCAGAGCCGCCAGATGAACCGCCTGGCACAGTATCCAAATTCCATGGGTTTTTAGTATTCATATAATAGGAATTCTCTGTTGAGGATCCCATTGCGAACTCATCCATATTCAGCTTTCCGATTGTAATCGTGCCGGCATTATGTAATTTTTCCATAACAGTCGCATTATAGATTGGGTTGAAATTCTCTAAAATGCGGCTTGAGCATGTTGTTCTCAAATTCTTTGTGACAATATTGTCCTTGATACCGATTGGAAGGCCGAACAACGGTCCAGTCTTTTCACCTGCAGCAAGTAATGAATCAAGTTGCTTTGCCTGATTAAAGGCATTTTCCTCATCTAATGTTAAAAAGGCTTGTACTTTTTCATCGACATCTTTAATTCTCGTGTATGCTTCCTGCACCAAGTCTGTTACAGAAAGTTCTTTTTTAAGCAGCATTTCCTGTAAATCAGCTGCTTTTTGATCAAATAAGCTCATCCTCTTCCCTCCTTACTCTATAATCGATGGCACTTTGATCTGGCCGTCCTGATGTTCTGGAGCATTCTTCAATACATCCTCAATCGGAAGACCTTTTCCTGCAACATCTTCACGCAATACGTTTTTCACATCCAGCACATGGGATGTCGGTACAACACCTTCCGTATCGAGTTCATTCAATTGTTCTGCAAACGTAATGATTGCATCAAGCTGTTTCTGGAATTGTTCAGCTTCTTCTTCTGTAATTGCAAGTCTAGCAAGGTTTGCTACATGCTTTACCTCTTCTTTTGTAATCCTTGACATAATCGTCACCTCCAAGTACGTTCCATGCAATAATCTGATGATATCAAACAAGCCTCTATTAAGGCAACAGGAACAATAAAGTTATTGCAAATCTCTAGCCAATCCGCCTGTTTCTTTCATTAGACATTTTTTACGTATTATGTGGATATAAACATTATGTACTTCTTCATTAGGAAAAAAAACTAAATTGGATTACAATAGAAATATGGAATGATATTTTAAAGTTGGTGAACGACATGACAAATGAAATAGACTTGCTTAGACTGGAAAATCAGCTCTGTTTTTTGCTTTATGCCAGTTCAAGAGAAATGACAAAAAAATACAAAAGCCTGCTTGAGGAATTGGATGTTACTTATCCTCAATATTTAGTCCTCCTATTATTATGGGAGCATAAGGTATTAAGTGTTAAAAGCATGGGAGAGCAGTTATACCTTGATTCGGGCACATTAACTCCAATGCTTAAACGAATGGAGCAAAATGGTCTTATAAACAGGGAACGCTCCCAAGAGGATGAGCGCTCTGTTATGGTTTCCTTAACAGAACAAGGCAGCAAACTTAAAGAGAAAGCAGCCTGCATCCCATTAGAAATAGTTAAGCTTGCAAATAAAGAGCCAGAGGAATTCAAACAGCTGAAGAACTCCCTCGCCCAGCTTTTGCAGCAGCTTGCCAAATAAGGAAAAAGAAGTGTCCCTTAATTAGGACACTTCTTTTTGTATAAAAAAAACACCATCGTATTTCTACGATGGTTAAATTTATTATGCAGCAATAACTTCCAGTGTCACTTCGATATTGCCTCTAGTTGCTTTTGAGTATGGGCAGAAATTATGTGCTTTATGAACAAGATCCTCTAAAGTTGCTTTATCTACGCCAATTCCTTTGACAGACAATTTAACTCCAAGCTTAAAGCCTTGATCTGTTGGATCTTTAACTAGGCTGACACTCGCTGACACTTCTGATTCAAATTTCACACGCTCTTTTCCAGCAATCATTTGAAGAGCTGAATCGAAACACGCCGCGTAACCTGCTGCAAATAATTGCTCTGGATTTGTTGCATCCTCAATTTGCTTTGCTCTTGGAGTTCCAGGCATTGCTGTTTCTAATTGAATAACATAATCCTCTGATTCAACTCTTCCTTCTCTTCCGCCGACCGCTTTTACAGTTGTTGTGAACAATGTATCTGACATAGTTAAAACCTCCGATTAAATTTTTAATTTTACACAATTGTATTGTACACAATTTAATTTTATATTACAAGTATTAAAGCTCAAGATTTATATAATTCCCGTACATAAACGAATTATGTTATTGTTTCTCTTTATCACAAGCTTGTCTTTTTTAAACGTTAACTTATAAAAAAAACCAGGAAAAGGGATTTCTGCACATAAATCCTTTCTCCTGGTTTTCCTGAATATTATTTGTTAAAAAGCTTAGCGAAAAATCCTTTTTTTTCTTTCGGTTGATCTGGTTTTTTTTCTACTGCCGGTTCATTCACATAAATGTCTTCTTTATCAACAGCATGGTCGTATGCAATCAATAAGCCGATTTCACTGTTATAATCATTGTTCGTAACCATTGTATATTCCATATTTTGCTCGTTAGCTAATTTTAAGTACTTAGACAAATAGGAATAATCCAAATGGCCATTTAAATACAGCTTAGCTCCTTTATTGCCCTTAATCGCTTCCTCGGCCTCTTTATAGACATTTGCTTCACTCACTTGATTTTGCAGTAACGCTAGTACGACACGCTCTCTAATTGTCCCAAGAAACTTTCTTCTCTCTTCCGGCTTTGTCTCCTTCGCACCATACATGCCTTGCTGCAGGTAATCATCTAAATTTGGATTTGACATACTTTCCAACTCCTTATATAGATACTCTTTACCACTATACTAAAAAAAATCCACACACAGTCATTTAAATTGTTTCAAAAAAATGAACAACTAAAAAGATTATCCCAATGCCTTGGAATAATCTTCTTGTTTATTGATATATATGAACAAACGGCTCGTCTTGACCTGCATCCCTGACAATAAGGGCTTCTTCTCCATTAGCGGAGGAGATGCTGACCTGTACAGTCTGGTTTGTGTCCTTAAAGCGATCAATCACTTTTCCAGCCACATATTGAGAGAAGCCGATTACTTCTGTTGCCCCATAAAACTGTACCTTCATATCAATGCTAATACTGCGCAGCTTATTGTTTACATAAAAACCTTTACCGATAACGCCATTGAAATTAGGAAAATACTCTTCAATATCGTTTTGGAATTTAGAAAAGGCAGCTTGCTCTGTCTTATATTGGCTATTTGTATTTGGAAAAATAACATACTTTTCATTGATATCCTTCCACTGACCCAAGGAGGCTTCTCCACTGCCAGCATTTGCATAGGAAATAAAGTTTCCTGGTACAACAGAGGATGTCTCTTTTTGTTCAAACAAAGCAATTGTTATAGGTACGTTTTCCAGCCCTTCTATTTTTCTGAGCCTTTTAGTGACCTCTTCTGCGATACTTTTACCTTCTCTTTCAAGGGTTTGCTCACTAATATCCTTCTTTTTTGTCGATCCGTTTGCTTTTTCCTGATAATAATAAACAGAATTTAATGCAAGGCCAATTGTTACTCCGCCAAGCTCCAGCTTATTTGTTTCTTCATTTTTTACTAAGTAATCATGCTCTAAAATGTGAGCCAAATAGATCGGCTCCATATTACCAGATTCTTTTTTACTTTTATCTTCATCAGAAGGATTAAGACCAACATTGTCATTTGCTGATATTTTTTTGGCACTAAGCTCCTTCTTTGTGTACTTCCTGTTCAGCCAGGCAGCAACAGTCGAGCTGTTCAAATACTGACCTTCTTGGAAATAATAATTTTCTGTATCAAATGTATTTTGGGCAACACGCATCAAACCGCTCTCGAATTCACTGATATCGTATCGCGAATTTAAATTATTTACGACAAGCCCTCTTGCTTCAGATGTCTTAAAAGGTAGACTCATGCTGTAATAGTCATCCGAAATCTTGAATTTCGGCAGGATGGCTGTCTCTGTTTCATTGTCGCCTGTTTCGCTTTTCACTTCTTCTTCCTTCTGAAAATTCGGTGCACAGGCAGAAAGGAAAAAAATGAGACTTGCTATTAATATTAAGCTTTTTTTCATTAACATTACACACCTTTAACCTTTTAGTTCTTCCAACAGCTTTTCCTCGTCCCATATCTCAATCCCAAGCTGTTCTGCTTTCGTCAGCTTGCTTCCTGCATCCTCACCGGCAATAACGAGATCTGTTTTTTTGCTGACACTTCCAGTAATTTTTCCGCCTAAGAGCTCAATTTGCTCCTTTGCTTCATTTCGGGAAAGCTGTTCAAGCTTACCTGTCAATACAATCGTTTTGCCTGCAAACACACTGTCTGACTCTTCTGCGGCAACAGGTCTTGCACCCGTATATTCCATGTTCACACCAGAATCCTTTAATTCCTGAATAAGCTCGGCCGCTTCTTCCTGCTCAAAGAAAGCAACGATGGAATCAGCCATCTTATCGCCTATTTCATTAATAGCTGTCAATTCTTCTCTAGTTGCATTTGCCAATTTATCCATATTTCCAAATTCCATTGCAATTGTCTTAGCAGCTTTTGAACCGACATGACGGATTCCTAAACCAAACAGCAGTCTCTCCAAGGAGTTGCTCTTAGAGGCATTTATCGCATTTAACAGATTCGTAACTGACTTTTCACCCATTCGTTCAAGAGAGATAAGCTGTTCATATGTAAGCTTGTAAAGATCAGCAACATCCTCAATCAGTTTTTCCTGGAACAGCTGGCTGACAACTCGTTCCCCAAGTCCGTCAATATTCATCGCATTCCTAGAAACAAAGTGAATTAATCCCTCTCTTATTTGCGCAGGACATTTCGGATTAATACAGCGTAAAGCAACTTCACCTTCAATTCTCACCAATTCACTTTCGCATTCTGGACAATGTGTTGGCATTAAGAAGTCAACTTCCTCACCCGTTCTGCGTTCCACAAGAACATTCACAACCTCAGGAATAATATCGCCTGCTTTTTTTACGACCACACTGTCACCGATTTTAATGTCTTTCTCTCTTATAAGATCTTCATTATGCAAGGATGCCCGTTTGACTGTCGTCCCTGCCACTTTAACAGGCTCAAGCAATGCTGTTGGCGTCAATACTCCAGTTCGGCCAACACTTAGTTCTATATTAAGAAGCTTTGTAACAACCTCTTCAGCAGGGAATTTATAGGCAATTGCCCATCTTGGACTTTTAGCAGTAGTTCCAAGCTCGTCTTGCTGTTCCAGACTATCCACTTTAATGACAATTCCATCAATCTCATAAGGAAGATGTGGACGCTTTTCCTGCCAGCCTTCTACATACTGTAAAACATCCTCAATTGATGCACAGCGCTGTCTTTCTTTATTTGTTTTAAAGCCAAGGTCATCAAGTAAGTCAAGGCCTTGACTATGTGAGCGGACACCCGTTTCTCCTGGGTCTCCAATCGCATATAGAAATATATCGAGATTACGAGAAGCAGCAATCCTTGGATCAAGCTGTCTTAAAGAGCCTGCAGCCGCATTTCTTGGATTTGCAAACGGTTCTTCTCCATTTTCATCCTTTGCCTTGTTAAGAGCCTCAAAAGATTTCTTCGGCATAAAGGCTTCTCCACGGACTTCAATGCTTACTTGTTCATTTAACCGAAGGGGTATGGAACGAATTGTTCGCAGATTAGCCGTTATATCTTCGCCTGTCGTCCCATCTCCTCTTGTCGCTCCAAGCTCAAATAAACCGTCCACATAACGCAGAGATACAGCCAACCCATCTATCTTCAGCTCACAAACATAAGAAAAGCTTTCCCCGATTGCTTGGCGCACCTTCCGATCAAAGTCCCGCAAATCAGCTTCATTAAAAGCATTCCCAAGACTGAGCATTGGTGAATGATGCTGCACCTTTTGGAACATGTCCAAAATTTCCCCTCCAACCCTTTGGGATGGAGAGTCACTAGTCTTTAAGGCAGGGAAGCTTTCTTCCAAATCAACAAGCTCTTTTAGTAGTGCATCGTATTCTGCATCTGGAACAGAAGGATTATCAAGAACATGATATTCATAATTATATTTGTTTAAAAGGTTATGCAGTTCCTTTGTCCTTTTTTCTGCTGCTTGTAGATCCATACTTCCATTCCTTTCTTCTCATCAGCCTTTTTGAATCGGCGCGAATTTTGCTAACAGTCTTTTAATACCCACTGGGCTTGGGAAAGCGATATCGAGCTCTTTTGAATCCCCTTCGCCCTTGACGCTAACGACTGTGCCTGTTCCCCATTTTCCGTGAACGGCTTTATCTCCAACATTCCAGCCAATTCCCTCACCGCCAGTTGTCCTAGCCGCAGGGCGAACAACTGCTTTTCTTGCTGCTGCAGGTGCTGCTGGTCTTGACGCAAATCGGCTTTCACTTTTTCTTTCAGGAGCTCCTTCTAATAGGTCCTCTGGTATTTCCTTTATAAACCGGGAAGGAGGATTCATATTCGTACGCCCGAATAATGTTCTCATTTGGGCATTTGTTATGAACAATTGCTGTTCTGCCCTTGTAATACCTACATAGGCAAGTCTTCTTTCCTCTTCCATTTCCGCTTCTTCCATAAGTGAACGGGAATGCGGGAAAACCCCTTCTTCCAAGCCAATAAGGAAAACTACCGGAAATTCCAGTCCTTTCGCAGAGTGAAGCGTCATCAGTACAACTGCATCCGCCTGGTTGCCGTCTTCATCAAGCTTATCTATATCCGCAACAAGTGCCAAGTCTGTCAGGAATGCAATCAATGACTTATCTTCGTTTGTATCTTCAAAGTTTTTCGTAACAGACATGAACTCTTCAATATTCTCAATTCTGCTTTGAGATTCAATCGACTTCTCTGCTTTCAGCGCATCTAAATAACCGGATTTTTCTATAACTTCCTCCACTAGCTCTGTTACAGACAAGTACTCCTGCATTTCGCTGTAGCGTCGAATGAAATTGCGGAATTCTATAACTGCCTTTGTAATTTTCGGGCTCAATCCTATTAATTCAGCCGACTCAAGAGCATCGTACATCGACATATCATGCATTGTTGCAAAATTAGCGATTTTATCAATCGAGCTTGAACCTATCCCTCGCTTTGGTACATTTATAACCCTTTGCAAGCTTATATCATCATCCGGGTTGGCAATCAGTCTTAAATAACCGAGTGTATCTTTAATTTCTTTTCGATCGTAGAACTTTATTCCTCCAACGATGGAATACTCTATATTCGATTTAAGAAGCATCTCCTCCATTACCCGGGACTGAGCGTTTGTACGGTAAAGAATAGCAATATCAGCCAGGTTCTTTGAAGTTTCCCGTCTGATTTCCTGTATTTTTCCGATTACAAACTGCGCTTCACCTTGCTCACTGTCTGCACGATAGTAATGAATTTTATGTCCATCTTCATTTTCCGTCCAAAGATTTTTGTCTTTTCTGCCTGAGTTGTTTTCAATAACCTTATTGGCAGCTTGAAGTATCTTCTTCGTAGAACGGTAATTTTGCTCCAGCATAACTACTTGAGCATTTGGATAATCCTTTTCAAATGAAAGAATGTTAGCAATATCCGCTCCGCGCCATCTGTAAATAGACTGGTCAGAGTCACCCACGACACAAAGGTTGCGGAATCTGCTTGCCATAAGTTTCACAAGCATATATTGTGATCTGTTCGTATCCTGATACTCATCAACATGAATGTATTGGAACTTGCGTTGATAGTATTCAAGCACCTCTGGAACACGCTGAAACAGATGAATTGTCTGCATAATCAAATCATCAAAATCAAGAGCATGATTTTTTCTCAATCGTCTTTGGTATTCCGTATATACATCACTTGCAATTTGAGAGAAATAATCACCAGCTGTTTTTGCATACTCCTCTGGTGTAATTAATTCATTTTTAGCAGAGCTGATGCTTCCAAGAATTGCGCGAGGATCATGTTTCTTCGGATCAATATTTCTTTCCTTCAAAATTTGCTTAACAACAGATTGCTGATCTGTCGTATCCAATATCGTGAAGTTTCGGTTATAGCCTATTCTGTCAATATCCTTCCTCAAAATGCGGACACACATGGAGTGGAAAGTAGATATCCAGATATCTTCGCTAGCACCGCCAAGCACTGCAGCTATCCTGTGCCTCATTTCTTTTGCTGCCTTATTTGTAAAAGTAATCGCCAGGATGTTATATGGGTTTACCCCTTTTTCGACCATTAAATAGGCAATTCTTTGTGTTAATACTCTTGTTTTACCACTGCCTGCGCCTGCCATTATCAATAGTGGGCCTTCAGTTGCCTTTACTGCTTTTTGCTGTTCAGGATTTAATCCGTTTAATATTTTATCTGTTAAAAATTGCATTATCTCACCGCCATAAGAACATATATTCTAATCATACCTTTTTCCGTTACCTTAATCAATGAAGACTCTTGATTTTCACCGTGCTTAAAGCAGCAGCCAAATCCTCATAAATAATGTTTCCAACTACGATAACGTCTGCTTCCTTCGCCATTTGCTGTGCCATTTCCAATGTTTTTATTCCTCCACCGTAAAAAAGCACTGTATTATTTAAATGTCTTTTTGCTTCCTTCACGACTTCAACGTCTCCGTAAGCACCGCTGTACTCAAGATAAAGAATAGGAAGATTAAACATATTCTCTGCCATCATTGCATATGCAGCCACGTCATCCGCAGTCAAATCAGTTGTTGCAGCCGTTGCCTTTGCTGCTTTACAATCACTATTCAATATACAATAGCCTTGAACAAGTATTTCATCCCAATTCATTATTTCCCCGTATTCCTTCACCGCTTCATGATGCAGTCCTGTCACCCATTTTACATCCTTACTGTTAAGAACAGTTGGAATGAAATAAAGATCAAAGCCAGGTGTGATAGAATCAATTGTTGATATTTCCAAAATGCAAGGCACTGTATATCTTCTAACCCTGGACATGATGCTCAGTACGTTTTCAAGAGTAACTCCATCTGTACCGCCAATAATAATTGCATCTGTTCCAGACTCAGCTATTTTTTCTAAATGTTCATCTGATATTTCTTTATTTGGATCTAATTTAAAAACGTGACGCCACTCACGAACATTATACATGCAAAAATCCTCCATTCTAACTTACCATTACATCATTATAGCACTTGTATATGTTTCAAAAAAGAAATGATGGGAGGCAAATTTCCATGTAAATATTTGCAGTTAATATTCTCTTCCTGACGACCACTTATTATCAAGTTTTCTAGTATATATGACGACTTTCTAAAAAATAATGTTTCATCTAAAGCAATATTAGCCTTTTTTAGCAAAAGAAAAAGCAGACAATGTCTGCCTGCCATAATAATTATTCGTTTTCGCTATTTTCTTCTTGTACAGTGTCATCCTTAATTCTGTCCAATGCCATAGCATATGAGTCATTCCCGTAATTCAAGCATCTTTTCACTCGAGAAATTGTCGCCGTGCTCGCACCAGTCTCTTTCTCGATGCTATGATAGGTATTTCCCTCTCTCAGCATTCTTGCAACCTCAAGGCGCTGTGATAATGATTGGATTTCATTGACCGTACATAAATCATCAAAAAACGAATAGCATTCCTCTAAATTCTCTAATGAAAGGATGGATTTAAACAACTGATCCAGCTCTTTACCTCTTAGTTTATCAATTTGCATTTTACTCATGCCTCCATCGGTTACATATATTAGTTATTGTGTCTCTAATGAAACGGCTGCGTTTAGTCCAGGATCGGAAGGTATGATATTAATCCATGTTTTTCCAGGGATAAATCCTATTTGCCTGTCTCCCTCAACTGGGAGAATTCGGCCATCTATGTTTTTCCACTCTACTTTTCTAACCTTGCCCTTTTGCAGCAAGTAGCCAATCCCACCAGATTGCAAATCTATATCTCGTCTTCCCTTGCTGTCTACTGTGTGATGCGCTGCTTCTATAACAAATACATTGCTTACAGCCACAGGCATGCCTGATTCATAATCAACCGTTTTTTCGCCATTTGAATACCTAGAATACTTCTCCGTATCTTTATCATAAAAAAATAAAGAGTTGTACTGTGGATTGGAACCATAATAAATAGATACTTTATTCGCTTCTTCCCCCTGTATCTGTTGTGCTTCATCATCATTCAAGAAGACAAGGGAACTTGGAGCTTCATCCATTTGAAAATTATTTTGTTCCGCCCCTTTAAGGATATTACTATAGCTGATATATGAATTGTGAGGCGCTTGCCTTTCTGAGGAGCGCTGAAATAACGTCCCGTCATATTCCATCCCGTTTAGGTTATCAATATATCCTTCTGTTAACAGCTTTTTCGCCTCAGGACTGTATCCATGCGCAAGATATAGGCTGTTATAGCCTTTAGCTAGCTCAATATAGTAATCCCGTGAGCTTCTGACAGGACCAATCATCTTAGGAACCTTGCTTTGAAAAATAGCTAGAAACCTTGTGACCTCTCCTTCTGCAAGGGCCTCATATACAATATCAGCATCTGCTAAACCAGTCTGCGGTCTTGCCTTCGGATGGTTATTAACCATCACAGCAATTGCACGCTCACTGCTTTTTTTATCAACAGCCAGGCCTGATAAAGGATATGTATAGCCTAACTCATCCACACTGTTTTCGTCTTTGCCTGCGTCACCGCCCTGATGATTCTCATCATGGGTGCCAGCATCCTCAGGTCCATTACTGCATGCTGTCATAAAAAGGAAAACCGCTGCCAAAATCAATATCAAGCTCTTTTTCATAAATCCTCCTAAAATAGGCGTATTTTTTTCAAATTTACCTCTGTTAGGAAGAATGACGGAAATAATTATGGCGAAGCTGTCTCTTTTGAAAATAGGCTTAAATTACATTACCATATGGACTATACTTTGTGCTTGGCGTTATCAATACTTTACCGCTATATTGTTGCCTTTTAATACATATATCAGAATATTCTTATTAATAAAAGAATCTCTTTTATATTTTAACGCATTATTGACGGAAAGAGTACATTTTTATTCATGACATCATATAAACCTCTCTGGGTTATTCTTATATATGGTAAGTGGGTAGCGGAAAAGAAAACAAGTGTATAAATTGGATCATCAAATGGAAAGCCAGCATCTTTAATATATTGTAATAGCTTTTTCTCTGTTTTAATCAGCTCATGTATTGACATATCGGCCATTACTCCTTTTAAAGGCAGTGGCAATTCTATTGCAAGTATGCCATCCTTGTATATGACGATTCCCCCACCTATTTCCTTCAGTCTATTAAAGGCCAAAATCATGTCATTTTGATCTTTTCCTAACAGAATAATATCCCCATCTCCCGTATAGGAGCTCGCCAAGCCGCCTATTTCCTTAGAGAATCCCTTTAAAAGCGTATTTATTCTCCATTTTCCGCTTCTTCCTAATAGCATAAAGAAACATTCATCATGTTTTTGGGAAAGCGCTTCTCCAGATACATCAATTGAAATAGAATATGGTTTTGTGATAACAGAATTTTCGAGTTTAATCCCAAATGGCATTGAAAATTGCATATCATCATTTGTCAATTCCCAGTCAATCGCTAAATGCTCAAAGCCGAATTCATCCCAATCGATGGAAGGGTACACGTCTTCCACTATCTTCCCTGCACGTTTTACCCATATCCCCTTTGCTAATACAGTATGAGGTGTTGGGTTATCAGGATTGCTTAAGAAATTGATATCAGCGACTCTGCCAGTCGCAATATTTCCATGCAGATGTTCCATATTGTAGTATCTTGCAATATTTATTGTTGCCATATTATAGGCATCTACAGTAGGAATTCCTTGTTCCATAGCTATGCGGATAAGCTGGTCGATATGTCCATTTTCATAAAAATACGACGGGGAACCATCTGTTGTCAGCATACATTTATCGAATTGACTAATCCCAAGCTCCTTCATTTCACTAAGCAGTTTTGGTAAATCAGGGCGAATGGATGAATATCTTAGACTTACCATGTATCCTTGCATTAAACGATCAAACACCTCTTTGCCTGTCATCGCTTCATGATCACTGTCCACACCAAGCAGCATCAGCTTTGCTAAAGTCTTTTCAGAAGCCCCAGGAAAATGACCTTCCACTTGTTTACGCATCCGTTTCGTTTCTTGAATCCAGTGCAGCATCATGTCATCTCCATCCAAAAGCTGAGGCCAGCCGCTCAGCTCTCCACCTTGAATGACAGCATCATGCTCAAGCCAGCTCTTAACATTACTATGGGAAAATACTCTTTCTTCCTCTGCGAGCTCTGTTTGTGAATCATACCGGCACCACCAGTACATAGACGAAGGAATGTTTCGCATCTGACTCATAAAAGAAAACGCTTTCTTTTTATCCAGCTGCAAAGCTAATAAAAGATTATCATTCACCAGTGTAGTTGTTCCAAATTGAGATGTATATTGAGCAAGAGAAAGGGGATTATATATTTGAAAAGGATGGGAATGCGGCTCTATATAACCTGGCACTAGATATTGACCTTCACAGTCAACAATTTCGCTGCCGCGTACATTTGCAGGCATATCTTGCCCAACATAAATAATTCTGTCTTGATAAATCCAGATGTTTGCACAAATCCATTTTCGCAGTATTTGGTTGAGGTATTTAGCATTCTGCAATATGATGGATGGCGCAATTTCGCCATTTAGGACGGAAACATGTTTTCTTAACATTTTATTTTTCCAACGATATCGTTGCTCTAACATTGCTTTCTCCCCTTTTTTTTCAATTAGCAGTTTTGTTTTATTTTTAAAAAAATGGAAATGTTTTTCATTTAAAATCATTTTATCACATAAAAATTTATCTAATATTACTATTACGTTAAATTTTTTAAGGAGGCTACCATTTATGAACCCAAAACAAAATATCAGTTTGATTAATGCTATGATTCGCATCACACTTGGCTTTATGTTTTTAGCCTGGAGCACGGCCAAACTTGTGAAAAGGCCAAATCAGCAGTCCTATTTATGGATAGCCTTACTTGCCGGGATGAAAATCGCTGAAGGTATTGTGCGCTATTGTCCGATTGTTGCTATATTTGACAATAAGGAACAATTAATGAAGAAGGGTTCTCAGCACACTTCTCATACAAACTCTAAAGACCAGCAAGCTCACGAGCATAAAGGGCAAGACGAAACAAAATCGGAGCATACAGAAAAGGCTTCACCTGCTGATATTCAAAACATTATGAGCGAATTTAATCCAGCAACAATCTTTTCACCTGATGATATGAAAAAGTAATCTATTAATGCCTGCAGCAAAAAAGCCTGCAGGCTTTTCAATGTATTCATACATAATATGCTAAATGATTCCCTTCCATTCCTGCAATTTTTATTTCTGTTTGTAATTTTTCTTCCAAGTTTTTGTTTATTGTACGGATTGATTGGGAATCCAATTAGAGAAGCATAAAAAAAGACAATCGGAACTAAACCAAAAGGAGAGATTTATTTTGTCTAATCTAAACAATCCATTAGAGCAATACTTTACAGGAGACTTCCCAAAACAATACCAAGACCCGCCTGGTCTTCAGCAGAAAATGGAGCCAGTTCCTGACTGTGGAGAAAAAAGCTATAAAGGAAATGGCAGATTGACAAATCGCAAAGCACTTGTCACTGGAGGAGACTCTGGAATCGGTCGCGCAGCTGCTATTGCTTATGCAAGAGAAGGAGCAGATGTGGCCCTTAATTATCTTCCGGAAGAACAGGCAGATGCTGAGGAAGTAAAAGAATTGATTGAAGCAGAAGGAAGAAAAGCTATTTTAATCCCTGGTGATTTAAGCGATGAAGCCTTTTGTGGTGAATTGGTCAAAAAAGCATATGATGGCCTTGGAGGTCTTGATGTGCTGGCATTAGTAGCAGGTAAACAGCAAGCAGTTGAGGATATTGCTGATTTGACGACAGAGCAGCTGCGAAGCACATTTGAAATAAATGTATTTTCATTATTCTGGGTTGTAAAAGCAGCGCTGCCGCTTCTTCCAAAAGGAGCTTCCATTATTACAACTACTTCTGTTCAAGGCTATAATCCGAGTCCAAACCTGTTGGATTATGCTTCTACCAAATTTGCCATTACTGGATTTACGCGCGGTTTGGCTAAACAGGTTGCTGCAAAAGGCATCCGTGTTAACTCTGTTGCTCCAGGACCAATCTGGACAGCCTTGCAGGTTACTGGCGGACAACCTAGTGATCAAATTCCGCAATTCGGACAAAATACACCGTTACAACGCAGCGGCCAGCCTGTTGAACTATCAAGCGTATATGTTTTCCTTGCATCAGAGGAATCAAGCTACGTTACAGCACAAGTATACGGAATTACAGGCGGTATTGAACTCGCATAAAAAAAAGAATCCCAACCTACATGCAGGTTGGGATTTTTTTGCTTATCTAATTGCCTTAAAGCCGATGTCTTTTCTATAGAAGACACCATCGCTTTCCATTTTCTCAAGCTCTTTATACACTTTATCTTGGGCATCCTTGATTGTTTTGCTTTTGCCTGCCACAAGCAAGACACGTCCGCCATCAACTGTAAAGTTGCCATCCTCATCAAGGCTTGTTCCTGCATGGAAAACAGATACGTCATCCATGTTTTCTAAGCCTTTAATAACAGCACCTTTTCCATAGCTTTCCGGATAGCCATTTGCTGCAACAACAACACCAAGCATATCCTCTTCATACCATTCAATCACAGGAGCCTCACCAGCTAAAATTGCCAATAAAACCTCTACTAGATCAGACTTCATTCTTGGTAGAACAACCTGTGTTTCTGGATCTCCAAGACGAGCATTAAATTCTATAACCTTCGGACCGTCCTCTGTTGCGATAAGACCTGCATAAAGGATTCCTGTAAAGCTTCTTCCTTCTTTAATCATCGCCTTTACAGTCGGCTTGACAACTGTGTCAATGGCAGTCTGAACAATTGCTTCATCGATATGAGGAACAGGAGAATAAGCACCCATTCCGCCAGTATTAGGGCCTTGATCACCATCATATGCCCGTTTATGATCTTGGGCAATTTCCAATGGAATGACCGTTTCTCCGTTGACAAAAGACATTAAGGAAAATTCCTCGCCTGCCAGAAATTCTTCGATAACTACTGTAGCAGACGCATCACCAAATTTAGCTCCAACAAGCATCTCCTCAAGACTTGCCAATGCTTCATCCACTGTCATTGCAACAGTAACACCTTTTCCTGCCGCAAGACCGTCTGCCTTGATGACAATTGGTGCCCCAACTTTCAAAACATAGGCTTTTGCCTGCTCAAAGTCTGAGAATGTTTCGTACTGTCCTGTTGGAATCTCGTATTTCTTCATTAAATCCTTTGCAAAGGATTTGCTTCCCTCAATTTCAGCTGCTTTTTGCTTCGGACCGAAAACTTTAAGGCCGGCAGCTTCCAGTTTATCAACAACACCTAATAATAAAGGCACTTCAGGACCGACAACTGTCAGATCTACTTTATTATCTGTTGCAAATTGGACTAGCTTGTCTATTTCTGTTTCTTCTATTGTGATACGTTCAGCAACATCTGTCATACCTACATTACCTGGTGCTACAAAAAGAGTATCGACTAATTCGCTTTCCTTTATCTTTGTGCAAATGGCATGCTCTCTTCCACCACGGCCGATTACGAGTACCTTCATTATTTCATCCTCCATCAAAGCTTTTAGTGTTTAAAGTGCCTTACTCCTGTCAGTACCATCGCAATTCCATATTCGTTCGCTTTCTTGATGGAATCTTCATCTCTGATACTGCCGCCTGTTTGGATAATTGCAGTAACTCCAGCTTTTGCCGCTGCTTCTACAGTATCGTCCATTGGGAAGAATGCATCTGAAGCCAACACTGCACCCACTGCTTTTTCTCCAGCCTGCTCCAACGCAATTTTTGCTGAGCCGACACGGTTCATTTGCCCTGCACCTACGCCTAATGTCATTTCTTTATTGTTGACAACAATCGCATTGGACTTCACATGCTTAACAACCTTCCAGCCAAACTTCAGTGCTTCCCACTCTTCATCTGTTGGTTTTTTGTCTGTCGGAATTGTAATAGTCGCATCATCTAATGAATAACGGTCGAAATCTTGAACAAGCAAGCCGCCTTCAATAGAAGTAAATTTCACTTCTTTTTTATCATCTTTAGTGAAAGGAATTGTTAAAAGACGAATGTTTTTCTTTCCTTTAAGAACCTCTAAGGCTTCGTCTGAAAAGGACGGTGCAATAACAATTTCTAAAAAGATTTCATGAAGCTTTTTAGCAGTACCTGCGTCCACTTCTCTATTCAGAGCCACAATTCCACCAAAGATGGAAACAGAGTCAGCCTCAAACGCTCTTGTGAATGCAGTGAAAATATCTTCACCTGTTCCAACACCACAAGGGTTGCTGTGCTTAATTGCTACAGCGGCAGGCTCTGTGAATTCCTTAACGATTTGGATGGCAGCATCCGCATCATTGATGTTATTGTAGGAAAGCTCCTTGCCGTGAAGCTGTGTTGCATTCGCAATCGAAAAGGAAGAACCTAATGGCTTGCGGTAGAAGGCTGCTTTTTGATGTGGATTTTCGCCATATCTTAACGACTGCTTCAACTCATAAGTAACGGTCAATGACTCAGGATTTTCTTCGCCTGAAAGATCGCTCATATATTGAGAAATCATTGAATCATACGCAGCAGTGTGACGGAATACCTTAGCAGCAAGCTTTCTTCTCGTTTCAAACTTCACTTCTCCAGCAGCTTTCAGCTCATCTACAACGATAGAATAGTCGCTTGGATCAACGACAACTGTTACATATTGGTGGTTTTTTGCAGAAGCACGCAGCATTGTCGGTCCACCGATATCAATATTTTCAATGGCATCCTCCACTGTTACATCTTCCTTCGCGATTGTAGCTTGGAATGGATAAAGATTCACACACACTAGCTGAATTGGTGTGATTTTATGCTCCTCAAGCTGAGCTTGGTGTCCAGGTTCGTCAAATTTCGCCAAAAGACCGCCATGAATATAAGGATTTAATGTTTTAACTCTGCCTTCAAGGATTTCTGGAAATCCTGTAACATCACTAACACTAAGAACCGGAATGCCACTATCTTGAATGGCCTTTTTTGTTCCCCCTGTAGAGATCAGCTCGAATCCTAATTCATGAAGCTCTTTTGCAAAGCTTGTAATTCCTGTTTTATCCGAAACACTGATTAACGCACGCTTTTTCATCGCTTTATTTCCCCCTGTTTTCCTATAATTGTCTTATGCTGCCTTCATATTTTTGTAAGGACTAACGTTTGAACAACCTTTGGATATAGACCATGCTCTATCCTTTGAATTTTTGCCTGGAGACTCTCATTTGTTTCTCCTGCTGCAATCCCCACAGATTCCTGTGCAATAATTGGACCTGTATCCATACCTTCATCTACATAATGAACTGTTACCCCAGTTTCCTTCGCACCTGCAGAAAGTGCTTGGCCGACCGCATCTTTACCTGGAAAATTTGGCAGTAAGGATGGATGGATATTAACTATTCTTCCAGGAAACGCCTGCAATAGCGTATCTCCGATTAAGCGCATATACCCAGCAAGAATAATCAAATCAATCTCGTAATCTTTAAGCTTCTGCAGTATCTCCATTTCATACGCTGCCTTGGACGGATAGTCTTTAGCACTAAATGCAAATACATCAATACTATGGTTTGCAGCCCGTTCGACTACATAGGCTTTCGATTTATCACAAACAAGCAATTTTATAGATGCCTGCAGCTCATTGGTTTCCACAGCATTCACGAGCGCTTGAAAATTGGAGCCGCTGCCTGACGCAAAAACAGCAATATTTTTCATGTCTGTTCCTCCGTTATTGTTTCAGGATGATGTTAATCTCACCATCATCTGTTACCTTGCCAATTGTATATGCCTTTTCCCCGATTGCCTGGAAATGTGCCAGAACATCTTGTTCGACAGCTTTATCCACTGCAAGGACCATGCCTGTACCCATATTAAAAATATTATACATTTCCTTACGCTGTAAGTCGCCGATTCGTTCCATTAATTTGAAAACAGCAGGGACTTCCCATTTAGACTCATCTAATTCAATTCCTAAGCCTTCTGGTAGCATGCGAGGGACATTTTCAATAAAACCGCCACCTGTAATATGGGATAATCCTTTTATTTCAAATTTTTGGATAGCAGAGAGAATTGATTTAACATAGATTTTTGTTGGCTTAATCAGCTCTTCCCCAAGTGTACAGCCTAATTCCTCAACATATTCAGATAATGACATACCTGCTTGCTCAAGAAAAAGCTTACGAACAAGGGAATAGCCATTGCTGTGAATACCACTTGAAGCAAGTCCAATTAACACATCGCCAGCTTTAATGTTTTCGCCTGTTATCACCTGCTCTTTTTCACAAGCGCCAACTGCAAATCCAGCAAGATCATACTCCTCTTCGCTGTACATTCCTGGCATCTCAGCAGTTTCTCCGCCAACTAACGCACAACCAGCCTGTTCACAGCCATCAGCAATACCTTTTACAATAGCTTCAATTTTGGCAGGCTCTGCTTTTCCGCATGCAATATAATCAAGGAAATAAATAGGCTCTGCACCTTGCACAACAATGTCATTCACACACATTGCAACAGCATCTATACCGATTGTATCGTGCTTATCCAGCATAAACGCAAGCATCAGCTTTGTCCCTACTCCATCTGTTCCTGAAACGAGCACTGGGTTTTTCAAGTTTAATACTGATAGATCAAACATGCCGCCGAAACCACCAAGACCACCCATTACACCCGGTCTGATTGTTTTATTTACATGCTTCTTCATTCTCGAAACTGCTTCATAGCCTGCCTCGATATTTACTCCTGCTTGTTTGTAGCTTTCAGCCATAAGTATCCTCCTAATGTTCAAAGACATCTTTTATGTGCATTTCAATGGAAAAGCGACACACCCCTATGCCGCTTTTCACTTCCTTCTACTATTACACCTTTTCGTATGATTGCAGTGTAGGAGGATAGATTTCTGTCGGGTATTTGCCAGTAAAGCAAGCTAAGCAGGAACCTCTAGTCTCGCCTTCTTCCGTTCTGCCAATAGCATCTACCATTCCCTCTGTGCTCAAGAAAATAAGAGAATCTGCACCAATGATTTCACGCAGTTCTTCCACTGAGTATTTAGAGGCGATCAGCTCTTCCTTCGTAGAAGTATCTATTCCGTAAAAGCATGGGTTTTTGATAGGCGGTGAACTAATCAGTACATGCACCTCTGTCGCACCTGCTTCACGAAGCATTGTCACGATTCTTCTGCTCGTTGTACCTCTCACGATAGAATCATCAACCATGATGACACGCTTTCCTTCGACAACACCACGGACTGCGGAAAGCTTCATTTTTACCCCTTGTTCACGCAATGTTTGTGATGGCTGAATAAAGGTACGGCCTACATACCTGTTCTTGATTAAGCCTAACTCATATGGAATGCCTGTTTCTTCCGCATAGCCGATAGCAGCAGAAATACTGGAATCAGGAACACCTGTTACAACATCAGCCTCAATTGGAGCTTCAAAAGCAAGTCTTTTTCCAAGATTCTTCCTTGCAGTATGAACATTGATACCATTTATATTGCTGTCCGGTCTGGAGAAATACACATACTCCATCGTACACATTGCAATATTGGAAGCGACAGAGAACATCTCAGAGCGGAAACCATTATCGTCGATGATTAACAGCTCTCCCGGCAGAACATCGCGGATAAATTCTGCACCGATAACATCAAATGCACATGTTTCTGATGCAACAACATAAGCATCTCCTAATTTCCCTAAGGAAAGCGGCCTCATGCCATTAGGATCAAGAGCAACCATTAACTCCGTCTCCGTCAAGATTAAGAACGCATATGCACCTTTAATCATTGTCAACGCATTTTTCACTCTCTCATTGAAGGCATTGAAGCCTCCTCTTCTAATTAAATGTGCGAGCACTTCTGTATCAGAGCTGGTTTGAAAAATACTTCCTTGTGCTTCTAACTGACTCTTCAAAGCATTTGCGTTAACAAGATTACCATTGTGGGCAAGTGCCATGCTTCCACTTTGGAAATGGAACAGGAGGGGCTGGACGTTTTCATATCCTCCGCCCCCTGCTGTTGCATAACGAACGTGTCCGATTGCTGCTTTTCCTGTCAATTCCTTCATTGCTTCCTGTGTGAAGACCTCTGCAACAAGACCTTCCCCTTTAATGCCTTTAAGCTTTTCGCCATCTGTTGCAACAATCCCAGTACCCTCTTGACCTCTGTGCTGCAGGCTGTGCAGGCCATAATATGCTAGCTGAGCAGCATCTGTATGTCCCCAAACACCAAAGACTCCACATTCCTCATTTAACCCTCTTATTTCAGCAAGCATGGAATTGCTCCTCTCCAGGCGGACTCTAACACTTCCACCTGTTCCTTAATCAGAATATTTTCCCCTTGGCTAATAGTAAGATTGTTATCATTTGTTACTTCTCCAATAAGTGCTGCAGGAACTAAGCTTTCAAATTGCTCTTTGTTTTCCGGTTTAATAGAAAGCAAGAAACGAGATTGAGATTCACTGAATAATGCAGATACTGGGTTTCCTTTAAGATCTAGCTTCGCACCTAATGAGTTAGGTCCAAACAAACTCTCCGCTGCAGCAACTGCCAAGCCGCCTTCTGCTAAATCATGTGCTGATTCAACAATGCCTGCTCTTATTGCCGTAAGAACAGCAGCCTGATGGCTCTTCTCTACTTCTAAATCTAATACAGGTGATTTACCAGAAATTGAACCTTCAAGCAGCTTTTGCAGCTCACTCCCACCAAATTCATCCTTCGTTTCACCTAGTACATAAATAAGGTCACCGCTCGCTTTAAAGCTTTGTGTTGTTATGTCCTTTGTATCTTTAATCAAACCAACCATACCGATTACTGGTGTTGGATAGATAGCTGTGCCGTTTGTTTCATTGTATAAGGATACGTTACCGCCAATGACAGGAGCATTAAGTGCCAAGCATGCTTCACTAATTCCGTCAGCAGCCTTTTCAATTTGCCAGAAGATTTCCGGCTTCTCCGGATTTCCGAAGTTTAAGTTATCTGTTATTGCCAACGGCTCTGCACCTGAGCAGACAATATTACGTGCTGCCTCTGCAACTGCAATTTTGCCACCTGTTTCTGGATCAAGGTAAAGGTAACGAGCATTACAATCTGTCGTCATTGCCAATGCTTTTTTCGTTCCGCGGATACGAACAACAGCAGCGTCTGAACCAGGAGCAACAACAGTATTAGTACGGACCATATAATCATATTGGTCATATACCCATTCCTTTGAAGCAATAGTTGGCTGCTTAAGCAGGCTGACTAGCGCTTCTCCATAATTCTCAACTGCTGGCACGGCATTTTCCATCGCTTGGAAATCACGGAAATACTGTGGCTCTGCTGATGGTTTATGATAAACAGGAGCATCCTCTGCCAAAGCATCTGCCGGTACATTTGCAACTACTTCACCTTTATGAAGAAGTCGCAGCATTTTATCGTCTGTAACGACACCTATAGCAACAGCCTCTAAGTCATATTTATGGAATAGATCCTTGATTTCTTGCTCTCTGCCTTTTTTAACAACGATTAGCATACGTTCTTGAGATTCTGACAACATCATTTCATATGCTGTCATGCCAACTTCACGCTGTGGCACTAAATCAAGATTCATTTCGATACCAGATCCAGCCTTGCTCGCCATTTCTGCACTTGAGCTTGCAAGCCCAGCTGCACCCATATCCTGAATACCAACTAATGCATCAGAGTGAATCAATTCCAAGCACGCCTCAAGTAACAGCTTCTCCATGAATGGATCACCAACTTGAACTGCTGGACGATTTTCATCTGAATTCTCTGTAAGCTCTTCAGAAGCAAATGTCGCACCATGAATACCGTCACGACCTGTTTTTGCTCCTACATACATAACCGTATTACCAACACCATGCGCCTGGCCTTTTTTGATGTCTTCATGGTTGATTAATCCAACACACATCGCATTTACAAGTGGGTTGCCTGCATAGGAAGCATCAAAGGCAATTTCTCCACCAACAGTCGGAATACCGATACAGTTTCCATAGCCTGCAATACCTGCAACAACCTCTTCAAACAGATATTTCGTACGTGCATTATCAAGTTCGCCAAAACGAAGAGAGTTCAAAATTGCGATTGGTCTAGCTCCCATTGAGAACACATCACGAATGATTCCGCCAACTCCTGTTGCTGCTCCTTGATAAGGCTCGATAGCAGATGGATGGTTATGGCTTTCGATTTTGAATGCCACCGCTTGCCCATCTCCAATGTCAACAATACCAGCACCTTCTCCAGGTCCCTGCAGCACTTGCGGGCCTGTTGTCGGGAACTTTCTTAATACCGGCTTAGAGTTTTTGTAGCTGCAATGCTCAGACCACATAACTGAAAACAGTCCAATTTCTGTGTAGTTAGGCTTTCGTCCAAGAATTTTTTCGACCATTGCGAATTCTTCGTCCGTAACACCCATTTGTTTGTAAATTTCTTCTGACTTAATTTGTTCTGGACTTGGCTCAAGCATTAACGACATTTGCTTCCCTCCACTGTTTAACGATTGATTGGAAAATTTTAAGACCATCTGCTCCACCTAAAAGCTCATCTACTGCTCTCTCTGGATGTGGCATCATACCAAGAACATTTCCTTTTTCATTCGTGATACCTGCAATATTATCTAAGCTTCCATTCGGATTTGTGCCATTATATGTGAATACAATTTGCTTATTTTCCTGTAATCTAGCTAATGTTTCCTCATCACAATAGTAGTTTCCTTCACCATGTGCGATTGGGACAGTAATAACTTCCTGTTCTTTGTAAGCATTTGAGAACATTGTGTTGCTATTTTCCACCTTTAATTCAACAGGACGGCAGATAAACTTCAAGTTGTCATTTCTTCTCATTGCTCCTGGCAAAAGCCCAGCTTCAAGTAAAATTTGAAATCCATTACATACTCCCAATACTGGTTTTCCAGCTTCAGCTGCTTTTACAACTTCCTTCATAACATTGCTGAATCTTGCAATGGCGCCAGTTCGGAGATAATCACCGTATGAGAATCCGCCAGGCAGTAAAATTCCGTCATAACCTTCCAAGCTATTTGCGTCATGCCATACGTATTCTGCTTCTTCTCCCAATTCATCCGTTATTGCGTGTAACATATCGACATCACAATTGGACCCTGGAAATACGACTACCGCGAATTTCACTGTGCAACAACCTCCTCAACCTCATACGTGTAATCTTCAATTACCGTGTTAGCCAATAGCTTTTCACACATTTCCTTTACAAGCTCATCAACATTTCTATCAGACTTTTCTAAAGTAAGCTCTAAGTACTTTCCAATGCGGACATCATTTACTTCTTGATAGTTAAGTGAATGAAGAGACCCTTTCACTGCATTTCCTTGTGGATCTAAAACACTTTCTCTTAATGTGATATATACTTTAACTTTAAACATGCTGTTTTCCCCCTAATCTTGCTAGAATATTCTCATATGCTTCTGTCAAATTCCCTAAATCGCGACGAAATACATCCTTATCCAATTTCGCATTTGTCTCTATGTCCCATAAGCGGCATGTGTCAGGAGAAACCTCATCTGCTAGCATTATCTCTCCGTTTGCATCCTTACCAAATTCAAGCTTAAAATCAATAAGACGAATGCCAAGTTCTGCAAAGAAAGCACTTAACGCTTTATTTACTTCAAGGGCGTTTTTTTTCAATATTGCAACTTCTTCTTTTGTCGCAAGCTTAAGCTCTTCTATGTGATCCTCTGTCATAATTGGATCTCCTAGAGAGTCATCCTTATAATAGAATTCAACAAGAGGCTTTGATAATGGCTGCCCCTCTTTTATTCCTAATCTTTTTGAGAAGCTTCCTGCAGCTAAGTTCCGTACAACAACTTCTAATGGAATGATTGTTACTTTTTTTACTAACTGCTCTGTTTCTGACAACTTTTCTATAAAGTGGGATTCTATCCCTAAATCCTTTAGCTTCAAAAATAGCAAGCTAGTAATCTCATTATTTAAACGGCCTTTGCCAGTGATATTTGCCTTCTTCTCACCGTTGAACGCTGTTGCTGAATCTTTGTATTCCAGCCACACGATATTTTCGTCAGACGTTCCATAAACTCTTTTTGCTTTTCCTTCGTACAATAAAGCTCTCTTTTCCATTTGAAGAGTCTCCTTATCAAAAAAATTAGGGATAAAACGAATGTAAGCTTATCTAGTAATTTCAGGGTTATTGGCATAAAAGCGCCAAAAGGTGCTTTTATGCCATATATATTAAAGTCCCAGTCTGTTGAAGATTGTATCCACATGCTTAATGTGGAAATGGTAATCAAAGCAATCGTCAATTTCTTCTTTATTCAATTTAGCTGAAATGATAGAGTCACCTTCAACCAATTCACGGAAAGGAACTTGCTTTTCCCATGATTCCATTGCTCTTGGCTGAACTGTGTCATATGCCTCTTCTCTTGTAAGTCCTTTATCAATTAAAGCCAACAACACACGTTGAGAATAAATTAATCCTAAAGTACGATCCATGTTACGCTTCATATTCTCAGGGAATACAGTCAAGTTTTTAACGATATTGCTGAATCTGTTCAACATATAGTTGATGGCAATTGTTGCGTCCGGAAGAATAATTCTCTCAGCAGAAGAATGGGAGATATCTCTTTCATGCCATAGCGGAACATTTTCATAAGCAGTCATCATATAGCCGCGGATAACACGAGCAAGACCTGCCATATTTTCAGAACCGATTGGATTACGCTTATGCGGCATTGCCGAAGAGCCTTTTTGGCCTTTAGCAAAGAACTCTTCCACTTCTCTTGTTTCACTCTTTTGCAGTCCGCGAATCTCAACAGCAAACTTTTCAATGGATGTTGCAATCAAAGCAATTGATGCCATATATTCCGCATGACGGTCACGCTGTAATGTTTGTGTGGAAATCGGTGCTGGTTGAAGCCCTAATTGCTCACATACATATTGCTCAACAAAAGGATCGATATTGGCATATGTTCCAACCGCTCCTGAAATCTTTCCAAATTCAACACCTGCAGCAGCAGTCTTAAAGCGTTCTAAATTACGCTTCATTTCCTCATGCCATAGTGCAAGCTTTAAACCAAATGTTGTCGGTTCAGCATGGACACCGTGTGTGCGCCCCATCATTACTGTGTATTTATGTTCAATTGCTTTATTTTTCAGGACTTCAATAAAGTTTTCCAAGTCTTTCAAAATGATTTCATTAGCCTGTCTAATTAAGTAAGATAATGCAGTATCCACAACATCTGTTGAAGTTAGGCCGTAATGAACCCATTTTCGCTCTTCTCCCAATGTTTCCGAAACAGCTCTTGTAAATGCAACAACATCATGGCGTGTATCTTGCTCAATTTCTTGAATACGTGCAATGTCAAAGGATGCATTTTCACGAATTTTTTTAACGTCTTCTTCAGGAATTTCTCCTAGCTTTACCCATGCTTCACATGCTAGAATCTCCACTTCAAGCCATGCTTGAAAACGATTTTGTTCAGTCCAAATATTTCCCATTTCTGGTCTTGTATAACGATCGATCATTTCTTATCCTCCGATTTTTTCTGTTTGCAGGCTCCAAATATTAGACCTGTCTATTTCATCAAGGGCAATTTCGACAGAAGAACGCAGTAATGTTGCGTGCCCCATCTTGCGCTTTTCTTTTGGTTCTTGTTTCCCGTAAAGGTGAACTTTCCAGTCTTGCAGTTCAGGAAGTTTATCGATAATAGGAGCTTGATGTTCACCTAATATATTAACCATAACTGCTGGTCTCAATAACTTTGTGCTTCCAAGAGGCACTCCGCATATTGCTCTAATATGCTGCTCAAATTGAGAGGTTTCACATGCTTCTATTGTATAATGCCCTGAATTATGTGGTCTTGGCGCTAATTCATTGATATAGATATCATCATTACTGCATAAGAACATTTCAACTGCCAATGTCCCGACAAGCTGCAGATGTTCTGCAATGATTCCTGCCTTCTCTATTGCATTCTCTTTCGCATCGTCGCTTATTCTTGCAGGTACAATAGATTCATGAAGGATATTATGGATATGAATGTTTTCACTTACTGGAAATACAGCACTCTCCCCATTGGTTCCTCTTGTCACAATCACAGAAATTTCTTTTTCAAATGGAATCCACTTTTCAAGAACACATCTGCCACTTGTTAGAAGCTTTGCTGCTTCCTTCACCTCATTAATGGTACGGATAACATATTGTCCTTTACCATCGTAGCCTCCGCGTGCTGTTTTCAAAACAGCTGGATAGCCTAATGTCGTAAGTGCTGCTTCCAAATCTTCTGCATTCTCAATTACTTCAAATGGAGCAACCTTAACTCCCGCTTGTTGAATTGCCTGTTTTTCGCTAATCCTGTCCTGCGTTATTTCCAACACCGAAGATCCTTGTGGCACATATGCGTTTGTTTGAAGCCAATCCAAGCCTTCTGCATCAATATTTTCAAATTCATATGTGATAACATCGCTTATTTGTGCCAGTTGCTGTATGCCTGCCATACTGTTATAAGCATCGACGATCTTATAATCAGCAACTTGGCCGCACGGTGAGTCTTCTGTTGGATCCAATACTGCAATTCGATATCCTTGCGCCTTCGCAGCCAATGCCATCATTCTGCCTAATTGCCCACCACCAATTATACCAATAGTTTGACCTGGGAGAATCACTGAGTTAGACAAGTTCATCACTACTTTCCATAACCTCGTTTCTTGTTTTTTCTCTCATTGAGGCAATTCTTTCGGCTAATTCCGGGTCAAAAGCTGCTATTATCTGTGCTGCAAGCAATCCGGCATTCGTAGCACCGGCTTTGCCGATTGCCACTGTTGCAACAGGAACACCGCCAGGCATCTGAACAATGGATAATAGGGAGTCAAGACCGTTTAATGCTCGTGATTGAACAGGAACGCCAATAACAGGTAACGTTGTTTTAGCTGCAACCATTCCTGGTAAGTGAGCTGCACCTCCTGCACCTGCAATAATAGCACGTAACCCGCGCTCTCTTGCACTCTCTGCATATTCAAACATTAAATCTGGAGTGCGGTGTGCAGATACAACCTTCTTTTCATAACTCACTTCCAGCATATCTAAAATGTCACAGGCATGCTTCATTGTTTCCCAGTCTGATTTGCTTCCCATAATAACGCCAACTTGAGCAGTCATATTTCGCCTCCTGAATTATTACATATAAAAAGCCCTGCCAGATGCTTCTACTACAAGAGAGAAAGCACCCGTCCAGAGCTTAAATAATCTGAAAAGATTGGGAAATTCCCCCAAACTGTTCTGCTGGCGTTATGGCTTTCCCTCATAGTCCGGCCGTTCTCGGCAGCCAGGTAGAAACGTATGGGCCATATTCCCATTATATATGAGGGCTATTAAATTATTGGTTAGTCATTTCTAATATTCATTAACTCAATACCATATTAACAAGCATTTTCACCTGTTGTCAACACAAAAATCGAACAATTATACTAATATCATATTTATTGTTCGGAATTTACCCTTCCTGCTGCACTGCTTCAAAAATAACTTGGCTTGCTACAGGCTCATATGATTTTTGTCCATTTACAATTGTTTCTTTAAAGATAGGTTTCTCTATTCTTCTCACTGGAGTGTAGCCTTCCTTTTGAATCCTATCTAAACACTCGCTAATTGTTTCCGTTTCTAGCACTTCAAACTTCATCTTTTTGCCCATTAAATAATTTTCCTCTCTTAACACTTTTTACCCAGAAACCGCCATGTATCGTCTTCGGCTCATAGGCAATGATAAACGCTTTTGGATCCAAAGTTTTAATCGTATCATAAAGTTTAAGCTCATATTTTCGCGGCGACAGAATTTGCAGAGCCATCCTGTCTCCTTCCAACCCGTGTGCAGCCCAGCTCGTAACTCCATAACCCTTTTCTCGTAAGGCTTTCGGTAAATCTCTGTCATATTCTTTCGTAATGACATTAACTGTTATGTATCCCAAAGCCAGCTTCTCTTCTATTTTCATACCTACAATAACACCAATACCATATCCTACTGCATATGCTATTAAATTTTGTATCTGATCGAGATTATCCAAAACCAGACCGAGTCCAATTACATAAATGACCACTTCTATCATACTGATAAAGGCAGCCATATATCTTTGCCCCTTTAATGTCAATATCATCCTTATTGTAAAAAAAGACACATATACAATATTGATGACTAATATGATTACGACCATTGTAACACTGTTCTCCAGCATTAATCCATCACCCTTTTTCAACGTATAGTTTTGCGTTTCTTTTTATAATTGCCTTTATTTTTAATTGTAAACAAATCTCTTCCTATTATATGTTGGAGTAACAAAAATAGAAAAGGCTTAAAAGGAAAATCTCCTCTTAAGCCTTTTTAGGTTATTTATTATTATTACTTCAATCCAGAAACATTGAAGCCTTGCAAAATATACTTCTGAAAAACTAGAAATACAATAATAATGGGAATAATCATGAAGGTTGAGCCTGCCATTTGCAAGGCATAATTACTTGCATATTGCCCTTTTAGCAGCTGCAGCCCGATAGAAAGTGTATAATATTTTTCATCATTGGCGACAATTAACGGCCATAGGAATGAATTCCAAGCGCCAATAAAGGTTAATATGCCTTGTACTGCAAGAACAGGGCGCGATACAGGAAGAACTATCCTCCAAAAGATTTTCCACTCACTAGCACCATCCAGCCTCGCTGCTTCAAACATTTCATTTGATATTGTAGACATAAATTGCCGAAACAGAAATATTCCAAATGCACCTACTAAACCAGGAAGGACAATTCCTGCCATTGTATTCGTTAATCCCATCGCATTCAAGATTAAATACACCGGAATCATTGTAACTTGACCAGGGATCATCATCGTCGCAAGCACTAAATAGAAAAGAAAGTTTTTTCCTTTGAACTTATATTTGGCAAAACCGAAACCTGCCATCGCATTAAGGAAAAGTCCTCCAAACGAACAAATAACGATAATCATTGTGTTCTTAAAATAAACAAAAAAATTAAAAGCAGAGAATAGTTCTTTAAAATTACCTATAGTGGGATCCTGCGGCAAAATCGTTGGTGGAAACTGCATAATCTCTGTGTCCGTTTTCAGTGAGGATAACACCATCCAAATGAAAGGAAGCACCATTAGTATACCGCCTATTGCAAGAATGATGGCAACAATCCATTTGGCAGCCTTCGTTTTTTTATGTGCTGTATGCATTTTCTCCCCTCCTATATTTAGTCCTCATTTTTCACCTTTTGCATACGAAATTGAATTAATGTCACAATTATAATCGCTATAAATAATAGGAAAGATCCTGCTGCTGCATAGCCGAATTTACTGAATTGAAAGCCATTGCGATAAATAAACAACGATACAGATGTAGTACTATCGAGAGGTCCTCCGTTCGTCATAATAAACGGTTCCTCAAAGAACTGCAGCCAGCCTATGATTGTCGTGACCGTCACAAAAAAGATGGCGAATTTCAGCATAGGCACTGTAATCTTGAAAAGTTGCTGCCACTTATTAGCACCATCTAACGAAGCTGCCTCATAATACGCTTTTGGAATACCTTGAAGAGCTGCCAAAAATATAATCATATTTGTTCCAATTGCCCGCCATAGTGCTAATATGATTAAGGAAATTTTAGCAATAACCGGATGCTGCAGCCACGGGACTGCAGGGATATCTGCCAATGATAACAAATAATTAAGAAAGCCAAAGCTGGGATTATATAAATAGCTCCACACGACAGCTACAGCAACAACATTTGTAATAGATGGAGTATAAAAAATCAGCCGAAAAAACTGAAAAAATCTATTCTCGCCGAAATTGATTAACACAGCTATTCCTAAGGAGCATGTAATCACGAGCGGAACACCAATAACTACATAAAATAATGTATTACCAATAGATTTTAAAAAGATAGGGTCTGTCAAAATATCTATATAATTATCTATACCAACAAAATTAATTTGCGACCAATCCGCCAAACCTACTAAGCTAATGTCTGTAAAACTTATTACAAAAGCTACTACAATAGGTATTAAAGAAAACATCATTAATAAAAGTAAGGCAGGAGATATGAATAAATAAGGTGCCCTTTTATTTACAAAATTCCTCATATACTAGCACTCCCTTTTGTTAAGGAAAAGAGGGGGTTTTAAACTGCTGCTAATTACAGCTTTCCTGTCTAAACCACCCTCTTTCATCCATTACTTATTTAACAATTCCTCTGTCTCTCTAGTAAAGGCATCCATTTCCTGCTCCACCTTTTTTCCGCCCAAATAAATCTGTTCAAAATGCTTTAAGTAAATTTGAGCGATTTCCTCAAACTCAGGTAATAATGGCATCGACCGGGAAGACTCCATTTGTTGACCGAAAACCTCATAAATTGGATCATTAGCCAATCTATCATCCTCCCATGCTGATTTTACTGTCGGCATAGCATTAGTTAGTTCCAACCATTTCAGCTGATTTTCTTTTTTCATCATGAAATCAATAAACTGAGCTGCTTCATCCTTTTTATTGGAGTGTTCAAAAATGGTCAAATTTGAACCGCCTAAACTAGACAGATTATTATCAGAACCAGATGGAAGAACTGCGGTAGCCCATTTCCCTTCAATACCTTGAACTGTATCATTCACTGCCTTGACCATCCACGGCCCGCTTATAAACATAGGAACAATCGCATCACCTGAGAATGTTTGGGATACATCCATTCCTAAATCCTGCTTTGGAGCATACCCCTTTTCGATAAAATCATTCAAATAAGAAACCGCCTCTGTAAATGTCTTTTCATTAAATAGTGGTTTCCCTTCAGAAACTAATGCGGAGCCATTCTGTCTTGCAAACATAAACCCCAGCGTTTGTTCCTTAGCATCTACATTAAGTCCGTACATGTTTTCACCGCGTTCAGATAGCTTTTTGGCAGCATCCTTTAGCTCTTCCCAAGTCTTTGGTGCTTCTTTATATCCGACTGCTTCAAGAATATCCGTACGGTAGAAAAGGACACGGGTTTCTGCAGCCCACGGAATACCATAATATTTACTATCGAATAGAGTTGTTTCAACAGAGCCTTCAAAGAAGTTGTCTGGTTTTAAATTCGGATATTTATCCATGTATTCACCCATATCAGCGAGAGCCCCTGCTGCCTGAAACTCAGGCATCCATGTTGTACCCATTTGCAGTACATCTGGTCCTTTTTTAGAGGCAACTGCCGTCAACAGCTTGTCATGGGCGCTCGCCCACGGAATCGACTGTATTTTAACCTCAATCCCGGTTTCCTTCGTAAATTCCTCTGCCATTTTCGGAAGCTGCTTTACCTCATCTCCCATTCCCCAGACTGTCAATACATTAGAATCACTTGAACTGCTTTTTTGTGAACAACCTGCCAATAAACCAAGCGCCAGTAAAGCTGTCATACCGAAAATAAACCACTTCTTTTTCAAGCCCATCATTTGATTCCTCCTAATCTGTTTTATCGAAACGTTTCGATAAGGAAATAATAAACTAGTTCAGAACATCTTGCAAGCGTTTTCTTTAGACAGATTACAAAGGAACGATTGCTTAAAAGGGACAAGACAAAAAAGAGACAGCAGTCATTTGACTGCTGTCTCTTTTCAAGTTGCCTGGCGACGTCCTACTCTCACAGGGGGAGAACCCCCAACTACCATCGGCGCTGAGAAGCTTAACTTCCGTGTTCGGTATGGGAACGGGTGTGACCTTCTCGCTATCGCCACCAGACTATTATGT
>Ga0209463_1000030_pt1 | contig 119282 bp, 124 predicted proteins | sample AgamicMgSfrz_FD_187169 | JGI IMG/M metagenome (GOLD analysis project Ga0209463, IMG submission 187169) | Agave microbial communities from Guanajuato, Mexico - Mg.Sf.rz (SPAdes) (version 2) | ecosystem: Host-associated > Plants > Phyllosphere > Phylloplane/Leaf | place: Guanajuato, Mexico... | reverse complement strand
CAGAGGAATCAATAGTAATCACATCTGGAGCACAGCAAGGGATTGATATCATTGCCAAGGTATTTGTTCAAGCACACGATTATGTGCTGATAGAAAGCCCGACTTACAGTGGTGCGGCTGATATATTCGCAAACAGAGGGGCAAAACTTATACCTGTGTCTATAACAGCAGCAGGTTTTTGTCTAGAAGAAGTGGAATACTTTATGAAGAAGTATAAGCCAAAGCTGTTTTACACAAATCCGACATATCAGAATCCTACAGGCTATACTGTGCCAGTTGAGCAGCGAAAACAGCTGGCAGAGCTTGCTGAAAAATATCAATGTATCATTCTCGAGGATGATGCCTTCCGTGAAATCTACTTTCACGAAACTCCGCCACCGCCTATTTACTCCTATGATACGGGTGGGTATATTATTTACTTGCGAAGTTTCTGCAAATATATGGCTCCAGGATTAAGAATTTGTGCAATGGTGGCACATCCAAGTCTGATGAAATGGCTGATTAAAGGAAAGGCACTTGCTGATAATGGGACACCGCTGCTAAGCCAGAAAGCCTTTTTGTTTTATCTAACATCTGACAGGGTGCGTACACATATGGAAAAGCTGAGAATAGCATTGCAGATAAGGAAGGAAAAGATGGAAGAGGCACTTCAGGACCATTCCTTCCAATGGGATAGTCCTGGGGGTGGGCTGAATCTTTGGGTGCATATAGACGAGACAATAGATAAAAACAAGCTTAAGGCTATGGCGCTTGCAAACTCTGTCTCTTATGTTCCTGGGCAGATTTGTGATCCTTTAGAACGGGATATTCCATATATAAGACTCAGCTATTCCTTTCTAAATGAACAAGACATAAAAAAAGGAATGTACTTACTAACAAGTATTTATGATTCATTATTGACAGACAATATGCATAAATGAGCAGGAGGTAATAATGGCAGAACTGGCTTATTATGTTGTCACAAGAAGGATTGAATTTAATAGGCAGGTCGTCCAAGAGATAAAACAAAGCCTGATTCTTTGCAGTGACAGAATTATGGCTGAGGAAACTGTTTTTCAGTTAGAGATTGTTTATGACATATCTGTAAAAAAAACAAATAATCTTTATCAAATGCTGTACTTGCACACAAATAAAGGAGTTTTCTCGTTTATTATTAAGGATGATCCAGCCGAATTCGTTCGCCATGTGAAAGGAAGATTGCTGAAATAACAAATGCTGCCTGAGTTAACAGGCAGCATTTAGGTTAATCCTTACTTGAAAGGATTCCAAAGATTCTTAAGATGTTGATGAACAGGTTCACAAAGTCTAGATAAAGGTTTAAAGCCATTAATGGTACCTGCTCTGCTGACACTCCGTAATGCTTCATACGGTTAAAGTCAAAAAGTACATATCCGCTGAACACAAGCACTCCGATAAAGGAGTAGACAAGCATGGCAGTGGTGCCTAAAGGCCAGAAAATATTAAATATAGAGATCACAATCAAGGCAAGTAATGCTGCCATTAGCATTCCGCCGAGGAAGGAAAGGTCACGTTTTGTTGTCGTTGCATATATTGCAAGTCCAGCAAATACGACAGTTGTTGTTCCTAAAGCCATTATCACGACATTAGCGCCGATAGTGGATATATAATGGGAAACGATTGGATATGTCGTTATTCCCGAAATAAACGTAAAGGCATAAAGGAAGGAATAGGACATTGATTTCCCTCTTCTAAGAAAGAAGGCAATAACAAGCATCACAACCTCTAATATTGCTAATGGTAAAAAGAGTGAAGCTGGAATAAAGTTACCTGCTAATGTTCCAACAGTTGCAATCCCTAAGGATAAGGCAAATGCTCTTAAAACAGCAGGTAGATGATTTGTGTTAACACTATGCGCGTACATAAAGTCACTCCATTGTTTATATTTTAATCTCTTTACGTATGAAACATAGTTAATGTTTCAAAATAAATTAATTTTCTTCTTGTCTGACATGGTCTTTTTTCAAAAGATCGCGAATTTCCATCAATAATTCTTCCTTAGCATCAATGGAAGGTGCTTTTTCTTCGACAATTTCTGCTTCTTTTTTCTTTTTGAACTTGGTAATCAGCTTGATAACCATAAAGATAGAAAAGGCGACAATAAAAAAGTCTAATATTGTTTGGATAAATTGTCCATAAAGGACAGTTGCCTTGCCGTAGGTTAATTTAAGGCTTGTTAAATTAACACCCCCAAGGAGAACTCCGACTATCGGCATGATAATATCATTCACAAGGGAGCTGACAATTTTGCTGAATGCCCCGCCAATAATTACACCGATTGCTAGATCGATGACATTGCCTTTGACAGCAAAGGCTTTAAATTCTTTCCACATACTAAAACTCCTAACTTTAATCAAACTAATTTTTGTTGCTTCTAAACTAGAATCAGTAACGAATACTGAATGAGCGAAACGTCTCGGCTTGCTGCTCAGCGACTTCCACATTCTGTACTGCGGCAAATCTGTTTCCCTTTTTGATGTCAGCAATAAATAAATCAAGCGTTTCTTTTGGTCCTGAAATGACGGCTTCAACAGAACCGTTGTCTCTGTTTTTGACCCAGCCGTGAACATTATATTCCATTGCCTTCATTTGTACAAAGTAGCGAAAGCCTACGCCTTGAACCTTTCCGGTGATGGCAAGATGATATTGATACATAAAATATCAACCCTTTCCATATATCGTTTTTCTGACCAGAACTAACTATAGAATAACATAAAAAGGAGCCAGTCCAAAAAGGGCTGCTGCCTTATGCTGATTTTTCCAAATAATAAGTAAGCGAAAACTGGAAAAACCTTGATTTGTAGAAAACTAGCCATTTTGTTAATATTAATAAGTACGCTTAAAAAGATAGGCAAATTACGTGTTTTTATAATCAGGAGAATATAATGAAACTATATATATATATTGGCATGCTTTTATTATGTGCTGTTTTGGTTGTCGTGGGGGCAATTCAACTAAGTTCAAAAAAGACCGATGAGAATGAGGCTTCGGCGAAACTTGCTGAAACACAGGTAGAGTGGATCATGGAAAATGCAATATCCTCTTTAACTCTTAAGGAGGATAATGAAGTATACGAAGCATATTTAGTTGGCGATGAAACGGAGAAATATCCACTTAAAGAGGATAGCTTTCTCGGAGATAAAGATGATTCTATTGTAGAAGGGGAATTTTCTCTTTATTTAACGGCAGAGTCAGAAGATGATAAAAAAGAGCTTAAACAAGCGATTAAACTGCGGGATCCGCTCGTATTTAATATAAAAAATAAAAATATCAGCACATACACCGTCAATAAGCATAGTATTATTGCAGTCTATCAAACAAAGGCAAAGGATAATACTGTTGCATCACTGTATGTGATGAAGGACGGAGAGCTTACGTCTCTTACTAAGAAGGAAATTCCAGTATTAAAGCGCAAAATTAAAAGTATCCAGCAAAACTATCTGCAGACTGCAGAAAAAAAGAATTCCGATTTGTATGAAGTGACTACATGGACGTTGAGTTCAGAGCGTCTGCAGCTTAAAGAGACGGACACAACTTATATTGATAAAGAAAAGGAAATGGAGAGATGGCTTGAGGAGGAAGAGTACTATTTGCCATTTAAAAATCTTACTCTCTCAAAAGATGCTTTAACAATTGCTGAACAGGGGATGCTGTTAGGCAGCCAGTATCCAATTGGTACAAGCATAAGCGAAATAACAAAGTCGAATAAAGAGTATACAGATACGAAGCAAAGTGATGGAACAATGATGGTAACTTACCCGGAGGTCACATACTACTATGATGGTAAGACAAAGCAGGTAACTTCGATCACGATTCCTGGCATGCGCCTTAAAATAAATATGTCTATAATCAATGAGATATTAGGCAAGCCGGATACATTTTCAGCAAACAAGGAGCATGATGGCTACATTGCTACTTATACTGCTAACCATTATGAAATGAAATTCATTTTGGACAGCAGTCAGCAATTAGAGCAAATTCAGCTTGTAAAAAAAGACAGTAAATAAAATAACAACCCTGGCAGACTTATCTCCCAGGGTTGTTTTGGTTATTAGAAAGCCCAGTCTCCATTGCGGAAGACAGCTTCTGTTTTTCCGTCTGCTGTAATGCCATCGATATCCATTTTATCAGACCCAATCATGAAGTCGACATGTGTAATACTTTCGTTCAAGCCTGCAGCAGCCAATTCTTCGCTGGACATTGTTTTTCCACCTTTAATGCAGAAAGCATACGCGCTTCCAATCGCTAAATGATTCGATGCGTTTTCGTCAAACAATGTATTGTAATAAAGAATATTGGACTCAGAAATAGGCGAGCGATGCGGTACAAGTGCGACTTCTCCTAAGTAATGAGAGCCTTCATCTGTTTCAACAAGCTGACGCAGAATCTCTTCGCCTTGCTCTGCGTTAACATCAACAATTCTACCGTCTTTAAATATAACGGAGAAGTTGTCGATGATGTTTCCTCCATAGCTTAATGGCTTTGTGCTTGCAACAGTGCCGTTAACACCTGTTTTGTGAGGTACTGTGAAAACTTCTTCTGTTGGCATATTTGCCATAAATTCAAAGCCCTTTTCATTAATACTTCCAGCCCCGCACCATAGATGGTTTTCTGGCAGCTCAATTGTCAAGTCTGTGCCAGGAGCTTTGTAATGTAGCTTTTTATAAGCTTTGTTGTTTAAGTAATCAACTTTTTCATGAAGATTTTTGTCATGCTGCTTCCATGCCTCAATTGGTTGCTCTTGATCCACTCTGGATGCTTTGAAGATAGCGTCCCAAAGAAGGTCAACGCGTTTTTCTTCCGGTTCATTTGCAAATACAGTATTCGCCCATGCAACAGAAGGGACACCGATAACAGTCCAGCTGACCTTATCTGATTGTACATATTTACGGAAGGCGCTCAATGCTTTTCCAGAAGCCTTTTGGAAGTTAGCGATTTTTTCTGTTGCAATGCCTTTAAGCAAATCAGGACTTGACGATAGGACGGACATGAATGCAGCACCAGCTTTAGCAAGCTCTTCTGTTTCTTTTGCTCTCCATTCCGGATATTCCAAAAATGCCTCAGCAGGTGCAAGCTCGTATTTTGTTCTTGTAACAGTATCGTCTGTCCAATTAACAACAACATTTTTTGCACCTGCTTCATATGCTTTACGAACGACTAGGCGGACAAACTCTGCTGCATCGATTGTTGTATTAACTACAAGCGTTTGTTCCGGCTGGATATTAACTCCGACCTTCACTGCAAGTTCTGCGTATTTTTCTAAATTTTGCTGAAATGTACTCATTGTTATTCTCCTTTGCTAAAGAGCATGATATGTAACGATTGCCTTTTAAGAGCAGATACGATATCCGGCAATTTGCATGCAAGAGTCGTTCTGCTTTATCAATATAATGTCTGATGTGGCAAATCCTTTTATTCATTGTAGCTTGTTTACGCTCATAAATAAACTGATTTGTCATAATAGTAGAAGATTTATTTGCAATAAAGTTATGTTCAGATAATAACTGCAGCAGCTTAGTTCTGATTTTCGCGAGAGACGGCATCACCTCTAAGTTTTTGCTATAATATATAGATTATTACGTGACGGAGGAAATCATGAAACGAACTTTAAAAGCTGTTATTTTTGATTTTGATGGTGTAATAGCCGATACTGTCCAGCATTATTATGAAGCAACAAAAAGAATTGCTGATGAGCTTGGGGTTCCATTTACAACGGAAGACAACCTGCGCTTTCAAGGGATACCTCGGAAGGTATTAATGGACGAGCTTTCAAACAGATGCAGCAGGGATGTTACAGAGGAGGAGAAACTGCTGCTAGGAAATAAAAAAGGGGAGTACTATAGGGAGCTTATTGCTGAATTCACAAAAGGAGACATGCTTCCAGGCATGTATGAATTCCTGTTCAATCTTAAAAAGTCCGGCATTAAGATGGGGATTGCTTCTTCAAGCTCTAATGCTCCATTTCTGTTGGAGAAATTCGGTATAAAGGACTGGTTTGAGTGCATTGTTGATCCCCATAAGCTGACAAAAGGAAAGCCAGATCCGGAAATATTCCTAACAGCAGCAGACTGCCTTGGCATTTCATATGATAGCTGTGCAGCTGTGGAAGATGGAGAGGCAGGGCTTAAAGGAATAATGAAAACACCGATGTTTTCCGTCAGCATCGGAAATTCCGCTATATTGAAGCAGGCGGAGTGGAATGTACCAAGTACAGATTTTTTAACTGTTGAGGAATTACTTAGACAGTTTGCAAAAAGGAAATAACAGAAAGCCAGCATGAGGAATGCTGGCTTTCTGTTATTTGGCGTCTTCTTCTGCCCATCTTTTTAAAGCAGCCTCCGCCCGATTCTTCAAGGAAACAATATCCTCCTCAACTTTAAGGATATTTTGCTTCTTTAACTCAATCAGCCTCAGTTGCTCTAATGTCGTTTCTAGTATTTTTTCCAGCTTTTCTCTTTGCAGGCTTGTTCCTTTTACTTGCCGATAATCTATTTTCTGCAGCTCCAATGCATCACTTAAGGCAATGAACTCCTGCAGTTCTTGAAGGGAGAAGCCAAGTACATCCTTTGCGTTGGTGATTTTCTGTAATAGTGTCACATGTTCTTCTGTATATAAACGATAACCCCCGTCACTTCTTTCTGGGGAAGGGATAAGTCCTATTTGCTCATAATAACGAATTGTCCGTTTAGTCAATCCGCTCCTTTTTGCCACGTCATCAATTTTCAGCCATTCCATAATTGTTGCTCCTTTTTACGTTGCTCCAATAAAGGCAGCATGTAATACGTCATATTTATTAATAACTTTGGCATAATGAAAAGAAAAGAGCAAGTGATACAATGGCAAACATTGACGTTGACGTAAACGTTAATAAGGTCTATACTTTTACATGGATTATTAAATCGATTAATTAATAAAAAGAAGGATGATATTAATGAGCAGGGAGACTGTTACTTCATTGGAATCACCAAATAAACAGCCGCTAGTCATTTGGGTAATCTTTTTTGCAACGATTATTTCCTTTATGGGACTAGGACTTGTTGATCCGATTTTGCCTGCAATTGCTGTGCAATTGGATGCGACACCAAGCCAGGTGTCTTTATTGTTTTCAAGCTATAACTTAATCACAGGGATTGCGATGTTAATTACTGGAGTTGTATCAAGCAGGATTGGGATAAAATGGACACTGCTGACAGGTATTTTATTTACAATCGTATTTGCAGGCTTAGCCGGAACTTCTGATGGTATCTGGCAGATTGTCGGCTTCCGCGGCGGTTGGGGCTTAGGAAATGCATTATTTATTGCTACTGCCCTATCTGCAATTGTTGGTTTATCAACAGGTGGAACGGCAAAAGCCATTATTCTTTATGAGGCTGCAATTGGCTTAGGTATTTCCGTAGGTCCACTTCTTGGTGGGGAGCTTGGCTCCATTTCGTGGAGAGGACCATTTTTCGGTGTAAGTGTTTTAATGATTATTGCCTTTTTAGCATTATTGCTGAAAATGCCTAAATTAGAAAAGCCAAAGGTGAAAAGCTCTGTTTTAGACCCAATTAAGGCACTTAAATATCCTGGATTATTCCGTTTAGGATTAACGGCCTTTTTATACAATATAGGATTTTTCACATTGATGGCATATTCTCCTTTTGTAATGGAGTTGGATGAACATGGTTTAGGCTATGTCTTCTTAGGCTGGGGCTTATGTCTAGCTGTTACTTCTGTTTTCATTGCACCAAGACTGCAGGAAAGATTTGGTACGATTAAGTCAATGACTGCCATGCTGATTTTATTTGCTTTAACGCTGCTCGCAATGGGCATCTGGACGGACAGCAAGGAAGTAATTATTATTGCTGTTATTGTGGCAGGGCTTTTCTTAGGAACAAACAATACACTTATAACGACAGCAGTTATGGAAGTTGCTCCTGTTGAGAGAGCAACAGCTTCGGCAGCATATAGCTTTGTCCGCTTCTTTGGCGGTGCAGTAGGTCCGTGGCTTGCAAATAAATTGGCAGAGGTGTATTCTCCTCATGTGCCATTTATAGTCGGAGCAATTTTTGTCTTGCTGGCGATGGCCTCTGTTGCAACAGGCAGAAAACATCTTCATCATGTGGACAGAATTTCACATTAGAAAAAGCAGACCATTAGGTCTGCTTTTTATTATTTATCGTCCTCTTTATTCATAGCTGCTTTTAGTAAATCACCAAGACTGTTGCCGAAGCCTTCATCCTTCGTGTATTTCTGGACAAGCTTACGTTCTTCTTTTTTGCTGACTGTTTTCTTGCGATCTGCTGCCTTTTCAACAACATTACAGCTACGGCATTGGAAGTAGGTACCCGCTTTTCCGTCATGGATTTCCATCTTTTTATGGCATTGCGGGCAGCGTTTATTGGAAAGCTTAGGATCCTTCCGTTTGCTGAAATTGCAGTCCATGCTGGAGCAGACGAGAAGCTTGCCGTTTTTCGTGTTTTTTTCTTTCAGGAAAGAGCCGCATTCTGGACATTTTGAACCAGTAAGATTCTGGACTTTGTAAGCCTTATCGCTGTTTTTTATTTCAAGAATAAACTGCTTTGTCTGCTGTTTAATTTCCTGCATAAATTTATCTGGATTAGCTTTACCTTTAGCAATGTCCTCAAGCTTTTGCTCCCATGTTGCTGTCAGCTCAGGTGAAGTCAAATCATCATTAACCAGTTCAAGAAGCTGTTTTCCTTTTTGAGTCGAATGGAAGCGTCCATTTTGTCTTTCTACAACCTCTGTTGTAACAAGGCGCTCGATAATTTCAGCTCTTGTTGCAGGTGTACCTAAGCCGAATTTCTCCATTTTACCTAGTATATCTGCCTCACTATAACGAAGTGGCGGCTCTGTCCATTTTTGCTCACTCTTTACAGAGCTGACGCCGACTTCCTGACCTTGCTTTAAGGAGCTGAGAAGTGTGTTGCTTACAGCTTTTGTGCCCGTTAAAGCTTTAAAGCCAGGCTCTATTACATTTGTATCGTGAATAACAAAGCTGTGCCCGCCAATTGTTAATGTTGTCGCAATCACTTCATATTTATGCTTTGGATAAAAGAGTGCAAGAAATCTCTTAACAATTAAATCGTATATTTTCTTTTCATCATTATCAAGCTTGTGAAGGAACACAGGCTGTTCTGTTGGAATGATAGCATGGTGATCCGAAACCTTGTCATTATTAAATATATTTGCTGCTTCCATTTTGCCTTTTTTGACAAGCAGCTTTTGTGCTTCTTCCTTGTAAGCTACAGACACGCTTTGAAGCCTATCGAACATTGTATCCTTCATATCTGTCGTCAAGTAGCGGGAGTCTGTTCTTGGATATGTCACCAATTTATGCTGTTCATACAGCTTTTGCATAACATTTAATGTCTTTTTTGCAGAAAAGCCGAAAATTTTGTTTGCATCACGCTGAAGCTCTGTCAAATCATATGGAAGAGGGTGATGCTCTGTTTTTTCCTTCCGTGTCATAGAAGTGACCTTCGCACGCTCATTTTTCGTGCTGTTAATAATTGCTTCGACTTGTTCCTTAGAAAAAATGCGTTTTTCTCCATTTTTTTCAAAATATGCAGTTGATTCACCGATTTTGGCACTGATTGTCCAGTATTCTTTCGGTACAAAGGATTGAATTTGTTTTTCTCTTTCAATTACAAGGGATAAAGTAGGTGTCTGTACTCTTCCGGCAGAAAGGGGGTCATTAAACTTAGTCGTTAATGCACGTGTGACATTTAACCCAATTAGCCAATCTGCTTGGGCCCGGCAAACTGCTGATGCATATAATGGGTCAAACTCTTTGCTCGATTTTAATTTACGGAACCCATCGAGAATCGCCTTGTCTGTCTGTGAAGAAATCCACAGTCGCTTCATTGGCTTTTGGAAACGTATTTTATCCAATATCCATCTTGCAACTAGCTCACCTTCACGCCCAGCATCTGTTGCGATGATGCATTCATGAACATCTTTTCTTTTAGCAAGCTGTTCAATTGCTTTATACTGGTGGCTTGTTTGCTTCATGACTTTAAGATCCATCTTTTCAGGAATGATTGGTAAGTCGTCTAAATTCCAATTTTTATATTTAGGATCATAATGCTCAGGCATCTTCAATTCAATAAGATGACCTAATGCCCATGTCACAATATATTTGTCTGATTCTATATAGCTTTTGGATGTTTTATTGCATCCGAGGACTCTGGCAATTTCTCTTGCCACGCTCGGTTTTTCACAAAGTACAAGTGATTTCATAATTACTCCTTCCAGCACCTGTTTTATCTTAACAGGCAAGTCGCCTGCAGCCTTCAGGTCTTATCAACAATATTATACCATTTGTTGTTCGGGAATGGATAAACGGAGGATAGTTATGGAGAGGAAAGCCGGCATGTAAGCCGTCTTTCCATGCAGTCATTCTTCTTCTATGCGATTTTTAAAAGCTTCTTGTGTCACGATAAATTCTTCATCTTCAGGTGCATCTTCTGCATGTGTATGTTTTCTTACACCTTCTGGGAGTGGACCTGGGTGATGCTTTTTCTTATGTTCGAAATGTTTTCCTCTAGCCATTATTACACCCCTTTCTTACTGTAATAGTGTCCTGATAAAGAAAGATTTCTATTCTTCTAAACGGCATATTTTTAATCGGAAATACGGGTATAAACGAGGAATTTCCTCCTTTGCTAGGCTATACTAATAAAAAAGGAAAGGATGTGCATAGATGGATTTCTCTTCAATCGTTTCGGAAGATAAGATAAAAAGAGCCTATCAAGAAGGAGAATTTAATAATCTTCCTGGATTCGGAAAGCCCTTGCCTAAAGACAGTTTGGCAGCTGTACCACAGGAATTGCGCATGGCTTACCGAATTTTGAAAAACAGCGGATATTCAATCGAAGAAAATGAACTAAAGCAAGAATTGCTTACAATCGAGGATCTTATCAAGTCGTGCACGGATAAAGCTGAAACTGCAAAATTACAAACCAAATACAATCAAAAGCTAATTCAATTCCATCAAATAATGAAAAAAAGAACAGGGACCAGCCATTCAAAACTATTTGGAGGCTACCAGCAAAAAGTAGAGGATAAACTGAGCCGATAGCCTGGTTATTTAGAAACAATACTTACTCAAGTTTATTCATAGTTAGAAAGCTGTTGTGAAACTGAACTATTTATCGATTTTCGATTAATAGCTCAGTTTTTTTATATTCGAATACTAAGGGAAAGCGAGTGACCGCAGCGCAATGGAATGAACTAATTGTATACCTATACTTTATTTAAAATCCCAAGCTCCATTGTTTAGCAGCTAGCAGAAACTATTAATTATTCATGGTTAAAGAGGTTATATTTTGCTTTTTTTTCAGCAACTTTTTTCGTGTTCAAAAAACGTTCACAAAATTCATATAAATAAAAATCAATTTTTTCCTAAAAACTTGCTGAGAAATGTCGAAGAAAAGGAAGAGAAAGTCATTAAACTGTAATAAAACAAAAAAGTAATAGCAATAAAAGATAAAAGAATAAACTGTATGATAGGTGGTTTTTATGGATAAAACATCATTAATTGGTATTATATTAGCAATTATTGCAGTAGGGGTCGGAATGGTTTTTAAAGGGGTAAGCCCTTCTGTTCTTGCAAACCCAGCTGCCCTTCTGATTATCATTTTAGGGACTATAGCAGCAGTAGTTATTGCTTTCCCTACAAGTGAAATTAAAAAAGTTCCTAAATTATTTGGAGTTATCTTTAAAGAACAAAAGGTTCCAGACACGAAGGAGCTTATCCGCATGTTTTCTGAATGGGCTCAATTAGCTCGTAAAGAAGGTTTGTTGGCATTAGAATCAAAAACAGATGAAGTGGAAGATCCGTTTTTGAAAAATGGCTTGTCCATGTCAGTAGATGGTCAAAGCGCTGAATATATTCGTGATGTTCTATCAGAAGAAATTGAAGCAATGGAAGATCGCCATCAAGCTTCTGCATTAATCTTTACTCAAGCAGGAACTTATGCTCCGACACTTGGAGTACTTGGAGCTGTTATCGGGCTTATTGCCGCATTAGGTTATATGGACGATTCAGAAGGTCTTGGTCATGCTATATCAGCAGCATTCGTTGCGACAATGCTTGGTATTTTTACAGGTTACGTATTATGGCATCCATTTGCTAACAAGCTGAAAAGAAAGTCAAAAATCGAAGCAAAACAAAAATACTTGATGATTGAAGGAATCCTGTCTATTTTAGAAGGAGAAGCACCACGTGTTATTGAACAAAAACTAGCATCCTATTTGCCGATATCTGAAAGGAAGAAATTCCTTGAGGAAATGGAAGGCAGTGTGAGTGGAAATGAGTAAGAAAAGAAAAAAGAAGGAGCATCATGAGGAGCATGTAGATGAATCATGGCTTGTTCCATACGCTGACTTGCTGACATTGCTGCTGGCATTGTTTATCGTTTTATATGCGATGAGCTCTGTTGATCAGAAAAAGTTTGCTGCATTGGCAGAAGTTTTTAATCAGGAATTTCAAGCTGGAACTGGTATCTTTGAATATCCGAGTCCTACTCCTGCTGAAGTAGAAGAAAAGTCAGACTTGGATGAAAACAATAAAACCAAGGGAGACGCATCTGAGGAAGAATCCTCTAAGAATACAAATGTGTCAGAGGAAGAGCTCTCAGAAGCACAGCAAAAGCAAGATCAAGAGGAACTGCAAGGTGTTCAAGATAAATTAGATAGTTATATAGAGAAAAACAATTTAGAAGATAAACTGGAAACCTCTTTGACAGATGAAGGTCTGCTTGTCTCCATAAGGGATAATGTCCTGTTTACATCAGGAAACGCGAATATTAGAGAGAAGGATGAACATCTAGTTTCAGAGATTTCCAATCTTTTAATTATGGACCCGCCGAGAAGCATCATTGTCAGCGGTCATACAGATAATGTACCGATTAAGAATGCTGAGTTCGAATCAAACTGGGATTTAAGTGTCTCAAGAGCGATTAACTTTATGAAGCTGTTATTGCGTAATAATGATAAGCTTAATCCAAGTTCCTTTAGTGCAAAAGGATATGGTGAATTTAAGCCGATTGCCAGCAATAAAACCGAAAAAGGCAGGGAGAAAAATAGGCGGGTTGAAATTTTAATACAGCCAAGAACGGTTACAGAAGACTAGAAATAGTCTTCTTTTTTTTTTGAAAAATGCATATTTGTGAAAAGTTAGAAAATAATGCTTGTTCTGAAATAAACATAAGTTTATAATATAGACAAATGTTGAAGAAGGTGGAGGTGAAAAAATGAATGAAAAAGAGATTACGATATTGCAGCTGATACAAGAAAATCCGTTTCTAACGCAAAATGAACTTGCGGAAAAAACAGGATTATCAAGATCAGCAGTTGCTGGATATATCTCTGCGCTAACGCGTGAAGGGAAACTGCTAGGAAGGGCCTATGTATTACCACAAAAAAGAGAAGTTATTTGCATCGGTGGTGCTAATATAGATAGAAAAATTCAAGTCGAGGAGAAGATTAAATTTGGAACCTCAAATCCTGCCAGCACGAGTCAATCATGTGGCGGGGTAGCCCGCAATATTGCAGAAAACCTTGGGCGCCTTGGAATGGACAGCTCGCTGTTAACAATGGTTGGAGCAGACCATAGCGGTGATTGGATAATTGACTATACGAAGCTTTACGCTGATATGAAACCAACTCTAGTATCAGAAGATTACGTTACAGGTACATACACTGCTTTGCTTGATGTAGAAGGAGAGATGACAGTCGCTTTGGCTGATATGTCCATATACGACAGCATGACACAAGACATAATTGAAAAGCGCTGGGGTCATATTGCCTCAGCTGAATTAATAATTTTAGATACAAACTTCCCAGCTGACGTTCTTGAGCAGGTTATTGTTAGAAGCAGGAAGGAAAATTTGCAGCTTTGTGTCACACCTGTTTCTTCTCCAAAGGTGAAAAAGCTGCCGAACGACCTGAGGGGAGTAACATGGCTGATTGCCAATAAGGATGAAGCAGAGGCATTATCTGATATGAGGATTTACGAAGAAGGTGACTTCTTTAAGGCCGCTGAAATCATCATGAAAAAAGGCGTCGAGCGAGTGGTAATAACTCGTGGAGACAAGGGTCTGATTTTCTTTACAAAACTAGGGGAAGCTGGTGTCATTTTGCCACCTCCGATTGAAATTGAAGACGTGACAGGTGCGGGAGATTCTTTAGTTGCTGGCATTATGTATTCCTATTTGAAAGGGTTGAATACAGAAAATTGCTGCAAGATTGGCATTGCATGCTCACTGTTGACACTTCAATCACACGAAACAGTTAATCCATTATTAAACCAGAAAAAACTGCAGGACACCTTCAAAAAATACTTTGATTAAAGGAGAAATGAATTCATGAAAACAGAATGGCTAGAATACTCAAGCGAGGTATTAGAAGCAAAGAAGAACAACAAGGCGATTGTGGCATTAGAATCAACGATTATTTCTCATGGAATGCCGTATCCGCAAAATGTGGAGACAGCAAAAGAAGTAGAAGACATCATTCGTAAAAATGGGGCAGTTCCTGCAACAATTGCCATTATTGATGGGAAAATTAAGATAGGACTTTCTGATGATGAAATTGAATTTTTAGCAAAAAGCAATGATATTGAAAAAGCAAGCAGAAGAGACTTGCCATATTTGATTGCAAATAAGAAAAACGGTGCAACTACTGTTGCTGCAACGATGATTTGTGCTGAGCTTGCAGGAATAGAAGTGTTTGTGACAGGCGGAATCGGAGGGGTTCACCGTGAAGCAGAGCGAACAATGGATATTTCTGCAGACTTACAGGAATTAGCTCAAACGAGTGTAGCTGTTGTATGTGCAGGTGCGAAGTCAATCCTTGATATTGGATTAACACTTGAATATTTAGAGACATTCGGTGTGCCTGTTGTTGGATATGGTACAGAAACATTACCTGCCTTCTATACAAGAACAAGTCAATTTAACGTCAACTTCACTGTTGATGAGCCACAATTGGCAGCAGACATGATCCGTACAAAATGGGAGCTTGGCCTTAAAGGTGGAGTGGTAATTGCAAATCCAATTCCTGAAGATGATGCTATGGAAGAATCATATATTACAAACATCATTGAAACGGCTTTAAATGAAGCGAAGGAAAACGGCATTAGCGGTAAGAATGTTACACCTTTCTTGCTCAGCAAGGTGAAGGAACTTACTGAAGGCACAAGCTTGACAGCAAATATCGCATTAGTAAAAAATAATGCTGAAGTAGGCTCAAGGATTGCTGTTGAATTAAACAAAAAGTGATCAGGCACAAGACATATGGTGTTTCCTTTAAAGGAAGTGCCATATGTCTTTTTTTATGGAAGCGAATCCATTAAACGGTGCCGTCAATCTGCAGATGACTTTTTGAATTTGATGAACTCCAGGTAGCAAGAAAACTCATCTTTTGTTATTCCTTCCTTAATGGCTTCCTCTACTAAGTTTACCCATTCTGAATCCAAGTTGTCTGTTGAAGTTGGATTTGTTTCGAGTAACTCTTCCACGTGTGTGTCAAGGGTAGAAGCAAGCTTTGAAAGGACCTGTAATGAAGGATTCTTCTGAATTCCCCGTTCAATATAGCTCAAGTAAGACTTAGAGACACCTGCCCGGTCAGATAGCTCATTGATCGAGTAGCCTTTTTCTAACCGCAATCTTTTCAGTGCTGTACCAACCATTAGAAAAATCTCCTTATGTAATATAACATGATTTCATTATAACGAACGTTTTGTTCAATAAAAAATACAAAAAAGCTAGAATAACGGAGTAAATTCGAGAAAAAGAACGAAAACCGTTCGTTAAAGAGAAAAAATAACGGATTTTAGAATTTTCCAAAATGAGATAATTGAACTATACTAAATTCATGAGTTCTATAAAAAGAACAAAAAATCATTTAAAAAGAACTATTTTTGGCACTAATGGTCATTAGTCATTCAACTGACTAATAAAAGGATATGTAAAGCAGGTGGAATATGTATAGAAAAAACTGTGATAAGTGCAATCGGCCTTCATACAGCAGCAGTGAAAGAGGAGAATGGTTTTGTCCAGTCTGCAATAATGACCTCACTAAGTACCCGTTTTTTGATGCAATGACCTTTGAAAAAATTCATGTGAATTATTCTTTTAAGAAAGTTTTATCAGCATACAGAAATCAGTATGTAAAAAAAGACAAATAAACTTAGTTGAATATTTCGACAGAAACCAACATGATTATACAAAAAAATGGCAAATGTATACTAGAATTATGTAAAAATGTAGAAAAAAGTAGAAAAATAATTTGTTGGAATTCAAAATTTCTTACAAATTTATACACATATGTAAAAAGAAAAGTTATATAATAAAATTCATAAAAGAACAGGGCAAACCAACTCGAAAGATTGGGACGCAAAGTCACGGGTCTAAAGTTATTGAACAATGACAGCCGGACTGCCAAAGTACAATAAGTATTTTTGGGAGAGGGGCAGAATTAAGTGATAGAGGAAAAATTAGTTGTAGAAGAACTAGACACAGAATGGATTCAGTTAATGAAGGAAGCAAAAAAAATAGGACTGGACATAAAAGATGTGCGTAATTTCATCAATAACGATTAGAAGATTACTTAATTCAAGATAGTACTTAATTAATAAAACCTCATTAATTTATGTAAAGGAAAAATTAGCGCGCAATTTTTGTATTTACCTAAAATTATTTTAAAATTCAGATACATAATGAAGTAAGCATAGATTTATTTCTGCTCATTTATATATTTCTTTTACAGACTGCTTTAAAGAATAAATGAAAAAGACACAATTGCTTGTGTCTTATAATTATCTTATTTAAGTGAACTGTAAAAGTTCTATTTTTTTTGTTCAATTCTCCATTTATTATATTCAAGAAACTCTCGGAATTCAGCTTTGGAAACACCAGAGTCCATTGCCTCTTTTACGATTTTCAGCCACTCTGTGTCAAGATCATCTTTATTTTGCTGCTCATTTATAAGATGGTCGACTGGAACATTAAAAACAGAAGCAATTTTTTCTAAAAACTGTATGGATGGATTTGACTGGAGATTGCGCTCCAAGGAACTTAAATAAGATTTTGCAACACCTGCTTGTTCAGCAAGTTCTGACAATGACATTCTTTTTTCTAAGCGAAGTTTTTTAACACGATCACCGATCATACAGTCTCACACACCTTATCACTATATGTAATAATATCATAACAAATATAATACAAAAGTTCCATATAAAGAACAAATTGTTCGATGATTTTGTTAATACTACCAAAAAAAATTCATAAATTATACAATTTTACCGCATTAAATGATACTAATTTATGAAAATATATGAACAAAGACCTTTTGTTATATCTATTTATAAATACTTATCGTAATCAATACCCTGTTATTTTACCATATAAACCTCTTTTTTGAATTTTTTACGTTTTTTCGTTTTTAGACAAGCCATAATAAAAAAGGTAGAATAGAGGCGAAGAAATAAAAGGCTAATTGAACGTTGGTGAAAAGGGATGAATAAATACTTAGTAATATTTGAAGAAATTGAAACAGCGATAAGAAATGGGAAATATGCACCAAACAGTATACTGCCTTCTGAAAATGAATTAGCGGAGCGGTATGATACATCAAGAGAAACAATTCGTAAAGCATTAAATATTCTTGCTCAGAAGGGGTATATTCAAAAATTGCGCGGAAAAGGTTCTCTAGTACTAGATATGCAAAAGCTGCAGTTTCCAATATCAGGACTTGTGAGCTTTAAGGAATTAGCTGAAAAAATGGGCAGCAGCTCTGTCACTCATATTGAAAGCTTTGCTAAAAATGTACCTACAGCAGTTCTCCAAAAGGAAATGAATCTTAAAAAGGATGAATCCATTTGGGAAGTATCACGTATCAGGGAAATAAATAAAGAAAAAATCATTCTTGATAAAGACTATATTGTGGAAAGATTTGTTCCTGGACTCACAAAGGAAATCTGCAGTCATTCGATCTTCGATTATATCGAAAAGGATTTGAAGCTGAAGATCGGTTTTGCGAGAAAAGAATTTACGGTTGAGATTCCAACAGAAGAGGATTATCGGCTCCTTGATTTAGAAGGATTTCAAGCGATTGTTGTCGTGAAGAATTATATCTATTTTGAAAACGCTACCCTTTTCCAATATACTGAATCGAGACATAGACCAGATAAGTTCAGGTTTGTTGATTTTGCAAGGCGTAATGAATAAATTTATCATTTTTATGTTTTATCTTGTCCAATTGGGGAAATTTATCTCTGAAATCAAAAAGAAGGAGATGTTCCCTATATGAGTAAAATTGCAACATTAATAACTAATATGTTCGAGGATTCAGAGTATACGGAGCCGGCAAAGTCCTTCAAGGAAGCTGGACACGAGGTAGTGACAATTGAGTTCGAAGCAGGAAAAACAGTGACAGGCAAACAAAAGGAAGCGGAAGTAAAAATCGATAAAAGTATCGATGATGTTACTCCAGATGAGTTTGATGCGTTGTTTATTCCTGGTGGATTTTCGCCTGACCAGCTCCGTGGAGATGATCGTGCTGTTGCATTCGCAAAATCCTTTATGGACAGCAATAAACCAGTATTCGCAATCTGTCACGGACCACAGCTATTGATTACAGCTAAAACATTAGAAGGAAGAAATGCAACTGGGTACAAGTCTATTAAAGTAGACATGGAATATGCAGGCGCAACTTATAAAGATGAAGAGGTAGTGGTTTGCGGCGGCCAGCTTGTGACAAGCAGAACACCAGAGGATATTCCTGCATTTACTAGAGAATCTTTAAAGCTTCTTGAGAAATAAAGTGTAAACAAAAACAGTGGTTAAAACTGAACTATTATCGATTAATAGTTCAGTTTTTTTATTTAGAGTTTGTTTCTGTATAAGTACAATAGCAACCCGCACCAGTGTTTCAATGTTAGATGAAATTATTTATCATTGCTTTAAATTTGTTTATCAAAGCCTCTTAAAGAGGTGTTGTATTATTTCTTACGCAAGTTTCCTAATTCCTCAGCTAATGCCTGCATTTCATTTGGGCTAAAAGAATCTCTTTTCATAATATGCTCATAAATTTCCTTTAACTCCACATACATTTCTTCATCAAAATGTGTAGGTTTGATTGCGCCAAAATTTAGCACCTTCAGCTTTTCCTTTATTTGTTCAATCATATATTCCACATTTTCAGTTGATTTAATTTCTAAGTTCACAAAAATCTCTCCTTTTTGCAGGATCTTAGATCAAGCAAATCTTTTGTCCCACTTTTTTTCTATCTTTTCATGTGCACGAACAAATGTCAATTCATATTTGTCTTTTCAAAATGAAGCAAATTAAGATAAGCTAAAACAAAACATGCTGTTAGGAATTAATGTATGTTCTTATGAAATGGAGGAAAAATAAGATGGAAGTTCGTGTGTTATTTATTTGTCTAGGAAATATTTGTCGGTCACCAATGGCAGAGGCAATATTTCGGGATCTTGTCAAAAAAGAAAAGCTGCAAGACCACATTACATGCGATTCAGCAGGTACTGGCGGATGGCATACAGGGAATCCGCCGCATCAAGGAACAAGAGAAATATTGAAAAAGAACTTGATTAGCGATACAGGAATATTGGCAAGGCAGCTGCAAATAGCTGATTTGGACAGCTTCGACTATTTAATTGCGATGGATAACAGCAATCGGGAAAATATCAGGCTTTTAAATGAACAACTCGAAGAAATTGAAGTCCATTTACTGATGGATTTTGCAGAAAATCGGGTATATGAAGAAGTACCTGACCCTTATTATACTGGCAACTTTGATGAGGTATACAAGATGGTAACAGATGGTTGTAGGGGATTGCTGAGAAGCATCAGGAATAAATACCATTTGTAATTATCTAAATTCTAAATGGAAGGAAGATGCATATGGCACAGATTAGCTTAGTGAAAGGGATTTTATTAGGCGGTTTGATAGGAGCTTCTTTAAGTATGCTTGATAAACAAACAAGGAAGAATTCTATGTACAAAATGAGGAATTTAAAATCCTCCTTCACCGATTTTGACTCAATGAGCTCAAGTATCACAGATACATCTGAAAAGGTAAAGCTAACAGCTGAGAAGGTTTCTAGCGATGTTGCATTTATTATGGAAAAGGTCGAGGAGCTAAAAGAGGTTACACCGACAATCGCAAGCATTGTGAAGGAAACGAAGGATGCTTTCACTTCAGACAGTATACATGAGGAGGAGTACAAGCCGCATGGATTAACATCAAGCATATCAAGCACTTCAAGCACACAGTACTTGCCTCAGTATACACACTAAACCCTAGACTTTTGTAGCTAATGCCTGTCCTAAGAGGATATTATAAAGAACAGGTTTGTCCTTGCAGGAAGTAGGGGAAAAGAACAATATTAGCTAAACCGACAAATAGGCAGGTGGGGTTTATGGGAGAGGCAACTAGTTTTGTGAAGCAATTAGCAGTAAAAATAAAAAATGATGATGTGTTTGATCTTGCGGCACAGCTCGCGTATTACTTTTTACTTTCAATTTTTCCGCTGATCATTTTTATGATGACATTATTGCCGTATTTGCCAATCACAAAGGATGATTTGTTAAATTTGATTTCACAATTTGCTCCAGGCGATAGTATGGATATCATTGAAACAAACCTGGAGCAAGTTCTCAGCAGAAACGGGACATTGCTTTCCTTTGGTATCATTGCAACAATTTGGTCTGCTTCAAATGGGTTGAATGCGATTATCAAGGCACTCAATAAAGCATATGAAGTAGAAGAAACACGTTCCTTTATTGTGGCAAGAGCCATGTCTGTTGTATTAACACTAGGTATGATTGCCGTTGTGGTAATCGCATTGCTGCTGCCAGTGTTTGGAGAGCAGATAGGTGTGTTTTTGTTTTCCCAATTCAATTTATCGGATGAGTTTTTAAGTGTTTGGAGAGCACTGCGCTTTTTAGTGTCTCCTGTCATCTTGTTTATTGTTTTCCTTGCATTATATTGGGTAGCTCCAAACAAGAAAATTACTTGTGTAAGTGCCATTCCTGGTGCCCTTTTTGCATCAATAGGGTGGGTGCTTGTATCACTGGGCTTTTCCTTTTATGTAGGTAATTTCGGCAACTATTCAGCAACATATGGCGGGATTGGTGCAATTATCGTGCTAATGATCTGGTTTTATTTAACTGGAATTATTATCATCATTGGCGGAATTGTCAACGCGATATTCACAAGCCGTAAGAAGAAGCCTTGCTAAATTGCCAGCATATGTGCAAAAAGACCGCATTTTACCTCTTATAATAATGACCAGAAAACATAAAATAAGCTTGGGGAAATTATTATAACGGGGTGATAGAAATGGGCAAAAAGACTAAACAAAACAGCAAAAGTAAGCCAAAACATAAAACATCCGGTTCATCAAATGGACAAAACGGTTATCACTAAATAAAAGAGCAGCCACTTACATAGTGGCTGCTTTTTTGTTAGCTCCGCAGTAGACGAAGACTGTTGAGAATGACAAGAATGGTGCTGCCTTCATGGCCGATTACGCCGAAGGGAAGATCAACTGCTTGCAAGAGATTAGAAATAATCAGGAGCATAATGACAGAGATAGAGAATACAACATTTTGTTTGACGATTCTATTCATGCGTTTTGATAATTTTATCGCTTCAGCAATTTTTGGTAGATCATTCTTCATAAGAACAATGTCTGCTGTCTCAAGGGCCACATCTGTCCCTCCGCCCATTGCAATTCCTACTTGTGCAGTGGCAAGTGCAGGTGCATCATTGATGCCATCACCAACCATAGCCACCATACCATATCGATTCTTTAATGCCTTTATATGGTCAACCTTTTGTTCTGGCAGACATTCTGCTATATACTCATGGACACTGCTTTCCTTGGCAATAGCATGGGCTGTCTTTTCACTGTCACCAGTCAGCATAAGTGTATGAATTTGATAATCCTTCAATAGCTGAATTGCTGCTTGTGTTTCTTTGCGGACAATATCCTTTAAACCGATACATGCGATTATTTCGTCGTTTGTTGCAATAAAAACTACTGTTTTTCCTTCCAGCGATAGCTGGTCATAAATTGAAGCATGAAAGCTTTTTGCTTTACTTGTCCCCACAAAATCTGCTTTTCCGATTTTCCACTCTACGCCATCAATATTTGCAGTGACGCCCCAACCAGAGCTGTTTTGAACATTAGCAAGTGCCAAAAGCGGCTTTTGAATGGTTGCAGCTGCACTCTCCACGATTGCTTTGGCTAGTGGATGATTCGAGTGATTTTCAATGCTTGCTGCATAAAGGAGTACCGTTTCCTTCTTATAGCCTTCCTTCACATAAATATCAGTTACAGTTGGATTTCCTTTTGTAAGTGTTCCTGTTTTGTCAAAGGCAATTGCCTGGACTGCTGCCAAATTTTCTAAATGGACGCCGCCTTTAAACAATATTCCGTTTCGTGCGCCGTTAGAAATGGCAGACAAAGTCGCAGGCATGATGCTTGCCACAAGTGCGCAAGGTGAAGCAACAACAAGGAGAATCATCGCTCTGTAGAATGTTTCATTCCAACTCCAGCCTAATACGAAATGAGGCAGGAACATCATGATGACAACAATGGCTAACACTACCTTTACATAAGTGCCTTCAAACTTTTCTATAAATGCTTGTGCAGGTGACTTTTCACTTTGAGCCGACTGGACAAGTGCAATAATTTTTTGGAAAAGTGTTTCATCAGCATTTTTAGTTATTTCAACTGTCACAGAGCCGCTGATATTTACTGTCCCAGCGAAAACTTCATCAGCAATATTTTTCGTTACAGGCAGTGATTCGCCAGTTATAGCTGCTTCATCTATTGCCGTTTCGCCTGAAAGTATCCTTCCATCTGCTGGCACCCTTTCGCCTGGCTTTATTAAAATTCGGTCATTGATGGAAAGGGAAGCTACAGGAATAAGCTCTACTGAACCATCAGCCATAACCTTCCATGCCTTTTCAGGCTGAAGATTCATCAATGCAGATATTTCTTTATGACTTTTATTCATTGTATATGTTTCGAGAGCCCCGCTTACAGCGAAAATAAAAATCAGTACAGCTCCCTCTGTCCAATAGCCAATAATTGCCGAGCCAATAGCAGCAAACACCATCAACATCTCGACATTTAATGCTTTGTTTTCAATCGTCTCTTCAATACCTTCCTTTGCTTTAGCGAAGCCGCCGATTATAAATGCGAGTATATACGAGATAGTGGATAGTGCTTCTGATTGATAGTGATCCAGCAGCCAGCCTGTAAGAATCAACAGCCCGCATATTCCTGCAGCAATCAGTTCCAGATGTGGCAGGACCTTTTCTAACAAGGGTGACTTAGGTGCAGGTGCTTGTTGTGTGATTGGTTTTGTTTCCGTCAACATAGGTATTCCTCCTAATTTTTTATATTATTAATGAGAAAGATAATCAGCTTCATTACCCCTAAAAAACACGAAAGCTGCCACCTGTATAGGTGACAGCAAAATTTCATAAGCACGCTGATAAAATCAGACTTCGTGCTTTATTCGTATTTAGTTATTTTAATCCTAACATAAACTAGCAGCAATTGGTATACTTTTGCCTTAATTTGGGACTGTATTTGCTTGCTTCTGACCTTTTTGCTTTCCGGAAATAAAAATGATTAAACCTAATAGCAACAGCATTGTACTTATAACAAGGAAATAGCTGAGATCTTCAACATATTGAATAAACAGTCCACCAAGATATGGTCCTGTTAAGCTGCCGATGCTGAATGCCATTCCACACAGCAAATTTCCAGTTGGCAGCAATGTTGTCGGCACTAGGTCGGTCATATAGCTGACACCAAGAGAAAAGGTGGACCCAACTGCCATACCAGCAATGAACAGACAAATGGCAAGCCCGATAAATCTTTGCTCCACAAAGCTTGCTGAAAGGAAACAGACAAAGCCAACAAAAAGAATGGTAATTAATGTTCTTCTTCGTCCGTAAGAATCGCTTAATATTCCAAGCGGGAACTGAAAAACAATCGCTCCAATGGAAAAGCATGTTAATAAAATAGAGATTTCAGAAAGCTGGAAGTCCAATCTCAGCCCGTAAACGGGAAAGCTGGAATTTAGGCTTGATTCCAAAAAACCATATGCCAGGGGAGGAAGAAAGGCTGCCCACGCATATTTTAAAGCGGAAGAAAAACGAGAAATTGTATCTTTAAATGAATTTGTCTCAACTGTTTGCTCAGGAAAATCATTCTTCAAGAACAAGGTGAATATCCATGCAGCAAAGCATAAGGCTGATGAGAGTATAAAAGGAATGGCCTCATTTATTTTCACTAATGGTGTCATAAGGGGGCCAACTGCAAATCCAATGCCAAAAAACACGCCATACAAGGAAATATTCCTTCCTCTGTTTTTTTCTGAGGAAACAGTTGTAATCCATGTTTGTGTTGCGAAATGGAGGGCATGATCTCCAATACCGATAAGCAAACGCAAAAAGAACCAAAACCAGAATGTTTTCCATAGCGGAAACATAGCTAATGATAAAATAACGAGCAGCCCGCCAAAAACAATCGCTGGTTTATATCCGTATTTTCGGAGCGGGTATTCCATAAAAGGAGAAATGAGCAGGATGCCCATGTATAAGCCTACTGCATTCAAGCCATTTAAACTCGAAGACAGCCCGTCACCTTCAAAGATAACAGCAATCAGTGGAAGCAGCATCCCTTGGCTGAAGCCAGATATGCTGACAATGCTGATCAGTATTGCAAACTTTTTGTTAGTCATTATGTAAATGCTCCTTATAGCTGTATAAAAAAATTTAGTATCCCTAAATAATGGTAACGTAAGGAGAGAAGGATTGGCAATAAAAAATTTCCATTAAAATAAAGAAAGCTGCCGCTTTAGAAATAGCGGCAGCTTGTTTTTAATTTTACAATTCAAGCACTTCTGCTTTTGAAGCAGAATCGGCAAAATAACGAATTTTCTGTGGCTTCAACTGTAATAGCACATAATTGGGATCATTCGGACCACCAAGCCATTTGCTTAGCGAGTCATCCCAATATTTTTCTTTTTTATCTTTTGAATCCTCGATAGAGGCTGTAGCCTCGATTTCACAATATGCACCAGAAGGGTTAGCATCTTGAGCACCCAAAAGAATATGAACATTTGGTTCTTGTCCAATGTCATCAACCTTATGTGTTTCTTTATTTGTTGCTGTATAAAGTGTCAGGTCATCGTGAAAGAAAAGCATAAAGCGGCTGTATGGTTTTTGGTCCTGTATTGTCGCTAATGTGCCAGTTTTTTGATTTTCGAATAGTTCCAGTATCTTTGTCTTTAATGCATCACTCATGATTAAAAAAACTCCTTTCCATTCCTTGTTAGTATTGGTGGTTTATCTGTATTTTATATACCCAAATTCCTAATCAAAAAAGCAGAAAATGTTGGTATATTACGGAATGGTTTGGATAAACCTGAAATATACTGGTCTGTGAACTGTGAGAAGTTAAAGGTTTGAAAAAATGATGTTTAGGAAAAATAAAGTCAGGGAAGATTTTAATGTTAAAAATAAAAGGAGTGGGGTAAGTGGTAAATAAAATTTTTGCCCTGGCAGTCCTCATTGGGGTTCCAATATCTGTTATTGGCTCATTGCTGCACTGGCCGAGCATTCTCATGTTTATCGTATACTGTTTGACCATCATTGCCCTCTCAAGCTTTATGGGGAGAGCGACAGAAAGCTTGGCGATTGTCGCCGGACCAAGAATTGGCGGTTTGCTGAATGCCACATTTGGAAATGCAGTCGAATTAATCATTGCGATTTTTGCCTTGAGGGAGGGACTGACAGAGGTTGTTTTGGCTTCCTTGACAGGTTCCGTTCTTGGAAACCTGCTGCTTGTTGCAGGACTGTCCTTTTTTATTGGCGGTCTTAAATACAAGGTACAAACATATAATGTGTTTGATGCAAGACATAATTCAGGCTTGCTGATGTTTGCGGTCATCGTTGCATTTGTTATTCCAGAGGTTTTCTCTATTTCCATGAACGAATCAGAAACATTAACATTAAGTATTGGAATTTCCATTATTCTTATTTTGTTATACTTAGCAGCACTATTCTTTAAGCTTGTTACACATCGAGGAGTATATCAAACAGAAAATAATAAAGAGGGTGGAGCAGCAGGAAGCCACCATGAAGAGGTGCCTGAGTGGAGTGTAAAGAGAAGTGTACTAATACTCGCTCTTGCAACATTGGCGGTTGCCTACATATCCGAAAATCTTGTTCATACATTTGAAATTGTTGCAGAATCGTTCGGATGGTCAGAGCTGTTTATCGGGATTATTATCGTCGCGATTGTTGGGAATGCAGCAGAACATGCTTCTGCAGTCCTTATGGCATATAAAAACAAGATGGACATTTCTGTTGAGATTGCAATTGGTTCCACCTTGCAGGTAGCAATGTTTGTAGCACCTTTGCTCGTATTGCTATCGCTTATGTTTCCGACAAACCTGTCACTTGTATTCAGCTTGCCAGAGTTGGTTTCGATGGCATCTGCTGTTTTACTCATGATTATCATCTCAAATGATGGGGAAACAAACTGGTTTGAAGGAGCAACATTGCTTGCTGCCTACTTGATTATGGGGGTAGGGTTCTACCTGCTGTAAACTGTCCTTAGAAAAAATATAAAGCCGTCCAGCTTTCTTTACAGCTGGACGGCTTTTTATAGATGGCATCACCTTTATCGTTTTGATTTAGGCTAAATAAGTATAATTATTGTTTGCTTATGTTCCTTGGACAAAATCAAGTCGCTTCCATCGGACCACCACCAACTTTTCTTTAATAGATACGGTTAATGCTAAACTGTCCTTTGTCAAAAATGGTCTATCCTCCTTTTGTATTAAGCGAAGTGATTAGCTGCCCTCCTTTTGTTTGATAAGCCTATTATAATATAAATTTAGATTAATGTAAATATTCAGTTAATTTAATTTTAAGGTTTTTGTACAAGTTTTCTGGGACTAGCGCATATGTATAAAAGACGAGCTTAAATGAAAGGAGGAGTTGTCATATGGCTTTGTTTTACCGTAGCCTTTTTTATGTTGTTGGGCTGTTGATTTTGTCATTTGGGGCGACATTGACCATTAAAGCGAATTTGGGAGCAGGACCTTGGGATGCCTTGAATGTTGGCTTGTCGGCATTAATTGGCTTAACAATTGGCAGCTGGATTGTCATAATCGGGATTCTGCTAATCTTCGTTAATGCACTTTTGCTAAGGAGAAAACCTGCATTGCTGTCATTGTTCACTGTGTTTATTCTCGGGTTTTTTGTTGATTTTTGGATGGCTCATCTTATAAACGTTTTCAATTATTTTCTGTTTATGAATCAGCTGCTCCTGTTAATTGGTGGACTTGTTATTATTGGACTGGGAATTTCTCTATATTTGCAAGCGAGTTTTCCTTTGAATCCCATTGACGAATTTATGGTGAGTCTTCAGGAACGCTTTGGTCTTAATATCATGGCATCCAAGCTAATCGGTGAGATTTTGGCATTGATTTTTGCCTTTATGGTTAATGGACCAATCGGAGTTGGAACAGTCATTATTGCGATTGGAATCGGACCTGCCATTCAAGTGTTCCATCCAATTTGCTGCGGGATAATGGATAAATTGGCGATTAAATAGCATCTAAAAAAAATTGTTGTCTTAAAGTAGCATAATCTAGGCGAACTCCGAAAAAAATAACAGTAAACATTACTGTTAGGTTTGAAAGGAGTTCTTTAATTTGAAACGCATTGGTATTATTCTATTAGCTTTTCTAATGATGCTGCCTAATATTGCACCAGCATTTGCAGAAAAACCGAAGGACAAGCAAGATATGCCAAAATCAAAGCTTGTTGCTATCCCGAATTCAGTCATGAATATCACGAAGGAAAACACCTATCCAAATCCTTCTCAGGACTTGCCGAAGCTGCAGCCAAGTGAGCTGACACAGACGCTTATTAATTCCTCAAAGGTAAAAATAGAGAACCCTGACTTGATTCGCATGCTTAATGAGACAACTGTTAACAGCACACCTTTTGCAATTGGTTATAAAGCGATTGTTTATATTGGTCAATGGCCATTAAACTACGAGTCGACAGAAACAGCTCCAAACTGGGAATACCAAAAAATAAATACGAATTTTTATGACAACAGAGGTGGAAAGGCGCCATATCAAATCCATTATGTACAAGAATCTCAAAAAATCATCAGAGGCGGTTTGACAGCTAAAATACCGAATGCAGAAGAAGTCAAAAAAATGATGATGCTAAAAGCAATGCAAAATTCAGGGCTGTCACTTGCCTTTGAAACAGTGATAGGAACTGGAACGAAAAAAGACCAAATTTATAACATCCCAGCCAAAAGACTAGGCTATTTATACGGATATGCACCTGCTGTAAATGAAAAAGGAAAGGTCACATACGGCGAAGTGTATTTAATGCTTAAGGGTGGTAAAAAGTCTATTGTCGTCAAAAACGTTACATCCCAAGGCATCGGGGCGTGGATTCCTGTTCAGGATCATGTTTCCTTTGGATTCCTTGCAAGCGAAAAACCGAGATAATAAACAAAGCAGCGATAATCATCGCTGCTTTTATTTTAGCGTGTTATTAATGCTGTGTTTTTTGTGAAGTCGATATCACGATAATAGCTGTTTTTGACAAGCACGTTCGGACCAAGACATTGCACACTTGGGCAATGGCAGTTAAGTGAGGAAGCAAGGTCTGTTGCCATCCACTTCTCGAAAATGTCAGGAAGCTTATCTGTTTTAATATTTCCAAGGGCTGGTGTATCACCGAAGTCTGTAACGATAACATCTCCTGAGAAGATGTTAACATTCAAACGGGAACGGCCGTCTGGATCATTGCGGACAGTGACGTTTTTACTTGCGTATAAACGTTTTAAAAGCTCCTGATCTTCTTTTGTGCTGCTGCATGGATAAAACGGGAGTGTACCAAAAAGCATCCATACATTTTCATCTCTAATATCAAGTAAATGATGAATGCTATGACGCATTTCCTCTAGTGACAAAGTTTCCATAGTAGAAGCGAAGTCAGAAGGGTACATAGGATGAATTTCATGGCGCTGACATTTCATTTCGTCAACAATTTGGCGGTGAATATGCTCTAAGTAAGGCAGTGTTTGCTTGTTCAGCATCGTTTCCGCTGATACGACAACACCAGCCTCGACCAATGCCCGGCTATTTGTGATGATGTTTTGGAAAAGCTTGCCTCTATGCTCATATGACGGCTTTCTTGCCATCATCGCAAAGCCTCTTTCTGCAAACTCTTCTTCTGTGCCCCAGTTATGGGAGATATGAAGGACATCCAAATAAGGAATAATCGGCTCATAGCGGCCAAGATCAAGAGTCAAGTTAGAGTTAATTTGTGTTTTTACACCCCTGCTGTGGGCGTATTTAAATAACGGAACAACATAGTTTTCCACAGACCTGCGGCTCATCATTGGCTCACCGCCTGTAATGCTCATAGAGCGAAGATGTGGTATTTCATCAAGTCTTTTCAGCAACAAATCAATTGGCAAGGCGTTCGGGTCCTTCGGCTGAAGGGTGTAGCCGACTGCACAATGCTCACAGCGCATATTACATAATGTTGTAGTTGTAAATTCTATATTGGAGAGGGTCATCCCTCCATGCTGGGTTATATCCATATAAGCTTCCCAAGGGTCGTTCTTAGGATTTACAATCGGATTTTTTTGAGAAATCATGATATTACTCCTTTGAAAAAGTTGCGTATTAAGCATCTGCTTGTTTAAATCTCCAATCATATGGGAAATAGACAAGTATTGATATAAAAAAGGGAGATGATCTGATGTCTAATGAAAACAAGGGAAACAGTAAACTATTGGCTGGAATTGTCATCGGCGGTGTCATCGGGACAACATTATCCCTCATGGATCGTACAACAAGGACAAATGCTAAGGTGAAAGTGCAGCAGTGGAAGGATTCTACCAACCAGCTAGTACATGAGCTAAGAGAAAATCCTGCTCAAGTAAAGCAAGATACTAGTGAAAAATTGCATTATTTAAGTGATACAATGCGAGAGGTTATGAATGACAGCCAAACGATGTTTCAGCATATTCAAAACACAATCAATGCAAGAACACAGGATTTAAAAGAAATAGCAGGAGATTTCAAGCAGCTTTACTTTCAATCAAAGCGCCAATATCAGTCTATCCAACATAAATTACAGGAGACAAAGTCCCAGATTGGAATGAACACTAACTCATCCGATGATTCAGAGCTTCTCCCTGTAGTTGCACAAGACCACTCCCTAGTAGTAAGGGAAAAGGCTACCTTATAATTATGATGCGAAACGCACGTATAGTATAGTGTAACATAAAAAAAATCGATCTCGTCACCTATATTACCTGTAGGTGATCTTTTTTTTTCGGAACAAAAATGGTGACAGGTGTAAAAAATGTGTTATTGTGCAAACATAAGTATAGAAGGAAAAAGATTGCCGGAAGCTGATATTTTCGGTACGATGGATATGAAAGTGAAAGGAGAGATTTTTGTTGGGCACTTCTATTACAAACAAAAATGAACAAGTAGATTTTTTGAAAACGAGATTAAATATGTTTCTTGATGTGTTGGATGCTATTGATCCGGAAGAGGCGGAGCTTGAGGATATCGACCGCTTGATTGAGATGATCGATGATATTGAATCGAAATGTAATGAATTTAAACATAGAGATGAATAATGAGAAAGCTCCGCTAAGGGGCTTTTTTACTTGGTATTTATGAAAACGATTACAAATTACTGTTGCAGATTTATGAGTAAGAGTATAATTTAGGAAGGTAGACATGCTTTAAAAAGGGTTGAGGGGGAAAAATAAATGAATATCGAAGCTTTAAGGACAAGCATATATCAATTGATTGAAGAAACATCTACAAATCTGCCGAAGGATGTCCGCCGCGCCATCAAATCAGCAGCGCAATGGGAAAGTGCTGGAACGAGATCGGCGATGAGCCTTGAAACAATTCAAGAGAACATCGGGATGGCCGATATGGAAGTGTCACCAATTTGTCAGGATACAGGGCTTCCAACATTTAAGATTAAGACACCTGTCGGCACAAACCAACTGGAAATAAAGGCAGTAATTCATGAATGCATAGAATTGGCAACACAAAAAGGCAAGCTCCGTCCTAATTCTGTAGATTCGCTTCATGGAGTAAACAGTGGCAATAATTTAGGAGCAGGAACACCTGTCATTAAATTTGAGCAGTGGGAAAAGGATTACATAGATATTGGATTAATCTTAAAAGGCGGCGGTTGTGAAAACAAAAATATTCAATACAGTTTGCCTTGTGAGCTTGATGGGCTAGGAAGAGCTGGCAGGGACTTGGACGGGATTCGCAAATGCATTCTCCACTCTGTTTATCAAGCACAAGGACAAGGCTGCAGTGCCGGCTTTATTGGTGTGGGAATAGGAGGAGACCGTTCAAGCGGATATGATTTAGCAAAGGAACAGCTTTTCCGGACTGTTGACGATGTTAATGAAAATGCGGAGCTTGCAGAGCTGGAAGCATATATCATGGAAAATGCTAATAAGCTTGGAATCGGTACAATGGGGTTTGGCGGAGAAACGACTTTGCTTGGCTGCAAAATTGGGGTGATGAACCGCATTCCTGCAAGCTTTTTCGTATCTGTTGCATATAATTGCTGGGCATTTCGCAGATTAGGAATAAAGCTTGATGCAAATACAGGCAGCATTATTGCATGGAAATACCAGGATGGAGAGAAAATTACCTTCACCGACAAAAAAAAATCAGCTGCCGAGGATACAGTGATTAAGCTTCATGCACCAATCTCTGAGGAGGAAATCCGTCGGCTGAAGGTCGGTGATGTTGTTGAAATCAGCGGAATGATGTATACCGGCAGAGATGCTATTCATAAATACTTGAGCACAAACGATTCTCCTGTTGATTTAAACGGACAAGTTATCTACCATTGCGGGCCAGTAATGCTAAAAGATGATGAAGACATATGGCATGTGAAAGCGGCAGGACCAACAACGAGCATTCGTGAGGAGCCATATCAAGGGGATATTATGAAGAAATTCGGCATCCGTGCTGTCATGGGCAAAGGCGGGATGGGCACGAAAACCTTAAATGCTTTAGCAGAGCATGGCGGCGTCTACTTAAATGCAATCGGCGGTGCAGCCCAGTATTATGCTGATTGCATAAAGGCAGTTAAAGGAGTGGACCTTATGCAATTTGGTATCCCAGAAGCAATGTGGCATTTGCAGGTGGAAGGCTTCCGTGCCGTTGTGACTATGGATTCTCATGGCAATTCCCTGCATGAGGATATTGAAAAATCATCATTAGAAAAGCTCACTCAGTTTAAAGAACCTGTTTATAAATGATTGTTTAATTTACCAATCATTTTTCCCTTCTTCTAACAAATAATAAGTTTAGATTTGTTAAAAGGAGGGAGAAAGGTGAAGCAGTATAAATTAATTTCGGCTTTTTTCGTTATGTTTCTGCTCATTCAGCATCCAGTAATGGCGAACGTTTCCAACCAGCCACAGCATTGGGGCTTCAAAAAATCAAGCAATGAGCAGCCTTCAGAAGCAGGGCAGCCGCTTGATGATCTATTAGGAAAATATGGAGCTTTTTATAAGGACAGTCCTGATGAGAAGGTCTTGTACCTGACATTTGATAATGGTTATGAAAATGGCTATACAGGAAAAATCCTTGATGTACTGAAAAAAGAAAAGGTTCCGGCCACTTTTTTTGTGACAGGACACTATTTGCAAAGTGCGACAGATTTAGTGAAACGAATGGCTGACGAAGGTCATATAATTGGAAATCATTCCTATCATCACCCAGACTTTACACAAGTTTCTGATCAAAGACTGAAGGAAGAGCTAGAGAAGGTTGCGAAAGAAACAGAAGCGATAACTGGAAAAAAAGGCATGAAATACTTACGGCCGCCCCGCGGTATTTTCAGTGAGCGGACATTGATGCTCGGCAAGGAGCTGGGATATACACAGGTGTTTTGGTCACTTGCGTTTGTCGATTGGAAAACAGATCAGCAAAGAGGCTGGCAATACAGCTATGATAATATTATGAAGCAGGCCCATCCAGGCTGCATTATGCTCCTTCATACTGTGTCTAAAGATAATGCAGATGCCCTTGAGCAATCAATCAAAGACTTGAAGAAAAGAGGCTATACATTTAAAAGCCTTGATGATTTTATGGCAAAGCAGAAGAAATAAACTAACAAGCCCATTTTACTGTGGGCTTGTTTTCTTTTTGTAAAAGTATAGGATGTTTCATAGAACTTCCACATATATCCATGCTATAATAGTGGAAAACAGAACAGGTGATTCTATTGCGTATTGTCCCGGTTTTAGGTCCATATAATTTTGATCTTGTGTTAAGCCGCTTAGCGTTAGACCCATTACATCAAGTAGATGCCACAGAAAGGTCCGTAAAGGTGCCTATTGGTTTAGAAAATGAAAAAATAGTTGCCAAGGTGAAAGCAATTGGTACAACGGAAGGACCTGTCTTCCAGCTAGAAGGAATACCAATAAAGCATGAAGAGGAAGTTATTCGAGAGCTTACAAGGATTTTTCAGTGGGAAAGCTCACTTATTGATGTTTATGAGCATTTTCAAGGCACAGAATTGAAGGAGCTCTTTAACAGTCATTTCGGAACACCACTTGTGCTCGATTTTCATCCATATAATTGTCTCGTAAAATGCATCATCCATCAGCAGCTTAATATTAAATTTGCGTATACCTTAACAGAAAGATTTGTGAAAGCATACGGAACAGAAGTTAACGGGGCATGGTTTTACCCGAGTCCTGATCGTGTTGCAGCACTAACAGTAGAGGAATTGAGAGAGCTGCAATTCAGCACAAGAAAAGCAGAATATATTATTGATATATCGAAGGAAATTGCTGAAGGCAGGCTTAGCTTAGAGAGCCTTTATGATAGAACAGATGAAGAGATTATGAAGGAATTAATCGTCTACAGAGGAATTGGCCAATGGACGATTCAGAATGTGCTTTTATTCGGACTTGGACGGCAGAATTTATTCCCGATTGCAGATATCGGCATCCAAAATGCATTAAAGAAACTGCTTGGACTTGAAGCAAAGCCGACGAAAGAAGAGATGGAGCAATTAATCCCAGCTTGGGAGCCCTATTTAAGCTATGCTTCCCTTTACTTATGGCGCAGCATTGAATAAATCCATGAAACCAATATGTATGCCTATACGTCTATAAATTAGGACACAAACATATGATTGCAGCACATTTATTGTGCAATTGGGGAATATATTATATAAATGAAGTGAAAAAAATCTTGTGGAAAATGGAGACCCTTTATGAAGTATGGAGGAAAAGCGCTAATCAATGGCGTTAAGTTTCAGTCTGATGATGTCAAAGTAATCTCAGTCCGTAAAAATGGCGAAATCAAGACGACACACCAAATTAAAGCGAAAGAGGAAGAAATCGATGACTTTGATATCGACAAATATTTGCAGAAAGTTCCCATTGTAAGAGGCATGTGGTTTTTTATCCGAACATTCCTTGATACATGGAAGTCCTTTATATCACTGTTTGTTTTTGGATTTTTATTTCTTTTTGTCATGTCCAAAGGAAGCTGGTCGATAGGAAATTTAAGTGCAACGGAGATCGAAATAGCTGTTATCATATTTATCATCTTATACTTAATGATCTTCAAGCTCACACCGCTCGGTAAATACCATGCAGCAGAACATATGGCTGCCAATTGCTTTAATAAAAACGAGGAGCTTACACTAGAAAATGTAAAAAGCCAGTCCCGTATAAGTGAAGCCTGCCACTTAAATTTGGTGATTTTTATTAGTCTTATCAGTTTAATTGTTTGGCTTATTCCGTATTCGAATCAAATAGATGGGATTGTGGTCCTTTTCGTAGTTCTATCCCTTGCTTACGAGCTGTACATTATCCGTAATAAGCATGTTAAGAAGGTGTTGACACCGATTTATTATATTGGATACGGTTTACAATATCTTTTATTTACAGCAAGACCTGCAGCAGAACATCTTGAAACAGCTATCCGATCCCTAAAGAAAATGGCTGCCCTTCAGGAAAGCATTGACAAGGAGACAGCAGCAAAAAAGTCCGCAAGTGTGACATTTCATCCTGCTAAATAAGGAGTAGAACAGCTCAAGGGTTTGAGCTGTTCTTTTTATTGAAGATGCTTGCCTTTGTCGTATGTGTTGTTGCCGTCATCATATCTGCCAATAAAGACAGTTTTTTTGTTTCTATAGATGAACTCATAACGTAAGTCTTGTTCATCCTTGAATACAACGGTGACATAATAATGGCCTGATTTATTGTCATATGAAGGCACTATGCTTTTCATTTCCTGTTCCTTTTCTCCCGTATCCTTTAAATATTGTAAAACTTCCTGCTTTGATTTGTTTTCCATCCAAGTAAATCCATGCCATTCTCCATATGTATAAACGGAAATACCACCGATTGCCAACAGCATAATGAAAATCCATATTGATTTTTTTATCATGTGAGCCCACTTCTTTTTTTGTGTAATTTTACACCTTAAAGGCATTTTTGTCTATTTAGTTAAGTTAATGGTGATATGAAAGAAAGTTCTATTTACAGAAAACTCGTTCGTATATGTAATGAATTAATATTTATTAATATGTACATACAATTCATTTAAGTGTATTGACATGTACGTATATGTGTAATACGATAATCAAAGTTATGAAAGTGTTTACATAGTTTGTGGGACAAGAGGGGATGTGCTTTCGTAGCCAACAAATAGAGAACCGTTTTGGCTGTATGGACAGGAGCATGGATTTATTTATGCCTTGTGTACAAGGAACAGGTATATGCTGCTTTCGTAAAGCTGACACGGCAGGGAGGAATGGCGCAATGAAAAGGAATGTATCTCGACGTTTATTGATGTTTTTCTTAGCAGTTGTTCTTGTAATTCCGCAGTATCTTTTGAGTAATGATACAACAGTAGTCAAGGCAGCAGCAGACCCGGTCTTTAAAAGGGCTTCTGTCCATGACCCGTCTGTTATTGAGGCAGATGGCCAGTTCTATGTTTTTGGTTCGCATCTTGCTGCCGCAAAAACAAAGGATTTCATGCAATGGGAGCAAATCTCCTCAAGCGTGTCTGCAGACAATCCGCTGTTTGAAAATGTTCTCGAGGAGTTGAAGGAAACATTTGATTGGGCAGAGTCTGATACACTGTGGGCAGCAGATGTTATCCAGCTCGAGGATGGAAAATATTACATGTACTATAATGCCTGTAAAGGAGATTCCCCACGATCAGCACTTGGTGTTGCTGTTTCAGACAGTGTTGACGGACCATATAAGGATCAAGGCATTATCTTGAAATCAGGCATGTGGGATGAAGAGAGTGAGGACGGCTCCATTTATGATGCAACAAAGCATCCGAATGCCGTTGATCCTGACGTATTCTTCGATAAAAATGGTAAGCTGTGGATGGTGTACGGATCTTATTCTGGCGGGATTTTCATCCTAGAAATGGACCCGAAAACAGGCAAGCAGCTACCAAATCAAGGCTACGGGAAAAAGCTGCTTGGCGGCAACCACAGCCGGATTGAAGGTGCATATATCCAGTACAGCAAGGAAACAGATTATTATTATATGTACTTGTCATTCGGCGGGTTAGATTCGACTGGCGGCTATAACATGAGGGTTGTCCGCTCGAAAACTCCAGATGGACCGTATTATGATGCCGCAGGCAATGATATGACAAATGTAAAGGCAGACCCGACATTGCCGTTGTTCGACGACAAGTCGATTGAGCCATACGGTGTTAAGCTGATGGGCAGCTACTTGTTTAAACGAGAGGTAGGCGAAAGCGGGACAGGCATTGGCACAGGCTATGTATCGCCAGGACATAATTCGGTTTATTATGATGAAAGCACAAATGAGCAATACTTGATATTCCATACTCGTTTCCCAGAAAGAGGGGAACAGCATGAAATTCGAGTTCACAAAATGTATATGAATGAAGCTGGATGGCCAGTTGTTTCTCCATATGAGTATGCAGGAGAAAGCTTGCAGGATGTAGCGGCTGCAGACATTACAGGAGACTACAAATTTATTAACCATGGCAAGGATATTTCTGCAGAAATCAAAAAATCGGTGCTGATTAGCTTGAACAGTGACGGAACAATCAGCGGTGAAGTATCTGGAACGTGGAAGGAAAAGGGTTCTAACAAAGCAGAGCTTAACATCGACGGCAAGGTGTATAATGGCGTGTTTGTAAGCCAGTGGGACCCAACATCGAAAACCAATGTGCTGACATTTACAGCCACATCAAGTGAAGGTGTATCTGTCTGGGGAAGCAAAGCAGAAAGCAAAACAGATGAAGAAATTGTCGAGGCAGTTAAGAGTGGCCTTGAATTGGGCGATACAACCGCAGTTATCAGCAACTTAAAGCTTATAACAGAAGGCTTACGCGGTGCACAAATTAGCTGGAGCTCCTCTAATCTCGATGTTGTTACAAATGACGGCAAGGTAACAAGACCGACTAATGGAGCAGCGGCAACGGTGACATTGACAGCAACAATAACAAAGGGTGAAGCTGTCGCAGAGAAAACCTTTGAGATAACAGTTTTGCCAGAGGAAAAAGGTAAGCTTGCAGCTCATTATGCCTTTGAAGGCAATTTAACAGACAGCACTGGCACACAGGCAGATGGACAGCCGACAGGCAATCTCATTTCTAATACTGGTGGAGCAATTTCCTATACGGAAGGGAAAACGGGCCAGGGGGCAATTTTTGACGGAGCATCAGGAGTTCTTTTACCGAAAGGTCTTATCTCCAGTAATAAATACAGCGTATCCTTCTGGCTTAATCCAGAACAGCTGACCAACTATACGACGGCATTTTTTGGCGCAAAATCAGATGTAAACTGGATCAGCTTTGTTCCGAAAGGCAATGATGGTGTCGGCAATAACAGCATGATCTGGTCAAACAATGATGGCTGGTATGATGCAGATGCAGGCACTCAAATACAAGCTAATGAATGGTCGCATATCGCTTTTACCGTTGATAATGGGGCGCTTAATGTCTATATCAATGGGGAAAAGGCATTCAGCGGCACCGATTTCTTTAATGTCTTCACAGACAAAAATGCCTTGTTTGCACTTGGGGTAAACTATTGGGATATTCCATTTAAAGGGCTTATGGATGAAGTGCTCGTATATGACTCTGTTGCATTGAGTGAGGATATAATCAAAGATTATTACAACACTGGCACAATTCCAGTAGTTTCTGAGCCAGTAACACCAACTCCAGATGAGGAAACAGATAAACCTGAGGAAGATGACACAACGAGTCCAGAGGATGGAGCAGGTACAGATAAGCCTGAAGATAACAACAGCGGGGAAGATGGCAGTAAGGAAACAGCTGAAAATGAAGAATTGGGCAATGTCACAGATGATAGTGATAAAGATAGTGTCAAAGGCGAAGGGCATGGACTGCCTAATACAGCCACGAACTCTTTCAATTATTTGATGGCAGGTATTGCCATGATTGTTATCGGTGCATGTGCGTTTCTTTTTAAAAAGAAAAGAGCTAGAATAGAATAAGAAGAAAATCCCTCAAAGATTTAGATTTGAGGGATTTTTATTTGCAGGATAGCTGGATTATCCAATAAAGAAGTATTAGTATAAAGGTTGCAGTTTAAACTGATTATAATGAATAAAAAAATAGAAACCTACTTATAGGAGCAATAGAATGAATGATAAAAAGCAAGTAAGCACGGCAAAGTTACAGCAAGGACAAACCTTCCCGTTAACAATTAAAAGACTCGGAATCAATGGGGAGGGTGTCGGCTATTTCAAACGGCAGGTCGTTTTCGTTCAAGGCGCACTTCCGGGCGAAGAGGTAGTCGTGGAAGCGACAAAAATTATGCCGAAGTTCTCAGAGGCAAAGGTAAAGAAAATCCGCAAGGCATCACCATTTCGCGTCAAAGCACCATGCCCGATCTACGAGCAATGCGGCGGCTGCCAGCTTCAGCATTTGGCATATGACCAGCAGCTTAGAGAAAAGCGCGATATTGTCATCCAGTCATTAGAAAGACACACAAAACTGAAAATAGAAAACTTAGATATCCGTCCCACAATCGGTATGGAGGACCCTTGGAATTACCGCAATAAGAGCCAATTCCAAATCGGCCAGCAGAAAAACGGCAAAGTAATCGCAGGATTGTATGGCATCGACTCCCATCGCCTTGTCCCAATCCAAAACTGTATGGTTCAGCACCCACTGACAAACAAAGTGTCAGAAGAGGTTCGCAACATCTTAGAAGAGCTGAATGTACCAATTTACGATGAACGCACACAAAAAGGCATCGTTCGTACAATCGTGACAAGAGCAGGCTTCCAATCAGGAGAAGTACAGGTCGTGTTAATCACAACTCAAAAAGAAGTACCGCGCAAAAAACAAATCATGGCAGAAATTCAAAGTCGTCTGCCTGAAGTGAAGTCACTTGTGCAAAACATTAACGGCAACAAGACTTCCCTCATATTTGGTGAAAAGACTATCCATCTAAGAGGAGAAGAGGTCATTCAAGAAACATTAGGTGACTTAAACTTTGAACTGTCAGCCCGCGCCTTCTTCCAGCTTAACCCGACTCAAACAATCAAGCTGTACGACGAAGTCAAAAACGCTGCCAATCTGACAGGCAAAGAAAAAATCGCTGACGCCTACTGCGGTGTCGGAACAATCGGCTTATGGCTGGCTGATGGCGCAAGCGAAGTCCGCGGCATGGACACAATCGATGCAGCCATCATTGATGCCCAAAAAAATGCTGATAAACACGGCATCAAAAACGCCACATACGTAACAGGAACAGCAGAGCACTGGCTCCCAAAATGGGTCGAAGAAGGCTGGCGCCCAGACGTAGTAGTAGTCGACCCGCCAAGAACTGGCTGCGACCAAAAGCTGCTTAATGCCATCAAAAAGGTTAAACCGAAGAAGTTCATTTACGTATCCTGCAATCCGTCGACATTAGCGAAGGATATTGATTATTTGAGCAAGGATTATAAGGTAGAGTATATGCAGCCTGTGGATATGTTCCCGCACACAGCACATGTTGAATGTGTAGTGGAGTTGGTTTTGAAATAATCTTATCACCCGGATTTTATAAGGAATCCGGGTTTTTGCTTATTAATTAAATCAGATTTAGAAGGACAGGAGCATTTTTCATCGAACTGTTATTGTAAGATAAATAATAAAAAGTAAGCCAAAATGAGAAGTTGGGGAGTGGAGCAAGGTGAGTGACAATGTATTCTTTAGAATTGTTCGGTTGTCGCTTATTATTTTAATAATATTGGTTATTGTATATGGTTACTATCTTCACACAAAAGGGGCGTTACTGCCTTTTATGATGAAAACTGTTTTACCTAATCTGCTCAAGATAATTAAAGACTATGGAATTGTTATTATTATAGTAATTTCTATTTTTTCGTTTGGTTTTTATTGTGGGAGAAGGTATGGGAATAGATCAGGTAATTCAAGGACTAGATGAAGGTACAATATGTGCTATTTTTAATACCAGTAGAGTGACCGAAAAGATAAACCTTTCAAGTAAAGGGAAAAAAGAGGAGGCTGTGCAGCTTCCTCTTTTTAGTAGGAAACAGAAAACAGGTTTAAACTATATTTATGAATGAGTGTTACATTGCGAAATCTAGAAACAATCTTGAGAGTACCATTTGATGGTAAGTCTGCAAACTGCACAAACTACTCATTTTTTATTGCTCATTATTTTATACAATAGTTATGTATAAAAAAGGAAAGGTGGTGTAATGAAAACAGGACATTTAATTAAAATACTAGTGATTTTTATTTCTTTTCTTATTTTTTCTTTCTTATATTTAGAATTTTTTAGAATAGGTGAATAAGGAGATCACTAAGTGGTTTCCTTATTTTTTAATTTAAATATTTTTAACTCTAATAATTCCTAATTCTACTGCGGTCATAATCGCAGATATTGTTGAGTTTACTTGTAATTTGTCATTTATTGACTGTAAATGGTTATTCACTGTTCTACGACTGATAAAAAGTAAATCAGCAATTTCTTGTTGTTTATAACCCTCGGCAGCATATTGGAGAACTTCAACTTCTCTTGCGGAAAGTTCTGCGATATCTATAGTGTCTTGTTTTAAAAGAACTTGTCCCTTTGCTACAGACTGAAGAGCTTGAAATAACTCATCCATCGATAAATTTTTGTTTAAGTAAGCATATGCTCCTAGATATTGAGCTTTTCGTTTGTATTCAATTAAATCATAGCCTGAAAGGAATACGATTTTTCTTCTAGAATCTTCATCAAGCAGTTTTTTAGCTACCTCAAATCCATTTTTATGTCCAATATTAATGTCTAACAATAAAATATCTGCTTCTCGATGTTCTAGTTCATTATATAATTCTGGTATTTTAGTGAAGCTTTTAAAATCAATATCATAATTACTAAAAGCAAGTTCAAGACTCTTCGCAAATAACACATGATCATCTAATAAAAAAACTTTCATCATCGTTCTCTCCTAATTGTTTTATTAATGGATTGGAATATTAATGAAGATAGTGCTTCCTTGTTGTTGTTCTGATTGAATGGAAAGCGTACCGCCAATTGTTTTTAATTCTTGAGTGATAGAAAATATTCCTAAGTGATTACTGTCAAATTGATGATTATTAATCTTTTTCATATTGAAACCATTTCCATCATCCTGTACTTCAATTATCAAATCTGATGCTTTTTGAATAACTGAGACATTAATTTCAGTGGGAGAAGCATGTTTAATAGCGTTTTGAATTAATTCTTGTACTGTTCGGAAAACGGGGAATTGCAATTCTTTAGGAATACGAATTTCAAATGGGCAAAAAAAATGAATGATAATATCCTCATAATTTTTATTATATTTATTGCAGAGAATTGCTAAGTTTTCAGATAGGGATAATTCTTTTAGTGTAGCCGGATACAGGTTGAACATCTTGTCTCTAAACAGGGTGTTTAATTCAGAGAAGGTGTTAAGCATTAATTGTTTTATTTCTAGGTGATCAGTCTCTAAGGTTTCGGTCAATTTCTTTAATGCCAGAATATTTTGCAAAACATCATCATGTAAGAATAAGGAGAAGTCTTTATGGAATCTTTCTATGTGTAATTGATAATTGAGGTTAAAGTAGTTTTCTTGATTCTCATCTGAAAATTTCTGACCCTGTTTATTGATTTGATATAATATACTGCTAATGCTTAGGAGGTTAATAAATGTATCTAATAAATTAGAAATACTCGTTATTTCGAGCTCACTGGGCTTGTCTTTTGATAATTTAAAAATAAAACACGCTATTAAAGTTCCATCAATTTCGAGAGGGAGTTTAAAATAAGTTTTATTTTGATAAATATAAGTAGTTGAAGAAGAAAAAATCTCGGCGGTGTTTTTAGAATTAATATTTACCCTAGTGAAAATCCCCATTTGAGCTAAAGAAACAGTCGTTTTTCCATCTTTCCATAGTAAAAGACTATCAGTAATAAAGAAGGATTCTGTTAACCAACTAGTTATTAATGAACCAATAGACTGAACAAATTCGTCATAAGTTATTTGCCTTCTTAAGGATATTTTTTCTTTATTAAATGAAAGTTTTGATGCTTTTAGTCTTTTAATTTTGTCGATAGAAAGAACTTGTTTTTTGATTTCTCTCATGATTTCAAAAATGGAAAATAACGCTATGAGATAAAGAATGGTTTCTAAGGAGAATTTTAATAAAGAATGGTTGACTAGATAAAAAAGCACACCTCCTAAAGTGATGAGCAGAAAGTTAGCAAAAAATGACTTATAGTCAAATCGTATATCATTTCTTTCAATTAATATAACTCCAATTGTGATTGGGGTTAAAACGATAAAATAAACAGAAAAAATGCGTATTGTTATTGGTAATATTGATTGGAATAAAGAATAAGTAAGTACTAGAGGAAGAAATGAAAAAAATAAACTAAAAATCAATAATTTTTGTTCTTTCAAAGAAATATTAGTAAAGTAATTTTTTTCTTTTTGAAAACAAATAGCACAGCAGATTAATGCTTGTGATATGTTGGCTAGAACAAAGAGGTAGGCATAATTATTAAAGTTATACGATAGGATACTTATAAATAGAATAGATAGAATAAGAGCATTATTCATCTTTTTGATCCAGTTAGTAGCTCTGAAATTACTTAGCATAATATAAAATTTAAAAAGAGAGTAGGATAAAATGCCAGTAATAATCGTTATAATAATTGTGACTGGTAAATTTAATATGTCTACTATTAAATAAAGAGAAATCAGTGACAGAAAAAAATAAAAGAATAATGCAATATTCTTATCTTTTGCATAAGTTAGCACGATACTTCCAAATAAGGAAAAAAATAAAATTAAAGGGACTAAAGTTTGTGTATAAGATAATGTAAACAAACCGTGATTGTAAATTAGTAGCATATAAAAGACAAGCAGGATGATTGTAATTTGATTACTAAAAACATATAAATTTGTTTTCATTAAGTATTCACCTCAAATCTAAATAAGTGACGAACCATTCTAACATATTTTCCGGAACCAAATTACATAAATAATGAAAAATCTTTTCTTGTTCCTCAGAAATTAATAATTTACAAAATTCAATACTACCAGAAGCTAAAATTTTTATTCTTATAGAGTCTATTAGTGATTTGTCCCGTAGTTTTAAATCATTAAGTAATGATAAATTAAAGTTTGAATCATATGTGTTTATAGCCATGATTAATGGTAGTGATGGTCTTAAATTAAGTAACTCTTTTTCTTCAAAAATTCCATTAATATCGTTTTTTATTTGTGTAAAAGCACCATAACTTAAAGCAAAATCATCCCATTCTTCTGAATTAGCACTAGCTATTTTTATGAAAAATCTAAATATAGCAGTCGATTTTGGGACGATTTTATTAAAGTAGAAGTCACAGTCTATATGTTTATATCTTAAATCATAAGAATGATCATTCCATTCACAATTTAATGCATATTTAAGAAGATTTAAATCACAGTTTATCCTTTGGGAAATTCCAGAAAGACCATCTATAAGTAGTTCATTACTAAGCAATATGATTTGCTTCGCTTCTAGGATCCTATTAATTTTCCCATCCTCATCTAAAAAATCATCTAATAATCTTATAGACAATCCAATAAATTCTAATTTAGTTAAAAATAATAAATCTGTTTCTTCCTTATTTGGTTCACAGATGAAATAAATCGAGCGGAAAAAAACTCCCCAACTAAATTTTTTCATCACATCAAAATAATTTAAGTCGTTTAAAAGGTCAATTGAAAAGTGCTTGTTGAATCTTCTAATAGTGGGATTTATGCACATTTCATCATAGATACTTTTGACTTCCTTTAAATGATCCATTTACCAATAAGCCTCCTTAAAATCCCTAAATTAAGGATACAAAAAATGAGTATATAAACAAATTACAATCAAAATTTAAATTGACTCGATTTATTACGTTTTAAGCAGATATATCTGGAAACTCTCTCATTCAAAGCAAACATTTCGTATTGATTTTTTATTGAAAACTTTCAATAACATCATTAATAAATCATAGAAAATAATAGACTTCTATATTATACAAGAAACGTATATAGAAAAAGGGTAGGAAAATTGGTATGGAAACTGGAAAGGAAAATTATTATTCAAATGGTTCAGAAAGACTAGTGTTCTAAGAAATAAAGTAATCCTAGCAAATTAAAATGCACAAATTACTCATTTATAATGAATTGCACAAACTACTCATTAATTAAATATAGAAATGAACTAGAATAGTTCTTGTAAGAAAGAGTTATCAATTAATAAAGAAAAAGTAGAAAAGATAAAGTCTAAGAATATAGACAGTAAAAGACAAGATTGGAGAAGCTTAATCATTCTATAATATGGATTATGAAAAAAGGAGTATTAAAATATTTTTAGAGAATATTATGTCTTATTTTGTGATTAATCGCACAAATTACTCAAGGATTTAAGAAATGGAGGATATCGCATTGAATAAAGAACAATTGTGGAAATTAATCCAAGAATACAAAGGATTTATTAGTGAAGAAAAAGTAGAGAAGGAATTAGTTACTATCAACGAAGTTTATATAGAACCTAATCTCAATGTAATAGCCTCAAGAGACCTGTGGCCAGGGTAACATAATTCTAAGGTTAATATCCTGATAACAAAGAGAATTTTAAGCAATATTTCAAGTAAATCGAAATAAAAAGTTATTTTGATTAAATAGCAGAAAGAAATGGAACGATTATCTACATTATACTTTGAATAAATGTTAATTGAAGAAATGGAAAAATACATAATCAGTAAAAAAATGAAAGGAGCAAATATGAGTACAGCAGAAGACTGGAACCATTGTCTAATGAGAACAAAAAATTTAGTTAAAACCTATAAAGATAATAATGTTGTCGATGATGTTTCTATGACGATAAATAAAGGAGATATTTATGGTTTTATCGGTGAAAACGGTGCTGGTAAAACGACTTTTATTCGACTGTTAGCACGTCTTATTGAAAAGAGCGCAGGCGACTTACAATTAAATAAGGTCAAGGCAATGACGATGGGGGCTGTCATTGAAGGACCTGCATGTTACCCATATTTATCCGCAAGAGATAATTTGAAGTACTTTGCCATTCAACGAAACATCAAGGATAAAAATCGTATCGATGAAGTCTTGGAATTTGTCGGATTGGCAGGGGTCGATAAAAGGAAAACTTTCAAAGATTTCTCATTAGGCATGAAGCAGCGGTTGGGAATTGGTCTAGCAATTATGGAACATCCTGATTTTCTAATATTAGATGAACCAATTAATGGCTTAGATCCACGAGGAATTGTAGAAATTCGAGAGATAATTCATCAACTGAATAAAGAGTATGGTACGACGATTTTGATTTCTAGTCATATCTTGAACGAATTGGCGCTTGTTGCGTCAAGATACGGAATTATTCATCAAGGTAAGCTTGTAAAAGAATTGACTAGAGATGAGTTAATGTCTGAATGCGGACAGTATATTTTCTTAGAAAGTTCGAATAATGATTTATCTTATCATTTATTAAAGAAAAAAGATTATCATATAGAGCAAAATTCTTCTGGAATTATTATAAGAGATACAAAAGAGAGAATGAAGGATATTTCAAGCTTACTTTTCAAAAATAATGTCTATGCTACTAACTATTATTACAAGGAAGCTAATTTGGAAGAATACTATCTCAACTTAATCCATAGGAGAAAAAGACATGATTAATACGTTAAAAGCAGATATCTTTCGAATTATAAAGGGGTCGCTATGTGTTTATTCATTGCTAGGATTAATGATTTTAGGAATCCTGTTCAGCTTGTTAGGTTCTAATAATAGCACCGCAACAGAAATGGTACAGTCAGGACTATCAAATAGCGCGCTACTCCTACCGATATTTTTAACTAATATACTAATGGTTGCTTGGGGGCATGAATATAGTTATCGTGTCGTTAATAATGCCCTGATTGCGGGAATGCAAAGAAGTACCTTTTTCCTCACAAAGACATTTTTAACATTCTTGCTAGTAATAGTATTTATTGCAACTTATGTAATTACCCTCATGATTGCGACATTGATAATAAAAGGCGGGTTTCCAATACTTCCATCGTTAAAAATTGTGTTAATTCAAATTCCATTATATTTAGCGGGGAGCAGTATAGGAATTTTGCTCTTTAACGTCATCCATGTCCCCTATGTTTCAGTTGCTGCGTTTATATCAATCGCACTTATTGGTGACAGCATTATATCAAACATTGTATCTACGTATTTCCCCAACCTAGATTATGTTCTAGATACATTGTTATTCTCAAATCTGCGCAATCTAGTAGATTTATCAGTGGTTTCTAGTGAGTATTTATGGACGGCTTTAAGCAGTGGTGTCATATATGCGGTAGTTGCACTTCTGATTAGCTTTAATACATTTAGTAAGCGGGAATTTAAATAAGAATAAAGGAGAAGTATTATGAAGAAGAAACTGCTGATTTTTATTGCGATAGTGTTGACTGTTGGATTTTTAGGCTATACTTCGATGGTTGGAGCCCAAGCAGATAATCCAATTGATATTACATGGGAATTGAATAGTAAAGATATTGAAAAGATATCACTGATTGGTGCTGAGCAGGATGTAAAAGTGGAGATTTTAGAAACTGAAAAGGAGAAAACTAGTATAACATTGTCAGGTATGGTTTCACAAAAAGGTAAAGAGCAGTTAGAGGAAACTGTTCAAAAAGAAAATTCTTTAGAGATAAAGTTGTCAGAAATCAATAAGCTGCGCTTTATGATTAGTTCTGAGGATAAGGATCAACTGACATTAGTACTTGCCTTAGGAAAGGATATAATATTGAATGAATTAAATATAAACAGTGTAATAGGTACTGTTTATATCATTGTTCCAAAATCCTTTGATGGAAAATATACATTAAATACAAATGATGAAGGTGAAATTTTAGAGATGCCAGAGACAAACAAAACAACAGATACTGAAATAATTGTTGATACACTTGGAGATATTGGGGTTACAAAATAAAGGGAAGTGTAAAGAAATGTATGCACATTATATGCAAAAATCAAATTTAGATTGTGGAATAGCTTCCTTGCGGACGATTCTTGCACAATTAGAAATTAAGATTAGTAGTGTTAGCGAACTTTATAAAAATTATGATATTAAGAAAGACCAGGGACTCTCATTAGGTGAATTAAATGTGGTATTACATAAGTATGGAGTTATAACAAGTGCTTATGAAGTGTCAGATTTTGAAGAATTAAAAAGAGTTTCCATTTTTCCGATGGTCTTGGTTGTAGAAAATGATGGATACTCTCATTATGTTGTCGTACACGAGATTGAGGGAAGTACATTTGTTGTTTCTAATCCTGCAGAACCAAAATTAATGACTTACGATGAAGAATTTATTAAATCTATATTTCTAGGATATGCACTATGTGTTGATAAAATTGAGAAAATATCCAAAGTGTCATCGTCTAATAAAAATGTAGCATCTAATACTATGAATAAGCAAAGTACTGGGGAAATCTTGTATAAAGAAGTAATAAACGAATTACCGTTAAAGCTCAAAATGAATATGGGAATATTGCTATTTTTGAAATATATGGCCCCAATATTAACAACATTCATTATTCAAATCTTTATGCAATCTATAACAAAATACTCTTCATTATTAGATATTTTAGTGCCAGTTGTTCTTGTGAGTTGGCTAATAGTTATTTTTTTTGCAATAAATGTAAAGGAAGGGAAACAGAAGGTACAAATTGAAAACAAGATTCAGGAAAAAACCTTAATTAATTACTATAATTTTAAAATCAATGAAATAGACACGGGGAAAAATGCAGAAAATATTATCGGGTATTTTTGGAATTTGATCTTTTCAGTTTCAGGGCTATTTCAAAGGTTTTATTTTAAAATTAATGTGACTTATGTGATGGTTTTAACAATCGTATTAGCTAAGATATCTTTAATAATGGCAATAACTTTAATTGTATGGACAACTATATATGCGATATATCTAAAACATAATATTAAAAAGATAAGAAACAATGAATTAAGTAATATAGGAAAATCCGCTTCTTTTTCAGCTAGTATTGAAAGTACAATCAAATCTTCCCTAGACATTAATCTGTTTTCGAAAAATAAACAGTCTGAGAAATTTGTAAGAGAAAAGATGAATAATTTTTTAAAGGCAAGGTTAGCAAGTATAGAAACAGAATTACATATTTCTTCAGTATATCAATCATTTATAACAATCATGAGTTTAAGTGCCTTTGTCATTCTAGGGTTAACTATAATGTTCGGAGAAGGCGCAAGCCTAGTAAATTCAACAAACGGAATCTTTATTATTTCAATTATTTTAAGTAGTTTATCACCTGTATTACAAAGTTGGTTAACATATCAGAAAAGTACTGTTGCTATTGATTATATACAAAGTTCAAATGATTATATCAATATCAAAGAAAAAGCGAAAAAAAGAAAAATTGGTGTGGGGAAAATTCGAAATATTAAAATAAATAATTTGGCTTTTAGCTATGATGAAACAAATGAGTTATTTAATGGATTTAATATGGATATTAGTGCCGGAAAAATATACGGAATTAAAGGAGAAAATGGTACAGGTAAATCTACTTTTATTAAATTATTAGCAGGTATTTTAGAGCCTAATAAAGGAGAATTTGTTATTAACCAAAATATAAAAGAGATCTCTTTAAAAGATTTAAATATTAATGAGTATATAAGTATGTACTCACCAGAATTTAACTTATTCGGAAATACGGTAGGACGCAATATTCGATACAAAGTGTTTAATGAGAATTTAGAAATGGCTGAAAAGCAACATTATAACGATATTTTTAACTTGAAGTTACCCAATAACTATATGTTACAAATGGATGGTGTAAATATATCTCAAGGGCAAAAGCAAAAAATCCTCTTGATGCGGACATTGAATGAAGATAAAAGTATCTATATATTTGATGAGCCCACTGGAAATTTAGATAGTAATTCCAAAAAAATATTGATAAAAGAATTTGTAAAATTAGCAAAAAAAGAGAACAAAATTGTTATATTAATTAGTCATGAGAATGAAGTATTGGATTGTTCAGATTCAATTATCACAATGGATAAGTATAAAAAGAGGTGAATTAGTATGAGGAAGACGATATATATTGGACTGCTTCTCGCTTTATTAGTAGGAGGGGGGATGATTGTATCTCAAATCCAAGCTAATGATTTTACCAATAATAAAATTGAAGCAGTAGAGGTAAAAAGATTGATGGAAGATGAAAATAAAACTTCATTTGTTTTAGTAGGAAACCGCTCTTGTTCATCATGTAAAGAATACAAGCCGATTTTGGAAGAATGCATTAAACAAACGGGTACAACTATCTATTATTTAGATACAGAGAATAATAAAAATATTACTTTTCTGAATGAAAACAACATTAGTGTAACTCCAACTTTATTAATTATTAAGGATGACAGTATTAAAAGGGTGGAGGGAAGTCTGAGTTTAGAAGAAACAAAAGAAATCTTGTCTGGAAATAAAGAAATATAGAAAGGCAAAGAAAAAATGAAGAGAAAATTATTTTTTATTGCACTAATAAGTACTTTGATTGTTGGAAATTTGTTTATTGTTATAAAAGTGTACTCATTACAAGATGTAATTAATGAAAAAAATGAAAAAATCATAAAAGCAAAAAAAGAGTATCCAGAGATTTATAACTATTTAGATTCTATAACTGTAGATTCTTTTGAAAGTAGAATTTATAACAAAGAAAGTTTCTACATATATTTGGGACGTCCTACTTGTGGGGATTGCAATAATTTCGAACCTAAATTAATAGAGTTAATAAAGAAATTTGAAGTGAAAAATGAATTATTATATCTAAACGTTGCAGAGTTAAGAAAACATGAAAATAAGTGGGAAGTTTTTAAGAAAATGTACAATCTGAAATACACTCCTACAATAGCTAAATTTGTCAGAGGAGAATTAGAAAGCAAAGTGGAATGGACACCTGAGAGCGGAATTTCTATAAATGAAGTTAATCAATGGATAGTTAGAAATATGGATTGAGTAGAAACATTATTATTAGCTAAGGGGGTGATATTTATGTGAATATTAAATTATAAAAAATATGAGGTAACAGCGGGAAATATTTGCATCGTAATGATTGGAAAAGTAGGTCTATTCTGCTGGAACTAACAGTTTTGTAATCATATTAAAAATAATAAAAAGGAGGATAAGAAAATGAAAAAATTAACAGTAGAAAAAAGTAATGAGGTAACAGCAGGCAAGTTTTGTATTGTAATGGTTGGAAAAATAGGTCTATTTTGCTGGAGCTAACAGTTTTGTAATCATATTAGAAATAATAAAAAGGAGGACAAGAAAATGAAAAAATTAACAGTAGAAAATAGTAATGAGGTAACAGCAGGCAAGTTTTGTATTGTAATGGTTGGAAAAATAGGTCTATTTTGCTGGAGCTAACAGTTTTGTAATCATATTAGAAATAATAAAAAGGAGGACAAGAAAATGAAAAAATTAACAGTAGAAAATAGTAATGAGGTAACAGCAGGCAAGTTTTGTATTGTAATGGTTGGAAAAATAGGTCTATTTTGCTGGAGCTAACAGTTTTGTAATCATATTAGAAATAATAAAAAGGAGGACAAGAAAATGAAAAAATTAACAGTAGAAAAAAGTAATGAGGTAACAGCAGGCAAGTTTTGTATCGTAATGATTGGAAAAGTAGGCTTATTCTGCTGGAGTTAACAGTTTTGTAATCATATTAGAAATAATAAAAAGGAGGACAAGAAAATGAAAAAATTAACAGTAGAAAAAAGTAATGGGGTAACAGCAGGCAAGTTTTGTATTGTAATGGTTGGAAAAGTAGGTTTATTCTGCTGGAGCTAACAGTTTTGTATCATAGAATATAAGAAACAGTGAGGAATGGAAGAGGAACACGGTAGAACAGGAAAAAATGTACTGTACTTCTTAGTACAGTAGCCAATAAAAAAGAAATAATATAATGTGAAGTACTTAGAAGAAATCAAGAAATAATATTTTTCGTATGAAGGGTGTTTAAAATGCCAGATAAAACAATGAGTTGGATTCTATGTCCTATTTGTCAAAATAAAACACGGAGCAAAATTCGGCAAGATACAATATTGATAAATTTCCCTCTTTATTGCCCAAAATGTAAACAAGAAAAATTGATTGATTTAAAACAGATGAAAATTACAATAAATAAAGAGCCGGACGCTAAGACGCAGAGCCAATAACTTTGAGATAAAATAATCTCTATGTTATTGGCTCTTTTATTTCCTGTAACTCTAAAGTATTACCGTGTTATTACCGTTACCATGTATTAGAACAATACAATACTTTCAATCCTCCTTTCTCAGTTGTATATAGGAGATGAGATGGTCTTAAGGTCGTATCATTTTCCATCGATGTGTCTTCCTGGAAGCAATTAGATTATATATTTTCATACGAATATACAGAAAAAAGGTTTTAGAGCAGTCATAAAAAGGTCCTTTCCTTTCCTTAATAAAAAAGTCAGTCCTTCCAAAGAAGAACTGACTTTTTTAATTAAATCACAAAGCCCCCATACCGCCGTCAACACGGTACTGTACTCCTGTAATAAATGAACTTTCATCAGATGCAAGGAATAGAACCAGATTAGAAATGTCTTCTGATTCCCCGTATCTTCCTAATGGAATTGATTTTTCCATGTCTGCTTTTGCTGCTTCAGCTTGTCCTGGTGCGAAGCCTTCTTCTAAGGAACGCATCATTCTTGTGTTGACTGGTGATGGGTGAATGGAGTTGACGCGCACTTTGTATGGCGCAACTTCGACTGCGGTTGCTTTTGTTAGGCCGACGACTGCGTGTTTTGATGCGATATATGGTGTTACATTCGGGCTGCCGCTAAGTCCGGCAACAGAAGAGGTATTAATGACACTGCCATATCCTTGTTCTTTCATAACAGCTAGTACGTGTTTTAGTCCTAGGAATACGCCGCGTACATTGACGGCAAGTACCTTGTCTAGATCTTCTACTTTTTGGTCTGTTATTGGAGCGACTTTTCCTTCAATTCCTGCATTGTTGAAGAAAACATCGATTTTTCCGAACTTCTCGACGGTTTTGTCCACATAATTTTTTACATCTTCTTCTTGAGATACGTCAGCTTGAATGGTGATAACCTCGCCTAATTTGTCTAATTCGGCTTTTGTCTGATCAAGTGAGTCTTGAAATAAATCTACTAAAACAACCTTTGCGCCTTCTTCTAAAAAGCGTTTTGCAGATTCTTTTCCAATACCTCCTGCTCCTCCTGTAATAATGGCTACTTTGTTTTCTAATCTTTTCAAAATTAAAACCTCCTCATTAATTTGTTAACGCTTTCAATTAGGTGTGATTTAATTTATGGCAATTTTGTGAATTTTGGCCTTCGTTATTATTATAAGTCACTTTGATGATGAATTTCTAATAAAACGCTTGATATCAACAGATGTACAGCTTTTTTTAGAGAGATTGGGTTTGGCTATTTAGTCTACATCAGAGCAAGATATTAGTTGTCATAAAATCGTCGAATTTCCAAGACTTGTTTGCTCGGTAAAGCAGATATAATGAATGTATAAAAGAGGTACTTTTACCACTTCTTTTACTAACCTTATGGCTTTAAGAATACTTACAGATAAAGTTATTGCCATAAGAATCATATTGATAGGCCATGTGAAACAATTCACATGAATATACTTTTCTAGCCCAACCTTGGAGGGGAAGACAATGAAGAAATTAGTTCTAATTGGAAACGGGATGGCAGGAGTTCGAACAATTGAAGAAATAGTAAAACGAGATGCGGAGACTTTTGAAATAACGATAATCGGGGAAGAACCATATCCAAACTATAATCGCATTATGTTATCAAATGTGTTACAGGGTAAAACGACTATAAATGATATAAATATAAACGACTGGGATTGGTATAAGGACAATCATATTAATCTATTAACAGGGGAAAAAGCTGTTCGCATTGATAAAGATAAGAAGGAAGTAATCACAGATAAACAGCAAATCATTGCATATGATGAGCTGATTATTGCGACAGGATCGAGTGCCTTTATTCTGCCCGTACCTGGAAGTGATTTAGACGGTGTTATTGGTTTTCGAACAATTGGGGATACAGAGATGATGATGGAAGCAGCTCAAAACTATAAAAAGGCTGTTGTCATCGGCGGCGGGTTGTTAGGACTTGAAGCTGCAAGAGGGTTAATTGACCGTGGCATGGAAGTGCATGTTGTTCATTTATTGCCATCATTAATGGAGATGCAGCTCGATGCTGCAGCAGCAGAGCTTCTTAAGAAGGATTTAGAAGCACAAGGCATGAAATTTTTAATGGAAAAGCAGACTGCTGAGATTTATGGGGAGAAACGTGTTCAAGGCTTAAAGTTCACAGACGGTACTTCTGTAGAATGTGACCTTGTTGTGATGGCTGTCGGAATTCGTCCGAATGTTGCGATTGCGAGAGATGCTTGCTTGGAAGTGAATCGGGGCATAGTGGTGAATGATTATATGGTCACATCAGATCCATCTATTTACGCAGTCGGAGAATGTGCAGAGCATAATGGCATTGCTTACGGTTTGGTTGCTCCGCTTTATGAGCAGGGAATTGCCCTTGCTGAGCACATTACAGGAGGTCAGGGAAAGGGCTATCAAGGAAGTGTGCTTTCAACTCAGCTAAAGGTAGCAGGCTGTGATTTGTTCTCAGGCGGGAAAATTCATGAAGATGAAAATACACAGGCAATAATAGTACATGATCAATTTTCGAAATTATACAAAAAAATCTTGGTGACAGATAACAAAATTGTTGGGGTTGTCCTTTACGGAGATGCTTCTGACGGTAATCGTTTGTTCAATATGCTGAAAAAACAAGCTGATATAAGTGAGTATACAAGTTCTTCTGTTTTGAGCAAGGCTGGTCAGGACAAGGAAGAGGATTTAGTTGCAAGCATGAGTGCAGAGGATACGGTATGCGGTTGTAATGGTGTAACAAAAGGAACCATTGTCCACTCTATCCTCGAACAAGGACTTACAACCTTTGAAGAAGTGAAGGGCTGTACAAAAGCCGGCGGGTCTTGCGGTAAATGTAAACCAATGGTCGAAAGCATCCTTGCACACACACTTGGTGACAGCTTTGATGCTTCACTGCAAAAAACAGGCATGTGCAGCTGTACATCACTTACTCGTGACGAGGTTGTCGCACAAATAAAAGAAAAGCAAATGAGATCACCGAAGGAAGTTCGTATCGTCCTTGATTTTGCAAGTGCTGAAGGCTGTTCAAAATGTCGTCCGGCCTTGAACTATTATATGCGCATGCTGTTCCCTGAAGAGTATGAAGATGACAAAGCATCAAGATTTGTTAATGAGAAAATGGAAGGGAATATCCAAAATGACGGGACATTTTCGGTTGTTCCTCGTATGTATGGTGGAACAACAACTGCAGAAGATTTAATTAAATTGGGAGAAGCAGCGAAGAAGTACAATGTTCCATTAGTAAAAATCACTGGTGCCAGCCGGATTGGCTTATATGGTGTTAAGAAAGAGGATGTGCCGCATGTTTGGGAGGATTTAGGAATGCGGTCTGGTTATGCCTATTCTAAATCACTGCGCAACGTAAAATCATGTGTCGGTTCAGCATTTTGCCGATTTGGTACACAGGATTCTCTTGGACTTGGCATTAAATTAGAGCAAGCAATTGAGATGGTGGATACGCCGCATAAAATGAAAATGGGTGTTACAGGCTGTCCGCGGAACTGTGCAGAAGTGCTAACAAAGGACTTTGGCGTTGTTTGTGTAGAAAATGGCTATCAACTGTATTTTGGCGGAAATGGCGGTACGGAAGTTCGTGAATGTGACAGCTTAATAACTGTAACAACGGAAGAAGAAGTCATAACAATGGCAAAAGCATATGTGCAATATTACCGTGAAAATGCAACTTATGGGGAAAGAACAGCTCCTTGGGTCGAACGCACAGGCGCGGCGGTTGTTAAAGAAACACTATTGAATGAAGAAAATGTTAGTAAGCTTGTAGCTAGCTTTGATAAAGCAAGAGCAACATACGAAGAAGCATGGTCTTCTGTACTGAGCGACCAAAAGAAGCGAGATATGTTTGAAGTGATTAAAGGATAATCTTCTCGATTATACTGGAGGGGGAAATAGGATGACTGCAACAAAAGAATGGACGAAAATCATGAAGAAATCTGAACTGCCGCAACAAATCGGCAAAGAAGTTCAAATAAAAGGAAAATCAATCGCTTTATTTCATCTTTCCAATGGAGAGGTCAGAGCGATAGAGAACCGCAGCCCGTATAAAAATGGTCCATTGGCAGAAGGGATTGTCTCTGGAGAGTATGTCTTCTGCCCGCTTTATGACTGGAAGATTTCTCTTGTTACTGGACTTGTCCAAAAACCAGACAATGGCTGTGTAGAAGTATACGAGATAGAAGTAAAAGACGACGATATTTATGTGATGGTGTAAATGATGGATACAAACAAGGGGTATGTAGCATTTGTTGGAGCTGGACCTGGAGATATTGGATTAATAACGGATAAAGGGATGGAGTGCTTAAGAAAAGCGGATGTTGTATTATACGACCGTCTCGCTAATCCGCGATTACTGCGCTATACCAAAAATGAGTGTGCTTTTATATATTGTGGAAAGCTGCCTAATAACCATATTATGCGACAAGAGAAAATTAATCAGACTTTAATTGCCGAGTCATTAAAGGGCAAATATGTAGTTAGGTTAAAAGGCGGTGATCCGTCTGTTTTTGGAAGAGTTGGCGAAGAAGCAGAAGCGATAGCAGCATATAATATACCGTTTGAAATAGTTCCTGGAATCACATCAAGCATTGCCGCAAGCAGCTATGCAGGTATTCCAGTCACACATCGCGATTATAGTACTAGTTTCACTATTAGAACTGGTCATAAATGTAAAAAAAATGAAGAACTAGCTTGTGAGCCTAAGCAGGAAGCAACAGGAGAAACACTTGCTTATTATATGGGCGTTCAAGGCTTGCCGACAATCTGCAAGCAGTTATTAGCACAAGGGTATTCTCATGACACAATGGCAGCTGTTATTGAATGGGGAACGTTAGGAAAACAGCGGGTGGTTGAAGGCACATTAAGTACAATCGCAGAGAAAGTAACAGCAGCAGAAATTAAGAATCCAGCTTTAACGATAGTTGGAGACGTAGTCAAGCTGCGGTCCTCCATTGCTTGGTTTGAGAAAAAACCGTTTTATCAAAGAAAACTAATTGTTGCCAAAAGCTCATCTGAGGAAAGCTCCTTGGAAAGATTCTTTACAAATAATGGTGCTGAGGCATATGCATTTCCTGCTTTAAAGACAACTCCTCATTCTTATACGAATGAGGAATTACAGCTGATAATGGATACAGACAGATTAATTTTTGCCTCTAAAGAAGGAATAGACATTTTGTTTTCGCAGCTTTTTATGGCGGGATATGATATTCGTGATTTTCCTAGACGAATAGAATATATGTCTGATAAAACCCGACTGGAGCTTGAAAAAAGAGGGCTGCGATGTGCAAGGGCACGCTTTGACGATAGCAGTGCAGTTTTAATTGGCGATAGGTGGCTATTAACAGAAAGTACATTCTCTGATAATCAGCGTGTTTTTCCAAGTCATACTATTGAAATAGATACCCGCTATCATGAGATAAATGAACGATTATTAACAGAGGATAATTGGGAAACAGTTGTCTTTCCGAATAAACGGTCAATCGATGTCTTTTTGCAAGAATGGAATAAGTACAGCGACAGAGATCCAAAAGAAATGTCATTTGCAGCAATTGGTCAATCTGTAGAAAAATATGCATTGCAAAAGGGATTCAGACGAATAGATGAGCAGGTACAGCAGGAACTAGATAAAAAAGAATGGATGCGTGATCACGAATGGATGCAGTTGTATACATTGGACATGGCAGCCTTATAGCTGAAGGAAATAACCAGTATATAAATTTTATCGAAGAAGTAAAAAAGGATATGAACATACCAGTTCAAGAAATTGCGTTTTTAGAACTAGCTTCACCGACAATCTATGAAACAATGAAAAAGGTAATAAAGGCAGGAGCAAAGCAAATTTTAGTCGTACCTAATTTATTATTTGCTGCAGCACATTTTAAAAGAGATATTCCTGAAGAGTTGGCACTGATAAAAGCGGAATTTCCAGACGTAAGCTTTTATATTTCCAAGCCATTTGATCTTCATCCAAAGATGATAGATTTAGTAATTAAGCGTATAGCAGAAAAACGTACTGACAATGAAGGGACTATTTTAATTGTCGGCAGAGGCAGCAGTGACCCGGAACCAATATTAAAGCTGATGGAAATAAGCAATAATATTTATCAGAGACTGGAATCACCAGTATATACAGCTTTTTTGACTGCGGGGAAGCCGGCATTTGCTAAAGAGCTATATAAACTTCAGCAAGATTACAGCAAAATATATATAATGCCATATTTATTATTTACAGGTACGCTGTTAAAAAGGATGGAAAGCGCAGTTGCCAACAGTCGGGATGAGGTCATTCTTTGTCCGCCATTACAATACGATTCATTGCTGAAGGAAGTATTGTTAGAAAGAATGAAAGAGCAATTAATGGCCGAACGAACTAATTAAAGCAATAAAAGGAGTGATTAAAATGAAGGATGTTATTACAACTTTTAGTAATACTGCATTAACGAAGATTAATGCGCTTAATACGAATAAAAGTAAGTATTTAGTTGGTGCAATGCTTGCTGGCTTTTTTGTTGGCTTAGGGATTATTCTTATTTTTACAATAGGCGGAATGCTCACACCTGCCAATTTTGCAGGTACAAAAATTATTATGGGTATCTCCTTTGGAATTGCGTTGAGCTTAGTAATTATGGCGGGAGCAGACCTTTTCACTGGCAATAATATGGTGATGACGATAGGCATGCTCGAAAACAAAGTAACGTGGAAGGATACTGGGAAGGTTTGGGGATTTAGCTATTTAGGCAACTTTATAGGCTCCATTCTTGTAGCATTATTATTCAGTTATTCTGGCTTAGCTGTTGGCGGAGTAGCAGACTTTATAACACATGGAGCAGAAGCGAAGATGAGTGCTCCTTTTATAGAGTTGCTTATTCGCGGTATTCTCTGTAACATCTTAGTTTGTTTAGCTGTATGGAGCTCCGTTAAGCTAAAGGATGAAACAGCCAAATTAATTATGATATTTTGGTGTCTCTTTGCATTTATCACTTCTGGATTTGAACACAGTGTTGCAAATATGACTCTAATGTCTATTGCTATAATCATTCCACATCCTGAAACAGTGTCTATTGGTGGAATGTTTGCTAATTTACTTCCAGTGACAATTGGCAATATTATCGGCGGCGCAGTTTTTGTAGGTGGGGCTTATTGGTATAATATTTCTGAAAAGACACAGGCGGTTATTAAGTCATTTAAGAGGGAAGCATAACGGACTATTTTGTGAATAATTTCACATTTTATGGTGATTACACTGACTATGGAAAAGAGACCAGTTGAAACTGGTCTCTTTTCCATAGTTACGTTAGTTTGCGCCTGCATCTAAAAGTATATCGCTTATCTTTTTATACCCTAACTTCTTTGCGTGTTGCAGGGGAGTAACCCCACTTGAATCAGGGATGTTAACATCTGCACCATGGGAAATTAATAATCGGAGTGTTTCCTGTTGGTTTTTCCCGCCATCCCCCAGCACAATAGCTTCTAATATAGCTGTCCAGCCAAGATCATTGACATGATTAACATCAATTTCAGTTTGTTCGAGAAGCTCTTTAACTACATCAACATAACCGTGCTCAGATGCTGGTATTAATGCTGTACCGCCAAATCTATTTAACAGCATTGGATCTGCACCGGCATCTATTGTCAGCTTCACGATTTCCAAGTACCCCTCTGCCCCAGCGTACAGAAAGGGGTTGTTTTTCATACTATCTTGAATATTAACATCAGCCCCATTTTCAATTAGCAATTTTACTGATTCAGGGTCATTGTTATAAGTGGCAATCATTGCTGCAGTACGGCCCTCTTGATTGACACTGTTTATATTAGCCCCGTCTTCTATAAAGCTTGTAATTTCAGAGATATTGCCATTCTCGACTGCTTGAAAAAACTGCTCTTGTTCTTGAGTAGTCATTGGTTTTTTAGCCTCCTTTTTAAGATCAGGCACTGGGTCTTCTGAATCAATCACCTTCGCTTGATCAGGCTCTGATTGATTATTCTGTTGTGCAGGAGTTTTTTGACAACCAACTAAAATGATGGGTATCAATAATAAGCTTAATAGTTTCTTCAAATATACTTAGCCTCCATTTCTTAAGAATGTGCTATTAATGGGAGAGCGAACCAGATAATAATGTCCCTTTATAAAAAACAGCCTCTCTAGTTGCCCGTCTTGCAACTGCTTCAGCACTGCATGACGCCTTAACAAGATTCATATCAGCATCGTCTCCAACAACTGGCCATACTTGTTTGCCTTGCTTATCCAACGGTGTTTTTCCGCCAGTAATAAACTTAAGTGACTGTGATAATGACCATTCATCAGCATATCCATAAAGTTCTGCCAAACGGCCTGCCTTTTCTAAATTATCACCGTTGCCAAAAGGGGACCAATGGTCAGTTAGGCTATCTGTACCTAGTGATATTTGAACACCTTTTTCCTCCAATAGGGGGATAGGCATGATGAGTTTTCCGATAGGGACCGTTGAAGTAACCTCTATTCCAAGCTGAGTGAACCTTGCTGCCAATTCAGCAGCTTTTGCTTCTGGAATACCAGCAAAGCCAAACGCATGGCTGACTGTTACTTTGTTATGCAGCCGCGCCTGCTCCGTTAAATCTGCCAATCTATTCATCGTAAACAATCCTAAATGATCTCTGTCATGGATATGGATATCAATCTCGGAATTAGTGTCAACAGCCATTTCGATTATTGTATTTAATGACTTTTCGATATTTCCATCGACAGTATGAGGATCAACTCCGCCGACATGTGTTGCTCCGTGTTTTAAGGCTTCTCTAACAAGGCTCTCTACCCCAGAATGAAGTAAGCCATGCTGCGGGAATGCGACAATCTCATGTGAAATCTTTCCGGAGAATGTTTGCAGAGCATCAAGTGTAGCTTCTAAATTTTTCAGTCCTACCACAGGATCAATGTTAACGTGGGTGCGGACATGTGTTGAACCGAACCCAATCAGTAAACTTAAGATTTTCTCTGCTCTATCTTTGGCAGTCGGCAATAATTGAGGCAGCAGTTCTTTTTCCTCTGCAAAGCGATCAAAGATGCTTTTCGCTGGTGTAACGGCTTTCCATGGTCCGCCGTAATAGGTTTTATCAAGGTGAATATGCATTTCTTTAAAGGTTGGCAGCAGCAGCGATTTTTGTGCATCATATTTTATTAGATCATCACTAATTACGGTTTCTTGAGGAACAATTCTGGCGAATTTTCCATTTTCAACGAGAAGATGGAAAATGGATGTGTCTGTGCCTGTAATGGTTTCATTGTTGTACTGATATCCGGTTTCTAAACGGACGTTTGTCAGCCAATAAGAAGAATATGTCATGTTATCATCCTTTCGTAAACCCACCTGATACTAGTTTTCCACGGTACATAACGGCAGGGCGGTTTGATCTTCTAGCAATTGCTTCGGCAGAGCAGCTTGCTTCTGTAAAGACAATGCTCGCATCATCACCGACCTTTGGCCAAGCCTGCTGTCCGTTTTTATTTAACGGTGTAATACCTCCAGTAATAAACCCAAGTGTTTCGGCAAGCTTTTGTTCTGTTGATCTGCCTGTAAGTTCAGCTAACCGACTGGCCCGCTCTAAAATATCTCCATTTCCAAACGGTGACCATGAGTCGAAAATATTGTCACATGCTACTGCAACCTGTACTCCTTTGTTATGAAGGAAGGTGGCGGGAGGAATGGTTCTGCCAATCGGTACACTAGTAATAATCGAAATACCAAGCTCTGATAGCATCTGTGCCATTTCATCCGCTTCGCCTTCAATCATGTCAGCCAATGCAAACGCGTGGCTGACAGCCACTCTTCCTTGCCAGCCAGCCTCTTCTGTCAGTTGTGCGAGCCTTTTTATCGTTGCTAGTCCAAGCTTGCCTGGATCATGCAAATGCAGGTCAATATCAGCATTTCCTTCAACGGCAATCTCCATCATTTGCTGTAATGATTTCTCCATATTTCCATCCACATTAGCAGGATCGACACCTCCTACTAAACTAGCACCGTTACGAACAGCTTCTCTTACTAAATCTGCGCAGTTATTACGAAGCAATCCATGCTGGGGAAAAGCAACAATTTCAGAGGATAATTTTCCTTCATAATCTGCAAGTGCTTCTTGGATTTCAAAGAAGTTTGTGAGCCCAGCTTCTTGATAGATATCTACATGTGTGCGAATATGTGTGGAACCTGCTTGAAGCAGTATTTCAATAAGTGCCTTCGCTCTTTCCTTTGTTGTAGTGGAGAGTGAGGGAAGTACTCTTTTTTCGATTTCAAATCGTTCAAAAATACTAGCTACAGGAGTTACTGCCCGCCATTTTTCTCCTAAAATTGTCTTATCTAAATGAACATGCTTTTCTATAAAGGACGGTAAGGCCAATAAGTTATCGACATCTTTTTTTTGTAACTGGTCGTCAGGCAATGTATCAGCAGAAATAATTTTGGCGATTTTGCCATTTTCCACAAGCAAATGACAGTTTTCCGTTTCCGTTCCAATAACCACGCCATTTTCGTAGCGAAACCCCTTTTCTAAGCAAACATTCGTTAGCCAGTAGGATGAAGACATGATGCTCACCACTTTCTATTTTGATAATTAATAAGGCGAAATAAGTTAAACATAGCTGTTTACAGTAATCATAACGAACTAAAAATGCATATTCAAGCAGAAAAACTTAAAATAACTCAGTATTTTGCAAGAATACTTAAAAAAACTTATAATATAAGGAATGAGGTGAAGGAATGTTACAGGATGAAAGACTTGAGGCAATTTTTCAATATTTACAAGTAAATGAGAGAATTGATATAGAAACAATCTGTGAGCTGAATCATGTATCAAAAGATACAGCGAGAAGAGATTTGATTCTTTTGGAAGAAGCGAAAAGAGTAATTAGAATCAGAGGCGGAGCAAAAAGAGCGCAATTACACAATGAGGTTTATAATTTTGACGAGCGCGCTGAAATGGCGTTAGCAGCAAAAAATGAGATTGGCAAACTGGCAGCGTCCTTAATTCGTGAAGGAGATCATCTCATTTTAGATGCATCAACAACAGTTTTGGCCTTAACAAAATACTTATCAAGCCAGAATCATAATATTGTGACCAATTCAATGGATGTTGCGAATGAATTATTGGGAAAAGAAAATATCCGCATTAATCTGTTAGGCGGGACGGTTTCTAAAAATCATCGCGCCATATATGGTTCACGGGCAATTAAAGATATCCAAGATTATAAAGTAAACAAATGCTTTATTGGAACCTGCGGTATATCTGAAACGGGTCTATCTACGTCCATTGAGGAAGAAGGCCTGCTAAACCGTGAAATGGTAAGAAGTTCTGATACAGTTATTGTCCTTGTAGATTCTACGAAGTTTAATAAAACCTTTTTCCAAAAAGTATGCGGTTTAGAGGACATTGATATCGTTATTACGGAAAAGGAAGTGCCGGAAAATATGCTCGAAATACTAGAAAGGCACAATATCCAAGTAATTTCTGTTATAGATGAGCTCAAAAAGTAAAAATATAAAACTTTTTTTAAATTCCAGTTGTTTTCCATTTTAGTACATTATACGATGTGTTCAGACATCGATGTACTTTAATGGAAAGGAAAGAAAAGATGAAACCTAGTATAGAGATAATGCCGTCTTGCACAGTCATCTATATGAGACAAATAGGCCCATATGGACCTGAGAATCGACGATTAATGGAGAAATTCAAAGGTTGGCTTGATGCTAACAACCTGTTGGAGCAGAAATCTAGTATTTTCGGTATTGCCCAAGACAATCCCTTACTGACAGCACCGGAGGCTTGCCGATACGACGTTTGCTTAATTGTTCCTCAAGGTTTTATTACAGATGACAAGGAAGTAAAGCTAAGGGGTATGAGCGGAGGGAAATACGCTGTCTTCAAAATAACCCACACAGCAGAAGCTGTTCAAAGGGCATGGGATGAAGTATTTCTAGTATTGGATGCATTGGAGTTTAAGCTTGATAAAACGAGACCTGTGTTGGAGCGGTACAGCATGGAGCTTGTTGGGAGTCATTATTGTGAGCTTTGTGTTCCGGTTAGTTAATGGTTATGGATGTATGAGTTTGTTCCTCTGGATAATATAAGTACTCTGCCCCAATAAGATTTATTATTGGGGTTTTCTCTTTAACAGTGGAATTATTTTTCTGAAAATTGTCCATCCTATATAGGAAAATACGACAGTAAAACGGAATTTAATAATGGCAAACAATAATTCTATAAACCTTGGAGGATAACATGGGAAGATTAGTACATTTCGAGATTCATGTTAGTGACATGGATCGGGCAAAGAAGTTTTATGGAGAGGTATTCGGCTGGACATTTCAGGATTGGACGGAATATGCCGGAATGCCTTACTTTGGAGCGGTAACAGGTAAGGAGGAAGAGTTGGGTATAAACGGGGCATTAATGCAGCGGCAAGGCCCAGCTCCTGAGTCTACCCAAGCATTGAATGGATTTGCTTGTACGATGGGAGTAGAAAATTACGAGCAAAGTGAAGCGAAAATATTGGAAAATGGCGGGACTGTCGCATTGCCGAAATATGCTCTGCCTGGAATGGCTTGGCAAGGTTATTATAAGGACCCAGAGGGGAATATTTTTGGGATTCACCAGCCAGATGAAAATGCGAAATAATTATCATAAGCATTACAACTCCACTAAGGTAGATAAAGGAAACTTTATTTGCTTTGTGGAGTTTTTTATTTGGAATAGCCGGAGTGTCATTTATGGGTTTTTGTTTTTCAGAAATGGTACATGTTGAATAGTGTTCAAATGGTAAAATTAGAAATAAATAACAAGGAGGCAACGAACGATGTCGTTGCCTCCTTCAAACAATTATCTGCTTCCAACCTCATCAGTTACCTTCAACACAATATTATCTCGCGTTGCACCAAGGCGGTCGAAGCTTCCATACTTCTCTCGAACTAGGAGCAGGACTGCTCCTCCAAGAATACTCGGAATCGCAAAGGCCATAAAGGCACTTTTTGGTTCAAGGTTTGTGGCAAGTAACAAGCCGATAATGATTGGGGCGAGTATGGATCCAATCCGCCCAAATCCAACTGTAATGCCGACTCCTGTAGAGCGGATTTCTTTCGGATAAAACTCAGAGATATAAGGATTTGCCAGGTTTTGTGTACCACCAGTGCAGGCTCCTCCTAATGCGATTAAAACATAAAGCAGCAATGCATTTGATGTTAGGCTTAGTGCGACGAAGCAAACTGCGCCAATCAGCAGCATGGAAACAAGGACATTTCGATGTCCGATTTTATCAACGAGATAGCCGCCAAGCAATGATCCGATAATTTGGCCGACACTCAATACAAGTGTAAACGAAAGAGCGGATGTTAAGCCATAGCCTGATTCTTGCATGATTTTTGGCAGCCATGTGTTTAAGCCAGAAACCATTAGAAGACTGCAGACAACGAAAATCCAGAAAGCGAAAGTACTGATAGCACGTCCGTTTGAGAATAGTTTTTTAAGTGGTGCGCCACTTTCAGCTTCTTTTCCTGTTGCAAATACATACTCATCTGTTTCTTTATAATTGCCACTCGGATCTATTTGGTTCATGATATTCGCTATTTTGTCCTTTTGCTTGCGCGCTGTGTAATAGGAAATTGATTCAGGGAACTTCTTCAAAAAGATTGGCAATGTGAATAATGGCAGAATGCCAAGCCAGTATAGAATTCTCCAGCCGAAATCCTCCAACAAGTACATGCCAAGCAGTGAAGCGAAGATTCCGCCGACAGAATAACCGCAATACATCGTCGCTACGATTAATGCTCTATTTTTCTTAGGGGAATAGTCGGTCATCATGGCAATAACGTTCGGCATTAAACCGCCCATTCCGATTGATGCGATAAAACGCATAATTGTAAAGATAGTGACAGTCGGTGCCAGTCCTGAGCCAAGTGTGAAAACACTGAACAGGAACATGCAGATTGCTAATACCTTTTTGCGGCCGATAATGTCTGCGACAGGGCCGAGGATAAAGGAACCGAGCATCATCCCGACAAGTGTATAGCTTCCAACCGCTCCTGCTTCAACAGATGTTAGCTTAAAGTCCTCCATCATTAACGGCAAGCCTACACCGTACATGGCAATATCAAAGCCGTCGAATGCAATTGCGTACACACACCATAAATAAACTAATAAATGAAACCGATTGAACTTGCTTGCCGCAATTACAGCAGAAGGGTTAATGCTCCGTGCTTTAATCGTCGTTGATTTTGTTGTCATTATTTGTTCTCCTTGCTATGTTTGATTGTGTATGTATAATAGCATGGCAAAGCTGATATAGAGTAACTGTTAATTTAGATAATTGGTTATAGCGTAAAGCTATAACAACAAGGTGATTTACATACTTTGGATATAAAAGCGTTTTCTTTCGAGAAAAGAAAAGTCTGGTATTTATGGAATGGCTCGTTTCTGGTTATAAACCTGTTTTTCTAGTACTATATTTAAATAGATAGTAAATGAAAAGAGTTGAGGTATTTTACTGTATGAATAAGGAGTTTACAATAAATCCTGATGCGTGCTTTTCTAAGCAAGAGCAGAAGGCGTCCCAATATTTCCAAGAGCTTTATGGACAGGTGGCAGAAAAGACCTTTATCCCAATCCTGACAAAGGATTTTGCTGAGTGGAAGCATAACCATATTCAACCTCCTACTATTTTCTCGCTTTTTTCCCGGCGAAAGGGCAAGGAAATTTCGTCGGGATATCAGCATTATATCCACTGGTTGAATCAAACAGGCAAACTTGATAATTATTTGGATCGCAGCGTTTCTTATCTTTATATGAGAGATTTAGGGAAATCATTAGAATCACCGGAAACACTTGCTGGGATCAGAAGCTCTGTTGAGAGCTTGAAAAAGCATTTAACTGGTAAGAATAAAGAAAAAATCGGGATTTTCAGTATGGCGGGTTTGTATCGTTTTGCAGAGAAGGAAGGTATCGAGCCGACGATGATTTGGCTGATGGATAAGCTGAAGTCCGTTTCCGCCAATATTCCAGCAGGAATGGATGCAGCAAACGCCCAGCGCAAGCTTATCAAAATTATTGCTGGTGTTATCATGCATGTTTTGGATGAATTAGAGGATGGAACAGAGTCTGCTATTCGCTCGCAAAAGCTAAGCGAAGCAATAAAGCTCGGGTTTTCTTATGGATTGACATACCCGTTCATTGATGACCTCTTTGATGCAAAAATATTATCTTCAGAGGAAGAAAAACAGTACTCTCATTTAATTCGAACGGCACTTACTTCAGGAAATGTTCCTGAATTAGGAGAGTGGCTTGGAGATAATGCTGAATTAATCTTCTATATTCATGCTGAGCTGCGAGAAGCATTTGAATATATAAAGGCAAACCAGCGAGAGGAAATGATTAAGCCGTTTTTAGAGCAGGCTTATGTGTTTTTTCATTCCCAAGAAGTTGATCGGCATAAAAATCTCTCTAACAGAAATTACACAAATGAAGACTTGTTTATCCCAGTCATTTTAAAGTCATCTTCTTCCCGCTTAATTGTTCGGTCTGTCATAAGTGCACAGCTCGAAGAAGGCTTTGAGAGCAGATCTTTTTTCTACGGAATATACAACCAGCTTGCAGATGATTTTGCTGATATGTTTGATGATTGGCAGGATGGATCTGTAACTCCTTACACGTATTATATGAAGCATCATGGTACACGCTCTGACTTGATAAATCCTTATGAACTGTATTGGACGGTTATATCCCACTTAATTCATAATGTGTATAACTCGGACAGGAAGACGTGTGAGGTCATATTGGACCGAGCAATTAACGGTTTGAAGCGTTTTAAGAAGAAGTGGGGAACAGACAAGTACAACCAAACAATGGAGCTTTTCGCATCTGCTATGCCAGAGTTTAATCGAATCATCCAAAAAATGGTTAAAAGGGCAGATGATGTTGATTTCTTTGATAAGCTTCTTAGAGATCATATGGTAGGTGTCCTCCAAAGTGACAGAGCGGAGCAGGAACAGTTTTTTGAACAAGTTAAAACGGTACGCAGCCAGATTAACAGCGCCATGACAATAGAGAGCTCGGAAAATAGTTTGTTTGCAGAGCCGCTCACTGATGGAGCGAACTACAGTCTAAATGGTGACGGGAAACGATTAAGACCAATTATGACATGGTTTATGGGTGTTCATGGCTATGGGTTGGACGGCAAAGAAATATTACCACTGCTGCGTTCACTGGAATATATGCATACAGCCTCTTTGATTTTTGATGACCTGCCATCACAGGATAACGCCAATATACGCAGGGGCAGACAGACATTACATCAAGTTACGAACATTGCAGTTGCTGAATTAACTGGTCTTTTTCTAACACAAAAGGCAGTAGAGGAGCAGACATCACTTAGCTCCTTTGACCCAAAGACTGTGCTGCGTTTAATTGAGTATTCCTCCAAAAGGACTGCAGACATGTGCAAGGGGCAGGCGATGGATCTGGACTCTAAGGGCAAAATCTTAACTCTTGATGAGCTGGACAGGAAGAGCTTCTATAAGACGGGAATGGCATTTGAGGTTTGTTTAATGATGCCTGCCATTCTTGCAAAGGCAGATGAAGCGGAAATGGACATATGGAAGAAGTTTTCCTACCATGCCGGTATTGCTTTTCAAATTAAGGATGATTTGCTTGATGTAGAAGGAGATACAAGTCAGCTTGGAAAGCAGGCTGGAATTGATGCAGATAACAACCAAACCACTTTTGTATCGATCCTCGGGATAGACGGAGCGAAAATGGCGATGTGGGAGCATTATTGCCTTGCTGTTGAGACATTAGAGCAAGCACCACGCAATCCAGCCTTCTTAAAACATTTGCTCAATTACTTTGTGAACAGAGATCGATAAAAGATAGAGCAATTGTCGTTAACTAGAGCAGATTAATAATATTCTATTCGTTAATAGATTAAGCCCTGACAAAGCAAAGACAAGAACAATAAATAAAGTATGTCGCCTAAAAGAAGACAAAAAAATATATAATAAAAAGAGAATATTGATTGTCTTTCATTCTCATTAGGAGGTAGTAGTGTGGCTGAAATTAAATTTGAAATCACTGAACATATTATGGTTCTATCTGAATCAGCAAAAGGGTGGACAAAGGAGCTGAACTTAATCAGCTGGAATGGCCGTGAACCGAAATATGACATCCGTGACTGGGCTCCAAACCATGAAAAAATGGGTAAAGGAGTAACACTTGATTTGGACGAGGTAGTGAAGCTGAAAAAAGCATTAAATGACTCTAGCCTATAAAATACATCTTTTAAAAATGTACAGTCATCACTGTACATTTTTATTTTTTTACAAAATTGTTAAAAAGCATGAAAACCCTGACGGAATAACCATTACAGCCGCCTTTTCTTCGGAAAACAGAAATTTCGGGAATGAAAGTAATTTCCGGATGTGTTATTATTAAGAATATTAAAACTACTCATTGATTGGTATATGATGAGCTTAGGAGCGCGAACGGCATGCTAAGGTGGAAGCGAAATTTACTTGTGTTGTGGGTTGGTGTTTTTTTTACGGCAGCGAGCTTTTATATGGTCATTCCGTTTTTGCCGATTTTCCTGCTGGAAATCGATGTCCATGAGCATACAGAGCTATGGGCAGGAATCTTATTCAGTTCAGCGTTTTTTGCTGGAGCACTTTCCTCACCGTTTTGGGGGAGAATTGCTGATAAATATGGCAGAAAGCCAATGATAGTCAGGGCAGGCTTTGCTTTGTTTATTATTTACACATTGGCTGCATTTGTTACAAATCCTTATGAATTACTTATATTAAGAATTTTGCAAGGACTGCTGTCAGGCTTTATTCCTGGTGCGATTGCTTTAGTTGGAACAAATACGCCGACAGACAGAGTAGGGTATGCACTATCAATGGTTGCCACAGCAAGTGCTACCGGTGGAATAGTCGGGCCGCTGCTTGGTGGAGTTATGGCAGAGCTGGTCGGTAACAGAATGGCATTTGCTAGTGCTGGTTTTATCGTTTTTCTGGCAACGTTTTTAATTATCTTCTTTGTAAAAGAGGAGAACTTTAAACCGAGCAAGGAAAAGGGATCTGTTAAAAACGACATTAAGATTGCATGGTCAAACCGGCCACTGATGCTCGTTATGCTTCTGACAATTGTTACTTCTTGTTCCATTCTGTCCATTGAACCAATTCTTCCGCTGTACATTGTTGATCTAGGCGGAACAACTGCCAATGCATCGTTACTTGCAGGGGTTGTCTTTTCTCTCCCTGGAATAGCAAGTGTGCTGTTTGCGCCCTATTGGGGTAAACTGGCAGATAAAATTGGCTTTAACAGAATATTGTTTATCGGTTTGCTTGGCGGCGGGTTAGGGACTCTCTCTCAAATCATCTTCCAAAACATATGGGGCTTCTCTATTACGCGGTTTGTATTCGGAATTTTCTTCTGTGCTGTTTTCCCGGCATTGAACGGACTTGTAGTTAAAGCGACGGCAGAGGATTTTCGCGGCAGAGCGTTTGGCTTGAACCAAACTGCCAACCAGATTGGCGGAATGATTGGACCGATGCTCGGCGGATTTTTAGGCGGTATCTTCCCAGCGTATAGTGTTTTTATTCTCACAGGAGTGCTGTTGCTTGCTGCATCAGCAATTGCTTATCAGAAGGATGATCGTTTAAAGCAAATGGTATTCAAAAAAGTTATGCATGGAAAGCAATAGCCTCCCAAAGAGTGCTGGTACATAATAATAAAAATTGTTACGTACACTAAGCTCTGGAGGTGTTATAAATGACAACAAAAAAGAATGATAAACAAGAAGGCGTTAAAGGAAATTTATCAAGAGCCTATGACCATGAATTCGCGAATGAACCATTGTCAGAAGCAGAAAAGAAAAATAACAAGAAAACAAAAAAGCGTCAATAATAAAACGGGCCCGCTGCTTGCCGGCCCGTTTCTTTTTTTACCAGATTGCTTCGACCCACTCAGGGTGGTCAATAAATGGATTTCGATTATGCTGGTAATCTGTAAAGATGACTTCATTCCTGTTTCGTTCAAAGTCATCGACAGGATCAAGTTCATTCCAGCGTTTTAATGTCGATAGTTTTCCGTGTAATGGAGCAGAACCATTACTTACTTTTTCTGATACTTCTAAATCTAATTCGCCACTGTCACCTTCGTAGCGCACAGCCATATAAAAAATCATTCGGGCAATGTCACCTTTGACCTCGTCACGGGGCTCCCAAGAGTCACTGTCAGCGAAAGTATCTGGTGCTTCCTTCTGGGCAGTTCCACCATCATCGAAGTCCTTGTTTCCGCGTGCTGAATTGACAGACACATCTGTAGGGCGCAAATGGTGCAAGTCAGTGCCTGCTCCCATTGATGTTCCAAAGTCGCCGTGAGATTTCGCCCAAACATGCTCCCTGTTCCATTGATCGACACCACCGCCGTTGGAGGTTTTGCTTTGCGATCTGCCTGTATATAGCAATATGACATTATTGCTGTTATTTGGATCCTCGTCTGTATGGCGAAGTGCATCCCAAACAGCACTGTAAGAAAGCTTTGTATGATCATCGATTATCTCATGCAAAGCAGTTTTAAGACTTGAGCCTGTTTTACCGCTGGCACTGTTATAATAGCCTTCATAGTTACCAAAAGGTGGGGCTTGCTCTGAATCTTCTTCAGGCTCATTTGGAACTGGAGTTGAACCTCCAGTGCTTTTTGACATAGCTGTTACATTTTTTAATCCAGGGTGAGAGAAGTAGGCTGAAGTGCTTCCCGTTACGATAATTTTAGTACCAATCAAATTAGGATTTGATTTTAGTCCAAAGCTCGCTCGAAAGGATGAGGGAATTTGCACATATAGCATAGAGCCAGCGTTTTTTTCTGTTGGGTTGTCTGCGAGAGCGATTGCATAATCGTCAGAGAAGCTGCTAGTTTGGACGGAGGAAGCGGAAGTTGGCTTTCCGACTATGTATCCTTCTAGTTCTTGAGTTGAACCGTTCTGTGTCCTTATTGCTTCCGAAACGGACAAAGTAGCAGCTTTTGTTGTAGCTGCAGGGAAAAGCGAGACTGCTAAAGTAAAAATCACGAAAAGTAAAAAAGAGATTTTTCCACTTTTTTTCATCATTTACCTCCCTGTTTCATATAGTATATTGCTCTTTTAACATAACATAGTTATTTAGAGGTAATTGTAGAAAAGTGTAAAGAATATGATAACTTACGTTTATTCGGTAAATAATTTGAAAATTTGCAGTTTTCTTATATAATAAAGTTGTTCGTTTCGAATATCGAAATATAAACAAAGGGGAGAAGCCTTACAATGAATAAGCTGCAAAGTAAAACACTGGCAAGGAAAGATGTTTCAGTTGAAGAAACATGGGATTTAACCGAATTGTTTCCTTGTGAGAAAGCATGGAAGAAGGAGCTTGATGCAATCGCACTCGATCTAGAAAAGCTTGTAGAATATAAGGGGAGCCTTGGAAGCAGTGCTATAAACCTCCTGCAATGTCTTCTTGAAAGAGACTCGCTGGAGGAGCGGGTTGCCCGGGTGATGACGTATGCAAGCTTAAACCAGTCTGCGGATGGGACAGACCCTGCTAATCAAGCAAATGATGCTATTGCAGCCTCTGTGTATGCCACAGTTCGTAGCAGCGTTTCCTTTATTGATTCAGAGGTACTTGCACTGTCAGAGGAGAAAGTAGGCTTATTTTTAGAGCAAGAAAGCGGTCTAAAGGATTACACGAAGATGCTCAGTGATTTATTTGAGGAAAAGGCACATATGCTTTCCCCAGAGACAGAGCAAGTCTTAGCCGCATATAGTGAGATTCATGAGTCTCCTTATATGATTTACCAGCGCAGCAAAACGTCAGATATGAGCTTTTCCTCTTTTACAACAGAAGATGGAACTCTTCACCCTTTAACATTTAATTTATATGCTAAGTATGAAGAGTCTCCAGATACAGATATCAGGCGCAAGGCTTATGATGCTTTTATCGAAACATTAGATAGGTACAAAAATACATATGCAGGAACCCTTGCGACAGAAGTGAAGAAGCAAGTGGTTGAAGCAAAATTACGAAAGTATGAGTCTGTTACGGAAATGCTGCTATTTGAGCAGCAGGTTACAAAGGAAATGTATCATAATCAGCTTGATACAATTTTAACAGAGCTTGCTCCTCATATGCGCCGCTATGCCAGATTGAAAAAGAGCGTTCTTGGACTTGATCAACTTTGTTACAGTGATTTAAAAGCACCATTAGATGCTGATTATAATCCGGAAATTTCTTATGATGAAGCGGCAGAGCTTGTGCTTGAAGCACTAAAGATAATGGGCCCGGAATATGCAGAAATAATGAGACAGGGATTGGAAAATCGCTGGGTCGACAGGGCAGACAATCTTGGTAAGCGATCTGGAGCCTTTTGCTCAAGTCCATATGGTGCACATCCATATATTATGATGACTTGGAATAATTCAATGCGTAATGCCTTTACACTTGCCCATGAGCTCGGGCATGCAGGTCATTTTGTTCTGGCAGGTAGGAATCAGTCGATTTCGAATACACGTCCATCAAGATATTTTATTGAAGCACCTTCAACAATGAATGAAATGCTTTTAAGTAAGCATATATTAGAGAAATCCGATAATGACAGGATGCGCCGCTGGGTTATTCTGCAATCATTGGGAACGTATTATCATAACTTTGTTACACATATTTTAGAGGGCGAACTGCAACGCCGAGTTTATGCACTTGCAGAAAAAGGCACGCCGATAACTGCAAAGCTGTTATGTGAACAAAATCTTGATCTTCTTGCGGCATTCTGGGGGGACAGTGTGGAACTGGATGAAGGAGCCGGCCTTACTTGGATGCGACAGCCACATTATTACATGGGGCTTTATCCATATACGTATTCGGCAGGACTGACAGCCTCGACTGCTGCTTCCTTAATGATTCAGGAAGAAGGGCAGCCTGCTGTTGACCGCTGGCTATCAGCACTAAAGGCAGGCGGGACATTAAAGCCCATTGATTTAATGAGGCTTGGAAATGTTGATATGTCCACATCTGAACCAATCAGCAAAGCAGTCGCCTATGTTGGCAGTTTAATAGATGAATTAGAAAAAAGCTTTACTTAATATAAAAAAACATCCTTGTATATTTGCAAGGATGTTTTTTATGTAAAATTTGATTGACACAATACTACTAATCCTATACATTACATAAGTATGTTTTTTTATTATAGGAGGAATTTATGAGCAACAAGAACTATACACAAGTAAAAATGGTGACGGCAGATCCATCTGCACTTGGACTATTCGGTCTAGCAATGGTTACATTGGTAGCATCTTCACAAAAGCTAGGTTTAACAGAAGGGTTATCTTTTATTTTGCCGTGGGCGTTCTTTTTGGGTGGATTAGCTCAATTGATCGCAGCTTTGCTTGATGCGAAGCATAACAATATCTTTGGAACAACCGCTTTTGCAGCATTTGGCTTATTCTGGTTTGGTGTAGGCTTTTCTTGGTTAATTCAGCTAGGAGCGTTTGGCGAAGTACTCGCACAAAATGTTGATCCAAAACAACTTGGCTTTGCTTTCATCGGCTATTTGATCTTTAGTCTGTTTATGACAATTGGCGCATTAGAGACACATAAAGTGCTTTTCTTTATTTTCGTCTTTATTGATATCCTATTTATTGGACTTTCTTTAAGCTCTTTTGATGTCATGTACGAAGTAACACATACGATAGCAGGTATTGCAGAGCTTTGTATAGCCCTACTATCATTTTACGGATGCGGTGCAATCGTGCTTAACACACATTTTGGGAAAATCGTATTGCCGATTGGCAAGCCATTCGGAATATTTAAATAAAAGTTTGCAGAGAGTCTATAAACATAGGCTCTTTTTTTGTGGCTTATTTAACAAATATATTTGTACAGCATGGTATAACGAAAAGAATTACTCGTTTTGTAATGGAAAATTATATAAGATACGGTTAAAATAAGTAATTGGTGATATAGACATGTCATAAATGGAGGTATATATGATTAGTGAGCTTCAAAAAAACATAAAGGACCTTTCAGAGGGGGAGGCAAAATCACTGCTGATGCAAACAGTTCTGTATTTACAAATGATGAAGGATGCCGATCTCATTTCACAACAGGAAATCATGAAGGAGCTTTGCGATGAGATTATGGATAAACTAGCATCCAACTGAATATTCCAAGACCATGAAAAACAAATATAAATCCAAAAACAAATCTCCCCACTTGATGAAGGAGGCTTTTTTGGCTTCCTTTTCCCCGTTAAACCTCTAAAAAGATAGTGAATAAAAGGAATTAATATTATTCTTTTTAACTTTTTTTTTACACATATTTCATAATGGTTGTACGTATCTATAGTTAAATTTCTTTTTTAATATAAAAAAATGAATATAAGGTAACAATTTATTCATTTTAAAGATTACAACAGAAAGAGATAGATTAACAGAAAGTGAATAAATTATATCAGTATAATTTATGGTATCGACTAAGAATAAATGCTGTCTATCTGAGAGAAACGATTGTTCTTTTTGTTTGTCGATTAATGTTTTTATTCCAATAATATCAAGATTTTACTATAATTATGATGTTTTCTATTTAAGCGGGTATGAGGTCGGAATTATACGACTGTTAAGGGAAACTATTATCTTTGTATATTATATTTAGTGACATAATCTTCTCGGTAAACGGATAAGAATGTAGGAGAATAGCGGAGAATTCGACGGGAAACCTAGTCGATTCTACAAAAAATCTATTTTTCTGAAAAATTTGTCTTTACAAGAATTATAGAAGGTATTATATTATTTATCAAAACGGTTTCTGTTTTCAGAATAATTATTTAAATTAAAAAGTTCCCTCAATTCAAAATTAATTATTAAATTTTATCCTACCCATTTTTTACTACCCAGAGTACATAGCACAAATTACAAGAATCCAAGGATTATAGCAGAGGTGAGTATATGACAAAACATGCGTTATTAGAAGTTGAAGGTTTAAAAACGTATTTTCAAGTGGATAAACACAGAGTGGCAAAAGCTGTGGATGGTGTTGATTTTTCCATAAATCCTGGTGAGACAGTAGCACTCGTTGGTGAATCAGGAAGCGGCAAAAGCATCACCTCTCTTTCTATAATGAAGCTTGTTGGTAAGCCTGGAAAAATCAAAGGAGGGCAAATTCGCTTTAACGGCAAAGATATTGTTCCTTATTCTGACAAGCAGATGGCTAAGCTTCGCGGAAGTGAGATTGCGATGGTTTTCCAAGAGCCGATGACAGCGTTAAATCCTGTATTTACAATTGGAAACCAGCTTATAGAAACAATTAGAAAGCATAAGAAAGTCTCAAAGGAGGAAGCGCGAAACAGAGCAATTGAGCTATTAAGAATAGTTGGTTTTCCAAGGGCAGAAGAGACGGTAAATGAATATCCGCATCAATTGTCAGGCGGGATGCGCCAGCGTGCGATGATTGCAATAGCTATTTCCTGTGAGCCGAAGCTGTTAATTGCAGATGAGCCGACTACAGCTCTCGATGTAACAATTCAGGCACAAATTTTGGATCTGTTGGACGAGATGAAGAAAAAATTCAACATGGCAGTATTGTTAATAACACATGACTTAGGTGTCGTAGCTGAATATGCAGACAGGGTTATGGTTATGTATGGTGGACAGATTGTGGAGCAGGCAAAAGTAAATACAATGTTCCTTGATCCGAAGCATCCTTACACTAATGGACTTCTAGAAAGCTTACCTAAATTAGAAGACGATGTCGACAGACTTGGAGTAATTAAGGGAACAGTTCCGCCTGCCTATGATTTCCCTGTTGGCTGCCGTTTTTCTGACAGATGCAAGCATGTGATGGATAAATGCCGTGTTAGCAATCCTAATCTTCTAGATAATGGACAAAACCATAAGGTGCGCTGCTACCTGTATGAATAGGAGGAATAATATTTCATGTCATTGATGGAGCAAGATTTATTAAAAAAGACCGAAGAAGATTATATTCTTCAAGCGAAAAACATTAAGAAATACTTCCCAATCAAGGGTGGCGTCTTGAAGCATACGGTCGGCCATGTCAAAGCAGTTGATGATATTTCCTTAAATGTCATCAGAGGAGAAACGCTCGGACTTGTTGGTGAATCAGGTTCAGGAAAATCTACGTTAGGACGAGTCATTCTGCGGCTGCTTGACCCGACAGAAGGCAGTATTCAGTTTGAGGATCAAGACATCACTACATTAAATAACAGAAAGATGCGTCCAATCAGAAAAGATATGCAGATTGTCTTTCAGGACCCGTTCGCTTCATTAAATGGAAAAATGAGTGTCCAAGAGCTTATTGAAGAACCGCTGCTTGTACAAACAAAGTTAAATAGACGGGAGCGGGAGGAAAAAGCGATCAGCCTGCTGGAAAAGGTTGGCCTTCGGGCAGATGCACGATCAAAATATCCCCATGAATTTTCTGGTGGTCAAAGGCAACGTATCAGCATTGCAAGAGCGCTTGCGCTAAATCCTAAATTTATTGTTTGTGATGAGCCGGTTTCAGCTTTGGATGTTTCTATTCAGGCACAGGTTTTAAACTTGATGGCCGATTTGCAGGAAGAATTTAATTTGACTTACCTTTTTATTGCCCATGATTTGAGTGTTGTTAAACATATAAGTGATCGTGTAGCGGTAATGTATTTAGGAAGAATTGCAGAGCTTGCACCTAAGCAAGGGCTATATGAAACACCGCTTCATCCATATACACAGGCGCTTTTATCAGCAGTTCCGACAACAGATGTGACTAAAAAGAGAGAAAAAATCATTCTGAAGGGTGACTTGCCAAGCCCATCTAATCCACCGTCAGGATGCGCATTCCGAACTCGCTGTCCAAAAGCACATGAAAGATGTGCTATTGTGCGCCCGGACTTAACGGAAGTTTCGGAAGGACACTTCGTTGCATGCCACTTATACAGTAAAGAAGATTGATTATTGATCTTTTAAGGAGGTGGTTGTTGAACCGAGTTTGGTTTGCGATTTCTACAGATAACTATATTTTAAGGGGGAACGACGTTGAAAAAGAAAAATTGGTTACTTGTATTATGCTTGACGTTAGTGCTCGGCAGTATTTTGGCTGCGTGCAGCAACAGCAGTGATGACACGAACTCAGAGCCTGGAGAAGCAGTTGATGGCGGCACTGTAACTGGTGCAATGGATACAGCACCTGCTGGACTATTCAACCCGATTTTTTATGCTGATGCATATGAGAACAATATCTTATCTTTAACGCATGAAGGTTTATTAGGACAAGATGAAAACCTTGATTTCATTCCGAAATTAGCAAAAGAATGGGAATTTAACGAAGACCAAACAGAAGTTACATTCCACTTAGAAGAAAACGTGAAATGGCAAGATGGAGAGCCGTTCACTGCAAACGATGTCGTATTTACATACAAATCGATTGCAAGCCCTGGATATGTTGAGGCTGGCGGTATTCGTACACAATATGTTGAAAGACTATTAGGCTATGAAGACTTCTCAACAGGAAAAACAGATGAATTCGAAGGTGTTGTTGCAGTTGACGACAATACTGTAACATTCAAATATGCAAATCCGAATGTGTTAGCACTTTCTGATTCAAGCTTCCCAATTATTCCTGAGCATATCTTTAAGGATATTGCGATCGCTGACATGCCTAAAGCTGCTGCTACAACAAAAGACGTTATTGGTACTGGTCCATTCAAATTGACTAATGTTGTAGAAGGTGAGCAATACGTTCTTGAGAAAAACGAAGACTACTGGCAAGGTGCTCCTAAGCTAGACAGCATTGTTTGGAAGGTTGTAGACCAATCTGTCATCCTTGGTATGCTTGAAAGCGGCGAAGTAGATTTTGTTGCAGATCCAACTGGAATTCAAGCTGCAGACTATGAGTCAGTTGCAGCAAATGACAATGTTGAAATTATTGAACAGCCAGACTTTGGCTACCAGATAATGGGGATGATGGTTAACCATCGTGAACAAGGTGATACAGCGTTAGATCCATCTAAATGGACAGAAAACAAAAAGCTTTCTAACCAAAAAGTCCGTCAGGCAATTGCATATGCAGTTGATCGTGAAGCAATCATCAATGGTTTGCTTTATGGAAAAGGAGTAGTTCAGAATTCTCCAATCGCTACTCAATTCTGGGCATATGATGATACAAAACCTAACCAATATAAGTTTGATGCAGAAGAAGCAAAATCATTGCTAGATGAAGCAGGCTATAAAGATACAAATGGCGATGGCTTCCGTGAAGATCCAGATGGAAATGAGTGGGTATTGAACCTGAACTATCCATTAGGAAACCAAATTCGTGAAAAATCAGCACCAATCATTCAAGAGTATCTTGAAGCTGTGGGCATCAAAATTGACTTGCGCCAGCCGAAGCAAGCTGCTGCTTACTTTGAAGATTTAGAAAAGAATGCACAAGATTGGGATCTATACTTACTTGGCTGGAGCTTAGACAGCACAGATCCAGATCCAAGCGGACTATGGTCTTCTAAAGCTGCTTACAACTATTCCCGTTGGAATAATCCAGAAGCAGAACAGCTTCTAGTGGACGCATTTACACCACCAGATGCATTTGAACAAGATTTTAGAAAAGAGAAATACAGCGAATGGCAAGTGAAGTTCTCTGAAGATCTTCCAGCATTAATTCTATATGCTCAAAACAGCCTATGGGCATATAACAAACGTCTGCAAGGCATTGATGTATTGCCATACTCATTCTTGAACAATACACATTTATGGAGTGTTACAAAATAATAGTTATGTAAACGGGGGCTCCTGTTTCTCAGAGTCCGTATCAAAACTGGATATTTTGCTGGCAAACTATTCTGTTACCGAGGTGCGGGCAACCTTTAAGGGGAGCCCCCTTTTCTCTTGATGATTTCAGCCATATTTTGGTTCATTTCGTGTGGTGCTGCGGTCTGCACGAAATGAACCGAAAAAGGTTTAAAAACTAATCTATGACTTTATAAATACAACATTAGAAATGGAGGGGGAGCAATGTATAAGTATATTATTCGTCGTGTATTAGTGTTCATTCCAATGCTATTCGCATTGACGGTTATCGTATTCGGCTTAATGCAGGCGGCTCCTGGCGATCCCTTTACTGGAAAGCTTGATCCGAATGTAGACCCAGAAGTATACGAACAGCAAAAAGAAGCTTTAGGGCTTAATGATCCAATTTATGTGCAATATTTTCGTTGGTTGGGAAATATCGTTCAGGGGGACTTTGGTGAATCAATCGTATATAAGGGACGTGAAGTGACAGACCTGCTCGAATCCAGAGTCAGCAATACACTCACATTAGGAACCTTTTCTTTAATTATTACGATTTTATTTTCAATTCCAATCGGAATTTACTCAGCTCGAAAACCATATTCTGTGCTGGATTACTCCGTAACAACTTTTAGTTTTTTTGGACTGGCAATTCCGAGTTTCTTCTTTGGTTTAGTGGCAATTTACTTCTTTGCAATCCAGCTCGGCTGGTTCCCATCGCAAGGTACGGTATCGAGTCCTAATCTGCAAGGTGCAGAGCTCTTTTGGGATAAGCTGCATCATTTAATCTTGCCAGGACTGACTCTGGGATTAGGTGGAATGGCTACATATACACGGTATATGCGTTCAGAAGTGCTTGATGTACTGTCTGGTGACTATATTCGTACAGCAAGAGCAAAAGGGATGACCGAAAACACAGTATTGTACAAGCATACATTGAGAAATGCCTTGATTCCAATCGTAACTTTGCTAGGCTTTGAAATCGGCGCCCTGCTGGGTGGAGCGATTATAACAGAGGGGGTATATCAATATCCTGGCCTCGGGACATTGTTCATTAACTCTATTTCCAGCAAGGATTACCCTGTTATCATGGTTATTACTTTAATGATTGGTTTCTTTACATTATTGGGAAATCTGCTGGCAGATATCGGCTACAGCCTTGTTGACCCTAGAATTCGATATGAGTGAGGTGAATGAACAATGCAACTGAATCAACAAACGGTCGAAACAGAACCGAATCTACCTATTAAAGTAGAAAATCAAAAGAGTAAAACTCCTGGCCAAATTGCGCTAGGACGGTTTATGAAAAATAAATTGGCTGTACTTGGTGTAATTGTATTAACGATTATCATTTTAGCAGTGATTTTCGCACCACTTTTAACAGACCAAAATCCGACCAAATCAAATTTGATGATGGTTGAGCATGGACCAAGCGCAGACCATCCGCTTGGAAATGATGGTTCAGGAAGAGATAATCTTGCGCGGCTACTGTATGGTGGTAGAATCTCCCTTATCGTCGGTTTCTCTGCAATGGTATGTACATTGGTTATCGGTGTGCTTTTAGGATCTATTGCTGGTTATTATGGCGGACTTGTTGATGCAACTATCATGCGTATCGCTGATATCATCATGATGCTTCCATTTATCGTTATTGCATTGACGGTAGTTTCTATTATGCCAAAGGTGTCAATTGGCAGCTTCGTCGCCATTATAGCGATAACCTCGTGGCCGAACTTGACGAGGATTATTAGGGGAACCTATTTATCCTTAAGGGAACAAGAATTTGTGCATGGAGCAAAGGCAATAGGCGCAAGTGATTTCCGAATCATCTTTAAGCATTTTATTCCGAATGCAATTGGACCAATTGTCGTTAACGCTACATTGATGATGGCAACATATATTATCATTGAATCTGCAATGAGCTTCATCGGTTTTGGAATACCGCAGCCAACTCCGACATGGGGAAATATGATTTCTGAAGCACAAAGCATTCGTATTTTAAGAAACAGCCCTGAGGCGTGGGTACCGCCAGGATTATGTATCTTTGTAACAGTATTATGCATTAACTTTATCGGAGACGGTTTGCGTGATGCTCTTGATCCGAAAAGCAATAAGCGCTAAATGAAAACCTGCTGCAATTTTGGCAGGTTTTTTCTTTTGCGATAAAATGACAATATCATTTCGGATGAAGCCGGCATTTTTTACTGCTAATATATAGTAGAAGATATACATACATAGCATAATAGCAACTAGAGGGGGATTGTAGATGTACGCTTCAATGGAAATTCAAATGCTCATTCAATTAATTGAAAGAGCAGCATTGCTGCTTATTTCCTTGTTTTTTTTATCAAGGGTGCCAAAATTTAAGGAGACTCTTCAAAAGGAAAATCATTCTCCAACAGAATTGACACTCATAACAATTATATTTTGTGCCTTTGCATTGTTTGGTACCTATTCCGGTATTGAGGTGGAAGGCTCCATTGTTAATATCCGTATCATTGCGGTTATGTCCGGAGGTATTTTGTTTGGTCCTTGGGTTGGCATCATTACAGGAATCGTTTCAGGGGTTCATCGATACCTAATTGATATAGGAGGAGTCACGTCCATACCTTGTTTAATTACGAGTATATTGGCAGGTATCGTTTCAGGCATTATTTATTTTCGTGTAAAGAAACAAAACAGGTGGATTTACGGAATAGCTGCCGGAATGATTTGTGAAGTGCTGACAATGGTACTGATACTTGTTATGGCAGAACCCTTCTCTTTAGGTTTAGACATTGTTTCCCAAATTGCGTTACCGATGATATTAGGACAAGTAAGTATTGGCTTTATCGTGTTAATGATTGCAAGTGTCGAAGGTGAAAAGGAAAGAATTGCTGCAAAGCAGGCACAGCTGGCATTAGGAATCGCCAACAAAACTCTGCCTTACTTCAGGTCTATCAACAGCGAATCACTTCACAAGATTTGCAGGATAATCCAAAAGGAAATTAAAGCAGATGCTGTTGCTATCACAGATACAAGGGATGTCCTTGCATATGTTGGCTTTGGCGAAGAAAAGTACAAGAACGGCCGCGAAATTATCAGTGGTTTAACAAAGGAAACGATAAAAAGCGGCAAGATAACAATACGCAATAATATTGCAGACCATCATACACCGCAAATTCATTGTTTGCTCATTATTCCTTTAGAGGAAAGAGGAGTTGTGACAGGGACATTAAAGATTTACTACCGTAAGGCATATACTATTACACATACGCTTCAAACGATGGCGATTGGACTTGCTCAAATCATCTCGACATTAATGGAGGTTTCTAGAGTTGAACAAATTAAAGAGGCTGCCAATAAAGCTGAATTGAAGGCATTGCAAACAAAAATCAATCCTCATTTCCTTTTCAATGCATTAAATGCCATTGCTTCAACAACAAGACGGAATCCGGAAAAAGCCAGAGAATTAATAATTAGCCTATCAGGATATATGCGCTATAACCTGGAGGTCGAGGATGAATTAATTGATATCCATCTAGCATTACAGCAGGTACATGATTATATTGATATCGAAAAGGCGAGATTTGGAAGCAAGCTTCAAGTTGAATATGATATTGACGATGTTCAAATTAAGGTTCCAAGTCTTCTCATCCAGCCATTAGTTGAAAATGCAGTTGTTCATGGCATTTTAAAAAGAAAAGCTCCTGGTCTAATCACTATTTCTGTCAAGGATCTTGGTAGCAGTATAAGGGTTAGTGTTGAGGATACAGGGGAGGGCATTAAGGAAGAAATCATCGATCAGCTATATCGTGGCGAAATGTCATCAAGACATATCGGTTTGGCAAATGTCCATGAAAGAGTGAAGCTGATTTATGGAACAGGACTTGTCATCGAAAGATTAAATCCAGGCACAAAAGTATATTTTGACATTACAAAGGAGAAACGATGAGAGCGATAATAGTAGAAGATGAAATTCCAGCAAAGGAAGAACTGGAATATTTGATCGAAACACATAGTGGAATTGAAATTGTCGAGACATTTGAGGATGGGCTGGATGTATTTAAATTTTTACAAGAGGAGGAAGTGGATGCAATCTTTCTTGATATTAATATCCCTTCCCTAGATGGTATGCTCTTGGCAGGCAATATTAGCAAATTTGCCAAGAAACCGTTTATTATTTTCACCACTGCCTATAAGGAGCATGCAGCCCAAGCATTTGAACTAGAAGCATTTGATTATATTTTAAAGCCGTATGATGAAAAGCGAATTGCAGCGATGCTGAAAAAGCTCGAAGCTGCCTTTAAGAAGGACCGTAGTGATGAAGGAGAAAAAGAGCCTGCAATAGAGCAAGGAACGAGCAGGAGAATCAACCTTCGTAAAAATGAAAATATCATTGTAACAGACGTTAATGATATTTATTACGCGTCTGCAAGTGAAAAGGTGACAATCGTTTATACGAAAACGGACGAATACATGATGCCGATGAGTATATCCGAGTTTCATGCAAAGCTACCAGAGGATACTTTCTTCAAATGTCATCGTTCATATACGGTAAATCTAACAAAAATCCATGAGATTGTTCCTTGGTTCAACCATACTTATATTTTAAGATTAAGGGATATTAAAGGAGAGGTTCCTGTAAGCAGAAGTAAAGTAAAAGAATTCCGACAAATTATGCAACTATAAATGCTATTCATTCCGAATTATGTGCAATTCATTCTGAAAACGATTTTATGATCTGATTCGGAGGTATAATCCTCCTATAAAGAAAACGCTTAAACTTTCAAGTTAAGAGTTTGATATAGGAAGAAACCGAAACAAGGAAAGAGGAGATTTCAGATGAAAAACCGCACAGAAAACCGGCTATTAATAGTAATCGGTACAATCATTGTTCAAATGGGTCTTGGCACAATTTATACATGGAGCTTGTTCAATCAGCCGCTTGTTGATGCATTTGGCTGGAATTTAAGCTCTGTAGCAATAACCTTCTCCATCACTAGCTTCGCATTGGCATTTGCTACATTGTTTGCAGGTAAGCTTCAAGATAAATGGGGGATTCGCCGCTTAGTCGCAGCTTCAGGTGTATTGCTTGGCGCAGGATTGATGCTGAGCTCTCAAGCATCATCACTTGGAATGCTTTATGTTCTTGCCGGAGTGGTAGTCGGCTTTGCAGACGGTACAGCTTACATTACGACATTATCAAACTTAATTAAATGGTTTCCAGAGAAAAAAGGTCTTATTTCAGGTATTTCAGTAGGAGCATATGGTACAGGCAGTCTTTTATTCAAATATATTAACGGATATTTCATTAGTTCATTTGGGGTAACTTCTACCTTCTTATTCTGGGGAATCATCGTGCTGATTATGGTAGTCGGCGGTTCATTCCTTTTGAAAGAAGCGAAGGTCGCATCAAGTGCAACTACAGCAAATGGAGCCCAAAAGGATTATACAGTAAAGGAAATGCTGAAAACAAAGCAAGCATATCTATTATTCGTTATCTTCTTTACAGCATGTATGAGCGGTCTTTACTTAATTGGTATCGTTAAGGATATCGGTGTTAGCCTTGCAGGACTTAATGCTGCAACAGCAGCAAATGCAGTCGCTTTAGTCGCAATATTTAATACAACAGGCCGCATCGTTCTTGGAGCATTGTCTGATAAGGTTGGCAGATTAAAAGTTGTTTCAGGCGCATTGTTCGCAACTGCCATTGCTGTTGCAACATTAAGCTTCATTCCATTGAACTTCCCAATCTTCTTCGCCTGTGTTGCAACGATAGCCTTCTGTTTTGGCGGGAACATCACTGTTTTCCCTACAATCGTCGCAGACTTTTTCGGATTGAAGAACCAAAGTAAAAACTATGGTGTCATTTACCAAGGCTTTGGTATAGGAGCACTTGCAGGTTCATTTATCGCAGCAGTATTAGGAGGATTTATTCCAACATTTATTATTCTAACAATTCTTTGCATCATCTCCTTGGTAATTGCCGTAACAATTAAACCACCATTCCAAGGGAAAAAAGAGCAAAAGTCAAACCAAAAGCTGCCTAATATGCAGCCACACACAAGAACTGGCTTGTAAAAAAGCATAAACCCGCTAAAGAATCTTCTTTAGCGGGTTTTTTGTGCATGTTTATTTGTAATTTCGTATATGCATATAATAGAAGTAACTGATTATTTCTGTTAAATTCAGTCTTAAGTCTTAGTTGAGATTCCTTTTTAAGTCTATGGAAAAAATATTGCTTATCCGTTATTGTAAAAGCATAAGAGTAATATAAATTGAAACCTTTTTCACGAATAGTTCGTATAAAAATAATAAAGGACGAAAAGTCAGGAGTCGATCAGATTGAACTCATTTTTGCTATTTCTCATCCGAACGGGTGTCTCCCTGCCAACTGGAGTTATTACTTGGTTTATATGTATGTTTGCCTTTAATCAGGACTTTTTCATGTCGGTTGTGTATGCAGTGGCTACTGGAACAGCAGCATATTTCATCACAGATGGAGTGGCTTCCCACAGGTTTTTGAAGAAGCATGCCTTGACGAGGAAGGAATATAAATTCATTCAGAAGCAGCTAAAAGAAGCAAACGGCAAAATAATGCGGTTGAACAAAGCTATGTTCCAAATCCGCCATTTTCCATCAATAAAGAAAAGAATTGATTTTATAAGAGTTACGAAAAAAATCTATCGTTTGACGAAGCAAGAGCCGAAAAGATTCTATAAAGCGGAAAAGTTTTATTATGCTCATTTGGATTCAGCGGTCGAAATAGCGGAAAAATATGCTTTGCTGTCTGCACAGCCAAAGAAAAACTATGATTTGCAGGAAACGCTGTCTGAAACGAGAAATACATTAGAGAAGCTTTCCCTCACACTGGAGGAGGATCTTCATGAAATTCTTTCAGATGATATTGATGACCTGCATTTTGAAATGGATGTCGTGCGTCACACTATCGACCAGAAAAAACTAGACAATAAGCCAATTGATGAAAGCAGGAGGTTAAAATGACCGAAAGGGATGACGTTCAATTAAACGAAAATCTACAAAATAGGTCTGAAGAAAAGGCGAATTCTCATCGCCTTTTTCCTGTTTTGTCAGAAGATGAGATTACTAAGGCAAAAGCACTATCTGACGGGCTTGAATGGTCGAGTCATCATGCGCTCATTCGGTTCGGGCATGATGCTCAAAAACGGCTGTTATCTTTTTCACATACGATGATTGACCATGTTCAAAAAAAGGATGTTGGAGAAGTGAGCAGCATCATGAAGGATTTGATGGCACGGCTTGATGATATAAATCCAGATGAATTATCCGTAAAAAAACAAGGCTTCTTTGCTCGTATCTTTAAAAGGTCACAAAGCTCAGTCCAGGAAATTCTCTCGAAATATCAAAAAACAAGTGCACAAATTGACAGGCTAAGTGTAAGACTAACAAGAAGCAAAAACCTGTTAATATCTGACATTCATTTACTTGAGCAGTTATATGAAAGCAATAAGCAATATTTTCATGACCTAAATATTCTGATATACGCAGCAGAAACGAAACTTGCACAGGTTAAAGAGCATAAACTCCCTGAAATGAGGAAGCTTGCAATAGATATGCAGGATGAAATGAAAATGCAGGAAGCGGAAGATATGGAGGACTTTGCAGACAGGCTGGAAAAAAGGATATATGACCTGAAAATCAGCAGACAAATAACGATCCAAACAGCGCCTCAAATCAGGCTTATCCAGAATACAAACCAAACTGTCGTTGAGAAGATTCAGTCCTCTGTTATGACTGCTATACCTCTTTGGAGAAATCAACTGTCGATTGCATTAACATTATTGAGACAGAAGCATGCAATGGAAACGGACAGAAGCATTCGCAATGCTACAGGAAATATCCTCGACAAAAATACAGAAATGCTAAAGCAACATGCAGAGGGAAGCGAGACACAGCAGCAATTGCTTGAAATTGCTGAGCTGAAGGACACGCATAAAAACCTGCTGTCTGCTATTGAAGAGACAATTGCCGTTCAAGTTGATGGAAATCATACAAGACAGAAGGCAGAAACTGAACTATTCACAGTTGAACAGGAATTGAAAACCGTGCTACAGCCGGAAAAATAACCTGAAGTCAGGGGGCATAAAAAAGGTGGAAGCAGTGCTTGAAATCGTCCGATATACTAGTAATGACCGCCATTTATTCGAAAATTATCAGTTAAAGACAGGACAGGAGGACTTAACAGCAATGCCTCTTGACGCAATTGAACAATGCAGGAGAGACCATAACAGATACCCATTCATTATATTAGCCGAAATGCAGCCTGCTGGTTTTTTTGTTTTGCAAAAAGGGAATGGAGTTTTGGAGTATCATAAAAATAGCAAGGCGATATTGCTGCGTGCATATTCGATTGCAGCAAGCTTTCAAGGCAGGGGTGTAGCCGGAAAAATGCTTGAGCAGCTTCCGCTTGTTGTAAAGGGGAATTTTCCTTTTTCTGATGAAATTATCCTTGCTGTGAATAAAGAAAATGTAGCAGCACAGCATGTGTACAAAAAGGCGGGCTTTATAGATAAAGGATTGCGTGCTGTCGGTAAAATTGGAGAACAGCTTATATTGCACAAGATGATATGAAAAAATCACCCTAATTTAATTAAGGTGATTTTGTTATATTATTCTTTCGAATACGTTCTGTTTGATTCTTCTATTAGAGAAGCGAAGTTAACTCGCTTATTGATGAAATAGATGATTGGAACGCCGATTGCTAGCACAACAAATTCGCCTGCCGCTGTTGTCAGCCATGTGAACAGGAATGGCAAACCAAATGCTAAATTCAGCTCAAACGCTATAATGAACATTGTAAAAGTAAACACGATTGTATTAATAATCATGCGTTTAATAATGTCTTTTACATAACGACCAATGATGATTGTAATGAGCAAGCTGATAATTGACTGACCTACACCGAATATAAGGTCATAAGCAACCATTGGTGAAAAGAATAAATTAGCCAAAAATACCCCTGCAACAATACCGTAAATGTATTTCTTGTTAAAAACTACAAGATGGTTGAACATTTCGGATAAACGAAATTGAACATTCGTAAAGCCGAATGGGGCAATGGCAACAGTGACCACAATATATAATGCTGCGATAACACCATTAACTGCAAGTGTTTTAGTTTTCATATTTTTTGTCTCTCCCTTAGTTTTTTTACGTGGGATGGTTACGAACCACGTCATGCAAAATAGTATGAAACCAAACAATAATGCTACAGTAAAAAGGCTGTGTGAGTCAATATATTTTTATCCTTTAAATAATGGTGCAGCAGTGAAAAATTGGGATGATGCATATAATGTTTTTCCAGCTACATATAATGATAAATACTTGCTAAACATTAATACGGGAAACAATTATTCATATATTGCAGCTTTGAGAGGAATGATAAGCATGAAAGCATTAGTTCTGCAATCTGATTTTGGGTTAAGTGACGGAGCTGTTTCGGCAATGTATGGGGTTGCCAATTCTGTACAGCCTGATTTGCGTATTTTTGATCTGACACATGATATACCTCCCTTTAATATATGGGAAGGTTCATACCGCCTTTTGCAAACCGTTGCTTATTGGCCGGCAGGGTCTGTATTTGTTTCAGTAGTGGATCCAGGTGTCGGTTCTGACAGAAAAAGCATTGTTGCCAAAACAACTGCGGGGCACTACATAATCACCCCAGACAATGGCACGATTACACATATGCTAGAAAAAATACAAGAGGTTCGTATTTTGGATGAAGGGAAGAACCGTCTTCCGAATAGCGGAGAATCTTACACTTTTCATGGCAGAGATATTTATGCATATACTGGTGCGAGACTTGCTTCAGAACAGATTAGCTTTAATGACATAGGTCCATTAACAGATAAGCATGCACTTGTGACATTGCCGGTGACAAAGGCGAGTTCAGATAACAGAAAGCTCAATGGGATTATCGAAATTCATGATAACCGGTTCGGTAATATCTGGACAAATATTCATTCTTCACTAGTGAAACAAAGCGGAATAGGTTACGGCGATATATTGAAAATCGTAATCTATGAAGGGGAAGAGGAAATTTTTAGAGAGCAGGTTTTATTTGGTCACTCGTTTGCTGATGCAGCCATTGGTGAGCCAATTGCTTATTTAAATTCTCTCCATTATTTCAGTATTGCCATCAATCAGCAGTCCATGGCAAAGAAATATAATCTTGGAACAGGACATAGCTGGCGTGTGATAATAGAAAGCTGATATTAATGTTTATAAACACTTCACTATTTGGAAGTTATTTTACAGTCGAACCAGACATTATTATGTTTGGTTTTTTTCTTTTAAAAAAAGAGATTTTAATTTATAGTATTTATAGAAAATTTAGAATATAATAAAAATATACTATTTTGTAAGACGAAATAATTGAAAGAAGGGGTATCTTTTGAAAGATAATGTTGCTGATCTAAAAACAAGTGGGGTATTTGAGCAATTGCTTGAGTATTCGCTCGTTCAAAAAGGGCTTGAGTACTTACTAGAGGACGCTGATGCGACACTGGAGGAGCAGATTGAGCTTACAAAAATCCCTGCGCCTGTCTTTATGGAGGATGAAAGAGGGCGGGTCTATAAGTCAAAGCTTGAGCTTCTAGGGCTGTCTGATATTCAAACAGACAGGCATGGCAACGTGTTTGGGACACGCTACGGAACTGGCAAAGGTCCGAGAATTTTTGTCTGTGCCCACTTGGATACCGTTTTTCCGAATGGTACAGATATTATTGTCAGAAGAGAGAATGGTAAAGTATATGCGCCGGGAATTTCTGATGATGGCAGAGGGCTCGCATCTGTATTGACTTTAGTGAGAGCGTTCAATGAGTCAAACATCCAAACAAGTGGCGATATTATCTTTGGTGCAACAGTAGGTGAAGAAGGACTTGGCGACTTAAGAGGAGTCAAGGGCTTGTTCGAGGATAGGCAGGATATTGACGGCTTTATCTCCATTGAACCAGGTCATCCAGAGCGAATTACATATTTAGGAACAGGAAGCCATCGTTTTCACATTACATACAAAGGTTCAGGCGGACATAGCTTTGGTGACTTTGGCATTCCGAGCCCAATTCATGCACTTGGAAGGGCAATTAGCAAAATCGGAGATCTGCAGACACCCCTAGAACCAAAAACTACATTTAATGTAGGCACAATAACAGGAGGTACTTCTGTAAATACGATAGCGGAAGAGGCGAGCATGATGCTCGATATGCGCTCCAATTCTGCAGAAGAGTTAATTCGTCTTGAGGAGCAGGTCAAAAATATTCTGCGGAAGGCAGCAGAAGAGGAAAATAACCGCTGGAAAAGCGATAAAACTTCCATTGAGGTTACCATTAAACAAGTTGGCGACAGGCCGGCAGGGATACAAAGCCCTACAAGTGAAATCGTCGAGACAACCATTGCGGCAGCAGCTTCCCTTGGCTTAAACCCAGTACTTTCACCAGCCTTCAGCACAGATTCAAATGTACCTATCAGCCTCGGTATCCCTGCAGTAACATTAGGCGGGGGCGGCAGTAACAGCGGCGGTTTCCACACATTAGAGGAGTATTTTGATCCGACAGACGCACATCTTGGCCCGCAAAATATCTTTTTAACAATATTAGGGCTTGTAGGAGTAAAGGATGTAACAGCACCCCTACTTTCAAGTAAATAATAAAAAAAAGCGGAGAAGCTTTGTTTCTCCGCTTTTTTGTGTTGAAAAAAGAGCTTTTTACATATTTACTAGACAAACTTAAAAAAAGTTTTTCCTCGACTTATTCCTGACACATTACTTTTATATTCTATTACTTGTAAGAGGCACAAGCCTATTGGAGCTAAGAAAAAATGCAAGTCTAGCATATAAAAATAAACTAATTGTAGAAAGAGGATGAGAAGAAGGATGAAGAAAAGCATAAAGAAATGGATCGTTAGCGGAGCAATAGTAGTAGTAATTGGCGGAGGATTTGGTTCTTACTTTTATTTCAATAAAAATGAAACACAGCAAGTATCAGCACAAGCAACAACACAAACTGCAGCAGCAGAGGTTGGCGATGTAGAAATTAAAGTAAGCGGAACTGGCAGCATTTCAGCTATTAATAAAGAAACGGCGACAAGTACTGGCAATGCAACAGTTGATGAAGTCAATGTAGCGGTTGGAGATGAAGTGGAAGAGGGAGATGAGCTCGTCACATTTGAAGATGATAGCATCGACCCAATAACAGCTTCCTTCTCTGGGGAAATTACTGCCCTTAATGTAGAAGAAGGCGATACAGTTTCGATGGGAACAGAAGTACTGACAGAAACGGATTACGATAATCTTGAAATGGTTGTTAATGTAGACGAACTGGATATCTCTAAAGTGAAGGAAGGACAAGATGCAACGATTACAGTAAGTGCGTTGGATGATAAAGAATTTACTGGAGAAGTGACTAGTGTTGCGAAAGAAGCTGCTTCATCAGAAGGTTCTAGTGTTGCTAAATACGAAGTAACCGTTAAAGTGAAGAAGCCTTCTGGATTATTGGTTGGTATGACAGCAGAAGCGACAATCACAACAAGCAGTAAATCAGATGTAGTAACAGTGCCTGTTGAAGCTGTTCAAAAAGAAGATGATGAGTACTATGTATTGGTTCCATCAGGATCTACAACAAGTGAAGATGGATCAACTGAAACAGCAACAACGAAGCAAACAGTAGAAGTTGGCTTGGAAAATGAAGATGTGGCTGAAATTACTAGTGGTCTAGAGGAAGGAACAACAGTTGTTCTTCCAACATTTGAATCAAGCAGCGACAGCAGCAGTCAAGGTATGATGCCAGGAGGCGGCCAAATGCCATCAGGTGGTCAAATGCCAAGCGGCAGCGGAATGCCATCAGGCGGATTCAGCGGAGGAGGGAACCGTTAATGATTGAAGAGAATAGAATTGTTGAGATAAAGAACTTAAATAAGGAATATACACTTGGCGGAGAGACTGTTAAGGCACTGGATAATGTGAGCTTCTCGATTAATAAAGGCGACTTTATCGCCATCATCGGTCCATCAGGGTCAGGAAAATCGACCTTAATGAATATGATCGGCTGTTTGGATATGCCAGACTCTGGTGAATACTTTCTTGATGGACAAAATGTCTTTCAATTAAAAAGCAAGCAGCTTGCAGATGTGAGAAACCATAAAATCGGTTTTATTTTCCAATCGTTTAATTTGCTCACAAAGCAATCTGCATTTGAAAATGTAGAGCTGCCGCTAATATACAGAGGGCTTAACAGTAAGGAACGAAAAGAAATTGCCTTGACAGCTTTAAAAAAGGTAGGCTTGCTGGAGCGTGCCGGCCATAGGCCGACTGAATTGTCAGGAGGTCAGCAGCAGCGTGTAGCAATTGCTCGTGCTCTTGCTGGCAACCCGCCAATCCTGCTTGCTGATGAACCAACAGGGGCTTTGGACAGCAAAACAGGGGTTGAAGTAATGAAGCTTATTAAGGATTTAAATAAACAAGGCCATACAATTATATTAATCACCCATGATCTTGAAATTGCCAAGCAGGCAAAGCGAGTTATTCGTATTCAAGATGGAAGACTTAGGGAGGAAAAGGAGGTAGGAGTTTCTTGAAATTAGGGCAAGCGATAAAAATATCTTTTAAAAATATAACAATGAATAAGCTAAGAGCAATCTTGACGATGCTCGGTATCATTATTGGAGTTGCCGCCGTAATTGCCTTGACCTCTTTAGGTATGGGTGCTTCTCAATCGGTATCAGATGAGGTTTCCAGTCTAGGAAGCACGACGGTTTCCATCTCACTGTCAGGAAACTCGAGTGATGAAGAAGTTGTCACATATGACGAACTAATGTCATTTGAAGACTTGTCAGAGGTAGAGGCTGTTTCACCGACTGTTACTACTAGCAGTACATTGAAAAATGGCACTACATCAAGTGAAGGGGTTACGGTGGCAGGTGTTAACACTTCTTATGAAGATGTTAATGACATAACAGTCCGCACAGGTCGTAACATTATGGATATTGATCTTGATAACCGTAATAAAGTAGTTGTGTTAGGCTCAAATGTTGCGACAGAATTGTTCGGATTCTCCAATGCTGTTGACCAGACGATTAAAATCGATGGCACAACATTTAAAGTAATTGGTGTGCTAGAGGAACAAGGTGAAGAGCTGTCAGGGTCTGTCGATGACCAAGTATTGATTCCTTTCACTACGGCACAGCGTTTTATCGGACAGACATATGTTACATCTGCAACAGTAAAAATGTCTTCTGAGGATGCTGTTGAAATCGGAATGGCGAAGATGGAGCAGGATCTGTACAACCAGTTTGGCGGAGATGAAACATCTTATTCTGTCCGTAATCAGTCTTCTGTATCTGATGCGCTTGATTCTGTCAGCAACACGATGACATTGCTTCTTGCAGGTATTGCGAGCATTTCCTTGATTGTTGGGGGAATTGGTATCATGAATATCATGCTTGTTTCTGTAACGGAGAGAACAAGAGAAATCGGAATTAGAAAAGCAATTGGTGCGAAGAAAAAAGACATTATGCTCCAATTCTTGATTGAAGCAGTTGTATTAAGTGCATTTGGTGGCATCCTTGGTGCATTAATTGGACTTGGAAGTGCTGAAGTTCTGTCAAGCATGCTAGATATGACGATGCAAATCACTTGGTGGATTGTCGGAGGTTCTGTATCCTTCTCCATATTGATCGGAATTATCTTCGGAATATTCCCTGCAAACAAAGCATCAAACTTAAGCCCGCTAGAGGCATTAAGATATCAATAAAAAATGGGATCAGGCTTTTACTATCAGTAACTAGTAAAAGCCTGGTCCTCTTTTATAGTGGTAGTTTTTTGGCACTTGATTCTTGTATAATGAGTAAAAAACAAAAAAGGACTTAATAGAATGAAACATATATTAATTGTGGAAGATGAATTGGCAATAAGCATGGTGCTTGGCGCCTACCTTGAAAAGGAAGGCTTTGCTGTCAGCTATGCATACAATGGACAAGAGGCGTTGGAGAAGCTGGATGAAGCAGTGCCAGCATTGGTGCTGCTTGATGTCATGATGCCACATATGGACGGCTGGGAAGTGCTTGCACATATTCGCAAAAAAAGTGCTTGTCCTGTTATCATGCTCACTGCTCTTTCAGATACAGATCAGAAGCTGAAAGGATTTGACACAGGCGCAGATGATTATATAACTAAGCCATTCGTTGCAGAAGAGGTGATAGCAAGAGTTCAGGCTGTTCTGCGCAGATCGCCTCAGTACCAGGCAGAAGAAGATGTGACCTATTACGGAAATTTAAAAATAAATAATCTTTCCCATCAAATATTCCTGAATGGCATTGAGGTCCCGTTTACACCGAGAGATTTATCGGTGTTGCTGTTTTTAGCTGGAAATCCAAATCAGACCTTTACGAGAGACCAGCTGCTCGACCATGTGTGGGGCAGGGATTATGATGGCAGTGACAGAGCAGTTGATTTGGCGATTAAAAGAATCAGGAAATCTTTGAATGGATGGGATGCAGAATATGGGGAAATTAAAACATTACGCGGACTCGGCTATCAATTCTATATTCAAGAGAAAAAGTAAGGAGAAAACTCCGCTACTATACTATTGGACAAAAAGATATTTATTCACATTATTACTTGGGCTTGTCATTATTGGTGTTGTTTCCATCCTTTGGATCAGACATAATGCCTTAGAAAATAGGCTTGAGCTGACAAAGTTCGTTGCCCAGGAGATTGCCGGCAGGGCATCTGATGAGGATCTGGAGAATATTACAGACATCAGGTTCCCTTTTATGCAGGATAGACAGGATTCACAAAGCATTTATCAGCCGATGAGTGTTTATATAAAGGACGACTCAGACGAGGTGAATCTTCTTTCTCCAATGCAGGATATGGGCCCAAATGGTAATAAACAGGGAAATTTGATGAATGAACCTACACCTAATAATTCTGGTCAGCTTGAACAAATAAAGGCTATGGATATAGTCGAAGAGCTGACGATTAAAACGATAACGCTTAGCGATAAACGAAAGGCATCTGTTGTAATTGCTCCGATAGAGAAGGATGATAAATTAGTGGGCAATGTGTATATTATCCAGCCCCATGATCAGCTTCGCATAAATACAGAGGAGTACCAGCTGCTTGGGCTGCTTTTAACAGGTCTTGCAATTCTTGGCTGGCTTGTCATCTATTCCTTGTCGAAAAAGCTGGCAAAGCCAGTGGAGGAAGTAGCAAATGCAGCCCAAAACTTAATGAATGGAAACTATGATATTCGTCTAAGTGAGGATGTGCAAGAGAAGGAGTTGCATCAGCTTGTGCTGTCCTTTAATGAAATGACGAACAGGCTGCAAACATTAGAAGGGCTGCGTACACAGCTCCTTGCAGGAGTCACACATGAACTAAAAACACCGATTACTTCCATTAGTGCCCTTGTTCAAGCTGTGAATGATGATATCATTTCAGACAGCAGGAAAAAAGAGTTTTTGGCGATGAGCTTGAAGGAAGCAAAAAGACTGCAAAGTATGGTTGAGGATTTGCTTGATTTCAACAGCTTCAGTGCAGGGTCAATCAGAGTGAATCTCGAAAAAATAAACATTCAGGCTGCTGTCAAAGAAATCATCTATCAATGGGAAATCGTCCATGCAGATGCATTAAAAAATGTGAAGATAACCTATAATAGTATGGAAAAGCCTGTATATGCTAACGCAGACAGTGTTCGTCTGCAGCAAATCATTGTTAACCTGCTCAATAATAGTCTTCATGCTATCAAAGGCAAGGCTGTCGGCAAACTGTCAGTCAGCTTGAAATACGATAATGATGATATCCTGATAATAGTAGAGGATAATGGCTATGGAATTCCGATTGAAGAGCAGCATTATATTTTTGAACGCTTCTATAGGGGGAAAAATAAAAAGGATGTAGAGCGGGGGCTTGGACTCGGTTTGCCGTACAGTCTGCTTTTGGCAAAAGCGCTTGGAGGACTTTTATCTTTACAAAAATCCGACGGTTCTACTACAATATTTTTATTGGAATTGCCATTATGCAAAGAAGAAAGCATATAGGCTACTTTTTATTGGCCGTTAAATATCATCTTCGGAAGCAGTCACAATAGGCATAAAAAGGAGTGCAGCATTTTGAATATGCCAACAGAGAAATTTTGCAAAGACTCATTAGTAGTAAAAACAAGCCGAATCTTCCCGATTGATACAAACAATCATAATTCTTTATTTGGGGGGAAGCTGATGAGCTATATTGATGATGTAGCTTCAATTTCAGCATCAAGGCATTCAAGAAGCAATGTCGTTACAGCTTCAACAGATTCCGTCGATTTTTTGATGCCTATAAGGCCGACTGATTCAGTTTGTCTAGAGTCATATGTTACACATACAGGCAGATCCTCAATGGAGGTATTCGTTAAAGTAGTAGCAGAAAACTTAAAAACTGGTGAACGTAAGCTTGCCGCAACATCATTTTTAACATTTGTAGCGCTTGATGAGGAAGGCAAACCGACAAAAATCCCACAAATTGTTCCTCAATCAGCGGAAGAGCATATGCTTTTTAACACAGCAGAACAGCGAGTAAAGGTGAGAAAAGACAGAAGAGAACACAGCAAGGCTTTTGCGAAGGTTGTTAAGACAGATGCACCTTGGATTTAAATAATAAACAAGACGGTTAATATCTAGGCAGTCTGCCGACAAACTTATTTTCTTATAAGTTTGTCGGCTGTTTTTTTATCGATACTTTCATATGACGGCACAAGTTAAAAACAAGGTAGGCAATCCAGTGAGAAATCTACTTTCTGGATTTATAAATAGGATTAAATATTTAAAGAAAAAGGTTACTTTGCAGTCGAGGCAGTTATGGACTATACCATTATCAGTGTGGAAAATAATAAACCCCAGTCGAATTTAATTGTCGACTGGGGTTTATATGATATCAGGTGCTTATTTACTGATTAATAGTTCAAGAATTTCACACACACTGGTTCTGGAGCGTGAATTTCTGATTGAAGCAAAGTCAATTTACCTGTAGCTTCATCTCTTTCAAAAAGAGTAAGTGTGTCTGATTGTTCGTTAGATGCAACAACGAATTGCTCTGTTGGATCAAGAACGAAATCACGAGGCCAATTTCCTTCTGTTGACGTATGTTCAATAAATGTCAATGTACCAGTTTCGCTGTTGACGCTGAAAAGGGCAATTGAATTATGTCCGCGATTTCCTGCATAGACAAATTTGCCATCAGATGACAGGTGAATAGCACTGCCTTGGCTGTTTTCAGTAAAGTCGATTGGTAATGCAGAGATATATTGCAAGTCTTTTAGTTCGCCTGTTTCGCTGTTATAAGATAATGTAATGACTTCATTGCTTAATTCCGTCATCACATAAGCGAATTTGCCATTCGGGTGGAATGCGATATGTCTTGGACCACTTCCAGGCTTCACAGACAGGCTGCATACTGTTTCTAGCTTGCCATCTGTAAGCTTGTATGTTTCTACTTTATCGATTCCAAGATCGACAGAAACGACAAAACGCTCATCAGGTGTAAAACCAGTGAAGTGCATATGAGGTTTTTCTTGGCGTGCAGTATTTGGCCCTGTACCTGTATGTTCTACCTTTGCAGTTAATTCTTGAACTGCTCCATCAGCATTTAACGGATACGCTTCAACAGTCCCTTTATGGTAATTTCCAGTAAGTGTGTAGCTTTTGTTGTTATCTACACTAACATGACATGGGGAAGCGCCTTCAGTGAACTGCTTATTAATAAATTCAAGCTTGCCTGTATCAGGGTCAACAGTATAAGCTGCAACTCCTCCAAGTGAGCCTTCTTTACCTACAGCATATAAGTATTTATTATCTTTAGAAACTGTTGCATATGTCGGGTTTTCCAATTCAGCTGCCAGTTCGACATTAGTAATTTTCTTTTCCTCTGTATCCAGAACGAATGAATAGATTCCCTTACTAGTTGACTTTGTATATGTACCTACATAACCTATGAACTTTTTTGAATTTGTCATGAACAGGACTCCTTTAAAAGATTTAAATATATTATAGCAAATTGTAAGCCCACTCACTAATAAAAGAACTCTCAAATTAAAAATAGAAAGAAAATTCAGGACGTAAGCAGAATGAAAACACCTGAACAAGAAGGCATTGTTGGAATATGTGTATAAATAAAAAAAGTTTGAGCATACTGTTAGTTTGAGAGAGATAATAGCAATGCAGTATTATGGAAAGGATAGGAAAATGAAGAAAAAAATATGGTTTAATCAATGGTTCACAACAGCTGCTCACTTTATTGACATGATTAAATATAATGCAGATGGGATGGAATTTGAGGTGTATGGAACCTCAAATAATGAACATGCCGCATATTTAAGCTATTGCGATGCAGCATTTATAGAACCAGATATAGCTGGGGAGGATTATATTGAATTTTGTCTGCGATTTTGCAAAATTCATCGCATAGATATATTTGTTCCAAGAAAAGAGAATGTGCTTATAGCAAAGAACCTGTTTAAATTCGAGCAACTTGGTGTTAAGGTCCTTGTATGTCCTGATGCGCCATTGATGGAAATGCTTGATGACAAAGAGGCAACTTATAAATTGATGCAGCAGCATTCCATCCTCAAGACGGCTGTAAATATACCAGATTATATTATTGTCAACAATGCAGAAAGTTTTAAAGAGGCATATACAGCTTTAAGAAAAAAGGGTCATAAAGTATGTTTTAAGCCTGTAATTGGTGAAGGGGGAAACGGATTTAGACTTGTGCAAGAACAGCCTGATTCAATTGAAGAGCTTTTCTATCAAGGAATTAATGCTAATATATCCTTTGATTCTGCATATGAGATTCTAAAGCAGCAAGCGGTCTTTCCACCACTAATGGTGCTTGAATATCTAGAAGGATATGAATACAGTATTGATTGTCTTTCATATGACGGCAAACTTATGGCTGCCATTCCGAGAAAAAAGGGAAAAGGAAGGCTCAGGGAGCTAGAGGACAACCCTGTTCTGTTAAAGCTTGCTAAAGATATCAATGACACACTAAAAATTCCGTTTATTTATAATATACAAGTGAAATATCAGAATGGCATTCCAAAGCTATTAGAAATTAACCCAAGAATGTCTGGAGGACTGCATTACAGCTGCCTAGCAGGTATTAATATGCCATACAGAGCGATTCTGCTGCTACTGCAAGGTAAAAAAGCTATAAAACAATTCCGCCCACATTTCGGTGTGAAATCAAGCTATTTAGAGAAAGAGATAGTTTTAAAAGATAATGTCTTTCAGTCGTCGAAAATTGTCCATTTATAAGCAAATTAAATGCCCCTTAAAGAAAGGGGTTATTTTTTTTGTGTAAAAAGTTCGTTATAAAAAACAAAATGTATTGACATAAAGAACAAATCATCGTATTATTTATTCAATAATACGTAATAACAAACAGTAAATGTTCTTTATAAAGAATATATTTATAAAGAGCGTTATTTTTTTACTTATTGGTTCTTTATAAAGAACGGTTTATAATTGGAGGAATATTAATGGATGCCATTATTCAATCTATAAAAATTCGCTATTATGCTAGGCTTATTAACAAGTATTCACAAAAATCGAATAAAGCTGTATTAGGTTTAGATAGAAACATGTATTTCCAAAAATATTGCTATTATCAAGATAAATTGAGAATGCTGCAAGACAGGCAAGTCTCTGGCAGAGAATTTTAAATAGTATAGAAGCATGACAAAAATCCACCAGAAAACTAACTGGTGGATTTTCTTATTAAGACATTGTGGAAAAATAGTTCAGTTATACACGAATTTATACACATGTTAAAACTATGGTATAGAAGTATTCCACAGGTTTATGCACATTATCCACAGTTTTTATGTGGTTATACCAGTGGATTTGTGGATAAATAACCTTATTGTAAGCAAAAATAATGAAAATGCTTACAAAATAGAAAGTTATCCCCAAAGATTAAATTTTCAAATTGTTCACTGTTTTTCTTGTCCGGATTTTCTGCTTGCAGCTCTATCTGCCATTTTGAATTCATGCTGGTATGTAACCTCTTGCATACTAGAAAGTTTTGGTTTACCTTTGAATGCTTTTTTCTTGTCCATTGTTACCATCCTTTCACGTTAAGTTACTGATATTGTTTCCATCTTTTTTAGAAAGATACATTAGTCAAAGCTTGAAATCGCAGATTCTATTGATGCAAAAGCAAAGGGATAGCCTTGCCTTGTTAAAACCGTGGGAAGCACATGCTGGCCCTCTGCCACAAGGATGCTCATTTCTCCTAATACTAGTTTAAGGAGCGGGGAAGGGACTGGCAGCCAATGAGGGCGATGTAAATGCCTGCTTATTGTTTTACCTAAAACGTGCATTTTAACAGGTGCTGGCGCAGTGAAATTGACTGGACCGGAAATTGTATCGTCTTCTATAATAAATTGCATTCCACCAACAACATCCTCTATATGAATCCAAGAAGCCCATTGGTTTCCACTGCCCAGGTTACCTCCAACAAATAATTTATATGGAAGAAGCAATGTTGGGAATGCTCCGCCGTCTTTAGACAAGACTAGGCCAAATCGGCAATAAACGGTTCTAATACCTAGATGCTCTGCATGCTGGGCATGTGCTTCCCACTGTTTAACAGTATCTGCAAGAAAGTCATTTCCAAGATTCGATGCCTCTGTAAAGTTATTTGTTAAGGACGTTCCGTATACTCCAATTGCACTTGCATTTAACCAAACTTTTGGTCTGTCTGGAAGCTGTTTAATAATGGAAATAAGCTTGTCTGTTGCAGCAAGTCTGCTTTCCACTATTCTTTGTTTACGAGAAGCTGTCCAGCGACCGCTGTTTAAGGATTCACCAGCAAGATTAATGACAGCATGGATAGGATCAGGGAGGGCGGTAGCGGAATTATCAAGTGCTTGCTCCCAGTTAATATAGAAAATTTGTCCGCTGTTTTCCCGATTTGTGCTTCTCGTTAAACAATAGATGGTATGCCCTTTTTGCGTTAAACTCTTTATAAGGGTATTACCGATTAAACCAGTTCCGCCTGCAATCAGGAAGTTCATTGTTTTCCTCCTCAAAATATTTTATTTTCATTATAATATTCACATAAGAACATTTCCCAGTTTAACGTCCTATCAATAACTATGTTACGGTAATGATGAAAGGAGAATGACTAATTTGATTATCAGTAAAATAACGAGACAAAAGAATTTAAGTGACCGCTACAATATCTTTTCCGAAATAGCAGGTAAAGATGAATATGCATTTAGTGTGGATGAATCGGTTCTTATTAAATATCAGCTGCGAAAAGGCCTGGAGCTTGATAAGCTTCTATTGAATGAAATACAGTACAGTGATGAAATTCGTAAAGGTTATCATACAGCCGTTAATTATTTGGCAAGAGTGAAAAGAACGGAAAAAGAGGTACGAGCATATCTGCGCACAAAAATAGAAGAAGAAACGGTTATTGGAGAGGTTATCCGGAAACTGTACGATATGAAGTTTTTAGATGATGAGGATTACGCTTTTTCCTATGTAAGAACACAGCGAAATACATCAGATAAAGGTCCTACAGTGATAAGAAGAGAATTAAGGGAAAAAGGCTTAGGCGATGACTTGATAAGCAGTGCTTTAGAGGAGCTACCTTTTGATGTACAGCTTGCCAATGCGGAAAAAATAGCTGCAAAGGCGTTAAGCAGCAACAAAAATAACTCCTTTAAAATGGCTAAACAGAAGATGGAGCAGACTTTGACAAGGAAGGGATACTCTTCTGCAGTTATAAAGGAAGTAAAGCTATCATTAGAAGGAAATGATGAAGAGGATGAACTCAGTGCATTACGTGTTCATGGACAAAAGGCAGAGCGAAAGTTTGCCGCTTATTCTGGCTATGAATTCAGACAAAAGATGAAGCAGTTTTTATACCGAAAGGGCTTTTCCATTGAACTGATTGAAAGGTATCTTGATGAGCTTGATATGGAGAACTGATTCTTTAGTACATTTTTTTTGCTCAAAGCCTAGACGTCATTTACAATAAAGCCATAGCAGCAGGGATTAAGGAGGAAGTATATGCAAACTAAAAGATACAGCATGATGTCCGAACACGAATTACGTATTGAAATTGCACAATTAAATGATAAGGCCAAAAAAGCAGAGCAGCTCGGTATGGTTAATGAGTTCGCTGTATTGGAACGGAAAATTCATATGGCAAAAGCATATTTACTCGATCCAAATCAATTTATTAATGGTGAAGTGTATGAAATAGAGGGAGATCCGGGTGTGAAATTCCATATTCATTATATGAACGGCATTTTTGCTTGGGGTATACGAGACAATGGTCAAAATACAGAAGAAGGAATTCCAATCTCTTTATTGAAAAAACAAGAGGCATAAGAACAGGCTGTTCTTATGCCAGATTTCATTACTGTTTTTTTTGTCTATGTGATGAAGCGTTCATTCTTTCCTGAGGATGTGTATTAATTGTGCCATCTGCTCTTTTAGATGCATACTCGGGTTTTGCTCTTGGCTCACCTTCAAATTTATTATCATTTATATTATCTACGCCTTTAACCATGGGGCAAATTCCTCCTTTGTATGTTCATGTATGACAGATATGCACTGCATTTCTTTGTCACACATTTTAGTATTTGTATCAGGTAAGCAAACTATTAGCGTTATTTAAATGAAAGAAGGTCATTACAATGTATGATTATCAAAAAAGGCTTGTGGACAGACTGCTGGAGATTAACGAAAGTATCAACGTTATTCAGGCACAGACGTGGATAGAGCTATTATGGGAAGATTTCGAAACAACGTATGCGAAAGCAGGTAGAGAATATAAAGGAGCGGAAATGACAGAGAAGGTTGTCAGCCAGTGGATTGAAAATTATGGACCAAAGCTTCATGAATTTGTTGCGGAAAACCCAAAATATAAAGATTTTCTTACTGAAAATAAACGAAGCTTCCATTAAAAAAAATCCAGCAAAAGCTGGATTTTTTTAGTTCGTCAATATATCTAATTTTTTCTGAAGCTTTTCTTCACTGAATATCCAGCCAGTATAGGAAGACATAATATTTAAGTCTTTATCAAGATGGACGACAGCGACAAATGGATAATGACCGTTACTGCGGTACCGTAAATCGATAAACCGAACCTGGTACTGATCCTCAAGCTCTGTTACTTCCCAGCGATATACGGGAGAGAAGGAAAGAAAAGCAGACAGGTTACTGTCCGTTTTGGCTGCTTCCAAAACTGGTGTTGCCGGGATATCAATTCGCTTAAATTGATCATAAATTTCGATTTTGTAGTTATGTGCTCTACCAACATAGAAGTATTCATCTGTCATAACTGCAACACGCCAATGGCTGAACCTCATTGTCGGGGATAAAATAATCGTATTCGCATCTGGAATGATTTCCCTTACCTTATGCTTCACCCTTCTTTGAGCAATATAACGGAGTACATAATAAAAAACCAATACAATATACAGCACAAGGAAAGTATATCCTGGTGGTGCTCCGAATGCCCAAACGAACAGACCGACAACATGCAAGCTGAAAATAATCGGGTCGAATGTATTGATGAAGCCAAGTGCTACCCATTTAGAGGAAAAGGGCCTTAATGCCTGTGTCCCATATGCGTTAAATATGTCGACAAAAACATGGAGGAATACGGCAATAAATGTCCACATCCATAAATGCAATAAGTTTGCATCAGGGAAAAACGGATATAAAACAGCAACAATCAATAGCGGCCATAAGACTACAGCTGGAATTGAGTGTGTGATGCCCCTGTGATTTCGGATATATACAGCGTTATTTCTTAGTTTTAAGACGGTGTCGACATCAGGAGCTTGAGAACCGGCTAATGTTGCAATCATCACACTTATAGTTGTTGCATGGCTTCCTGCAACTGCTGGATCAAGAGTAGCCAAGCCTCCTAGCGCTAATCCCATCACTACATGTGTCCCAGTATCCAAGAATAAAAAACCTCCTTGATTTGCATAAGCAATTATTGGTTAACTACCTAATAATTTCTATAAAAAATAGCTTTATTTTTTTTATGAGTAAAGATACACTTTGATATTAGACATTGATTGGAATCTAAGTAAAAAAATAATCTCTGTTTACTTTGTGAAAGAAAGACGATATCTATACCTTATCATTGAGATTGTTTTGATGAAAGCCCAAAGTGAAAGAGAAGAACACATTTTATGTTATTCCCCATTTCAAAAAATATTAACATGGTGGAGGGTAAAAGTGAAAGAAGAAGCACAAAACCAATTGGATATACAGCAATTTAGAGATGACTTACTTAATTGGTTCATAGCAGAACAGCGTGACCTGCCTTGGCGTAAGGACAAGGATCCATATAAAGTTTGGGTATCAGAAATTATGCTACAGCAAACAAAGGTAGATACAGTAATTCCATACTTTAACCGATTTGTTGACTTGTTTCCAACCATTGATGCATTGTCAGATGCTGAGGAGGAAAAGGTGTTGAAGGCGTGGGAGGGGCTTGGATATTATTCGCGTGCCCGGAATTTACATACAGCTGTAAAGGAAGTCCGGGAAAAATACGCTGGTGTAGTTCCGAATACTCCTGCAGAGATTGCAACATTACGTGGTGTTGGCCCATACACTGCTGGCGCCATCCTTAGTATTGCGTATGGCGTTCCAGAGCCGGCGGTAGATGGAAATGTAATGAGGGTGCTCTCAAGAATTCTGTCAATATGGGAAGACATCGCCAAGCCCAAAACACGAAAAACATTTGAGGATGCCGTCAGGATGTTAATCTCCCATGAAAATCCTTCTTACTTCAACCAAGCATTAATGGAGCTCGGCGCGCTGATTTGTACACCAACATCACCGTCTTGCCTTTTATGCCCAGTGAGAGAGCATTGTCAGGCATTCATGGACGGCACACAAGGCGAATTGCCTGTGAAGACAAAAAACAAAAAGCAAAAAACTGTACAGATAGCAGCAATCATCTTAGCAGATGAAGATGGAAGAACACTTATTCATAAAAGATCTGATAAAGGCCTGCTTGCCAACCTTTGGGAATTTCCGAACATAGAAATCGTCCAGACCATTACAAGTGAAGCAGAACAGCTGAAAGAGGAACTGCAAAGCTTGTACGGAGCGACGATTGAAGTAGAGGAAAGCATTACAAGGATTGAGCATGTATTCTCCCATCTAATCTGGCAGATAACTGTTTATAAGGGAAAGCTCGTAAAGCTAGAAGAAGAAACCGATACATTAAGAAAAGTTAATGCCCATGAAATTGAACCGTATCCTTTCCCTGTTTCTCATCAAAAGATGCTTAAATTTATGCCCGAATCAGAATAAGAAAATGCCTGTTTCCCGTATATGGAAGCAGGCATTTTTAGTTAGTCGTAGCTGACCTCCGTGCCACTAGTCCAAGTTGCTTCATTTCGTTGTAAGCCGCCGCGATTTTCAATTTCCTCAATAATCTTATTATGGATGGAAACACCTTCTACATTTAAGTACTGGGCCATTTGCTGTAAGGAGTGATGAAAATAAGCAAGCTCGCTGTCTTTCCATTCACCTTTATCTATCATTGCTAGCTCTGTCATATCTCTGCCTACATACATATAAAGCACCTTCCTTTACTAAGTTGTCTATAAGTATTGTGTTGATGTTGATTGCGAACTATGCATAGAACAGGTAAAATGTGAAGCGAGTCAATGACGGAGGAGATGGAAAAAGAATGGGGAATAAAGTAGCGCTAGTTACTGGAAGTTCAAGAGGAATCGGCAAAGCAACTGCATTACGACTTGCAGAATCAGGTTATGATATTGTTATAAATTATGCCAGAAGTAAGAAGGCAGCAGAGGAAACGGCAGAGGAAATTAGGGCAATTGGCCGAAAAGCTCTTATTGTTAGAGCGAATGTTGGCGATGTGGACAAGATTAAAGCTATGTTTGTCGAGATTAAAAATGAATTTGGCAGACTGGATGTATTTATTAATAATGCAGCATCAGGCGTACTGAGACCAATTATGGAGCTTGAAGAATCACATTGGGACTGGACGATGAATATTAACAGCAAGGCACTGTTGTTTTGTGCACAAGAGGCTGCGAAGCTAATGGCAGACGGCGGAAAAATCGTCAGCATCAGCTCATTAGGCTCCATCAGATATTTGGAAAATTACACGACAGTTGGTGTGAGCAAGGCGGCAATGGAAGCTTTGACACGTTATTTGGCTGTAGAGCTGTCCCCAAAAAATATTGTCGTTAATGCTGTATCAGGCGGAGCAATCGATACAGAAGCACTTAAATCATTCCCAAACAGAGAAGAGCTGTTAAGTCACTCTGCTGAAAGAACGCCTGCAGGAAGAATTGTTGAAATCGAGGATATGGTTAACTCAGTCATGTTCCTAGTAAGCGATCAGGCAAGCATGATAAGAGGACAAACAATCATTGTCGATGGAGGCATTTCTTTATTAGTGTGATAAAGAAATGCAAAGGACCGAATGCAGGTCCTTTTTTTAATGCTTATGTGAATGGTCGTTACCGATAAACTCAAAAGAATAGATATGTGTTTTTGTCAGCTCGATCACTTCTTTAATGAATTCCTCCTGCGTCTCCTTAAAGCCATCTCTAATCCAATTCAAAATAAGCCCGTAAAATCCATATGCCGTATAACGCTTAAAATAATCCATGTTAACAGGAATATGATTAATTGTATTGAAATCAAATTGTTCTTTATATATTTTCAAAATGGTTTGCGGAAATCTTGTATGCAAACCAGGTAAAGTATCTTCATGCTTTATCAGTTCAAAAAAATGACGGTTTTTATATATGTAAGAAACGATATTAAAAGAATGCGTATTAAGCTTAGCTGTATAGAATTTATGGCCATGCATGTATGGAATACCAACTGCTTCCTCTAACCCTTTGAGCATGGAAACAAGCAGGTCCTCTGCCAATTCTATTTTATCCGGATAGTGAATATAAAAGGTGCTGCGGTTATAGGCAGCATGATCCACAATATTTTTAACGGTGACGGCATGATAGCCTTTGTCTTTAATTAATTCTATTAACGCTAGCTTTAAGTGCTCTCTCGTTCTATTTTGCCGAGCAGTTGCTGGGTGTTCCTGATCCATGAAAAAAAACCTCCCTGAAAATAGACATATTTATGGTAAGTGTCTAACTAATAGTCACATGATAATATCTTAATGATTGTTAATTGTGAACAAAAGAGTAAAATTTAATTTGTTATTTCATATTCACTAGTCTAGTACTTTTTACATGAATATGTAAGTTTATTTTTAACAAGGGGGATTTACAATGGGAAAATTACAAGATAAGGTTGCAGTCATAACAGGAGGAGCGTCTGGAATTGGTGCAGCAACAGCACGTTTATTCGTCTCAGAAGGTGCTAAGGTTGTTCTTGTAGACTTAAATGAAGAAAAAGGCAAGGCATTCGAATCAGAATTGAAAGCGCTTAATGCAGATGCCCTATTTGTGAAAGCAAATATTACAAGCGAAGAAGAGGTTGCTAATATCTTCACACAAACAATCGAAAAGTTTGGCAAAGTGGATATTGTCTTCAATAATGCAGGAATTGGCCGTGTTCATCCTACACATGAATTGGACTATGCTGAATGGCGTCAAACAGTAAATGTAGACTTGGATGGTGTATTCCTAGTAGCTCGTGAAGCTATTCGTGAAATGCTAAAAGCAGGCGGAGGCGCTATTGTTAACACTGCTTCTATGTATGGATGGGTTGGTTCACCTGGCTCTGCTGCTTATAATGCTGCAAAAGGCGGAGTGGTCAACTTAACTCGTTCCCTTGCATTGGAGTATGCAGAACAGAATATTCGTGTTAATGCATTATGCCCTGGATTTATTGATACACCAATCATTCCAGAAGAAAGCAAATTAGCACTAGCTGCAGCAACACCTGTAAAACGTCTCGGTAAAGCAGAAGAAATGGCAAAAGCAGTTCTGTTCCTTGCTTCTGATGATTCTTCTTATATGACTGGTAACAGCCTGACTGTAGATGGCGGTTATACTGCGCAATAACGGTTCACACACAAAAAAGGGGGTAGCAATCATGAATAATCGTTTTGATGGCAAAGTTGTTTTAATCACAGGAGCTGGATCTGGATTAGGTCAGGCTTCCGCTCTGCAAATTGCGAAAGAAGGGGCGAAATTGGCGCTTGTCGATTTAAATGCTGCTTCATTAGAAGAAACAAAAGCAAAAGTGCTTGAAGTAGCACCAGATGCTGAAATACTGCTTATTACTGCAAATGTGGCAGACGAAAAGGCAGTTGAAAACTATGTGAATGAAACAGTTGCCAAATTCGGGAAAATTGACAGCTTCTTTAACAATGCTGGAATTGAAGGGAAGCAGGACTTAACAGAGGATTTCGGTTTAGATGAATTTCAAAAAGTTGTTAGTGTTAACTTGAATGGTGTCTTTTATGGCTTAAAGCATGTATTAAAGGTTATGAGAGAGCAAGGCTTCGGTTCAGTTGTTAACACTGCATCAGTTGGTGGTATCCGCGGTGTTGGTAACCAATCCGGTTATGCAGCAAGTAAGCACGGCGTTGTCGGCTTAACTCGCAACTCTGGTATCGAATACGGCCAATATGGAGTGAGCATTAAAGCAATAGCACCAGGTGCCATCATGACACCAATGGTTGAAGGGTCATTAAAACAAATCGATGCAGACAATTGGGAAGAGGTAGGCAAGCAATTTGTTGAGCCAAACCCGATGAAGCGTTTCGGAAAACCAGAAGAAGTCGGCTACCTAGTAGCATTCCTTCTTTCGGATCAAGCAAACTTTATCAATGCGACAGTCATTCCGATTGACGGTGGTCAGTCGTACAAATATTAAGAGTAAAGATATTTTTTATAGTTGAAAGCACGGGATATTCCGTGCTTTTTTTGTATGGATTTTATTGGAATTAAAAAAATATGGATAGAACTTCTGCATACGGGACAAATTAATATTCGTGGAGGTGATATTAATGGCTAAAAAAGCAGGTAGCACACAATCAGGAACTAACATCCAAGAAGTGAAACAACAAAACGCTTCAGCAACTTCTGGTCAATTTGGAACAGAATTCGCTAGCGAAACTGATGTACAAGAAGTAAAACAACGTAACGCTAAAGCAGAGCAAAACAAATCTAAAAACTCATAATTAGCTGATAACGAAGGCACTTTTCTTAGAGGAAAGTGTCTTCGTTCCTTTTCTCCAAAAAATAACACTCCGATAAGCTCATCTTACAGTTCGACAAAACTTCTTGTCAGTCTACAGAAGTTGTCAAAGGAAATAGACTGGAGGAAGTGGAAATAATCAACAGAGCAAAAATAATCTAATTCCCCATAAAAAGGTTTTTTAAATTCAGTCTGTTATTAGGGAAGAGAGACTCTCATTTTAAATGTTGAGTGATTAACGAAATCTTCCAAAAATATTAATTAGGATGTGTGTGTTCATGGACGTGTTCAATGGATTAGTAGGAGAACAGATGAAGATTATGGAAAAACTACTGTACTTGCAGAGTGAGCTAGAACGGTGTGAAGAAATTGAAGATCAGCTGCAGCAATTGCAAAGTGAAACGGAATTGAAAGAAGTACAGCATGAAATCATGAACATGAAAAGCGAATTAAAAGAAATACAGCGGATTTTTGAGATACAGACAGAGAAAGTGATTAAGGTATATCAGGAAAATGAAATGAATTTAAGCTCTATTTAATAGGAATTTTTAAATATTTCTCATTCCTTTCGCAATTTCAATGGTTCTTTTGTTTTAAATTTTTCTATTAACCGTTATAATAATAGAAAAAAGAGGAATTGTTCTTTGTTGCCTTGATTGGGAAATAGAATATTTAAATGTAAGTAGGTTGCAAAGCGTCCGCAAAATGAAAGTAGGGGAGAATAATGGGCGTACCTATCGAGGGTGAACCAATACAAATCCATAGCTACAAGCATAATGGTCACATCCATCGAATCTGGGACGAAACAACGATACTTAAAGGGACGCAAAATTTAATAATAGGCGGTAATGATCGGACAATTGTTACAGAATCAGACGGCAGAACATGGGTCACCCGTGAACCGGCAATATGCTACTTTCATTCCCAATACTGGTTTAATGTAATAGGAATGATAAGGGAAGACGGAATCCATTATTATTGTAACCTTAGTTCGCCATTTATTTATGATGGAGAAGCAGTAAAATATATTGATTATGATTTGGATATAAAGATTTTCCCTGATATGACATTCAATCTTCTTGATGAGGATGAATATGAACGTCATCGTGCAGAAATGAATTATCCTGAAGCGATCGACCGTATTTTGAAATCGCATGTTAATCAATTGATCCAGTGGATACGCCAAAGAAAGGGTCCCTTTGCACCAGATTTTATTGATTTATGGTATGAAAGGTATTTAACGTACAGAAGTTAATATGGTAGGAAGAATAGCTTGTTGAAAGTTCAGCAAGCTTTTTCTTTTGTTTTCATTTATGCAAGTGGTAAAATAACTTCTTGTTTGAGGTTAAGTTCTAATTTCATTTTTTACATAAAATTTTAGAAAGGAAAGAGGAGAGAGTGTGGACAGTATAAAAAGATATTTGCATTTTGTAAAACCATATCGAATGCAAATTATAGGGACAATCATCATTGGAATCGTTAAATTCGCTATTCCCTTGCTCATTCCGCTTTTACTGAAATTTGTAGTTGATGACATCATCAATGCAACAGATTTGGACAAGCAGGAAAGAATAACAAGTCTTTTAAAGATGATGGGGATAATGCTGGTCATTTTTGTCATCGTCAGACCGCCTGTTGAATACTACCGTCAATATTTTGCACAGTGGACATCGAATAAGATTCTTTATGATATTCGCGATCAGCTGTTTGCTCACCTGCAAAAGCTTAGCTTGAAGTACTACTCCAATACAAGGGCTGGTGAAGTTATCTCACGGGTCATTAATGATGTGGAGCAAACAAAGAACTTTATACTGACAGGTCTGATGAATTTATGGCTTGATGGTGTCACGATATTAATAACAATCGGGATCATGCTGACAATGAATGTAAAGCTGACGATTATCTCGATCATCCTTTTACCGTTTTACGCCTTGTCAATCAAGCATTTCTTCGGAAACTTAAGAACGCTGACAAGAGAGAGGTCTCAGGCTTTAGCAGGAGTACAGAGTTTCCTACACGAAAGAGTACAAGGAATTTCGGTTATTAAAAGCTTTGCAACAGAAGACCATGAACAAAAGCACTTTAAGAAGTATAATAATGCATTCTTGGAAAAGGCGACAGATCATACACGCTGGAATGCTAAAGCTTTTGCCGTAGTTAATACGATTACAGACATCTCACCGATTATTGTGATTGCATACTCTGGATATCAAGTATTAACAGATCAGCTGTCATTAGGTGCAATGGTAGCATTCTTTGCCTATATTGAAAGGCTGTATAATCCGTTGCGAAGAATGGTGAATTCATCAACGACGCTGACGCAGTCAATTGCTTCAATGGACCGTGTTTTTGAGCTGATTGATGAGAAATACGATATTCAGGATAAGCCGAATGCAATTCCTTGTAACGAAGTGCAAGGGGAGATTGAATTTAAGGAAGTTGATTTCGCCTATGATGAAAATGATTCCCTTGTGCTCAATAATATCTCTTTGAAAATTAAGCAAGGAGAAACAGTTGCTTTTGTTGGTATGAGTGGAGGCGGAAAATCATCACTCATTAGCTTAATACCTCGTTTCTATGATGTTACTGGTGGTACCATCATGCTCGATGGAAAGGATATTCGCGATTTTCAAGTACGAACATTGAGAGATAAAATCGGAATGGTTCTCCAAGAAAATATTTTATTCAGTGAGTCGATAAAAGAGAACATTATGATAGGTAATCCGGATGCAACAATAGAAGAAGTGATGGAGGCGGCAAAGGCTGCAAACGCCCATGAATTTATCATGCAGCTTCCAGATGGTTATGATACGAAGGTAGGGGAAAGAGGCGTGAAGCTGAGCGGCGGCCAAAAGCAGCGTGTCGCAATTGCTCGTGTATTCCTGAAGAATCCTCCGATCTTAATTTTGGATGAAGCAACTTCAGCGCTTGATTTAGAAAGCGAGCAGTCAATACAAGAGGCAATTGAAAAACTGGCAAAAGAAAGAACGACATTGATTGTCGCTCACAGGCTTTCAACAATTACACATGCAGACCGAATTGTGTTAATCAATAATGGCGAAATCGCGGAAGATGGCAGCCATGAACAGTTGATGAAGCTAAAAGGCCATTATTTCAATCTGTTTCAAATTCAACAGCTAGGAGTATAGAGAATAAGAAAGGATGACCTCTTTTTTAGGTCATCCTTCTTATTTATTCTTCTATTTTCAATTCAGGCTCATGATTATGATGAACTTGAATTGTAGTGATCAGCGTATCTAAATGCTCCACATTCTCATCATACTCAATGATGGCAGAAATGATTTGCATCGCATGATACTGTACAATCTCCTCGTTTTGCTCACATACCCGCTCATTTACCGTTTCCCGGTAATGGTTAATAAGCTGATAGAACAATTCTTTTCTATCTAGGGTGATATTACCCTCTTCAAAGGTGACATTTGGCTTTACCTTTCCAATGAACTTCAGCATAACATGCTCATGATGATGGATCAGACAATCGAGCTGCTGCTGAATGATATTTTGAAAATTCTCTGGCAGTGTTTTAAGCTCATTTTCAAAACGGTGCAGCTTTTTCAAAGTATGAAAGGACCTTTTAAGTGTGTTTATCATCTGCCTGTAGATGACAAGCTTTCTTGCTTTAAAAGGGGTATTCCTCTTAAAATAGTTTCTTTCTTCTTTATACATTAAATAAAGCTGGTCTATTTTAATTATCCGGTCGGAAATCTTGTCGATGTCATTTTTCAATAGACTATGTTCGGATGCATGCCTTATATTGAGGCGAATCCACTTTGTAACTTCTTCACTAATATCAGAAATGCTGTTGTACAGCTTGTTTTCATATTTAGGAGGCAAAAACACGAGATTAACGATAAATGCTGAAATAATCCCAAGCATAATAGTAGAAAATCGTATTATCGCAAAGATGATGAAGTCATCTGTTGTTGTTTCCATAATAGCGATCAACGTCACTGTCGACAAAATGATCGTCTTTTCCAGTTTAAGCTTTAAGTTAATTGTAATGACGATAACGGCTGCTAGACCGATAATAAAGATGTTGTTGCCAAAGCTAAGTACAAAGACAACTGCGATGATCGCGCCGATTATATTACCTTGAATTTGTTCTATTATAGATAAGTAAGATCGATAGATAGTAGGCTGTATCGCAAAAATCGCTGAAATTCCCGCGAATACAGGAGTTGGTACTTGCAGTGTTTGTGCAAGCAGCAATGCTAAAACGATGGCGATTCCTGTTTTAAGAATGCGCGCTCCAAGTGTCATATTGAAATAATCCTCTCTCATACATTTTCTGTTGCGTAGTATACCTTTACTTTAAACAATTTAGAGAAAAACTAAACAATAATGTACTATACAGTGATTGCTTGTTAACATCAATAGTCATTTGTATGATTATATGAATTTTTCATGAAAAGTAAGTGAAAGTAGTGCTGATGCGGGTGTTTGGTGTTGTTAGTTATTCTTAATAGATATTAAATGGAGAGAATATTAGGATAATTGCTTTAATGTATAGAAACAGAGAGCCGCATGCTCTCTGTTCATAAATTTTCGCAGCAGGGATTTCTTGTGATGAAGTGTAACGCCTGTTGGCTATCTTAAGTAGAGGTCTCCCTGCTGAGTAGATCAATATTGCTTTTACCGACAGCGGTTGATTCTTATAGTTCTTTTGCTAATGCTTCGAAAGCATTGTGGACTGCATGTATTGTTGCTTCGATATCTTCCTCTGTATGGGCGATTGTAATGAACCATGCTTCGTATTTGGAAGGTGCAAGCATAATGCCTTGTTCAACCATTAACTTAAAGAATTTACCGAAAAGCTCGCCGTCTGTATTTTCGGCTTGTTCATAATTCATTACTTTTTCGTTTGTGAAATAAACAGTCAAAGCGCCTTTTAACCGATTAATTGTAATAGGCATATTATGTGTAGCGGCAGCTTCGGCAATACCCTTTTCAAGCAATGCTCCAAGTCTGTCTAAATGCTCGTATACGCCTTTTTGCTTTAGTACTTCAAGACAAGCAATCCCTGAAAGAACAGATGCTGGATTTCCAGCATGTGTGCCAGCCTGGTATGCTGGTCCTACTGGTGCCACTTTGTCCATGATTTCCTTTTTACCGCCATAAGCTCCGATTGGTAAGCCTCCGCCGATAATTTTTCCTAATGCTGTTAAATCTGGCTGAACTCCTAATAAGTCCTGTGCGCCGCCATATGTAAAGCGGAATGCTGTAATTACCTCATCATAGATGACAAGTGCACCAGCGTTATGCGTATATTCATTGATTAATTCAAGGAACCCTTTAATCGGCTCGACAATTCCAAAGTTACCAACGATTGGCTCTACAAGAACTGCCGCAATTTCTGCACCCCATTTTTCAATAGCATCCTTGAATGCATCAGGATCGTTGAATGGAACAGTGATAACATCAGCTGCGATTACTGCTGGTACACCAGCTGAATCCGGAGTTCCCAGTGTAGATGGACCAGAACCTGCCGCAACAAGAACCGGGTCAGAGTGACCGTGGTAGCAACCTGCAAATTTAATTACTTTGTTTCTGCCGGTATATGCTCTTGCGACCCTGATTGTAGTCATGACTGCCTCTGTACCAGAGTTCATGAATCTGACCTTCTCCATGGAAGGGATAGCCTCTTGAAGCATTTTTGCAAATGTAACTTCATGCGGTGTTGGCGTTCCGTATAAAACCCCTGATTCTGCCGCTTTAGTGATTGCTTTTGTAATATGGGGATGAGCGTGTCCAGTAATGATTGGACCATACGCTGCCAAATAATCAATATATTGGTTTCCGTCCACATCAAAGAAGTAAGCACCTTGACCCCTTTCCATTGCTACAGGTGCACCGCCACCAACTGCTTTATACGAACGAGAAGGGCTGTTGACTCCGCCTACGATTACTTTAAGGGCTTCCTCATGTAATCTCTCAGAATTATTATGCTGCATGATATTCCTCCTAAAACTTATCATCATTAAAAGATGTTCTTTATAATTTTAGCACTTTTTTTCAGAAGATAAACGATAAAGGTATTGCCTTAGCTTGCGTAGGGATTTAGAAAAGGTCTTTAAACAGGCAGACAAGCATACATTTTAAATATATTGAACTTGGCGGGAGAAATGGATAGGGGGAGGAACGTGTTTTTTTATTTTTTGTTAGCGATGATTATCTTTTTTATTATGATGAGCTTGCGAACGCTGTTTGTTCCTTATCGCCTGAAAGAAAAATGGGTCTCATTTGAAAACTTTTTGTATCTTTTCTTTGTTTATATCACCATAATGATAGGCTTTGGCCTAATTTACACGCTTCTTCAGTTAAATGGCGTGCAGGTCTATAACGAAAGCCAGCAAATATATGCTTCTTCACTACATTTTTTAGACGAGCTGCAAACAGGTATATACTTTAGTGGGATTACGCTGTTTTCAGTAGGGTTTGGTGATTTGACGCCAATTGGTCTCGGCAGATTGATAGTAGTAATTGAAGCGCTTATCGGGTATACCATCCCAGCGGCATTTGTTGCAAGAGCTGTGTTAGATATGGAAAGTTAATTTGTTAGAGTATGTTAGTTGAAATTATTTCCTTCATTAGCTAGTCTAATAATAATACCAGCATTGGAGGATAAGAGAATGAGTGTAAATATAGGAGAACAAGCACCTGATTTCGAATTAGAAGCAAACAGCGGCAAGGTAATTAAACTGTCTGATTATAGAGGGAAAAATATTGTTTTATACTTTTATCCAAAAGATATGACACCTGGCTGTACAACTGAAGCATGTGATTTTAGGGACAGTCATTCGAGATTCGAGGAACTAGAAGCCGTTGTCCTTGGTGTAAGCCCAGACCCTGTAGATAAACACAAGAAGTTTATTGCAAAGCATGAGCTGCCATTCCTTCTGCTTGCAGATGAAGATCATAAAGTGGCAGAGAGTTATGATGTATGGAAGCTGAAGAAAAACTTTGGAAAGGAATATATGGGGATAGAACGTTCCACTTTTCTTATTGACAAGGAGGGGAGGCTTGTTCGTGAGTGGAGAAAGGTTAAAGTTGCCGGCCATGTCGAGGAAATTGCAGAAGAGCTGAAAAAGCTTTAAGGCTTTTCCCTGCCTAATTTTATTGCCTTGAGGCTTTTGTCCATTCCAATATACAAGTTATGAATACATTATATTAGGGCATACCTCCTCAGATATATGTTGCAGACCACAATCGGTGGTCTGCCTTTTTTATCCAGATTTGATTTAGGGAAGCATTAAATAGGTGTATTAGCATATAATAAATAGTATTGAAAGATAATCATTCTAGTTTAGATGTATGATAACTGATAATATCGGTGTTTTTAACGGCTATTCCGCCATTCTTATTGACAAATACATGATATTGTTAGTACACTAATTATAAACATTATAAAATAAGAATATCTTTTAGAAATGGGGTGCATGTCTGTGGAACATAATGAGTTACAGGAAGCTCTTGATAAATTAAAAGAAACAGGAGTGCGCATTACCCCGCAGCGTCATGCGATACTTGAATACTTAATAAGCTCAATGTCACATCCGACTGCCGATGAAATTTACAAAGCACTGGAAGGCAAATTTCCAAATATGAGTGTGGCCACTGTTTATAATAATTTAAGAGTTTTTAAAGAAGTGAGTCTTGTAAAGGAATTGACGTATGGTGATTCCTCAAGCCGATTTGATTTTATAACTTCCCATCATTACCATATCATATGTAAGGAATGCGGGAAGATAGTGGATTTCCATTATCCTGGACTAGACGAGGTAGAACAGTTCGCAAGCCATGTTTCAGGTTTTAAAATCAGTCATCACCGCTTAGAAATTTATGGAACATGTCCTGACTGTGCAAAAAATGAAGCGCACTAAGCAAGTATAAAGAGGATTGTCTCTTTTAAAATTACGAGCCAGGTTCTGGAGGTGATTTTAAATTGGATGACTCCTCTTTTTGTCTTTTATTTGTGTTAAAGAGTAAATAGATCATACCGAAGGGTTCAGCTATGTAAAAAAAGGACATGCAGGAATTCGAAACAAAGTGTCGAAAGTATTAAAAACGAATTTTTTATGATGGAGGAATAATGATGGAAGACATTCTTCGTCCGATTTATCAAGAGAGAGCAAGCCAAGCGAATACACTTGGAGTTCTTATGATAGAAAAAAGACAAAAAGAAATGACGGTAACAGATACATTTGACTCGGTGATGCTTATCATCGTGAAAGAGGCAGACAAGCCTGTTTTTATTAAACATTACACGTATACAGACAAAAAAGCTGCACTTCATATTATTACAGAAACACAATTAAAAAAATGGATTTTGCTTGGGACAAATAAAAAAATATTTGAATGGCTTTATAATGGGAGAGTTATATTTGATCGAAATGAATATGTATCCCAGTTGAAAAGCGAGTTGAAGGATTTCCCTGTCATCCAAAGGAAACGTAAGATGGGAGTGGAGTTTGCTAAGTTAATTAGAAGATATATGGATGGTAAAGCATTTTTTGAGAACAAACATTATCTTGATGCATATAATGATGTCGTTCACTCCTTACATCATCTTGCGCGACTTGCTGTTATTGAAAATGGGTTTCATCCAGAGGTTACAGTTTGGAGCCAAGTTAAGCAAATTGAACCAGAGATATACAAATTGTATGTCGAATTGATTAATAGTGAGGAGCCTTTGGAAAAAAGACTTGAGTTGCTGTTTTTGGCAAGTGAATTCCTTATCCACTCTAAAACGAAAATGAGCATTCAGCATATTTCAGATATATTAGCGGAACAAGATTATTGGTCTTTTAATGACCTTATAGAGAATGAAGAATTGTTTCTTGTATATTCCGTTGATTTGGGCAGGCTGATTGAATATTTAATTGAGAAACACTTTATTGAGGTGGTCGAGGTAGAAACTAAAAGTCCTAAGGTATATCACCGTTATTATAAGGTTTCAAAAAAAGATTAAAGTTTTTTTAGAAAAAGTGTTGACGCTAACTAAATTACTTGGTATATTTATATCCGTCGCTGAAACAACACGAAATGTTGCTGAAACGACGGAAAAGTTTTTTTAAAAAACAATTGACATAAAAAACGTCAGATGTTATATTAATAAAGTCGCTTCTGGAAGAAGAAGGAAGCGTTAGAAAAAATTGCTCTTTGAAAACTGAACAAACAAACGTCAACAATAATCGTTTTTATAACTTTCGTTATAGAAACAAAACAAGTAACAAAAGCTAGAGTTTAGCAATGAGCTAATCTTACTCTTTATCGG
>Ga0209463_1000029_pt1 | contig 126197 bp, 108 predicted proteins | sample AgamicMgSfrz_FD_187169 | JGI IMG/M metagenome (GOLD analysis project Ga0209463, IMG submission 187169) | Agave microbial communities from Guanajuato, Mexico - Mg.Sf.rz (SPAdes) (version 2) | ecosystem: Host-associated > Plants > Phyllosphere > Phylloplane/Leaf | place: Guanajuato, Mexico... | reverse complement strand
AAACTATCTAGTTTCTTGGAGCCAAAGGCTTTACCTATCGCTTTTATCATCTTACTTGTTTCCCTTTGCTATTCCAGCGTTCTATCCTTCATTAATTTTTATGCAAAGGAAATTAATCTCGTAGATGCAGCTAGCTTCTTTTTCATCGTCTATGCAGCAGCGATTATGGTTTCCAGACCATTTACTGGCAGACTAATGGACAGCAAGGGTGCGAATTACGTCATGTATCCTGCTATCATTCTACTTAGTGCAGGTCTGCTTTTATTAAGCCAGTCAGAAAGCAGCTTCACTTTATTATTATCTGGAGTATTCATTGGATTTGGTTTTGGTAATATGCAATCCTGTGCTCAAGCTGTAGCAGTCAAGGTGACCGCTCCTCATCGCATTGGACTCGCAACATCTACCTACTACATTTTCTTAGATGCAGGCTTAGGCTTTGGTCCATATGTACTTGGTTTCCTTATACCGCTTACTGGGTATCCTCATCTTTATATGATATTAAGTGCACTGGCTCTTGTTGTTATCGTGCTTTATTATCTTCTTTATGGAAGATTGGAAAGAAAGACAAAACTCTTCGCTTCATCTTCTATGTGAGAAAAGGACTGCCCTTGAAGAGGCAGTCCTTTTTTGAGATTGGATCATATATTCTTGTTTTGGATCATATCCTTTTCCGGATGGATCATATTTTTTAACAATATATATTAGGATTGAATTTTTTCTTCATATAAATTTATAATCTGTATATTCTTTATAGAACTGTTTTTCCTACCCTCATACACCAAGCAAGTACTTCCAAGCGATATAAGACGCTTTCTAAAGAAGGAAAAAAGGTAATAGATCTCGTATTTCATATAGGTAGAAGAAAATTTCAAGAGACGAATAAACACTTTCAGATAAACAACTAACATGGAATTAATAAAAAATACAGAGGTGAATAATAATGTACCCTTCCTCGCCACTTTCTTACACACATGTCCCGTCAAAAAGAAGCTTAACAGTATATGGAAATAGTACGTTGTCAATTGAACCGAATATTTGCAAGATCACACTCGGCATTAACACAGAGTCCAAAAATGTAACAACTGCCCAGCAGGAAAATGCTAGTATACATCAACAGGTTGTGACTTCTATTTTAGGTTTAGGCGTCCCTTCTGCCAATATTCAAACCATTGACTATACTATTTTTCCTCAGTATGACTATGTAGAGAATAAACAAGTCTTCAAAAGCTATAAAGTAACCCATTTGCTATCTATCCTCGTAGAAACGATTCAGCTTGCTGGTACTGTTATTGATACAGCCGTACAAAACGGTGCAAATCAAGTGACCAGTATTCACTTTGATGTTAGCAATCGTTCAGAACATTACGAGCAAGCACTTCAAAAGGCAATTAAAGATTCTTTATCAAAGGCAAAGGCCATTGCTGAAACCTTGCGCATAACAATAGATCCTATCCCAGTAAAGGTACTAGAGATTCCATCTGGATCTAATGTTCCTATCCCGCTTGCAAAAATGTCATTTGCGGAGGTAGGAGGAGTTTCTACTAATCTAGAACCTGGACAGTTAATGATAGAAGCGAAGGTTGAAGCTAAATTTTCCTATTAAAAGGTAATATTTTCTATTTCTAATATTTTCCTATTATTTTATAAATTCCCCTATATTCAAAAATTGTTCTACCAATTATAATTATCTGGTAATACTACTAATATTTCCTAGGGGGAACTTATGAAAAAACTATTATCTCTCGTAATTTGCTTTTCTCTTTGCTTTACTCTATTGCCTTCTACTTCATTTGCAATAGAAACTAATGATAAGGAACTTGAAAAGTTTTTACAAGATATCGGCTGGGAAAAGGAAGCATATATTAGCTACTTAACAAGTAAAGGATGGACATTAGAAGATTTCTATTCGATTGACGAATTAGGCACTCCTCTCAGTGAAGAATCCATTCAGCCAGTATTGATAGATTTTGAATTAACAAGAGAAGAATTAAATGAACTACTTATTGAAAATGGGGATATAGATAAAGGTCAAGATGTTCTTGACGGAGAATATCTTATTTTCGCGGAAGAACTCTATGATTTTGTTGACTTTTATATCAACGGTGAGTTTGGTACTCCAATCGATGAACAAAATCTTCAAGAGTTACTAACTAAGTACGGCTTTGCATCAAAAGAAGAGCTAGAGACCTTTTTAATAAACAACAATGATTCCTTAGATGATTACGAATACATTGAGGACCTTGATTATATGGTTGATCTCTATAAGAATGGTTTATTTACAGATGAAGAAATTTTTGGTTTATTCGATGAAATCGGATTAACGGAAGCAGAAATCGAAAATCTATTAAACCATTTGGAGAAACTAGATTTTGAGGACCCTACTGTCTTAGATCGTTTAATTGTCCTTAGTGATCGAATGATTGCTTTTGAAGAATTTGAATCGGCGGATGAATTAACTGCGGGGCAAATTAGCGAGCTATTAAGTATTTTCACAGAATTACTTGATATTTTTCAAGTTGATATTCAGTACTACCTTGTAAAAGATGGGCAAAAAGAGCAAATATCAATAAATAATCTATTATCCTTACAATCTACGAATGGTGCTGATTTACTATTAGAGATTTATAGTAAAGAAGGACAATTTTTAGCTGATATTCTTTTTACGGCTGAAATGTTTGGTAGTGAAGTGATTAAAGAAACCGGAAAAGATTTGCAAGAAGCAAAGGAGATTATTGCAAAAACGGCTGATGCAAAGAAAACGGTGAAAAAACCACAAACGATACAAACAGTAAAAGGCGCAAAGCTTCCAAAAACAGCAGCAAATTACGTACAAAATGTATTGATTGGAACAGTAATTATGATAGCTGGTCTGTTCCTATTACAAAGATCTCGTAAAAAAGAGATTTAACATGAGAACAAAAAGAAAGAAATGGAGAAGTCAAGGACAGAAACACCATGTGATTCTATCTGTTGCAGCTGTTATCCTCGTAGGATTTGGTATATGGTTTAGCACTACAAATGCATATACTTTTCTTAAAGGATACTTTCTCTTTCAATCTGCACAAATGACTTCTGCTGAAACACCGAAAGAAAAAGAAATTGAGGCAAATACGCAAGAAGCAACCAAGGATAAAGAGCTATATCCCTCTCGTCCAAATGTTGGCGATAATATCGGTAACCTGTATATTCCCAAATTAGAGATGGAACTCCCCATCTACCATGGGACAAATGAAGATGAATTAGAAAAAGGAATTGGACATTTTGCAGGAAGTGTTTTACCAGGCGAAAGGGATAATTCTGTACTTTCTGGGCATCGTGACACTGTTTTTCGCCGTCTTGGAGAAGTAGGTAAGGGAGATTTACTTGTTGTTACCACCTCTGCAGGGGAATTTACTTACAAAATAAAAAATGTACGAATTGTCGATAAGGAAGATCGGTCAGTAATCGTTCCAAAACCGAAAGCAACATTAACCGTTTCTACCTGCTATCCCTTTCAATATATTGGTGCTGCGCCAGAAAGGTATATTTTGGTATCCGAATTAATTGATTCAACTATATATTAATAGAAGATCTAAAGCCTTGTATCTTAAGATATAAGGTTTTCTTTTACTCCTCTCCACTTTTCCAAAATATTCTACCTTTCCACAAAAAATGAGAACGCTTCAATAATAATTTCTTATTAGATGAAAATCTTTGACATCTTAGCAAAAATAATGTAAAGTACCTAATGGTCGAACATTTTTAGAACATACCGACCTTAATATTCGTGTTTAGGAGTGTATTTAATGGATAACGTGTTTGATTACGAAGATATACAATTAATTCCGGCTAAATGTATTGTAGAAAGCCGTTCAGAATGTGATACAACCGTAACACTTGGCGGTCATACATTTAAGCTACCCGTAGTTCCTGCCAATATGCAAACCATTATTGATGAAAAAATTGCAGTATATTTAGCTGAGAATGGCTATTTTTATATTATGCACCGTTTCCAGCCAGAAACACGCAAGACTTTTATTCGTGATATGCAATCTCGTGAATTGATTGCCTCTATCAGTGTTGGTGTAAAATCAGAAGAATATGACTTTATTTTACAATTAGCAGAGGAAAACCTCGTTCCTGAATTTATTACAATTGATATTGCTCATGGTCATTCGAATGCAGTGATTGCGATGATTAAGCATATCAAGATGCATTTACCTAATAGCTTCGTCATTGCTGGTAATGTGGGAACTCCTGAAGCAGTGAGAGAACTAGAGCACGCAGGCGCAGATGCAACAAAAGTAGGAATCGGCCCTGGAAAAGTATGTATTACAAAAATTAAAACAGGTTTTGGAACAGGTGGTTGGCAGTTAGCTGCATTGCGCTGGTGTGCAAAAGCTGCGAGTAAGCCAATTATCGCAGACGGTGGTATCCGTACACATGGGGATATCGCAAAATCTGTACGTTTTGGAGCAACAATGGTTATGATTGGTTCATTATTTGCTGGACATGAAGAGTCTCCGGGTGAAACAACCGAAAAAGAGGGGAAACTATATAAAGAGTATTTCGGCTCTGCTTCTGAGTTTCAAAAGGGAGAAAAGAAAAACGTCGAAGGCAAAAAAATGTTTGTAGAGCATAAAGGCTCTCTGCAAGATACATTAACAGAAATGGAACAAGATCTTCAATCTTCCATCTCTTATGCTGGCGGCAAAAAGTTAGATGCCATTCGCAATGTTGATTATGTTATCGTTAAAAACTCTATTTTTAATGGAGATAAAGTATATTAATTTTCAAGAAAAACAGAGAAGGACTACTCAATAAGTCCTTCTCTATTTTTTACAGAAACACCCAATTAAATAGTGACATAGATTCATAATCAAAGTATAATATAGTTAACCTCTAGAATTACCTCTTATAATCCCCAAAATAAAAAAAGAAAGGTTGATTGAATTTTTATGAAGAGCTTTTCCTTCCACACAAACCACCGCGAACGGTCGAAATCCCCAGAAACGAGAATTAAACTCATCCCACTTACCGGCACACAAAGCAGAAGCGAGATACTAAAGAAAATAGAAATTAGCTCCCAATTTAATATGCGATATAGAGGACTGTTTGAGTATTACGGCGATGACTTAATTGCTTATAAAAAAGAAAATCCTACTGATTTTTTCCGTAATGAATTTCTCCGAACCTTCTCCAGTTATCTGACCGACTACCTAGAAGATAACATGCCCACCTCTTGGCATAAATGCAAAAAATCTTTCATCGAGTTACTCCTTTACATTCACTTACCTAATGCTTTAAAAATCTCCAAAGAAAGCGATAGTATCCAATACTTTATCTCCGAATTTAAAAAGTTTTCCATATGGCTAGACCACAGGGAGAAAACGACATGGACAAAGATGTTAACTCCTTATGAACAGACGATTAATGAACTACAGTTATGTGAGGAATTGTTAAATAGATTATATCTCCAAATGTATCCTCAATTTTTCGAATCAGATTGGGATTATCAAGAAGATTTAACAAAGGTTAGCCAACGCCTAGAGGAATGTAAGGAGGTGGAGGATAATTTCTTTCAAATAACCAATATAGATGGAAACACCGTTTATCTTTCCAATATCCATACAAATAAACAATTTCAGGTAAATAAAATTCCTGTTGATGAACAGTTTCTCGGGATAATTCTGCATGGCTCTATCGGCCGCTTAGAAGGTCAAGCAACTTGGTCTCTGCTTCTTACAGCAGGAGTATATCCAAAGCGGGCAAAGAGGTATTTAACCTTTAGAGAAAAATAACGAGAGGTAATATACTAAAAAAAGTATGAAAAAGGACATTGAGTAAATGCTCAATGTCCTTTTTCGTTCTTCTAAATTGACAAGAATGAACAACATTTATTGAGAACTAGATTCGTTACTTTGTCCATTATTTTGATTACCCTCGGGGGCTTGTCCTCGGCCACCTTCGAAATTACCGCTTGGTGGTGTTCCGCCCTGTCCTCGGCCACCGCTACCACCTGGGCCTCCCATATTATTGGTAGGTGCCTCTGAAATACCAGATTCATCTACATAGGTTAATGTATCGGAAACAGTAAATTCAACAACTTCTGTTCCTTTTTCATATGATCCTGTCGAGAAACCACTGCTTTTTACCTCTGTGCTACTTCCACCAGAGTACAATACATAAGTACTATCTTTTGTAATCTTCGATGAACTAATCACAACTGTTTGGTAATCTTTGTTCGGTTTTACTGTTACAATAGCATTCCCATTACTATCTTCTAAATGAACAAGCGTGCCAGCTTTTTGTGTCTCTGAATAAGTCATCATGATAGAATTTTGCTCAGATGTATCAGATGTTGCCTGGGCCATCCCTGAACTGCCTAGTGCTATTAATGTCCCTCCACTTATTTCAAAACTACCATCATAGTCTAGCGCTCCGTTTCCGTCATTCGTTGGACCACTAACAATGATCGTACCGCCTGTTACCACGATTGATCCATTTGCATCCAATCCATCTCCATCTGCCTCTACGTAGACATTTCCTCCATTAATGGTTAGTAATGCATTCCCTGCTGATTCCATTCCCATTCCTTCACCAGGAGCGGCACTTTCACTGCTACCATCACTAACGTTAATACCGTCATCTGCTGTTATAACGGAGATATCTCCGTCATTAATAGTGACTGTTTTTCCTTCTATTCCTTCATAACTTTTTTTAATATCGATCGTTCCATTAGCGATTAAAAGCTCATTCTCTGCATGAATACCATCATCACCAGTTAGAATAGTAAATTCACCATCCATGATTGTAATGTTTGTATCACTATGAACAGCATCATCTAACGTATCTATCTCAAACGCTCCACTACCAATAGCAATCTCCTTATTTGCCTTTAACCCTTTTGTACTTGGTGTATCCTCCGCTTCCGTCTCTTCTTCCGCGCTATCTCCCCAAGGTTGTCCTCCCATCATTTCCTCTCTTACTTCGATAGTCTCAGGGCTGCCTCCACCTGCTGTAATGGTAAAATCACCATCTGCCACATAGAGAGAGGACTCAGCTTGTATACCATCTGTTCCAGCTTTTATATTAAATGTACCATCTTCAATGGCAATAATACCTTTTGTATCATTTGTATTCGTTGATTTAATGCCATCTCCACCCGCATTAATATCAAATGTTCCACTCTTTATCGCTACTAAATCTCTGCCCAAAATAGCATCATCTACAGCAGTTACTTTTATCGTTCCTTCCATAATTCGTAAATCGTCTTTACTTCCAATCCCATTATCATAATTCCCAACTACTTCTAAAACACCTGTCCCATTTATTGTTAAGTCATCCTTACTAAAGATTGCTGCATTGGGCTCACCCGATCCATCATCTTCCGTATAAGTTTCTCCATCAGACACGTAATTTTCCGTCCCCTCTACAAGGGTAATAATAGTATCCTCTGCCTCCTTTATAAAAATCGCCGCAGACTTACTATTATGAATATCTACTCCATTTAAAACGATTTGAACCTTTCCCGTATCCGGTGCGTCAACTACTATCTGTCCGTCCCCCAAGTCGCCGCTTAATACATATACTCCTCCGGATCTTATTGTAATAGTTGTTCCAGATGTCATTATTGCCGCAGATTCATCATAAGAAACTTTGTCTCCATTTAAAGTAATAGAAATAGGATTTTCGTCTTCCCAATTCGTTCGGTAATCCTCCTCCTCATAACTTATATTTTCACTAATATATGCACTCACATCTATTTCACTAAGTGAGCTAGCATTACTATTTTTAGAGTTGTCTCTATCCTTACTACATGCAAATAAAAGCAAGGTACATGCAATAGGCAAGACAAACTTTTTCATTTTACTTTTTTTCATTATCATGTCTCCTTTCTTTCACCATGCCTTCATTATGAGTGCAAAACCTTAACAATTCCTTTAGAAGTTAATTTTTATTTATTTTTCCTGTTTCTTTCTAATATGGAGAGAAAAGTTCCTCTGCTACCCTCTTCTCCAATTGTTTTTACCCTATTTTTACAAAAAATCAAAACCTACTTAAAAATCTTAAGGATAGATTAAGGTTTATAAATGATAATGTGTCCAAGCAGTTAACAGAAAGGAGAATCAAAATGGAAGCACAAAAACTAAACGGCTTAAATGGTAGAACCGAACTAAAACATGAATTAAATCAAATAGATTGTTATCTATTAAGGAATAAATTAAAGCATGTAATGGAAGTTGACCCCCATGCCACTAATGATGGGAAGTATCTAATCAGAAGTGTTTACTTCGATAATTTTGAAAACAAAGCACTTACACAAAAAAAAGAAGGTCTTCTTAATCGCGATAAATTTCGAGTAAGGCTGTATGACTATAATACAAACTATTTAAATTTAGAAAGAAAGAGCAAACGCAATAATTTGACCTATAAAGATAAATGTAGAATTACTGCAAAAGAATATGAAAAAATCCGCATGGGAGATATTAAGTGGATGGAAAATGACCCTCGTGACTTGATCAAGGAATTATTCATTCATATGAGTTTATATCAGCTAAAGCCACACACAGTTGTAGATTATGTACGTGAAGTATTTATATATCGTTATGGAAATGTACGGGTAACCTTTGACAGTTCTATTCAAACAAGTTTTCGCAATAATGATGTTCTAAACAGAGATTTACCTATGGTTGAAACCAACCCAAATATCACTATTTTAGAGGTTAAGTACGATGAATTTTTGCCTGAAATAATCAAAAACCTTCTGCAAATAAGTGATAGAAGAAAAGGAACCTATTCTAAATATCAAATCAGTCGAATGTACGGATAATAAATATACATTTTCAAGGAGGAACAATTATGAGTAATGTTAGTTTCGAGGATATATTCAAATCAAGTATTTTAGAAAAAACAAGTAACTTTTCAGTAATTGATTCATTAATAGGACTATTAGTAGCTTTTGGGGTCGGTTTATTCATCTACTATGTTTACAAAAAAACTTTTTCAGGTGTAATATATTCTCACACCTTTAATATTTCTCTTATTATTATATCGATGGCAACCGCCTTAATCATTATCGGAATATCATCCAATGTCTTACTATCACTTGGGATGGTCGGCGCATTATCTATTGTACGTTTTAGAACGCCCATTAAAGATCCAATGGACTTAGTATATTTATTCTGGGCAATTGTTTCTGGAATTCTTTGTGGTGCAGGATTTATCGTTCTAGTTATATTAGGTGCACTCTTAATTGGAATTGTACTTATTCTGTTTACAAACCGTATTAAGATTGAAAATCCATATTTATTAGTCATTAAATATACAAATGAAGCATTAGAGGATTCATTGACAAAGACTATTTCCAATCATGCAAAAAAATTCTCGGTTAAATCAAAATCAATTATGCCAGGAAATGACTTTGAAGTAACTTACGAAATTCGTGTAAAAGAGAACAATGCTACTTTCATCAATACCATTTCTAAGCTTGATGGTGTAAAGTCAGCAATTATGCTTAGTTATGATGGCAACTTCACCGCATAACAATAGAAACATCGAAGCAAAGACATACCTATGCTTCGGTGTTTTTTATTTTTCTCCTCTATTTCTTCTCTATATACAGTACGAATAATTATTATTATCCAATAAATAGCTGTATAATTATATTTATATATACTTGATGGTTATTAATAAATAAGTTATACATAATTTTTTCTTATCATCATAATAGACAAGGAGTTATAAGAATTATGACTATTCTTTTAGTAGATGACAATACTGTCAATCTATTTGTAATGGAAAAAATACTAAAAAACGCTGGGTACGATGATTGTGTCTCACTTACCTCAGCCAATGAATTATTTCATTATTTACAACTTGATGCTCCTCATTCCACAGGGAATAGTGTGGACTTAATATTACTTGATATTATGATGCCAGAAATAGACGGCATTGAAGCTTGTAAACGTATTAAAAAAGTGGAACACCTTAAGGATATACAGATTATCTTTGTAACAGCATTAGAAGATAAAAATAAACTTGCGGAGGCTTTGGATATTGGCGGTGTAGATTATATCACGAAGCCTCTTGATAAAATTGAACTCCTTGCAAGAATACGCGTTGCCCTACGGTTAAAAGCCGAACTTGATTGGCATACCCAACATGAGAAAAAGATTCAGTACGAATTAGATTTAGCAACTCATGTGCAAAGAAGCTTATTAAGCTCTCCCTTAAAAGATGAGCATATGCATATCGAAGTTTCCTATTTGCCCTCTTTTAATCTGGCAGGCGATATGTATTATTGGTATAAAGTCGATGAGGATAAATATGCAATTATTCTTTTAGATATGATGGGCCACGGCATCTCCGCCTCTTTAGTATGTATGTTTATCTCTTCTGTCCTAAGAGAATCAGTTAAACAATTAGTACAGCCTAACCTGGTTATAAAAGAATTAAATCGTTACATGACTTTATTAAAAAATGAAAAAGAGGGACTTCCATTTTACTTTACTGCCATTTATTTAGTAATTGATACAAAGAAAAAAACAGTGGAGTATGTTAATGCAGGGCATCCTTATGGATATATGTTAGTGGATGAAAATGATGTTGTTACGTTAAAACAAAGTACTTGTGCAGTAGGATTTTTTGATGAAATGGAAATTAATACAAAAGAGGTTTCCTTTGAGAAAGATGTCCAAATTATTCTCTATACAGACGGGGTATTAGAAGCAATGGGTCCTTGCGAATTTGAAGCAGAAAAACAAATTCGCTCTATTTCCTCTAAAAGATGGGAACATACCTGTTCCGTAATGGATCATTTACTTACAAAAGAGCAACAGTCCGATCAGCCAGATGATATGTGTGTATTAATGATCCAAGCAAAAGCAAACAATTAATATTTATATTGAATGTTTATAAATAAAAAAGAAGCTGGGATATAAGTAGTTTCAACCAAATAACCCCGAACGATTATACGACATGCTAAGAAAAGTTCGTATAATTGTTTGGGGTTTTATTCATTTTAAGAAAGAAGATTTGTGATGCTCATCCGCAGATTGAATACACTTCGCTTTCCATGGGGCGAGCGCCAAGCCTCATTCTTTTGTTGTTAGAGGTGGCTATTCAGCTAATAAATTTTTTGATAAAGCCTTTCTCCGCCTGCTAGCTCTCTATATTTTGGCATGACATCAACAAAACTTAATGTCTCTTTATCTCCTAAACCAAGAAATCCATCTTTACTTAAGCTTTCATAAAAGAGATGATGGACTTGATTTTGGAGCATTGGATTAAAGTAAATCAAAACGTTTCTACAGATAATCACATGAAATTCATTAAACGATTGATCCGTTACAAGATTATGTTGAGCAAAAATAATATTTTTCAACAAATCAGAATGAAAGTAAGCAAATTGATGATCTGTTTTATAATATTCCGAGAAAGCATTCGTTCCTCCGGCAAGCATATAGTTTTTCGTATATGCTTGCATTTTATGCAGAGGAAATGCACCTTTGCTCGCCTTTTCAAGAACATTTTCATTCATATCTGTGGCATAAATAACGGCCTTATCCTTTAACCCCTCTTCTTCCAACAGAATAGCCATTGAAAATACTTCTTCACCTGTAGCACAACCTGCATGCCAAACCCGAATTTCATCATATTTTCGTAAATGGGGAATTACTTGTTCTCGAAAGGTGCGAAAAAAACTTGGATTCCTAAACATTTCCGTTACATTGATGGAAAAGTCATTTAAAAGTTGCTCTAGAATAGCGTCTTCGTGAATCACTTTTTCCAGCAATCTCGTAATCGTAGGTATATTATCCATCTTCATTCTATAGTAGATTCTGCGCGTAATAGAGGATCGGTTATATTGACGAAAATCAAAACCTGATAATCGAAAAATCCCTTCAAGCAGCAGATCTACTTCAACGTCTGCATGGTCTTGATTTTCTACCTCTTGTTCGTTATTCAGGAATGGATGATCCATAACCGTTCCTCCTTACTTAGCTAGCCATACTCTTAGGACTGAATATAACTGATCTAAATCTAGCGGCTTACTAATATAATCAGATGCACCCGCTTCTAAACATTTTTCTCGATCGTTTTTCATCGCTTTTGCCGTTAAGGCAATAATAGGTATCTCTGTCAAATTCATCGTTTGACGAATAATAGTCATTGTTTCATAACCGTTCATATTTGGCATCATAATATCCATTAGAATAACGTCTAAATCCGTTGTTCCATCGAGAATGTCCAGACATTCCCTACCATTATACGCAACAAGGACGTCCACCCCTCTTTTTTCCAGCGTCGTTTTTAGAGCATAAATATTACGGTTATCATCATCTACAATTAGTACCCTTTTCCCTTTAAATACATTCTCATGATCATCGTTAGTTAATATGATTTCCGTTTTTCTTTCTTTTTCTTGCTTTTGTTCTTCCAGATCTATTTCTTGACGAACTTCTTGCTTTTTCACTTCCATAGTTGCAGCTACATTCATTTCACTAATATTCAATTTAGCATCCGCTATTCCATTAGGAAGACTTGGAATAATAAGAGTAAAGGTACTTCCTTTACCTTCCGTGCTCTTCAAGGAAATCCAACCACCTAGTAATCTAGCAAATTCCCTACAAATAGATAACCCTAAACCTGTACCTCCATACTTACGAACAGTAGCACCATCTGCTTGCTGGAATGTTTCAAAGATAAGCTTATGTTTATCTTTCGGGATTCCAATACCTGTATCAGACACGGAAACTTCCAACCACTCACCGCTTAATTCTCTCATACTGCGACTTATTTGGTTTTTCTTCTTAATATTTAAAGATACTGTTCCGCTTTCCGTAAATTTAAACGCATTGGATAATAGGTTTTTAATAATTTGTTGGAATCTCTTCTCATCTGTATATAAAATGTCTTTGAGATCTTCCTGTTTATTCACAACAAATTCTACATCCTTCTGTTTGGCAACAGGGGCGAAACTTCTTTCCAACTGTGAAGTAATATCATGGATACTTACTTCACCAAAATGCACATCGAGTTTTCCTGCCTCTACTTTCGAAAGATCGAGAATATCATTGATAAGGGAGAGAAGATCTTTACCGGAGGAATGAATAACATTCGCAAATTCCATTTCTTCTGCCGATAAATGATTCGAATCATTCTCAGCTAACATTTCTGATAGAATAAGAATACTATTTAGCGGTGTTCTTAGTTCATGAGACATATTAGCCAAAAACTCTGATTTATAATTAGAATTTTGAATAACCAATTCTGTTTTCTCTTCTAATTCTTCTTTTGCTTTTTCTAAATCTCTTGTCTTCGCTTCCGCTTCTCTTGTCCGATCTTCTAATTGTTCATTCGTAGCCATTAATTCTTCTTTTTGCATTTGCAACTCTTCAGACTGTGACTGCAATTCCTCTGATTGTGTCTGCAGCTCTTCTGATTGTACTTGTAACTCTTCTGTCATGGCTCTCGATTCATTTAATAGGCGAACTACTTCCATTCTGCCCATAATGCTATTGATGGTTAATCCGAACGTTTCCACTATACCTGCTATTAGATCTTGTTGAAGCTTTGTAAATTCTGTCATGGTTGCAAGCTCTAATACAGCAATTACGTCTCCTTCAAACATAACCGGTACAATAATAATGCTTCGTGGCGATACATCCCCTAAACCTGTTGCAATTAAGCGATAATCACTTGGAACTTCCTTATAGTACAGAATGCGTTGTTCTTTTGCGCTTTGTCCAATAAGCCCTTCTCCTAATTGGAAAGAATCTCTTCCAATTGTATCGCCTGATTCAGCAAAGGTTGCTGTTTTTACATACATTTCCCTTTTCTGTTGTTTATCCTTTACATAAAAGGCACCAAAACTTGCATCTGTTTTTTGTGCTATTTCTGTTATAAACACGCTAGCCAATGTTTCAATAGAGGGAATCCCTTGAAATTTCATAACAATATCAGCAACATTAGATTGTAACCATTCTCTCTGCTCTACGGCATCAAGAAGGCCATTTGTTGCATCAGCAAGCTCTTTTATTTCATCATTTGTCCGGACATGGATTCGGGTAGTGACGTTTCCATTAGAGGCAGCAATTGTCTTAATAGATCCTGTTACTTCTCTTATCGTTCTAACAATTGATTTAGATGTTTGGCTCGCCATCATAATAGCGACAAGTGAAATCAAAACCAATGCTCCAAATAACCCGATCGTTAGTATATTATTTTGTTTATCTAGCTGCACCGCTCTATTAGCAGATGCTGTCTTTTCTGTATCTCTAAGATTCATAAACTTTGCTGTAATATCATTTATGTAATCTCGACCAATATCTGCCTCGAAAAATTCATTAAGGGCCTCTGTATTATTTTGTGCTTTATATTGGATCGTTGGCTCTCCTGCTATATTAATCCAACTCTCAATATTTTCCTTTATTTCTAGCAAATTGTCCTGCTGTGCAGGTTTATTTTGCATTAAATGATATAGCTCATCAAATTGCGTTTCCCAATTTTCCTTCCCATCGTTATACGGACTTAAGTAACTTTGGTTACCTGTGATTATATATCCACGCTGACCTGTTTCCATATCTAATATACTTTTTTCAATGGAAGAAGTTAATTCATGTATGCGAGAATCATAATTGATAATCGAGTTACGTTCCTGTTGAAGGGAACGAATTTGATTATTTAGTAGAATTACCGACACAAGTAAGCAAAGAATGATAACAATGTAACCAAGGATAATTTTGGAGCGAATTCCAAATTTAAATTTCGATTCCATTTGATTACCTTCCTTAACTTATTTTCTATTTTAATAGTATAGTATTTGTGACAAAAATGAAAAGGGAATTTGTTCTATTTTACTCTATTTCATATAGTTTATATTACTTTTTTTCATGGTACAACTTTTCAAGCTTGTTCTTTAAAACATCTTTTGGCGATTATACAAACAAAAGGGCTATTTTCTCTATAGGTTGTTTTAGTATAGTTTGTTGCTATTAGCCCAAAGCCTAAATACACTTGCGAGGTTTCAACCTCCGGGGCGTCTATGTATATTCAGGCTACTCAGTATCTCTTGAAAAATTATCCCCTTTTAAAAAACAACAATCGTAAGAAAGCATAGCCTATCTAAAAAAAAACTTCGTGTAGTTACCCTTTATTTCTTATAGAAACATTCATTACAAACTGGAAATTTAAATTTGGTGGATAATTCTTTTCCACACTCCTTACATCTTTTCAGCCGTGTCCTTCCTTTAATTCCTTTCTTTAGTTGTTCATTAATTTGATCACTCAATTCTAATCTAACCTTTTCCCAATAATAGGCTTCTGTTCTTCTTTCTAATCGATATAAGAATAATAAGTGGAGCCCGATAGATTTATAAGCAAGCTCTAACTCCTCTAAGCTATCCTGTTTGATTTTTGGTTCTGGTAAATCCCTGTTTTCAACAATTGCCTCCATATTTGTTTTCCACTGGACTCGTAATGAACTTTCACTTGTTGCAAACGGCAGCTTCAAAAAACTAAATAAATCATGTAAAGACATTCTTGCTTCGACCATCGTATCCATAATCATTTCATATAGCAGCATTTCTTCTGCTAAAGATGCCTTTTTCGTTCCCTCAGGGCTTTTAAAATGTCCCCATAGATAAAAAAACAAGCCGAGATTATTGGAATACTTTTGAAATCTTTCTAAAACGGCACTTGTAGGCGCAATTGTAAATCCAAAAAGGTCCGTATCCTTTTTTTCTAATAAATATTTCATCTTTTTACGATCACTTGTAAAAGCAACTCGCCCAATATCATAAATTCCCTTTCTTCCTGCTCTTCCTGCAATCTGCTTAACTTCCTGAGAGGTTAACATTCTTCTTCTAATACCATCAAATTTGTCATTTTCTAAGAAGACGATTCTCCTTATTGGCAAATTCAGCCCCATCCCAATCGCATCTGTCGAAACAATAACTTTCGTTTCTCCCTTAATAAAACGCTCCATTTGTTTTTTCCTTGCTTCCGGGGGCATACTTCCATAGATAACACTGACTTGCCAGCCCCTTCTTTGTAGCTCGGAAGCTGTTTCTAATACGTTCCTTCTTGAAAAGCAAACAAGAGCATCTCCTTTTCTCGTATGGCTGAGCTGGAATAAATCATTTTCTACCTGTAGTGGTGTCTCTCTTCGATACTCATGAACCTCTACATTTGTATCGCCTAATAGCTGTAGTATCATGTTTTTCGCATGAAAACTTGCGATAATATGAACCTCATTCGCATTTGCCTTCGTAATAGAACGGTACCAGGAGAATCCTCTTTCCTTATCTGCAATCATTTGTGCTTCATCAATAACGATCACTTCGTAATAGTCTTTTTCATGAAACATTTCCACCGTACTTGATTGGTGCTGTGCATTAAGAACAAGCTTTTCTTCTTCTCCTGTTTTAAGGGAACAAGGTATTCCTTGCTGATTTAGTTTTTCATAAACTTCTAGTGCTAATAATCTTAATGGTGCCAAATATAAACCACTACTAGCTTCCATCATCCGGTTAATAGCCCGAAACGTTTTACCAGTATTTGTCTCCCCTGTATGAAGTACATATTTAACATCTATATTGGTTGGAGGATAATATTCCCTACCAAATATATCCTCAATCATTCTAGCTTCTTCTTCTTTGCGACGTCTTTGCTCTTCCCGATCCTCTGCTTCCTTTTGCGCCTTCCTTTGTCTATCTTTTTCCATAATCTCTTTATGAATATCCATATCAAAAGGAATATCCAATAATTTTTCCAAATCTATTACGTATTCAGGCAACAAATCCTCTAAAAATTCCACTGTCACTTCTTGAAGTAACGGCATACTTACTTCAAGCAAAAAAGAATTAGTGAAGGAATGACTAAATACTTCCGTATATTCTTCCTTTATACGAGTTGGCAATCTGTCTTTTACCCAAGTAGGAAAAAAATCGATTAGATGTTGAAGGATTAGATTTTCATATGCCTCTGTCCGATCCTCTAAAAAATAAAATTGGTTATAAGGCATATTCATTTCATTCGATAAATATTCTTCAAAGGTTAACTCCATGGAAGATAAAACAATACCATTTCTGTCTATCTCAAGCGCAATATTACTTCCAGTTAAATAGCGAATATAAAGAAACAGATCCTCATAATGTTTCTCTATCAATTGTTCGATATAATAAGAAAACTTCACTGTATATTTACGCTTTGTTTCCATGTCTTTCTGTTCTTCCACTTTTTCTACATATACTACTCGTTGCTCTCTATATTTGTTTTTCCAGTTTTCCTTATCTTCCCCTAACTTTTTTGTCAGCCACTCTTCATAAGAAAATGCGCCAACATCTCGAATTTCACTTCGAAATAATCGATTGATCTGCTTTTTACTAAGGTCGCTAATATCCAATCCTTTATTTGTAAGATATTGTTTCTTTTCAGCGTACTTTATATGACTAGTTGCTATATTAAGCCATGTGTTTAACCAAATTTGCTCTATATAAACTTTCCGATCTGCCATATACTGTGCAAATGTCGGTAGACTTTCTTTGTTTTCTAAATACTTATTTACATCCTTTATAATATGCATTTTTGTTTGTTGAACCGCTTTATCATACTGGGTTTTTAATATTGGATTTATCATGATGAACTCCTATAATAATGGATTACTATCCTTCTTTTTCTTATTTTCCTTTATTTTATCTTAGACATGTAGATTTTTTTAATATTTTTTGGATTTTCTTGTGTTTTATTTATAAACACTTTTTTGTTAATAAACAATATCTATTTAAAAAAGTAAGAAAGATGACTGTTAAGTCTACACGGTGAATGTCAGTTTTTATCGATTTTTAGAAAATAGTTTTTCTGTTATTTACGATTATTTTTTTCAAAGAGGGGAATAAAGAATGTAAATAAGATTTCTCAGGAAATAATAAAAATCCTTGCACTTTGGCAAGGATTATTTGGGAGGGTCTTCTTCAATAGATTAAATTTTTACTTAGTTTTTCTTTAAGCTTAACTCGCGTTTGTATTGCTCTAATTCTTTCGTTGTACAACGTACAAAGTGACCTGGAGCAACTTCTCTTAATTCGGCTGGTTCACTTGTATCATGTACAGATGGATCATAAGCAATTCTTTTACGTTCACGTTCATAACGTGGATCTGGAAGTGGAATTGCTGATAGCAATGATTTTGTGTATGGGTGAATTGGGTTCTCATACAATTCATCTGCCTCTGCAAGCTCTACCAGGTTACCCATATACATAACACCAATACGGTCACTAATATATTTAACCATTGAAAGGTCATGGGCAATAAATAAATACGTTAGTCCACGTTCTTTTTGCAGCTTTTTCAAAAGGTTAACAACCTGTGCTTGAATGGAAACGTCTAATGCAGAGATCGGCTCGTCACAGATGATGAAATCTGGTTCAACAGCTAGTGCACGAGCAATTCCGATTCTTTGGCGCTGACCACCACTAAATTCATGTGGAAAGCGTGTAGCATGCTCTTTATTCAATCCTACTACTTCTAGTAACTCTTCTACTCTTTGACGACGCTCTTCTGGTGTTTTTGCAAGGTTATGATTATCAATACCTTCTGCAATGATATCAAGCACTGTCATACGTGGATTTAGAGAAGAATGCGGATCTTGGAAAATCATTTGCATTTTTTGGTTAAATTTGCGAAGCTCTGCCTTCGATTTTTTTCCGTGCACATCTTCGCCTTCAAATTTAACTTCTCCACCTGTTGCATCATAAAGACGGATAATTGTTCTTCCTGTTGTAGATTTCCCACAACCAGATTCACCAACTAGACCAAATGTTTCTCCTTTAAAAATTTCAAAGGATACACCATCCACTGCTTTGATGATTCTATCTCTACCTGCGGAAAAATGCTTTTGCAAGTTTTTTACTTCTAATAATTTTTCTCTAGTCAACGTTTTTCACCGTCCTTGCGACCTGTTTTCGCGAAACCAAGCATTCTTTGTTTAACAGCTTCTGGCGGTTCAACTTTTGGAGCATCTTCATGCAATAACCAAGTTGCTGCATAATGTGTATCAGAAACTTTAAACATTGGTGGTTCCATTACCGTGTCAATTTCTAGTGCAAATTGATTTCTAGGCGCAAATGCGTCTCCTGCTGGAGGCTTTAACATATTAGGCGGGCTTCCAGGTATAGCGAAAAGCTCTTCATCCGTACTGTCTAGTGTTGGCATAGATCCTATTAATCCCCATGTATATGGATGCTTCGGATTATAGAAAATATCATCAACTGTTCCAATTTCAACAATTTTCCCAGCATACATAACCGCAACACGATCTGCAACGTTTGCTACAACGCCAAGGTCATGAGTAATAAAAATAATCGCACTATCTGTTTTCTTTTGAATGTCTTTCATTAATTCTAAAATTTGTGCCTGAATCGTAACATCAAGTGCTGTTGTTGGTTCATCAGCAATTAGAATCTTCGGGTTACATGCAAGCGCGATTGCAACAACCACACGTTGACGCATTCCACCTGAGAATTGGTGTGGAAATTGGTTAATACGAATTTCCGGTTGTGGAATACCAACTAAATCAAGCAGCTCCAGAGCACGTTTCCTTGCATCAGATTTGTTCATGTTTTGATGCTTAATTAGACCTTCCATGATCTGATTCCCAATTTTCATTGTTGGGTTTAAGGAAGACATCGGATCTTGAAACACCATTGAAATATCTTTACCGCGAATTTTTTGCATTTCTTTCTTGGACTTTTTAACAATATCTTCGCCTTCTAATAATATTTCTCCACTTTTAATGACACTTTGCGGTTCGGGAAGTAGTCTCATTAAAGCATTAGAAGTAACGGATTTACCAGAACCGGATTCTCCTACAATTGCTAGTGTTTCTCCTTTATTTAACTCAAAGCTAACACCGCGAACAGCTTGTACTTCACCGTTGTAGGTGTTAAATGATACTCTTAAATCTTTGACTTCTAATAATTTACTCATTTATAAACACCTACTCTCTTATTTATGCATTTTAGGGTCGAATGCATCACGCAAGCCATCACCTAATATATTGAATGCAATCATTAATACTGACAATACAGTCGCTGGGAAAACTAGTAAATACGGATATAATCGCAAGTTAGCAAATCCAAGCTCAATCAAAGCACCTAATGAAGCTTTCGGAGGTACAATACCAAGTCCAATGAAACTTAGGAATGCTTCGAAGAAAATAGCTCCAGGAATCGAGAACATTGTATTAACAATAATGATTCCAGTAATATTCGGAACTAAGTGTCGTCTAATAATCGTACCATTTGACGTTCCTAATGTTCTTGCTGCAAGTACGAATTCTTGATTTGTAAGCTTTAATACTTCTCCACGAACAATACGGGACATTCCTATCCATCCTGTAATCGCTAATGCGATAACAATGGAAACTATCCCAGGCTGGAGGATGAGCATCATTAACAGAATAACTACTAGGTTTGGTATTCCTACTAATACTTCCGCAATACGCTGTAATATGTTATCTACTCTTCCACCATAAAATCCTGATACTCCACCGTAAGCTACACCGATTAATAAATCTAGTGCTGCGGCAACAAAAGCAATAATTAACGATACTCTTGTCCCTTCCCAAAGTCTTGTCCATTGATCACGGCCTAGTGTATCCGTACCAAACCAGAAATAGGTATCATTAAGTTCTTTCGCTTCATAGATGTGGAAGGTTGCTCTTACAGCAGCAGAATTTCTTGTACCGTCTCCTTCATCTAGAACTTTAATATCAACAAACTCATCTGTGCTCTTATAACGAGCCATTGCTTTGGCAGTTGCATCCTTTACGTTCGTACCTTCATATCTACCTGATAAAGTACCATTTAGACCTAACCAAGAAACATTCTCTAATACTGGTACTCTAGGAGGAAGCTTTGCACGAGACAAATCTTGTCCATTATTCCCGTAATCATTCATATGTGGACCAATAATACTCATTAAGATTATTAATAGTATTATAAATATACTGACTATTGCAGGTTTATTTTTAAACAACGTTCTTCTTGCATCCTGACCAAAGGTTCTACTTGGTGCAGAAATTTTCTCACTAATATTCTCTTCTTGCTTAAGAGGTCTAAATAAATTTTTATCTATTTGATTAAGATTCTTTTTATCCATTTTATTTTTTTCCTCCTGCAATTCTAATTCTCGGATCAATTAATCCATATAGGAGGTCAATGATTAAAATTATGATAACAAATCCAAAGGCAAACATTAATGTTGTTCCCATAATTGTTGGATAATCATTTACAGTAACAGATGTAACAAATTGTTCTCCAATCCCAGGAATAGCAAATATTTTCTCAATTACTAATGATCCAGTCATTAAGCTAACTGCCATTGGGCCGATTACTGTTACTAGCGGAATCAATGCATTTCGCAAACCATGCTTGAAAATAATTCCTGCTTCAGTAATCCCTTTCGCACGAGCTGTTGTTATATAGTTTGAATGCAGTACTTCAATCATCTCTGTTCGTGTAAACCTCGCAGCAACTGCTAAAGGGGAGATTGCAAGTGCGATAGTTGGTAGAATGGTATATTCAAAGCCACCCCAAAGCGCAACTGGTAGTAGATCCCATCTTACTGCAAAGAAATATTGTAATAGTCCTGCAAAAACGAACGATGGAACCGATGTCCCCAGTACAGCGATAATCGTAGACGTATAATCGACTGGACCGTTCCTATAAATGGAGGCTATCAAGCCTAGCAGAATCCCTAGTACAGTTCCTAACACTAAAGCTTGTCCACCTAGAAGTGCGGACGGACCGATTTTTGCTGATAGTATTTTTGTAACCGGGGTATTATCAAATGCAAATGAAACACCTAAATCCCCTTGCACAAGGTTTCCTAAGTATCGTACATATTGTACAGGAACCGGATCATTCAACCCATATTTTTCCAAAATAATTGTTTTTTGTTCTTCACTTAACTTATCGTCAGCTTTCAGTGGACTCCCTGGAAGGAACTTCATCAGGAAGAAGGATACTGTAGCGATAATGAACAATGTTATGAACATATACCATAAACGTCGAAGAAGATATCGAGCCATCTGTGCACCTCCTAATTTTTCTTTGTTTATTATAGCATAATAATTTATTTTTGCTATAATCAGAATTTTCCTACTCAAAAATACAAGAGAGTATATGCTATAAAAGCATACACTCCCTCTTATTTCATAGCATCGAATTTTTCAAAAAAGCTAAATTACTCTGCAGCTCCTACACTAGTCCATTTGTATTCATAAGTTGGTCCAAATGGATTTTCGATTAAGCCTTGAATTTTTGGAGATGATAGGAATGCGCCAGCACGTTGATATACAGGAGCGATTGCTGCATCTTCAAATAGAATTTTTTCAGCTTCTAAGAAGTTTTGATAACGAGCTTCATTGTCTGTAGCTAAAGTTGTAGTAGTTTCCTCTAACAACTTGTCGTACTCTGCATTAGAGTAGCCCATTTTGTTGTTTCCACCATCAGTAATCCATAGGCTTAAGAAAGTGTATGGATCTAGGTAGTCAGGACCCCAACCAGCTAATTGTAGATCGTAATCTTGCTTAGTATCTAAATCTAAACGTTGCTCAAATGGTACTTGTTTTAACGTTACTTTTAAACCTGGTAGGTTTGTTTGTAATTGGTTAGCAAGGTATTCATTCATTGTTTTAGATACATCTGTATCTCCACCTAAGAATTCGATTTCTACGGAATCAACACCTAATTCTTTTAGACCTTTTTCCCAGAATTCTTTTGCAGCAGCAGTATCATATGTTACAAGATCGCCACTAACTTTACGGAAATCACCACTACCATCTGGCATTGGAGTGAATTCAGCTGGAATTAAACCGTTAGCAACTAAAGAACCGTTATTTAAAATAGTGTCTACTAAAGCTTGTTTATCAAACGCACGGCTGATAGCAGCACGAATATTTGTGTTTGCAAGTGCTTCGTTTCTTGTTTGGTTAATTTTCATATAGAATACAGAGTTGTCTGCTTTAATTGCATAATCTTCATCAGAAGAGTATTGGTCAACTAAGTCTGAAGACAAGCTTGCACGGTCAACTTCACCTTTTTCATATAGGTCAACCATTGTTTGAGCATCTTTAACTACAACATAATTAATTTTTTCTAACTTAACTGTACCTGCATCCCAGTAAGTGTCATTCTTAGCAAGATTCCACTTTTGAGCAGTACTTTCCCAGTTTTCTAACACGAATGGACCGTTAGCTAATAGATTTTCAGAGCTAGTAGCGAACGCATCGCCTTTTTCTTCAACGAATTTTTGGTTCAATGGTAAGAACGTACCGAAAGTTGTTAAAGACTCGAAATATGGAGTTGGGTTAGCAAGTTCAACAACTAATGTGTAGTCGCCATCTGCTTTAACTCCTAATTCTTCTACTTTCTTTTCGCCTTTGCTGATTTCAGTAGCGTTTTTGATTACGCCGCCCATCATGTATGGTCCGTACTCAGAACCAGTGTCAGGGTTTACTGCACGTTGCCAAGCATAAACGAAATCGTTAGCAGTTACAGGATCTCCGTTTGACCATTTTGCATCTTCACGTAACTTGAATGTCCAAGTTAAACCGTCTGCAGATACTTCATGAGATTCTGCAATACCTTTTTCAACTTTAGCATCTTCACCTAAACGATAAAGACCTTCCATTGTAGCACCTAAGAATTGGAAACCATATTCATCAGTTGCCATTGATGGATCCATTGATGGAATCGCATCTCCGTTAATTAAGTTTAATACTTGTTCTACATCTGTATTTTCTGCTGGCTTATCTGAACCTTCAGATGCTTTGTCGTCGCCACCAGAACATGCTGCTAAAAATACACTCAACACTAACGTCAGTGAAAGCAGCCAAGTAAATTTTCGCTTCATTAAAAAAGACCCCCCATTGTTATATTATTCTGTAAATTACATCTAAAAAAGAAGCTAAAGTGAGTATACTATTATTCTAGTAGAGTTGTAAAGACTAAATATAGAGATAATTTCAAATATTGTTATATAGTCATAGGACGATCATGCATTACACCAACAAAGATAACGCTTACTTTTTCGTTAAAATTCTAAAAATTTCTTTCAGTTAAAGGGGAAATAATATGGCAAAAGACCGACATTATGTAAAAAATATCCATATGCCAATATACTTTTTTACCTTATATTAGTAGATTATTTTATTATGGTAGAATTTTTTATAGTAGGTGATTTTATTCTATTGGTGATTTTTCTTATTTTTAGTGTAAAAGGAAAACAACATTCCACCATGTTAATTCAGAATGTAGGAAGAGAAGTATTTTATAACTATATTCAAAATGTACTTTCCGATCGAGTTAAGGTAAAATACGATTATTCGCGTTAAAAACTTATTAATAAAGGTGAAAATTCATGCATAATAAAAAATGGTCTGTTTTCCTAATAAATATCATCATGACGTTCGTTCTTTTTCTTATTTTTTCCTCCGAATATTCTTTTGTTCTTTATATTAATTCCGTCTATTATTTAACTTTTTTTTATCTCGTTATTTTTCTATTTATGTATATTGCAAAGGGTGGCTTCTTGGACGGTGTGACATTTAGTTTCCGAAGATTTCATCATGTTATTCTAAAAAGTAATGATTATTTGGAAGAATGGAAGGAAAAACCTCTCCCTTCTCAAAAATTTAATAAAGGAATTTATTCTATCCTTAAATTTCAAGCTTTCATGCTACTAATTTATTTATTAATTTTACTACTGACTTACTATGTTTAACTATAAGCCTTGAAATAGACTTTTGCCCCCATACATTCCATCTCATTTTTTCAAAATGTAGGAATATTTATTTAATTACAACATTAAAATTGTATATATAGTGTTTACCGATTATAATAATGTTGTAAAAAAATTGAAATGAGGGGGATGTATTAATGAAATTGGAAGCGTTTCCACCTGTTAAAGGCAAGCATAACCTTGAAAACTATGAGGAATTGTACCAACATTTCAAATGGGACCAAGCAGAAAAGGATTTTTCTTGGCATCAGACTGGAAAAGTTAATTTGGCCTATGAGGCAATTGACCGTCATGCTGAAAACTACCGCGCCAATAAAGTAGCCCTCCATTATTTTCATCCATCAAGAAAAGAAACTTACACATTTAAAGACTTAAAGAAATTCTCAAATAAAGCTGGGAATGTATTAAAGGATGTCGGAAAAGTGAACAAAGGGGATCGTGTGTTTATTTTCATGCCTCGTTCACCAGAGTTATATTTTGCTTTACTTGGAGCAATCAAATTAGGAGCTATTGTTGGTCCACTGTTTGAAGCCTTTATGGAAGATGCAGTGAAGGACCGTCTGCATGATAGTGAAGCAAAAGTAATCATTACAACACCTGAACTGGTAAATAGAATTCCACATACAGAATTGCCTGCTTTAGAAACTATTTTTATTGTAGGGGAAAACATACAAGAAGATGATAAAACAAAAGATTTCCTTCATCATTTTCAAACAGCCTCTACAGAATTAGACATAGAATGGGTCGATCGCAAAGATGGATTAATCCTACACTACACCTCTGGTTCAACTGGAAAACCAAAAGGTGTGCTTCATGTTCACAATGCTATGATTCAACATTACCAAACAGCAAAGTGGGTATTAGATTTACAAGAAGATGACGTATACTGGTGTACTGCTGATCCAGGTTGGGTTACAGGTACTTCTTACGGAATCTTTGGTCCATGGCTTACTGGCTCCACAAATGTTGTTGCAGGTGGCCGCTTTAGTCCTGATATATGGTATAAAACGATTGAAACCTTTGGAGTGACCGTTTGGTATAGTGCCCCTACCTCCTTTAGAATGCTGATGGCTGCTGGAGCGGAAGTAACAGAAAAATATACACTCTCTTCCTTGCGTCATATTCTAAGCGTAGGCGAACCGCTTAATCCTGAAGTAATTCGCTGGGGATTTGATGTATTTGGACATCGTATCCATGACACTTGGTGGATGACAGAAACCGGTGCTCAGCTAATATGTAATTTACCTTGTATGGACATTAAGTTAGGTTCAATGGGGAAACCACTTCCAGGGATTGAAGCAGTTATTTTAGATGATGATGGAAATATCCTTCCGCCTAATCAAATGGGGAATTTGGCCATAAAAAAAGGCTGGCCATCAATGATGCATACCATATGGAACAATGAAGAAAAATTTAATAGTTATTTCCAACATGATCAATGGTATGTGTCTGGAGATTCCGCCTATTTGGATGAAGAGGGTTATTTCTGGTTCCAAGGACGAGTCGATGATGTTATTATGACCGCCGGTGAACGAGTTGGACCATTTGAGGTAGAAAGTAAATTAATCGAATTTCCTGCCGTAGCAGAAGCAGGTGTCATCGGAAAACCAGATCCTATTAGAGGCGAAATTATTAAAGCCTTTATTGCACTAGTTGACGGCTATGAAAAAACGGATCAATTAAAAGAAGAAATACGTTTATTTGTGAAAACAGGTTTGGCTGCTCATGCTGCCCCAAGAGAAATTGAATTTTGTGAAAAGCTTCCAAAAACACGGAGTGGAAAAATTATGAGACGTGTATTAAAAGCTTGGGAACTTGGACTCCCTACTGGAGACCTTTCTACAATGGAAGATTAATTTAACAACATACAAAGAGAAGAGTTACCAATGAGCAAGGTAACTCTTCTCTTCCTTATTTTTGTATATAAATAGAAAGCGAGCCTCCATTTACGTAGAATTGGCCCCAGCCATCACTATTAATAGTGACTGTTTCTTTTCTATTTCCCGTTATATCGTACCAGACTTCTCCGGCATTTTGTTTTCCTACTTCCATCCACTTATACCCTCCAGGACCATCTGTTATTAAGGTGGCTAGTCCAGATTTCGCTTTAGCAGCATCTCCCTCTCTAGTCCAACCAATAATATCCCAATGGTCAATATAGTCACGTTGTGTACCATATGCATAATCTTTACGCGCAGTTAGAATCGGATCCAACTGTGCTTTTAATGAAGGAATCTCATAATTACTATTCCCTTTCGTTCCATAGTAATCTCCGTAAAAGACAGATGGATATCCTTCTGCTCTTGTAAGAATGAAAGCATAGGCTAAAGGTTTAAACCATGTACTTACAACAGACTCCAAAGATTGCCCTGGCTGGGAATCATGGTTTTCAACTAAGGTAACTGCCAGTCTAGGATTGCTTTCCATTACTGTTCCTTTTAGAATATTCCTCATGTCATAATTTCCATTACTATTAGATGCATAATGAAAATTATAATGAAGGGGTGCATCAAAAACAGACTGATTATAATTTGTCTTTGCTAAATAATTATTTAGCGTTCCAATATCATTTTGCCAATACTCCGCTACAGTAAACATCTCTTTACCTGTTTGATTTCTTACATGAGTAACCCAATCCCGTAAGTAATCATGCTTTATATGTTTAACCGCATCTAATCGGAACCCATCTAAATTTAATTCTTTAGCATACCAGGTTCCCCAGCTTTTCATTTCACTTACTACTTCTGGATGATCATAATCAATATCTGCATACATTAAATAGTCATAATTTCCTTTTTCATTGGAGACTTCCCAATCCCAAGCCTTTCCTGTTCCTCGAAATTTATAGATTCTGTTTAGTTGTCTGCTCTCATCCCAATCTGTCCCATCAAAATGATACCAGCCCCATTTAAACGGAGAGTAAGTATTACCTCGGCCAGGAAAATTAAAGCCTGTCCAAGCAGAAATTTGATAGTTGCCCGATGTTTCATTATTTCTATTATTGGGATCTACTTCAACGGCAGTTACGTTCTCCGTAAAATCAGCACCCCCTTTATGGTTCATCACTACATCACCATATACATTTATATTTTTTTTATGTAATTCTGCGATTGCTGATTTTAATTGAGCTTTTGTGCCATACTTCGTCCTGACTGTTCCTTTTTGGTTAAACTCGCCTAAATCATATAAATCATATGCACCATATCCCACATCATTTTGACTTGTTCCCTTATATGCTGGAGGAATCCAGACAGCAGTTACTCCTTTATTAGCTAGATTTGCCGCATCATTTTGAAGCCTTGTCCAATGATTTCCATCATTCGGCAAATACCATTCAAAATATTGCATCATCGTTCCATTTGTAGAAGCCGCTGATGCGAACTTCTCACTTCCTAAGGGAAACAACAAGAAAATAATAATTACAATAATAGACGTCTTACCTATAAAACCTTTCATTCTTCTCCCACCTCTCCTTTATTAAGAAAGCGTTTTCACACCTCCGTAATAATTATAAATTTACTAGTACGGAATAGTAAATAGGACATCTTTCATTTCTTTTTTTAAAAAAATCCCCTCAGCTTATGGTTGAGTCATACTGCCCGTTAAGAGCGGGATAAAAGTACTTAATATTTGCTGTTTAAGCCATTATTATGTCAAAATGAATGATGAAATAATAAAAGCGCTTTCCAATTTATTTAGGAGGAATAGAAATCATGAGAACGATGAAACTAGGTAGCAGTAATTTAGAAATACCTGTAGTTGCAGTTGGCTGCATGCGTATTAACTCATTAGAAAAAAATGAAGCAGAACGATTTGTCCAAACTTCTTTAGAACAAGGGGCTAACTTCTTTGATCATGCAGATATTTATGGTAGTGGTGTTTGTGAAGAAATATTTGCAGATGCTATCCATATGTCTCCAAGTGTTCGTGAGAAGATTATCTTACAATCTAAATGTGGTATTCGTAAAGGTATGTTCGACTTTTCAAAAGAACATATTTTAGATTCAGTAGATGGCATTCTAAAAAGACTAAACACCGAATACTTAGACGTTCTTCTATTACATCGTCCAGATGCATTAGTGGAACCTGAAGAAGTCGCAGAGGCTTTTGATAAACTTGAACAATCAGGAAAAGTTCGTCATTTTGGCGTTTCTAACCAAAATCCGATGCAAATTCAATTGTTACAAAAGCATGTAAAACAGCCACTTATTGCTAATCAATTACAATTAAGTATTACGAATGCAAATATGATTTCAAATGGGATTAATGTGAATATGGAAAATGACTCTGCTATTAACCGTGACGGCAGCATTTTAGACTTCTGTCGCTTACACGATATCACTATTCAGCCTTGGTCTCCGTTCCAATTTGGTTTCTTTGAAGGGGTCTTCCTTGGGAACGAAAAATTCCCTGAACTAAATAAACAAATTGATGAAATTGCAGACAAGTATCAAGTTAGCAATACAACAATTGCGATCGCTTGGTTATTGCGTCATCCTGCTAAAATGCAACCCGTTATTGGAACAATGAATATAGATCGCTTAATAGACTGCTGTAACGCAAGTGACGTTCATTTGACAAGGGAAGAGTGGTACAGCATTTACCGTGCAGCGGGCAATATTTTACCATAACTAAAAAGACAGTTACCTACCCGGAAATATAACGAGCAGGTAACTGTTTTTTATTATCGATTATCTACTTTTTCAGGATACATATCATGATTCATTAAGCGGTGTGTCGCCATCTCTTCAAATTTCGTTCCTGGTTTTCCATAATTACACCATGGGTCGATTGAAATTCCACCCCGTGGAGTAAATTTCCCCCATACCTCAATATATCTTGGATCCAATAGTTTAATTAAATCATTCATAATAATATTGACGCAATCCTCATGAAAATCACCATGATTACGGAAGCTAAATAAATATAATTTTAAAGATTTACTTTCCACTATCTTCTTATTTGGTATATAAGAGATATACATTGTCGCAAAATCAGGCTGACCTGTTATTGGACAAAGACTAGTAAACTCGGGACAATTAAATTTTACAAAATAATCTCTATCAGAGTGAAGATTATCTACAGATTCTAATACCTCTGGTGCATAATCACTTTTATATAGAGTATTTTGGTTTCCTAATAAAGTTAAGTCTTGTAATCCTTCTTCGTTCTTTCTTCCAGACATGAAAGAGTCCTCCTTGTTTGGTGTTTCCCAACACTGCTGAAAAGAGAGGCATTTACCTTAGCAGAAAACTAACTGAATCAAACAAAAAAGCCATATCCTTTATGGACATGGCGTGGATTGCATGTATCCATAGTTTTTTATAGAGGGTATTCGCTATGAACCTCTCCCGCTTCAGTACGGGTATATCTTTTTTAACTATATAGAATCGGCGAAAATTCGTCAATTAGAAATTTGAGGTAAGCAAAGGGAGCGCGGACGGACGGTTCTATTGAGGACATCCAAATGGACCTCAGTAGAACCGCCCCTCTGCGGCTCTGGACTATCTATCCCCTACTACTTAGGCTGAACTTCTAGCGGCTTGATTCCTTCCTTTTCCATTTCCACCTTTAAATCGTCCTGTACTGTTACATCCGCAAGCTTAACCTTGGAACGATATGCTGAACGAACCACTACATGTGAGGCGACAGGTGAAGTTAGAAAAACAAAGAATATTCCTAAAAATAGCCGAATACTAAAAACGCCTTCTATTATAAAAAAGAAAAATGTACCAACCAGTGTAAAAAGCACTCCCATCGTTGATCCCTTTGAGGCAGCATGAGACCTTGTATACACATCAGGCAACCTTATTAATCCAAAGGAACTAAGAAAGCAGAAGATTGCACCGCAGAAAATTAACAGAACAGCTATTAGCTCAATCGGATTGCTTTCGTTCAATGACCACACCTCTTTCAATATATCGGGCAAAAGCAATCGTTCCAATAAACGATAGAATCCCAATCAATAAAATTACTTCAAAGAAACCTGTATTTCGAAGCAGGACAGAAAATATAGCTACTCCAGCAATTAAGTTAATTCCTAAACTATCTAGTGCTTGTATTCTGTCAGGAGCAGATGGTCCCTTGACCAGCCGATAGACTGTTGCAAGGATAGAAAGAATAAGTAAAATTAAGGATCCAACTAATAAGTTATCAATCATACCGTGTCACCCTCTTTATAGCTTTTTCGAATTTTTCTTTCGAATGAAAGATTGATTCTTTTTGAGCTGGTATATCCATAGCATGGATAAAAAACTTTTTATTATCAGGTGCAACCTCAACAACGACCGACCCTGGGGTTAAGTTCATCAATAAAGCTAATAAAGATACCTCTAACTCCCCCTCCAATTCCGTCTCCAAAGAAAATATTCCTGGGGAAATATTAAGTTTCGGTTGGGTTATTTGACGAATAACGACTACACTCGAGGTAAACAGTTGTTCAATAAATACAATAAATAGCTTAACTACAGCTATAAATGTCTCTAAATAAAATTTAGTAGGCATATATCGACGTAGAATGAAAAGAACAAGTATTCCAAATAAATAACCTGTAAAGAAAGTTAAAACATTCCAGGTGTCCTGCAAGAACATCCATACGACACCTATTAACAAGTTAATTAGTATTTGCATGGGCATGATTACCACCCCTTTCTGCCTATTTAATCACTCACTTTATTTTCCATTTCCCAAAATAGCTTCTATATAATAATGAGGATTCATTAACCCTTCCACTGCTGTATCTACATATTGATGTATTCCTTCTGTCCCTAATCCTAAAGCAATCGTTAAGAAAGTAAGCAGAGCAATAGGTAGCATTAATCCCTTTGTTGTCCCTTTTTCTTGTTCTAGCGTTAAGTCTGTATAGCCCCAAAACACGGACATAAATACTTTCATTATGGAATAAAGAACAAATAGACTACTTATCAGTCCAAATGCACCTAGCCAATAATATTCAGCAGTAAAAGTTCCTTGTGTGATAAATATTTTACCCAGAAAACCGCTTAAAGGGGGAATTCCAGATAAAGACAATGCTGCAACAAAGAACATCCAACCTAATTGAGGATGCAAGCGAATCAAACCATTCATATCATCTAGTTTACTTGTACCAGTAAGATGAATAATGGTGCCCCCCAATAGGAAAATAAGTGCTTTAATTACCATGTCGTGAATGAAATAATAGATGGAACCAGTCAACCCTACTGTCGTGTAAGTCGCTAATCCCGCTAAAATAAAGCCAACACCAATGACCACATTATAGGTCATAACCTTATAAATATCTCGATAAGCAACTGCTCCGATCGCACCAAGCGTCATTGTAATAGCTGCGAGTATACCAATCAATAGATGTGTGATTTGAACTTCATGATAAAAAATCAAGGTAAAGACTCTGATAATCGCATACATACCGACTTTTGTTAAAAGAGCCGCAAAAATAGCAGAGATAGCTGTCGGTGGTGCACTATAAGATCCAGGAAGCCAGAAGAATAAAAACAGCCCAGCCTTTAGACTAAACACCACTAAAAATAGAATGGCTACAGTTGTCATTAATCCATCTTGACCAACTTCAGCAATACGAACGGATAAATGCGCAAAATTTAATGTTCCTGTAATCGCATATAAATAAGCAATTGCAACAAGGAATAGAAAAGAAGAGATGATGTTAATTAAAATATATTTAATCGATTCTCTTAACTGAACCCTTGTTCCACCTAAAGAAATTAAAACATAGGAAGCAACTAGCATCACTTCAAAACAAACAAATAGGTTAAATATATCCCCTGTAAAAAAGGATCCATTTACACCCGTTACCAGAATCAAAAATAACGGATAGAAATAATATTTTTCCCTTTGCTCTCCGATTGAATGAAATGCGTATAGTAAACAACAGAAACTTACAATACTAGTAACTAAAACGAGAATAGCTGCAAACATATCTGCAACCATACTTACACCAAATGGCGCTTCCCATCCTCCCAACTGGACTGATTGAATTCCTGCATGCTTTATTTGACCAATCAAAATGACAGTCACCACAAAAACAGAACCAATCGCTACCAAGCTTAGTATACGATGAAGCATGACCTTGTCTCTAAAAATCACCATAATCATCGCAAATACAATCGGAAGGATGATCGGCAATATTACAATATTATTCATCCTCATTACCCCTCAGTAGATCTGTATCATCGGTGCCAAGTACTTTATATGCTCGATAACTCAATACTAAAAACAAAGCAGTCGTTGCAAAGTTTATAACAATGGCGGTAAGCAGCAACGCTTGTGGTAAGGAATCTGCAAAAGTATGATCCGTTATTCCTAAGAGTGGTGGACCTCCTTTATTCAACCCTCCCATTGTAATAATAAGCAAATTTACACCGTGACCAAGAATTGATGTTCCTAAAATAATTCGTAATAAAGTCTTTGTTAAAATAAGATAAATCCCAATCGAGAATAATACTCCCACAAGAATAGACATTAAAGTCTCCATTATCGATCATCCCCAATCGTCATAATAATGGTTATAGCCGTCCCAATAACGGCTAAAGCAACTCCAATATCAAAAATAACAGCTGTTGCTAGCTCTGTTTTTCCAAATATAGGTAAATCAAAATAACCAAAGGCTTGCGTTAAAAATGCCTCTCCTAATACCATTCCGCCAATACCCGTTAAGACAGCGATTAATACGCCAACCCCTGCCAGTACTTTAAAATCTACGGGAATATTCTTCCGCACCGATTCTATATCAAAGGTTAGAAAAAGCAAAATAATCGCAGCAGCAAAAGTGAGTCCACCAATAAATCCTCCCCCTGGAAAATGATGCCCAGAAACAAAAAGATTTATGGCGAAGGTGAGGATAATCACGACAGCAACCTTTGTGATACTTCGAATAATAATATCATTTGGTTTCTTCATTTTTATCCCCTCCTACTAGTTTTACCTTTATTAACGTGTATACACCTAAGCCCGCAACGGTAAGCACAAGAATCTCTAACATAGTATCTATTCCACGAAAATCAACCAAAATGGCATTTACGATATTTTTTGCCCCTGCCAGCTTATAAGAATCCTCATAATAACTCGAAATAGAGTCAAACAAATGTGTACCATTAGCAGAAAGAGCAATAATCGTTACTACAACACCTACGCCTATAGAAACAATGGCATTCACCGCTTTAAAACGAACTCTGCTGATTTCCTTCTTTAATTGCGGTAAATGATAGAAGCACAGTAGAAATAAAACGGTGGTTACTGTTTCTACTACCAATTGAGTCAATGCTAAATCTGGAGCTCTGAAAAGAACAAAGAAAAATGAAACTAGAAATCCTAACGCTCCTACAGCCACAATCGAGGTAATTCTTGATTTGGAGAGTAGAACTGTAACGGAGCTAATAATCATTGCAATGACTATTCCTATATCAAAAATACTTATTGGAGAATCTTGAGACATATCAAACGTAACTCCATTAAACAGCAGCAAGGAACCTCCGATGATTATAATAATGAATCCAAAAATATAGACTAAGTAATCACGGAGAAATCCTGTCATATAAAAATTAGTAATGGATTTAGACAGCTTTTCTACATACTCCAAGCTAAGATTATATAAGTTGCTTAATGTAAAGGCTTGTGGATATAGACGATAAATCTTATACCATTTTTTTAGTAGTAAATATAAAATTGTTCCCAATGCTACCACACCAATTGTCATCCAAAGTTCTGTATTAAACCCATGGAAGGCACTAATTTTCTTAGAGTCAACCGTATGTGCAAGTGACGGCAAAACAGAGGCAAAGGCTGGTTTTAATAAATACTTTGATACGAGATTAGGAATAAAGAAGAAAACAATCACAAGTACACCTAAAATCATTGGCGAGATTAATAAACCAATTGGTGCTTCATGCACCTCTTTATCTAATTTAGGTGCTTTATTTTTCCCTCTAAAGGTTTTAAAGACTAAAACCATGCAATAAATAAACGTAAACACACTGGCAATCCAAGCGACAATCGGAAGTAAGATTCCAATATGCTGAAGATTAAATATTTCCATATGCGATGCATTCACTACAGCTGTAAAGAACATTTCTTTACTTAAGAAACCATTAAATGGAGGAAGACCCGCCATTGAAAAACTGCCAATTACTGTAAGAGTAAAGGAAATAGGCATTAAGTGAATGAGACCGCCTAGTCTTCTCAAATCCCGAGTACCAGTCTCATGGTCAATAATTCCTACTACCATAAATAAAGAACCCTTAAACGTTGAATGGTTTACTAAGTGAAAAATAGCTGCAAAGATAGCCGTCGCATATAACGCTGCCTCATCTACTCCTAAATCCTTATATAACGCAGCAGATCCTAGCCCCAGCAAGCTCATAATTAATCCTAATTGACTTATAGTCGAGTATGCTAATAATGCCTTTAAATCAGTCTGTTTCACAGCATTTAAGGACCCATATAATAAAGTAAAAATCCCTATGCCTACAACAAGCCAAAACCACTCTATTGTTCCGCCAAAAATTGGTGTTAAACGTGCAACCAAATAAATCCCCGCTTTTACCATCGTCGCAGAATGTAAATATGCACTAATTGGCGTTGGTGCTTCCATCGCATCAGGAAGCCAAATACTAAACGGGAATTGGGCCGACTTCGTAAATGCTCCGAGCAAAATTAGAATCATAGCGGGTATAAATAAATCATGGCTATGGATTTGATTAAGTTGAAGTAGCGTCTCTCTAATACTTGTTGTATCTGCCATAATAGACAACATGATCAAACCAGCTAGCATCGCAAGTCCGCCAAAAACAGTAATCAACATTGCCTTTTGTGCTCCATATCTTGAACGGTCCCTTTCATACCAATAAGCAATTAACAAAAAGGACGACACACTAGTGATTTCCCAAAACACATATAAAACATAATAATTATCAGACATTACTAATCCAAGCATTGCTCCCATGAATAGCAATAAGTAAACGTAAAAGTTATGCAAAGCTTCTCGGTGTTTTGATAAATAGAAAATGGAATATAAAATGACCAAGCTTCCTATCCCTGCAATTAACAATCCAAAAACTAGGCTAAGCCCATCTAAATACGTGGTAAAGTTAATACTGTATGCAGGTATCCACTTGACTGTAGAAGTAAAAACATCTCCTTTTGCCATTTTCGGGATGTACGTCAACAAATAAATAAAAATGATTAATGGAACAAATAGCACGAACCAGCCAGTATGAATTCGTGGCGTTAGCCTTTTATAAATAAAAGGTACAAATAGTGCAAACACAAATGGAAATAAGATCATAAAATGTAACCAAGTCATTTTTATTCCCCTCCTTTAAATTGGTTCTATTTTTGATTAACTTAAGATAAAAAGGTATTTATAACGGAAACTATGTCTAACCTTACTATTAGTAAAAGAAACAGATTATATTTGTTCATTTGGATAATTTAAGAAATGCATTGACTCATAAAGTAGCATACGTTATAGTCATACATAGTTTATTATTAATGGTGTAAATCATTCACATCTATACCTGAGGTGAAAAAATCATGGTAAATGGAAAAGAACGCATGGATGAAAGTATTCTTGTCTGCGTTTATTACGGTCCTAACGGTGAACGTCTTATACAACGTGGTTGTAAATTAGCTAATATGCTTGATTGTCCACTCTATATCCTAACAGTGGATTCAAAGCCATTCGATGAGTTGGATGCAGAAAAATCAAATTATATCGCAAGGTGGAAAGAATTGGCTGATCGTCATAGCGCTGATGCGTTTATCATTAAAGATAAAGAATCGAGACCAATCTCCAAAGTAGTTGCAGAAGTAGCTAGAGAAAAGAACATCACGCAAATCGTCCTTGGTCAAACAGCGCAAAGTCGTTGGGAGCAGATTGCAAAAGGTTCGATTATTAATTCGCTATTACGTGAAATCCCTTTTGTTGATCTTCATATCATTTCTGTTGCGCGCTTTTTGAAAAATCCAGAGGGACAATATGAAAAAGGTGTACGTGCATATTTAGTAAAAGAACAAAATGGATACCGCCTAATCTTCAATCATACAAAACAAGTAGCTTATGAAGGAATTTTCTTTAAAGAACACGGTACGGACTTTAATAATGGTGTATTCAAATTTATGAAAGATAAAGAAACGCTGCAAGTGCAAGTACACGAGGACATTGTTAACGAATTAACAAATGTTAACATCGACACGAATGCTAGTAACGACGATGATTATCTATAGTCCTGACTAATCTCCACCAAATTTGGTGGAGTTTTTTTTAGAGATTGACATCCACTTTTACTAGTCTTTTTTCGTGTTTTTTAATGCCTATATATTTTAACGTTTCCGAACGAGAGGTATGATTGTATACATCCATCAATAACGAAATAGCAATCCCTTTTCGATACGCATGGTAGCCAAATGTTTTTCTCAATGTGTGCATTCCAATCTTCCCAGTAATTCCAACTAACTTCGCAGCCTTATTAATAATCCGATATGCCTGCTGACGGGTAATCGGTTGATTATTCTTCTGAGACTTAAAAAGAAACTCATCCTCTTTGAATTCATGTTCTTGCAAATAACTTTCTAATTCAGCATGCACCTTACTGTTTAAATAGTATGCCTTTACTTCATCTGAATCACGAAGATACAAAAACTCCTTAATCCCTGATTCATCTCTTACATCCTGAACTTTCAATGCGAGTAGATCACTAACTCTTATTCCTGTATTAATACCTAACACAAAAAGGAGCAAATCTCTTTGTGATTGTTTTCTTAGCACTTCTTTAATCGCATTAATACTTTCAATTTCTTTTATAGGATCGACATATTCCATCGGTTTGCCTCCCAATAATGTTACATAACTTTATGTTAGCATCATTTAAGTAACATTACAATGAATATCTCTTATCAAATGTTTTTTCTTTTGTAGTATGCTTCATTTGTGTGGAAATAGTCTGTTGAAAAGTTTTCTCGGGAATTTGATTTTCTGTGCTGTTGGAAAGGTACTTTCTGTGACTTTTGTGACTTTTGTGAAAATGAATATGAATGTGTTTTTCTACTACCTATTGCTTTTCTTTTTTGGATGAATGACTTTGGCCTCGACTCTGTTACTTTTTCCTGCTTTCCTCTTATTTTCGGTCACAGAGAATGCCTCTCTGTTACCTTTTTCCGCTTTCCCTCTTGTTTTCGGTCACAGAGAATGCCTCTCTGTTACCTTTTTCCTCTTCTCTCTTGTTTTCGGTCACAGAGAATGCCTCTCTGTTACCTTTTTCCGCTTTCCCTCTTGTTTTCGTTCACAGAGAATGCTCCTCTGTTACCTTTTTCCGCTTTTTCTCTTGTTTTCGGTCACAGAGAATGCCTCTCTGTTACCTTTTTCCGCTTTCCCTCTTGTTTTCGGTCACAGAGAATGCCTCTCTGTTACCTTTTCCGCTTTCCCTCTTGTTTTCGGTCACAGAGAATGCCTCTCTGTTACCTTTTTCCGCCTTCCCTCTTGTTTTCGGTCACAGAGAATGCCTCTCTGTTACCTTTTTCCTCTTCTCTCTTGTTTTCGGTCACAGAGAATGCCTCTCTGTTACCTTTTTCCGCTTTCTCTCTTGTTTTCGGTCACAGAGAATGCCTCTCTGTTACCTTTTTCCGCTTTCCCTCTTGTTTTCGGTCACAGAGAATGCTCCTCTGTTACCTTTTTCCGCTTTCCCTCTTGTTTTCGGTCACAGAGAATGCCTCTCTGTTACCTTTTTCCGCTTTCCCTCTTATTTTCGGTCACAGAGAATGCCTCTCTGTTACCTCTTGACTGCCCTTTTTCACCAAAAGGACCTTAACAATTAACAACGCTCCTAACTTTGACAAACATAAATAAAGGCAGTAAATATCCCACATCTACTGCCACATCCCCATTAATAATTAAATTTTTCCAACCATTCCTCTCCTGTTTCCATATCTCTGACTTTATAAGTATTTCCATCCACTTCCTTTTCTCCTATCATAGCTACCTTTTTGACACCTTCTTTATTTGCTTTTTCTAAAGCCTTTGCAAGTTTTTTCTTCCCTAATTCTAGTTCTACTTTAAACCCTTGGTCTCGAAGTGCTTTTGCTACTAAAAGGGCTTCCATCGGACAACCAATTGGAATAATGTAATAATCTAATCTTTTAACGTCTAAACAAGCCTCATCTAATAAAAGGGCGGATAAAATTACATCTAATCCAAAAGAAATACCAACCGTTGCATAGGTTTCCTGGGAACCAATTAAACCGCCTATCACGTTATCATATCTTCCTCCACTACCAATGCTCGACTTCACTCTTTTATCAGTTAAGAAAATTTCATAAATGGTTCCCGTGTAAATTTCAAGGCCTCTCGCAAGAAATGGATTGAATACACAATATGGCTCCATTCCTAGCCGTTTTATATAAGATTGTAATTCGTTCCATTCTTCTAGCCCTTGTTTAATACTCTCTTCCTTTTCAGCCATCTGTTGATACTGCTCCACTATGCCATCCAAGTCCTTTTGTAAAAATGCTTCGATAGCATCTATCGCACCTTGTTTTAATCCAACCTCTCTCAGTTCTTCCTTAATTTTATCCTTACTAATTTTTTCGATTTTATCTAAAATCAAAATCACTCGGTTTATCATTTTCCCTGTAATATTCAATTGACGGAGAAACCCAGCTAATAATTTCCGATTATTATATTGAATGGTTACGTCCATTTTTAACTTTTTAAAAATATCTAATGCCATGATCATGAGCTCTGCTTCTGCCATTTGTGATTGAACACCTACAATATCAACATCACACTGCGTAAACTCTCGGTATCTGCCTGTCTTAATCGGCCCATCTCTAAAAACTTTGCCAATCTCATAGCGTTTAAAAGGCATTTTTATCGTTGGGTTCATTGCAACAACCTTCGCAAATGGAATTGTTAAGTCATAGCGCAATGCCAGCTCCCTTTTACCCCGATCGGAAAGAGTATACATTTCTTCTAATATTTCTGCTCCTCCTCCATATTTAGAAGCAAGCAACTCTTGATAATTTAAGATAGGTGTCTCAATCGCTTTACAGCCATACTGAATAAATATATCTTCAATCGTTCTTCGAATAATTCTTCTGATTCCTTCCTCCTCCGGCAAATAATCCAGCGTTCCTTTTACATTTTGATAATTCATCTTCTTCATTTTTTCATGCCTCCCGTTTAAAATAAAAAACCGCCCTTGATTTAAGTAGTAAAACTTAATCAAATGCGGTTTCATGAGAAATAGTCTTCCTATGTACGATTTTTTATCGAAATAGCAAGACTACTGTTTATGATGATGTAATTGTGAAAGGTTGATAGTAAGTACGCAGTTAACCATTTCAATCACCTCTTATTTTCCAAATACTTTAACATACTGGAAATTAGAATACAATAACTAGTTGTAATTTTTTACATTTACATGATAAGGTATTTCCATTTTAGTCGTTTTATATAATTTATACATAAAAAAACTATATATCGGCACCAATATTAGTAAAATAACCCCCGAAATAATAGCAGCTACTTTCATTTGACTTAACATTAGAGCGATATCTGGTATGTTTGTGTCATCACCTGCATTTATTAACATGCCTATACTACTTATACTATTATTTCCTATATGCAAAAGTATTGGCAACACTAACGATTTCGTTCTCATATATACTAAGCAAAATAGGAATCCAGCTAATAACTGCCCGATAAAAATTGGTGAACTTCCAATATGAAGAACCCCAAATAAAAACGAGGTAATAAATAATGCCTTTTTGGCACCTAATGATTCACTCCACTTATTGAACAATATTCCTCTAAACAACAACTCTTCTACAATTGGCGCAACGAGAATGGTAACAAACAGACTCCCAATAAAAAAAGTCGAGTCTCCCACTTCACTATCACTATTTATTATTTCTTGAATAAGCGACTCAGAGTTCAAAGCTATAATTAAGATTATAAGAAATAATAAGGTTACAGCAATTAGATCTCCTAATAATCCTAGAAAAACATACTTTCCCCACGAAGACTTTTCTTTCCTTGGATGAAATATAACTGCTTTAATAGACAGATTATTTTTTCTAAAAGAATACAGGATCCACATAATAACTGTAAAATAAAATCCCATCTTAAAATAGAAATTAACCTCTTTCTCTGTACTATTTTCTATGACAAAAAGATCCATGCAAGTAAATAATATAATATATCCGATCAACCAGATAAATAACCTTCTCCATTTAATCTTGGTAAAATACTTTTCTCTCATCTATTCTTCTCCATTTGCCTACTTTCTTAGAAAGACTTCACTAGTTTTTATATAGATTTCCAGCATCCTTATTTTACTAATTTTCCAAATTTTTATATTCCATTAAGTATAACCGATTTTTCACAGTAAATATATGATACTATCTAAATTAGATATGTTTGAATGGCAGGTGATTAAACAATGATAAAAGAAGTCTGTGTTGAAAACTTCACCCTTGTTCCAAGTGCTATTAAAAAGGGGGCGCATCGAATTGAGTTATGCGATAACCTTTCAGTTGGAGGAACAACTGTTAGTTATGGTGTTGCTGCAAAGACGGTTTCCTATTGCCGAAATACAAATACAAAGGTGATGGCCATCGTTCGTCCAAGAGGCGGCAACTTTATTTATAACGAAGATGAAGTGGATATTATGTGCCAAGATATCCAACTTTTTAAACAGCTTGGCATAAATGGAATAGTAATAGGCTGCCTAAATAGCGATAATTGGATTGATGAAGAGGCGATGGAGAAATGTTTAGCCGCTGCTGCTGGCATGGAGATTACCTTTCATATGGCCTTTGATGAAATTGCTCCAAAGCTAAAACGCCAAGCAATTGACTGGCTTGTTTCTCATGGTGTGCACCGCATTTTAACACATGGAGGTCCACTATCGACAAGAATAGAAGACAATCTATCAGCACTTAAAAGTTATATAGAATATGCTTCTGAAAAAATAGTTATTATTCCCGGCGGCGGAATTACGTCTGCTAACCTTCCATTCCTTTCTTCCGAATTAGGAATGAAAGAAGCACACGGAACGAAAATTGTTGGAGATTTATCCCACTCATAACGGGTAACAGTAAGACTCCTTATGGAAGCTTTCTTTATAACCTGCTTTTTCCCTTCCATCTTGAAACAATTAAAGGCTGGGACATAACTAAATAGATACTCTGTAAAGAAGAACAATATCTAATTTAGCTAGTAAATAGCGGCTGCTTTCGCATACTTTTTACAAGCGGAAATATAATTAGTTGGGAAAACAGAGCAGCCGGAATACACGTAGACGCCACGGGGATTAGCGAGACAGTCTGAGACCCTGCAGGCGAAGCCGAAGCGGCTCAGCGCGAGCCCCACGGAAAGCGAAGTGTAATTCCGGCTGCGGGGAATCGCACTAAACTTCATGGAAACATCCTTTAAAAAACAAATAAAAAACCAAACAATTATACGGAACTTTCTTTAGCATCTCCGTATAATTGTTCGGATTTATCCTTGGCTGGAATACTTATATCCCAGTCCCTTCCTCTAATTATTCGCTTTAATGTAATTCTCATTAAACCATTTTAATACAATCTGAATCGTTTGATCCCAAAATGCCCAATTATGATCACCAAGCATTTCAACATAATGAAAGTCCTCAATTATTTCCTGTGCTTTCTCTCTAAACTTTAAGTTATCTTGATAAAGGAAGTCTTCTGTACCACAGATTTGCAGCATCTTCACCTGACTATTTCTCTTCGTTTTTTCTACTAGGTAAAATAAATCATTCTTACTGCCTTCCAGTTCGTTAATAGAACCAAAAATATTAGAAAATGCTTTATCTCTATTTCTATCTCTCTTCCATAGTTCTACGACATCCATCGCTCCAGATAATGATGCGAAGCTATTGAAGCGATCTGGATAAGTTAGAGCCAATTTTGTTGCGCCATACCCTCCCATTGATAATCCAGCAACAAAATTAGCTTCTTTCTGATCCGAAATACGAAACCACTTTCTAACTAATGCAGGTAATTCTTCTGATAAAAACGTCCAATAGCGATTTCCATGTACCATATCTGTGTAGTAACTTAAATCTACTTGTGGCATTACAATGGCAAATTCATAGTCTGACGCATATCTTTCAAGTGATGTGGCAGTTAACCATGCTTCATCATTATCGGACCACCCATGTAATAGATAGATAACAGGCATAGGGGCGCTATTCTCTTTATCAGGAAGATATATATTTATAGAAGTCACTTTCCCTAAAACCTCAGAACGAAAATTCACTTTAGAAATAGCCATTTTATACACCTACTTTTTATTAGAGATAAAAGATTTGCCTTCTACAAAACTTGTGATAATTGATTCATTCTCTACTTCTTCATTATTAATCAGCTGAACAACCTTTTCAGCTGCAACCATTCCCCAACGATGCTTAGAATAAGAAATCGTTGCTAATGATGGATTTAAAAAGGAGCCGATTTCTATATTATCAAATCCAATAAGGGAAATATCTGTACCTATCTTTCTATCTTTATTTCTAAAATATTTATAAATTCCCACGGCCATTTCATCATTAAAAGAAAAAATAGTAACAGGAGGACCTGTCATCTTCGAATGAATAATTTCCGCAGCAGCATACCCTGATTCCTCTGTAAACGCAGATGGTATAACCTCATACTCTACCCCATAGCGAGCTAATTCACGTTCACTTGCTTCCAACCTTTGACGGCTATCAAAAGCTTCCTCTGGGCCAGTTACTAAATAGACTTTATTAGGGTCACTTGCAATGATTTTTTCCATCGCTAAGGTCGCTCCGCCTTTGTTATCCAATAGTACCTTTCTAACATTTGGGCAACTAATTTCTCGATCTAGTACAACGAGAGAATGACCTCGATTGGCAAATTGAATAATTTCTTCGGTACTAAAGGTCCAATCTAATATAATCCCTCCATCCACCATTCTTTCCGGTAGAAAAAGATGGGACTTTTGCCCACTACAAACAATCATATCGTAGTTGTAATGAGCAAGACCTTTTTTAATTCCTTCTAATAACTCGCCATAAAAGCTCCCACCATAATCAGCCAAGTAGACTGCTATAATTTTTGTTTCCTGCTTTTTCAATGTTCTCGCTGCCATATTAGGAATATAATTGAGTTCATTTGCAATAGCAGTTATTCTTGCACGAGTGGCTTCCGTTACCTTTGGACTGCCATTTAGTGCATAGGATACGGTAGAAATAGAAACACCAGCTGCCTTAGCTATATCTTTAATCCCTACCATTGCCTTCACCCCTTCCTACTAGCAGTATATTTCTAATGTATTTTCTTGTTGTAAGTTCTTCTTGATTACTTCTTTATCTAAGCATATTCCACCCATTCGATAAAGATTAGCTTCAAACTTACCTTCTACTACATTGCCATTGAAAATTATCTTTCTATCTTCATGTCCTAGGTTATAGTTAATTTTTACAGGCTTATCGAATAATTTAAAGGCTACTGTTAAGCCATTTAATCTTTCTGGTAGAACTGGATCTATTATAAACGTAGTCGCCGTTTGGCGAATTCCTAATACATTGCTTATCAACTGATTTATATAGATTCCTGGGCCGCTGGAGTAAATACGCCAGCCACCTTTTACAGCAACATCGCCATTTTTAAGTTTACCAAAATTCGCTTGTGCTTCATACCTAGTTTTGAAATCGCCATCAGAACTGCTGAAATAAACATTACTTTGGCGAATCGCTGCATTTTCCACTCGGTCTTTGATGCCAATTGGATTAATCGTATTTAATCCTTTCCACGTTTCTTCCGCCTTCCCTAACTTCGCCATTGCTTCCGTAAAGCGAATATGGGCATGGACATATTGCAAACCAATTTCTCTACCAAAATTAGCAGCCTGTTCTGCGCGTTTAAAGTTTGTGCTTACCCCACCTTGATAGAATGCAGGACGATTCATTAAACGCACGCCATCTGGAAAATATAAATTTTCTTTAATTATTTGATAATGATGCTCCGCCATCTCAGGTGTGATTAATTCTGCAATCATACTTCTCGTCATTGGCAATAATCGGTATTGAATATTTGTTTTTTCATCTTCTGGATGTATCATTAATTCCACATGATTCGAATCTTCCATATAAACAAATCCAGGTATCGTATCTGTGCTTAAGATAAACCTATCAAAATCCGCTTTGATATTTTTCACTAAATCAAAAAGATATTCTGCATACTGATTATCATAACCCTTTAATGCCTTTGCCAAATTGCGTAATGTCTGGTAAGTAAGAGCCACTGTCCAGCTACTAGCCATATTCTTTTTTAACCTGCTATCATGCGGTTGTAAGGTATCATCCCAATCCCCATCTCCATAACATGATAAAAACGTATCCGGCAGAAAATTTGTTTCTATATAATGAATTTGTTTCTTTACATGTTCCAATAACGGATAGTGCGCTGCTGTTTTTTCAAATGTATGTCTGCTTGTATATGGAATAGGTTCATCCAATATGCTCGTATCACCTGTAAATGTTAAATAATCTCCAACAACCTTTAATGGCCATACGATTACATCGCCATGACTTTCATCTGCCTTAATCTTTTCAAAGCGATCAAACATAAACCACTGCGGCCAATTTCCATCATTTTCGAATTGGTTCGCATATACTTTTTTCAAAATTTCACGAACAATTTCGGGACGATTAACGGCAAAGAAATATTCGACTGGCCCCTGAGAAACGTCCCTTGTTCCCCATGCAGCTCCGCCATATTGCTCTAATCCATGTGGAGATAGATAATGAACTAGCATATTATGAGAATACCATCTACTAAGCAGGTTCATTCTCTCTACTTCTTCCTGAATTAGCGGATTCTCATGCTTCATTTGAAAACCATTCAGTAATTCATCCAGATAACGCTCATAGCTCTCTGTCTCTTCCAGTTCGTTCTTTTGATAATGTTGATAATCTCCCTTATGCAAATTCCCTTGAATAGTAAGGTTTACTGCATGTTCTTGATTCAATTCTAGCATGACTAGCGGGAAGTTAGACGATCCCTCGGAAGAAACAAAAACCGTTTCATCTTTCAACGTAAAAGGTTGTTCAACATGTACATGGTACGTTAATTCTGGATACCCTTGACCAACAGTAGAATCAGGTGTTCCATTAAAAGTGATGACTTGATCTGATTGATTCCATTTGAATGGAATAGAATCTTCACCATCATTCATTAAAATATGGTTGCTAATGATAAAGTCATATTTTTCCCCTCTTATACTCTCGATAGTTAATTTAATCTCATGATCTTCTACAGAAGTATAATTTGTCACTACAATCAAGTCATCCGCAAGCTTGTAATACCATTTAGCGACGTTAAAACCCATTTCAAATGCAGATGGCATCGCTAATAACTGCCATTGATTCTTTATTTTCATATAAATTCGCTGACCAGATTTCTTCATTATATTAAGTGAATTTCTATTATTACTCATCATCTTGTTCATGGATGTGTTTCCTAAAACAATTTGCGAGTTAAAAATACCGTACATATAGACTGTTGTTGCCATTACTGGTCTATCTACTACTAAATTAGTACCACTCAATAGAATATGCCCATGTGGTCTTTCCATTTGAACTTCCTTTTCTTTTAACACGACATGATGTTGATTATCCGTGAAAAAAGACAAAAGTTTTTGATCTACTATCTCTTTTTCTATTTGATTGCCAAATAATTCATTTACTTCTTTAGGCGTCAATATTTCTGTTTGTACAACCTGATTAGCAATATTAATTATTTTATTTACTGGTTTCGTAACCTGCTCCAATTCGGTTGCTTCTGCCCAGATTTCTTCTATTTGTTGAGTAGTGAAATATGGTTTTTCCACAGCTGTTGGATGATTATCTAAGATAGAACCATAAAAAACAACCGATTGCTTCTCTTGTACATGTTGTTTCTCTGTTTGCAAAGAGACATAAGCCATTTCATATTGATATACCTCTGTTGGCAAGGTTTCCTTCTGCAATGCTTTAGGAATGTTTGTTTCTTTGTAAGACTTCCCAAAGAATTGATAGCCATCTGTACTAAATCCGATTGTCTTTTGTAAACACCCTTGTTGAAGATATGGAAACTTCGCCCCTTGTGGCTGATTTTGTCTAGAACAGATTGTATATCCGTACTGTGTATCAATATGATGATCAATATATTGAGACACATATGCCTCATTTGATTGAACTGCTCCTTTTGCTGCAATTCCAATATCTTGCCCATATAATAAATCTACTGTTTGATCCCCTTGTAAACTAACTTCCCAAAACCATACATCGTGTGAAGTTAACAAAAATTTGACTTCATAGGATACACCTTCAAAGCTGCCGCTCCAAATTAATGTGTGCGCCCCTACTGATAGTTGACTATCTGATCGAACACCAAGTAAAGGTGTAGAGAGAATTTCCCCTTCCTTAAACACTCGTAAATAGATTTGGTTTGGACTACCATCTAATAGATTCCCTATGAGCTGGTTAACCATTATATCCTTATGACGAATTTCATATATATCCCCGCTAGGAAGAAAAGAAAAAGTCGTATCATTCCCATTCAAAGTAACTGTTTGAGTATTCATGTCTTCATTCCTATCCTCTTATCTTTTTTAATTCAAAACATTTTGATTGAAGTTCTATACTATTTGGTCCGACCATTACTTCAAAATCACCATTATCACTAGAGAAGTTCATATTTCTATGGGTATACCGAAGCTGTTTCTCAGAAATAGCGAAGGTAATCACTTGTTTTTCTCCGCTTTCTAATCGAATTTGCTTAAAGTCTATTAATTCCTTAACAGGACGTACAACTTCACCAACTAAGTCACGAATATAAAGCTGGACTGTTTCTGTAACAAGATAATCCCCTCTATTCTCCACTTCCACTGTAACCTCTATGGCTTCTTCTTCTGTTATAACCTCTTTATCTAATTGCAGATTACTATAAACAACTTCACTGTAACTTAATCCATAACCAAATGGATAGCGTGCGTAATTAGAAACATCTAAGTATTTAGAAACATATTTTTCATCCGGATTTTCTTCATAAGGACGACCCGTATTATCTACATTGTAGTAAATCGGCACTTGTCCAACATTTTCAGGGAAACTCATGCTTAAACGCCCACTTGGGTTTACATCCCCATATAAGATGTCACTTAGCGCATTTCCACCTTCTGTACCAGGGAACCATGCTTCTACAATGGCAGCTGCTCCATCTAGTTCACTAATATCTAATGGACGACCATTAAATAAAGTAACGATAATCGGCTTACCTGTATCTTTTAATAGCTTGAATAGTCTAATCTGCTCTTTCGGTAAACAAATGTCACTTCGACTTGCCGCCTCACCACTCATCCATTCTTGTTCACCCAAAGCTAATACTATGACTTCTGCATTACTCGTTGCTTTTACCGCACATGAAATCATATCTTCTGATAATTCGAAGTAGTCACAAGGCATTTCGGCAGAGATAATATGATCAGATTTTGCCTGCATTCCTTCTAATAACGAAACAGCTTCATCCATTTTCCCTTGCCATGACCATGCTCCTAAGATGTCCTGTGAATCCGCTCCCGGTCCGACGACTGCTACTTTTTGATTCATTGATAATGGTAAGACACCATTGTTTTCTAGTAATACAATCGATTTTGCCGCTATTTCTCTAGCTTGTTTTCGATGTGATGTAGATAAAATTACTTCTTTCTCCCGGTCTGCATCTGCTCCACGATGAGGATTTTCAAATAATCCTAAATCGTTTTTCAGTTCTAAAATTCTCAGTACCGCTTCGTTTAACAACTTTTCTTCTACTACTTCTTCCTCGATTAACTCCTTTAAATAATGAGCATAACAAGTGGTCATCATCTCGATATCGACCCCTGCCTTTATAGCAAGCTCAGCAGCCTTTTTTTCATCTCCAGCTACTCCATGGGCAATCAGTTCTTTCACTGCTCCCCAATCAGAAATAACCACCCCATCAAAGCCAAACTGTTCTCTTAATATCTCTCTAAAAAGCCACTCATTTCCAGTTGCTGGAATTCCATCTACTGTATTGAAAGAGGTCATTACTAATTTTGCCCCTGCATCAATAGCTGCTTTATAGCTCGGCAAATAGCTTTCCCTTAATTGACGTTCAGACATATCTACCGTATTGTAATCTCTTCCACCTGCGGGAGCACCATATGCTGCAAAGTGTTTCACACAAGCTGCTACTCGATCTGTATCGCTTTTCAAATCTTCTCCTTGATAGCCACGCACTAACGCTTTAGCAAATTCGCCATTTAAATAAGCATCTTCTCCTGTTGATTCCATTACTCTTCCCCATCGAGGGTCGCGCACTAAGTCAACCATTGGTGAAAAAGTAACGTGTAACCCGGATACACTGGCTTCTAATGCAGAAATTTGCGCCATTTTTTCTGCGGCTTCTAAACTCCATGAACTTCCTAATCCTAAGGGAATCGGGAATATGGTACGGAAACCATGGATAATATCAGCCATCATTAATGTTGGAATACCTAAGCGATGCTTATTCATATATTCTTTTTGGACACGTATAGCTTCTTGAGCCCCTGATAAGCCTAAAGTTGATCCTGCTTGTTTGATATTTTCTTCCGTTAACCCTAAATCGGTTAATGGTCCTGTCATTTCTTCACTTTTTTTTGTGTAAAAATCGGCTGATAGCTGTAGAAGCTGATCTACCTTTTCCTCTACTGTCATTTCGTCCACTAATTTAACTAACTCTTCTTGTCTCATTTACATGCTCCTTACTTTAATCCTGATACGTTAAATCCTTGCAGGATGTATTTTTGGAATATCATGAATACAATAATGATTGGAATAATCATAAAAGTAGAACCTGCCATCTGTAAGGCATAATTACTTGCATATTGTCCTTTTAAAAGTTGCAAACCAACCGATAAAGTATAATACTTCTCATCATTTGCCATAATTAACGGCCATAAGAAGGAGTTCCATGCACCAATAAAAGTCAAGATTCCTTGTACAGCAATAACTGGGCGTGAAACCGGCATTATTATTTTCCAAAATATTTTCCATTCACTTGCCCCATCTAACCTAGCTGCTTCTAGTAACTCATTCGATATGGTAGACATAAATTGACGGAATAAGAAAATAGCGAAAGCTCCAACTAATCCCGGAAGAACAATACCTGCCATGGTATTCGTTAAGCCCATTGCGTTCAAAATCAAATAAACTGGTATCATCGTGACTTGCCCAGGTATCATCATCGTTGCAAGCACTAAATAAAATAGAATATTCTTTCCCTTGAAGTTATATTTGGCAAAGCCGTATCCCGCCATGGCGTTTAAAATTAGTCCGCCAAATGAGCAAAGGACGATAATTAATGTATTTTTTAAATACACTGCAAAGTTAAATGCTAAAAACAGTTCTTTAAAATTAGCTAAGGTAAACTCCTGTGGCCAAATGGTTGGAGGAAACTGCATAATTTCTGCATCGGTCTTTAAGGAAGAAAGGATCATCCATATAAATGGTAAGACCATAAAAAATCCGCCAACTGTAAGAATAATTCCAACAATCCACTTCGAAGTTCTCGTTTGTTTTAGAGATGTATTCATAGCTATTTCCTCCTATATTGATTCTTCATCACTCTTACGCTGAATGCGGAATTGAATCAATGTAACGATAATAATCGCAATAAATAAAATAAATGATCCTGCTGCTGCATAACCAAACTTACTAAATTGGAACCCGTTCCGGTAAATAAATAGTGCAACCGAAGTAGTACTATCTAAAGGTCCACCATTGGTCATAATAAATGGTTCTTCGAAGAACTGTAACCAGCCAATCATAGTAGTAATAGTTACAAAGAAAGTAGCAAACTTAAGCATCGGTATCGTAATTTGAAACAATTGTTGGCGTCGATTAGCTCCATCTAATGAAGCAGCTTCATAATATTCTTTCGGTATACCTTGAAGAGCCGCTAAAAAAATAATCATATTCGTACCAATTGCTCTCCATAAAGCGAGAATAATTAATGAAATTTTTGCCATCGTTGGATCTTGCAGCCACGGAACCGGAGAAACATTGATCAGGGATAACAAATAGTTTAAAAACCCAAAGCTAGGATTATAAAGATAACTCCAAACTACCGCTACAGCGACCACATTTGTTATCGATGGCGTATAAAAAATCAAGCGAAAAAATTGAAATATCTTATTTTCTCCAAAGTTAATCATGACAGCAATACCTAAAGAACAAGCGATAACTAAAGGTACACCAATAACCACATAAAATAAGGTATTTCCAATTGATTTAAGGAAAACAGGGTCTGTTAAAATTTCCTTATAATTGCTTAATCCCACAAAATTAATTTGTGACCAATCTGCTAATCCAACTAGACTAATATCTGTAAAGCTAATAAAAAATGCTACAACAATTGGAATTAAGGAAAACAACATTAGCAAGAGCAATGCAGGAGATATAAATAGGTAAGGGGCTCTTTTACTAGTAAAGTTTCTCAATTTTAAAGCACTTCCTTTACTTTAAATAGAAAAGGAGCATCTCCTAGAAGGAAGATTCTATTTTTCTAACGTTTTTGATCAGTTTTTTCACTTTTGACCAAACCGTTAGTATTTAGATAGCTTCCTCCAAATTTTGAGATACTCCTCTCTGCTCATTTATTTGCTTAAAACTTTTTCTGTTTCCGTATTAAACGCATCTAGTTCTGACTGCACATCTTCTCCACCTAGATAAATTTTCTCAAAATGCTTCAAATAGTTTTGTGCAATTTCTTCAAATTCAGGAATTAACGGCATTGGACGAGAATTTTCCATTTGCTCTCCAAATACTTGATATAATGGATCACCGGCTAATTTTTCATCATTCCATGCTTCTTTTACTGTAGGCATTGCATTCGTTAATTCTAACCATTTTAATTGAGTTTCCTTTTTCACCATAAAATCAATAAACTGTGCCGCTTGATCTTTTTTCTTTGAATGTTCAAATATTGTTAAATTAGAACCACCAAGACTTGAAAAATTATTTTCTTTACCAGAAGGAAGAACAGCAGTTGCCCATTTGCCTTCAATATCTGGTACTGTGTCATTAACCGCTTTCACCATCCATGGACCACTAATAAACATTGGTACAATAGCATCCCCTGAGAACGTTTGCGAAACATCCATTCCTAAGTCCTGCTTAGGTGCATAACCTTTTTGAATCATATCATTTAGATACGTAACTGCTTCTACAAACGGCGCCTCGTTAAAATGCGGCTTCCCGTCATCAGACAATAAATCAGAACCGTTTTGTCGTGCAAACATGAAGCCTAATGTTTGTTCCTTAGAGTCTACATTTAGGCCATACATATTGTCTCCTCGTTCTGATAATTTCTTTGCTGCATCTTCCAGTTCTTCCCACGTTTTAGGTGCCGCTGTATATCCAACAGATTCTAAAATATCTGTACGATAGAATAAAACTCTCGTTTCTGCAGCCCAAGGTATAGCATAATATTTATCATCAAACTTAGTTGTTTCTACTGAACCTTCAAAAAAATTATCTGGGTTTAAATTATCGTATTTATCGATATATTCCCCCATATCAGCTAGTGCACCAGCTGCTTGAAATTCCGGCATCCAAGTAGTACCCATTTGAAGTACATCAGGACCTTGTTTCGAAGCTACCGCTGTCAGTAATTTATCATGAGCACTAGCCCAAGGAATTGCTTGAATTTTAACTTCAATGCCAGTTTCTTTTGTAAATTCCTCTGCCATTTTAGGGAGCTGTTTCACTTCATCACCCATCCCCCAAACTGTCAGTACTTCTGAATTACTAGCATCATTTTTACTATCAGAACACCCCGCCATTAATCCAACTGCAAGTAGTGCTGTGGTTCCTAGCAATGCAAATTTCTTTTTGAAATTCATTCTTGTTTCCTCCATTTTTAGATGAATTTTATAGAAACGTTTCGATATAAGTAAGTATATATCACGAATTATTACTTTGCAAGCGTTTTCCAATCGAATTATTTGATTTTATATATAGAAACGTTTCACAAAGATAAAAAAATGCCCAACAATGTTTAAAGATAAAGTACTATCAACAATTTTTATTGATAGTACTTTTCTCTTTAAGCGTTGTTGAGACATCGAAAATAAAATAGGTTTACCCTCTAAAAAAATCCTTTAGCACTTGAAAATCTTCTCTTACGTCAATCTTATTCGGCTCAGCACTTTGTAATTTTTCAATGATAGCTGGCAGCTCATTTAATTCTTTATTGTCGGTGTATTCAATAAAAGATAGTTCGTGTAGCCAATCATTATAAGAATGCTTTGCTTTTCCATAGCTGTTCCCAAATACTAGACAAGGGGTCTTAGTAATAATAGAAAAAATCATGGCATGCAGGCGATCTGTAATAATTAATTTTTTCGAACCAATTTTATCAAGCATTTTCAATAACTGGTCTTCTCGGTCCGCATAATCGATCACATCAACCTCTGAAAGCACCGTATCTGTTCGCTCGACATGATTATCTTTCCCTACTAAATTCATTAAATCAGACACGAAACTTTCTTCCGTGACCTTTTCCTTGTCCGCTCTTAAGACAAATAGAACACCTTCCCTTTCAAGGTCTCTCGGTTCAATGGAAAGAGATAACACCATATCCGGAGTGTACAGCACATTTGCTTGAAAAGTATCTTTCAGAATTTCTAAAGTCTGATTCTCTCTTGCTACTAATGTTAGATTAGGATTTTTGTTATATGCATCCTGACTTTTTTTCTTTTCTACTCTTCCTTCCTCCGTATCTTCAAAAAAAGCGGATTGCGGGAACACAATTGTGCGATAATCTTTAAATGACTCGATAACCTTTCTGCGATCCTCTTCAATATCTACATACAGGCTTCCTAAATTTCCTCCACCAGTAAAACAAACGATATCGTCTGCTTTAATAATCTTTTTAACTAGCTCTATTCCTTCATCTGTTGCATAATCCATAATTTCAATATATTCATAGTATGGAAAGCAATTTTCAATAAATTTTTCTTCCGCGTATGCTATTGCCTGATCCCCAATATTCGTATAACTCGGAGATCCAAATAGAAATACTTTTCTTTTATCATTAAATAAAGCATCCTGATTAACATTAGGAGCAATTCCTTTTACTATACTAAACTCTTTTCTTGCTTGATTTAACATAACACTATTCCTCCTTCTATAGATCTTCGGGTTTATTGTCATGTACCCAAAAGGAGTAATAAGTATTCCGAAAATAGTCACCTTTTCTCTTACTTTCCCTTTTTCCATGCTAAAAGAATTGCTTGGCCGTCACTTGGCGCGTTTTCTCCATAATCAAAAGGAAGCAATGCAAAAAAGATATAGTAAAAGGAGAAATACGCAAACTGATAGAAAAAGGAGCTTCTTGGCAAAACATCCTGAATGATTAAGAAATTAATTACTAAAACAGTCAATAAGTTAAATAAACTGCCTCCTCCATGAATTAGTATCCGTTGCCATCTCTTTTTTTTCTCAATCCCTTTATAATGACAAGCTGCGTCTATAAAATAAAACAAACGAATATGGATAGGACCAATACAAAATATCTCTTTACCCTTGCCAACGATTAAATCACCCTTTCCGCCAAATAGGCAAACAAAAAAATGGTGTCCAGCAGCATGAATAAAGCTAACAATAGGCAAAATGACGAAAAAGGCCCATGCAAATTTATCAAGATCACTTAGAGAAAACATCGTCATCCTCCCTTCTCTTCCTATTAGGATGAACGGTTCAAGTGCTACGAGTGTGTAGAAAAAAATAGATATATGTAAAATACCTCTACTATTCTGAAGTGAATCCTCTATTAGACATTTGATAGATATTGGTAATATTTCTATGTATAATTTATTTATCAGAAAATTTCATTCTGATAGGAGAACCACCATGATACAAAAAGTTGGTCAAATCGGCATAACCGTAAAAAATATAGAAAATGCCATTCACTTTTATAAGGAAAAGTTAGGATTATCCCTATTATTTCAAACAGAGAATATGGCCTTCTTTGATTGTAGCGACTTACGTTTACTTATCAGTCTCCCAGAAAATAAGGAATTCGACCATCCGAGTTCCACTATTTATTTTCAAGTGGAGAATATAGAGGCAGCTTTTGAGGAATTAATAAGAAACGAAGTCGTCGTTGCAAGTGAGCCTCATCTTGTCGCTAAGATGAAGACTACAGAAACATGGAAGGAAATTTACATGCTTTAATGAGTGAGATAGTAGTTTAATATTGCTGCCTAGTTAGGTAGCTTTTTGTTTTGGAGGTGGGAGGAGTTTCAGGTTTGGTATTTGCTGTTGATGGACTCCTCTTTTTCGCTTAAGCATTGCTTTTTTGACTTTTATTTGCTTGATGAGCACCTTTTTTCCTTTATGCTCTTACTTTTTTGGTGTTCATCCTCTTGATGAACACCTCTTTTCCTTGATGCTTTTGCTTTTTCGGTTTTCATCCTCTTGATGAGCACCTCTTTTCCCTTGTGGTTCTGCTTTTTCGGCTTTCATCCCCTTTATGAGCACCACTTTTCCTTGATGCTTCTGCTTTTTTGGTTTTCATTCTCTTGATGAGCACCACTTCTCCCTCTTCTTCCTTCACTTTCATCTTTTTAAAAAAACAACATCCCCGCCAAATTTTCCATTGACAAATCCTTCCTCTCTATATAAAATACTGAATAATTTTGCAAAATTATAAATTTGATTCGCCTAAAAGCGAATTAAAGTAAAAGGAAGAGATCCATGGATAACATAAACCTTTGGATTGAAAAACATGTGCGTATTATTTACTCTCCCTTCCGTGAATTATTAACAAGCTTACATGTTTTATACAATCCAGCCCACCACCTGACGAGGCTCGAATGGGCAGAACAAATAAAAAGGGAAATACCGCAGCAGCAATGGGAAACGATCCAACTTTTTGGTGAACTAAGCAATGGATGGCTCAATTTTCTCGATTTAGACGATTATCTCTTATTGGAAGAGAAGCATGTGGAAGAAGCAATTGAGCGATTACGCATGCTTCCAGAAAACCAATTTATCGCTTTCCTACTTGGTAAAAGAATATACACAAAGGCAAATGTTATGGAACAAAAGATACTAATGAGGCCTAATTATTACCGAAATCAGCTATGCGATTTGCTTTATGATTATCATCAAACATATTTTGCCCGTGAATTGTATCGAATGGAGCCATGGCTAATTAAGTCTGTTTATGAGTTAAAAAAAACAATAGAGGCTAATCCATACAAAGCGATGAACTCTATCCACCCTCGCTTTAAGCTTGATCAGAAGTCGATACGATTTTATAAAGCAGACACCTGGATTTTTACTTATGAAGAAATAGAAACATTGACGATTTATCCATCCAGCTTTATTGCTCCACATCTCTTAGTTGGTTTGGAAGTACCGGCAATCATTGTTTATTTACATGTTCCCTTTCCAAATCAGACAGAGAATAAACAAGATATTGTACCTGTGGACTTGCTTTCCGTTCTGGCTGCATTAGGAGACAAAACAAGGTTACAGTTATTAAAACAAATGTCACAACATCCATTTTGTACACAACAATTATCTGAATCTACAGGTCTTGCAAAAGCGACTATTTCTAAGCATTTAAAAATATTAGAAAAGGCAAATTTAATTACTGGTGAAAGACATGGACATTTTGTCTTTTATAAAACGAATTTACCAAAATTAGACCAATTGAAGGTCGACTTAAACCAGTTTTTTGATCAGCCTTCCCTTGGTCAAAAGGAGGATACATAAATGTGGTTGAGTATTTCTGCCACCTTTTGGCGAAACTATCTCGTTATGAGAAGAGCTTTTCCTTGGTCTTTTTTTCTAGGTCATATATTAAGTGCCATTTATATAATTATCTTTGCCTATCTGACCTACTTCTTTGTTTTTAAGGGTGACTTATCATCTAGCTTCTCTGCTTATGCGGGCACAGATGATTACCTTTCTTACTGTATTTTAGGAGGCTTATTATATTCCTTTTCTGTATCTCTGTTGATGATTACGAGTCGCACACTCATTACAGAACTAAGAGAGGGCACTCTAGAATCTCTACTGCTAACACCTTCAACAAGAAAAGGTTATTTTCTTGGCTATGTTGCTCAAGGATTAATTAGAATCATGATGGAATTTCTCGTTATTATTGCTGTTGGCTCTTTATTTGGCTTGCATTTACAACAAATTAACTGGTTTCATGTGTTAATTGTTCTTGCCATATTGATCCTATCAACCTTTTCGATGGCATTAGTATTGGGCTCCTTTATGCTCTTTTTTAGAGATACATATATTACACAAAATACACTATTTGTTCTTATGGGACTTGTATGCAGCATCACTTTCCCTAGTGACTTTTTGCCAGAAGGAGTGAGATGGATTAGCCAAATAATGCCGCTTACTTACGGAGTAGATGCCTTACGAATGGTTTGGATTGAGGGGGTTGCTATAAACGACCTATTAACCCTATTACTAAAAATGGTCGTCCTCGGACTGATTTATTTGCCCATCGGCTCGTATTTAATGAAAAGAATGGAGAAGTACGTATTAGAAAAGCACTTTGGATAAGGAGTGAAGAAAAATGATAGAAGCAAAAGGAATTAGTAAATACTACACGATAAAAAAAAGAAAGAACTTTTTTCGCTCAGAAAAGCAAATTGTCTGTGCAGTAAAAAAGGTAAATTTATCGATTAATGAAGGGGAAATTGTTGGTTTACTTGGTTTAAATGGTGCTGGCAAAACAACTACAATAAAAATGCTAAGTACTCTATTAAATCCAACAGAAGGTCAAATAACTGTTGATGGGGACGACGCGGTAAAAGATGCAATGAAAATAAAAAAGAAAATTAACATGATTGCTGGGGGAGAAAGAATGCTCTATTGGAGATTGACTGGAGAAGAAAATCTCCGTTATTTTGGAAAATTGTATCAACTTTCTGGTCTCCAATTAGAGAAGAGAATTGCATACCTTCTTGATCAAGTTGGCTTAACAGATTCAAAAGATGTTCCTGTTGAGCTGTATTCTAAAGGAATGAAACAGAGACTACAGATTGCCAGAGGGCTTATTAATGATCCAAAATATTTATTCCTTGATGAGCCTACTCTCGGTCTAGATGCCCCAGTAGCTAAACAATTAAGAGGATTAGTAAAAGATCTAGCTAGTCAAGAGAAAAAAGGAATTTTATTAACTAGCCATTATTTAGAGGAAGTGGAAGAGCTTTGTGATCGTGTCTATATTATCGAAAAGGGAACCATCATTTTAGATGATACACCAGAAAAAATTATTGCTTCCGTTGTAAAAAACTATCATTTGATGATAGAAACAAGCTCATTATCTGTTGCCTTGCAAAACAAAGTCAAAAAGGAATCAGTAAATTGTACTATACAATTTACTGATTTAACAGACAGTACCTCTATTCATATAGATGCACCATTTGACCCTACTTCTTTCTTTATTAATATTTGTATGAATGAAGCCATTTCTATTCTTAAACTTGAGCTGAAGCGTCCTCGATTAGAAGATGCGATTCTCACCTTAGCAAAGGAGAAATTGGCATGAAGATGTTAACTATTTTACATGCGGAGATTGTAAAAAGTCATAGGCATAATTTTCATAACAAGCTGATTTATTTTTCCTTGCTTTTATGGCCTGCTTTATTATTTGTTACCGCCTATTATTCTTTTAAGCCTTTTAACTTAACAGACTCTAGTCCCTTATCAGCCTATATGAATGTTGATCAAATTACAATGTTTCTCCTAACTGGCTACTTAGGCTATATTTTTTTCTGGAGCCTAGTCCAATCCGCTTGGAATATGAGCTATGAACGCCAAGCAGGGACACTTGAGCTTATCTTTCTAACTCCTGCAAACCGCTTGATGATCATGTTTGCTAGAGCTGCCGGAAACCTCCTAGAAGCAGTATGGCTATTTACTGCTTTCATCCTATTAGTGCTTGTCGTTACAGGAAAAGCAGCTGATATTTATTGGACTCATGTTCCAGTAGCACTGTTGCTTCTTAGTGTATCTGCTATTGTTTGGGGTGGATTCTTAAATATTGTATTTCTGTTTTCCCGTGATGCAGGAATACTTTTTACCATCTTTGAAGAGCCCATGCAGTTCTTCTCCGGTGTCCGTATTCCTGTGCTTGCCTTTCCAATTTGGGGAAAAGCAATCGCATACCTTTTCCCTTTAACTTATGTACTAGAAATATTCCGGGATTTAGTGTTGAACGGAAAAAGTGTTACTCAAATGATCGAACAATATTCACTCTTATTTACAATTATCCTATTATTATGTATTTCTTCTGTGTTTTTGTTAAAAAAGGCAGAAACACATGCAAAAGAAACAGGTAATATGGTTCTTTATTAATCGTCCTTAAAAGCCTCCGTGTTTCACGTGAAACACGAAGGCTTTTAGACGATCCTTGCCTTTATTACTATTATTTTTTATTTTCTAGGAAATAAAAAGCAGACTTCCATTAGTGGAGGTTTTCCTCATCCTACACCTCCATCTAGCTTCTTCGCTTTTCCATAGCTTACAGTTGGGTCTTACTGCCCAATTAAAAGTAGGATGATTAAACAAGAAAATCGACAAGTTTTACAACATAAGACATGGTCTTAACGATCCACTTCTTCCATGTAGCTGCCTCTGCTTCCTTTACTTTATTATCGTTTTTATAGCTTCCATCTTCTAAAACTTGAAGACTATGTTGGTCGATTGTTTTATTTAATTCCTTTTGTAAATAATGAGCAAAATCTTTACTATCAATTAAAACCATTGTTTCTGTATTTAAAAAAGTACTTCTAGCATCTAAATTGTAAGAGCCAATTAAACTAATTCTCCCATCAAAAATATATGTTTTTCCATGAAGAGATTCTGTCTTTGCCTGATATTCAAATAATTCATCAACCGAACCAATAATTTCCTTTCGGTTAAACCAATAACCAGAAAAAGCAAGCAAATTTGGAGTGGAAGCAACAGAGTTCGTTAGTACCTTCAAATGACCAACTGTTATCTTCTCTGAATCTACATACTCAAGCATTTTCTTGGTCGGAACGATATATGGACTTTCTAAATAAATAGACTTTGTTGCTTGTTCGCTTAAAGAAACAAGTTCTTTCCAAATAAGTGGATCTTTATTGATCCGTTGATGTGGATTGTAGAGAAAATATACCTTCTCTGTTGGGTAGGCATCTTTTTTCCAATCTATGTCTTTATTGATCGGTAACGGATAGATATCTTTCGCATTTTTTAATGATAGAAGAGCCTCTTTCTCTTTGTTCTTTCCTAACTCTTCCTTTCTGTGGGATATTTTTTTCACTGCCTTCTCCGTATATGGATGTTCCCATACAAATTGATAATAATCTGCCATTTGTGTTAATACACTAGCCTTATTTCTTTTTGCTTCTGTGAAGACGAGCACGTCCCGGTCATTTGAAGCTCCTTTAGAGCCTGCCGCGCTAAAATATTTGTCCCCTATATTTCTGCCACCAACTAACGCAATCTCTTCATCAATAATAAAAAGCTTATCATGAAATCGATTATTCCATGTCCAAGGCTTTCCTAAATGAAGAGGTTCATAATACTTTAATTCGATATTCGGATGAGTAAATATCGCATAGCTATATAAACGTAGATCCCGATTGAATTTATTAACTATTCCATCTAATAAGATCCGCACTTTCACCCCACGATTGGCAGCATCAAATATACACCCAAAAAATAAATCAGCGTATGGTCCCTTATGAATTGCATAAGTAGAAATATCAACAGATTCTTTTGCATTCTTTATCAACTGTAACCTGGCCAAACCTGAGTCTTCCCTATCTTGAAGTAATACCACTTTGTCTGGTGACATTCCTTTTATATCATTCTGATTGAGATCAATCTTTGGCTTCCAAGAAGAATCGTCCTTGGGCTCATGAAAAGATGGTACGATAACACAGGAAACTACAACATAAAGGAGATAGACTCCAGCTAGCACTAAGATTATCTTCAGACTTTTACCTATCATATTGTCTCCCACCAATTTTTTTATGTATACTTATCTTCTCCTTCATTTAAACAATTATGAAAAGAAGAATCGCTTTCTTATTAATTACTACTTACCGTTTATTTAATATATTCATGAATGTTATTCAAAGGCTGTTTTCTAAAGGATTGTTGTTATTTCAATAGGAAAAAACAATTAGTTGGAAAAATGGAGCAGCCGGAATACACGAAGACTCCTGTGGGATTAGCGAGACAGTCTGAGACCCCGGAGGCGAAGCTGAGGAGGCTCAGCGCGAGCCCCACGGAAAGCGAAGTGTATTCCGGCTGCGGGTAATCGCAACAAACTTTACGAAAACAGCCTATTCAAAAGAATGATTTAGAGCCATAATGATTTTTCTTATTATTCAGTATATTCCTCCTGTAATTTGTGTTTTTTCCAATGTAAAATCACAAACCTACTAAAAAGATTTGCTCCATCAAGCCTTTATCATAGATTAAACAATCCATTAAATGTTTGATAGATTAATTAAACTTACCTTAATTGAGAAAAAACCTTAATAAATGAAAATTAACGGTTAAAAAGCGATATTAATTTAAACTCAGTGCTAATGTTAGTAACCATTTTACAAATTAGACAGGATACACAGTCTGTTAAAACTAAAATAATTATAATTAAGTAACACCTTATCCTTGACAAAATAATTAAGTTTATATAATAATAAATGTTGAATTGTAATTATTATTATTTGCATAAGTTTAGATTATTCGTCTAAACTAGTAATAAATTTATTTTTAATAGGAGGAATTTAAAAATGTCAATTATCGGAAAAGAAGTTGCACCATTTAACGCTCAAGCATTTCATAACGGTGAATTCATCTCAGTAACAGAAGAAAACTTAAAAGGTAAATGGAGTATTTTCTGTTTCTACCCAGCTGATTTCACTTTCGTATGCCCAACTGAATTAGAAGATTTACAAAATGAATATGCAAAATTAAAAGACCTTGGAGTAGAAGTATATTCTGTTTCAACAGACACTCATTTCACTCATAAAGCATGGCATGATCATTCAGATGCAATCGGTAAAATTGAATACATTATGATTGGTGACCCAACACAAAGAATTTCTCGTGACTTCGAAATTTTAAATGAAGAAGCTGGTCTTGCAGATCGTGGAACATTCATTATCGATCCAGATGGTAAAATTCAAGCTGTTGAAATCAATGCAGATGGTATCGGCCGTGATGCGAGCACACTAGTAAACAAAATCAAAGCTGCACAATATGTTCGCAACAATCCAGGTGAAGTTTGCCCAGCTAAATGGCAAGAAGGCAGCACAACACTTAAGCCAAGCTTAGACCTTGTTGGTAAAATTTAAGGGAGTGGCTCTATATGTTATTAGATAACGAAATTAAAGGGCAACTGAATCAATATCTGCAAATGATGGAAGGCGATGTAGTTCTTAAGGTTAGCACGGGATCTGATGAAGTATCCCGTGACATGCTAGCCCTAGTGGATGAACTAGCTACCATGTCATCACATATCAAAGTAGAAACTACTGAATTAGAAAGAACACCAAGCTTTAGCGTAAACCGCGTTGGAGAAGATACTGGAATCACTTTTGCTGGTATCCCTCTTGGACATGAGTTTACTTCTTTAGTATTAGCTTTACTTCAAGTAAGTGGTAGAGCTCCTAAAGTAGATCAAAAGGTAATGGATCAAATTAAAGCAATCAAAGGTGATTACCACTTTGAATCATATATTAGCTTAACTTGCCATAACTGTCCGGATGTTGTACAAGCATTGAATGTTATGAGTCTTTTAAACCCTGGAATCACGCATACAATGATTGATGGGGCCGCTTTTAAAGAAGAAGTCGAAAGCAAAGATATCATGGCAGTTCCTACTGTTTTCCTTAACGGAGAATCATTCGGCAGTGGTCGTATGTCGTTAGAAGAAATTTTAGCGAAAATGGGCAGTACAGCTGATGCTTCAGAATTTGCTAACAAAGATCCTTATGATGTATTAGTAGTTGGGGGCGGTCCTGCTGGTGCAAGTGCAGCAATCTATGCTGCTCGTAAAGGAATTCGTACTGGTATCGTTGCTGAACGTTTCGGTGGCCAGATCATGGATACTTTAGCTATTGAAAACTTCATTAGTGTGAAGCAAACAGAAGGTCCTAAGCTTGCAGCAAGTCTTGAAGAGCATGTGAAAGAATATGACATTGATGTAATGAATCTTCAACGTGCTAAACGCTTAGAAAAGAAAGACTTAATCGAAATTGAGTTAGAAAATGGCGCGATTCTAAAAAGTAAATCTGTTATTCTATCAACTGGTGCTCGCTGGCGTAATGTTGGCGTACCTGGAGAAGCAGAATTCAAAAACAAAGGTGTAGCTTACTGCCCACACTGTGATGGCCCATTATTCACTGGAAAAGATGTTGCTGTTATTGGTGGCGGTAACTCAGGAATTGAAGCTGCTATCGACTTAGCAGGGATTGTGAAACACGTAACAGTTCTTGAATTTATGCCAGAATTAAAAGCTGATTCCGTTTTACAAGATCGTCTAAATAGTCTACCTAATGTTACTGTTCTTAAAAATGTTCAAACAAAAGAAATTACTGGTACTGATAAGGTTAACGGTATTACTTATATTGAACGTGAAACAGGCGAAGAAAAACATATCGAACTTGCAGGTGTGTTTGTTCAAATCGGTCTAGTTCCTAGTACCGATTGGTTAGAAGGTACAGTTGAACGTAACAGAATGGGTGAAATTCTTGTTGATAAGCATGGTGCAACAAGTCTTCCAGGTGTATTTGCTGCTGGAGATTGTACAGATAGTGCTTATAAACAAATTATTATCTCCATGGGTTCAGGTGCAACTGCTTCATTAGGCGCATTTGATTATTTAATCCGTAATTAATAGTTGTGTTTGAAATAGGGGCTTCCTTTTTGAGGAGCTCCTTTTTATTGTGTCTGCTGATCTCTGTGCTAAAATAGCTCTCTCTGTTCCCTTTCTCTTCTCCTTTTCGGGCTTTTGGACACTGAGAGGCTCCCTCTGTTCCCTTTCTCTTCACTTTTTCGTACTTTCGGACACTGAGAGGCTCCCTCTGTTCCCTTTCTCTTCACTTTTTCGTACTTTCGGACACTGAGAGGCTCCCTCTGTTCCCTTTCTCTTCACTTTTTCGTACTTTCAGTCACTGAGAGGCTCTCTCTGTTCCCTTTCTCTTCACTTTTTCGTACTTTCAGTCACTGAGAGGCTCTCTCTGTTCCCTTTCTCTTCACTTTTTCGTGTTTTTGGGCACTGAGAAGTCCTATCCATTTAATTAATTCCCTTCTTTTCCTTCAAACGGCCTTTTAAGCTAACTTCTCTCTCCTTATAAATTGATTAAAACCCTCTTGATAACTAAAAAAGACTGCACTCTAAAAACAGAACAGCCCTTCGTTCATTTCACATTATAACTCTAACTCCATCCATTCATCTGTTTCCTTAAAGCCGAACTTCTTGTAGACAGGCCTGCCAAGCTTTGATGCACCTAGCCACATTTTCGTAATGCCTAAGCTTTTTGCTTCATCTACTAATTTCGTTAATAAACCAGTAGCAATTCCTTTTCCACGATAATCATTTTTCGTATACATATTGGTCACATAAGCTTTTTTTCCACTCTTATTAGTATAGGAAGGGGGGAAATCATAAATAACGATTGCTCCTGTTGCAATGATCTCTGTTTGCTCCTCTACTATCCATTGAATAAGAGATTCTTCTGCTAATTTCTTTTGAAAGAAAGCCTCTAACTCTTTATCAATATCTTTATCTGCTTTAATTCCCTCCTCTACTAACTGGATTTTCCTCCATTCCATTAGTAAGTTGGCATCATCAACAGTTGCTTTACGATAATTCATCTAATTCCTCTCTTTCCAAATATTCTTAACCTATATAAATATTTATTTCTTCACTCATTTCAAAATTAGTTTACACCTTTAAATAGATTCCGAATTATTTTCAAAACCATTATACCATCTCCCTCATTATCTTTTGAATAATAAAAAAATTCTCTATTAATTGAAAAATATATGTAAAAATCCCTAAAAATAGATCCAAATATACTAATCTCTTCAATAATTATCCAACAATAACTTTACAAGTCCATTAATTAATAGGTATAATAATTTTTATAGTTTTGAATGTTCACTACATATACAATATTCAGAATTAAACAATACAAATTAGGGGGAATACTTCATGAAGCGAAAAAATTGGTTATTGCTTCTCACTTTTGCATTTGTGCTAAGTGTCTTAGCAGCATGCTCTGGAGATAATACCAACGTTTCAACAGATGCAGACAATAAAGAAAGCAAATCAGGTGAAAAGGTCCTTAACTTTTTAAATCCAGAAGCGATTCCGTCAATGGATCCATCTTTAGCGACAGATGAATCTTCTTTTATCTATTTAGGCGCTACTATGGAAGGGCTTTACCGTTTAGATAAAGATACACAACCATCACCTGGAATTGCGACAGATCATAAAGTAAGTGATGATGGTTTAACTTGGACTTTTACATTAAGAGAAGATGCTAAGTGGTCAAACGGCGACCCAGTTACAGCAAATGACTTCGTATATTCTTGGCAACGTGCTGTTAACCCTGATACTGGATCAGAATATGGTCCGTATATGATGAATGGTGTAATCAAAAATGCTACTGCTATCAGCACTGGCGAACTGGCTGTTGACCAATTAGGCGTTAAAGCAGACGGTGATTATACACTTGTTGTAGAATTAGAAAATCCAACACCTTATTTTGAAACATTAACTACTTTCGGTACATTCTTACCATTAAACCAAAAATTTGTAGAAGAAAAAGGGGATAAATTTGCAACAAGCTCTGAAGACTTGTTAGCAAATGGACCTTATGCCATGTCTAATTGGGATAGTACAAGTAATTCATGGGTACTTGCAAAGAACGATAATTATTGGGATGCAAGTACAGTAAACATGGATAAACTAACATTTGAAGTAGTAAAAGATCCACAAACTGCGCTTAACCTATATGAAAAAGGATCTGTTGATCGAATGGATCTTACATCTGATCTAGTTGACCAATACTCAACAGATGAGAATTATGTAGTTTCAGCTGATACATTTGTGTACTTCCTTAAATTTAACCAAACAACTTCAGAAGCTTTAGCAAATCAAAACATTCGCCTAGCAATAAGCCGTGCATTTGATAAAGATGCTTTAGTTAATGAAATTTTAAACAATGGTTCTATCGTTGCGAATGGAATTGTTCCAACTGATTTTACTCCAATGCCAGAAACTGGTGAGGACTTCCGTAAAGTAAGCGGAGATCTTGTAACATATGATTTAGAAGCAGCAAAAGAATACTGGGCAAAAGGATTAGAAGAGTTAGGAACAGATAAAGTTGAGCTTGAGTTTTTAGCAGATGATGATGCAACAACGAAAACGTTAATTCAATATGTTGCTAATCAGCTTTCCACAAACTTAGAAGGCTTAACAGTTAACATTAAACAAGTTCCAAAAGAACAACGCCTAGATTTAGATTCCAATATGCAATATGAGCTTCAACTTTCTAGATGGGGCCCTGACTTCCTAGATCCATATACATTCATGAACCTATGGATTACAGATGGCGGAAACAATAAAACTGGCTATTCTAATAAAGAATACGATCAGCTAGTTGGCGATACTGCAACAAAATTTGCAACAGACAATGTTGCTCGTTACGACAACTTCCTGAAAGCAGAAAAACTATTATTTGAAAATGCACCAATTGCACCTGTTTACCAAGCTTCTAGAGCACAATTAGTTTCACCAAAAGTTCAAAATGTGTTCGTGAACCCATTCGGGGCAACATATGAATATAAGTGGGCTGACGTAGGAGAATAATAGAGAACTATTTCAATAAGCGGGAATATACCTACTTCGGTATATTCCCGCTTATTTGCGTTTTCAGCAGTTCCCCGAAAAACTATCGCATTAGATATCTTTTTCTAGAACAAAAGATTCATTTTTTCCGTATTTTACAAAAAACTTAGTTCGTTACATATACAAACTATTTAAACCTTGCTATACTTTTGTCTAGATAAGGACTTAGATATTCCTTATCCTTCAAAATAACAATATTCCATCATCATGCACTTATTGGTAAGGAGGGGATTGCGTTCTATTAACTGATCTGTTCCACCTTGTATGTCATCATGGATTTCTTCAAAAGAATATCTTCAACCATTCACCTAAAACCAAATGTATACGATTACATTTCTTTCGTAACTGATCTGTTATGTTAAGTAAGGAACACCCACTATTTCCTTCTTGTTCGTAAAGCCGGCTTTTCATTAATCATCACAAAAGGAGACCCAAATATGCTAAAACATTTACGTTCATCTATTATTACTGGATTAGCTTTCACTTTATTATTGCCTGCAGGAATGTCTAGTGCCGCGGCTAAAGAATCTGTACATGCATTAGAAGCAGATAAGCTTCGCACAAGATATCAAGATTCCTTCTCTATTGGTGCTGCTGTAGAACCCTATCAACTAGAAGGAAAAGATGCTGCTGTATTAAAACGGCATTTTAACAGCATTGTTGCAGAAAATGTGATGAAACCTATTAATATTCAGCCTGTAGAGGGAAAATTCAATTTCAAGGAAGCTGATAAAATTGTCCAATTTGCTAAAAAGAATGGCATGGAACTTCGTTTTCATACCCTCATCTGGCATAGTCAAGTACCAGAATGGTTTTTCCTTGATAAAGATGGAAAGCCCATGGTAAATGAGACTAATCCCAAAAAACAAGAGAAAAATAAGAAGCTTTTATTAAAGCGATTAGAAACGCATATTAAAACCATTGTTAAACGATATAAGAATGATATTCAATCATGGGATGTTGTCAATGAGGTTATTGATGATGGAAATCCAGCTAACGAAAAAGGACTAAGAGAATCTCCATGGTTTAAAATTACTGGAACAGATTATATAAAAGTAGCATTCAAGACAGCCAAAAAGTATGCCAATAAGGATGCGAAACTATATATCAATGATTACAACACAGAGGTCCATCCAAAGAGAGACCGTTTATATAATCTTGTACAAGATTTGTTAAAACAGGGAGTACCAATTGATGGCGTTGGTCACCAGTCCCATATTCAAATTGGCTGGCCTTCTATCTCTGATATTGAAGCTTCCATTAATTTATTTGCTGGACTTGGTTTAGATAATCAAATTACCGAGCTAGATGTCAGCCTTTATGGCTGGCCGCCAACACCAGCTTATCCAACGTATGAAGAAATACCACTTGATCGCTTTGAAGCACAAGCAGAAAGATATAATCAATTGTTTAGCTTGTATGAAAGCTTAGATGATAAAATTAGTAGCGTTACATTCTGGGGCATCGCTGATAACCATACATGGTTAAATGATCGGGCCGAGCAGTACAATAATGGCGTGGGTGTTGACGCCCCCTTTGTATTTGATAAAAACTACAAGGTAAAACCTGCCTACTGGGCAATTATGGATTAAAAAAAAACACCACAAAGGAGTTGGCGTTTCGATTCCTTTGTGGTGCCTTCCTGTTTGCTGGTGTTTGATTTTATAATAAGCTTTATGATTCTTTCATTATCCGCATAAACTCTTCATAAGAGCTTGCTTTTAATATTTTATGAACACTTGTATGATCTTCAATAAATTTTCCGAGAACATCATACATTTCTTGCAAATCTTCTTGACTATTCTTTTTTACACATAACAAGAAGACAATTTGAACAGGATTATTATTCCAATCAATTGGCTTTTCTAACGTACAAACACATAAAAAAGTCTTCTCTGTTTGTGGGGTAATTGGATGTGGGATAGCAACCAAATTCCCATAAGAAGTTGGCGCTACTTTTTCTCGTTCATATACTGCATCTAAAAATGGGCTACCCACTAAACCATTCTCCATGAGTTGTGTATGCAAATAAGTTAAAACTTCTTCTTGTGTATGAAATGTTTTCTTTAAAAAGACAAGATCCTGGAGAAAAAAAGATTCAACCGGCTGATGATTGCTTTGCGTTACAATAAATTTTTCAATCGCCTTTAAATCACTTTCCTTTAGGATTGCATTTACTTCGATTACTGGAACATCAAAGCTCTCCTTAATTGGAATAGAGCTAACGATAAAATCAACCTCAGTTAAATTATATTGATCGAGCATATAAAATTCTGTAGTTCCAACTACCTCTAAATTACTGCCAAAATAAGATTTTAGACGATAATAAATTAACTGAGCCGTTCCAAGACCAGAAGCACATACTACCAAACAACGCTTTGGACCAGATTGTAATTTGGTTCTTTCCATCGCTGCACCAATATGGAGAGCCAAATAGCCAATCTCATTCTCATCCATTTCAATTCCTGTGAATTCCTTAATTGCGAGTCCTGCAATAATTCCCGCTTCATAGGCGAGTGGATAATTATTCTTAATTTCTTGCAGCATTGGATTCCTAATATTCATGCCATATTTAATTCGATTGACAGCAGGCTTTAGATGCATGCTCATCCCAAAGATAAGCTCTTCATCCTTCTCAATCCCTAAATCTAATTTTTCTTCTATTTTTGACAGGACAAAGTTCACTAACTGAAGAATATCTTCTTCAATTACATGATCGATATGGCCCTTTTTCTGTGTCACCAGCTTTGTTCCTAGTAAATGCATGGCAATATAAGCAACCTCTGCTTGTGGGAACTTAATATGATATAGTTCCTCTACTTCTTTGACAATTTCATTTGCAACATGAAATTCCCGTTGTTGTTCTATTTCATCCATATCTGCATGAAATAATGCCACATAATGGCCACTGACAATTCGTTTTTGGGCGATAACAATATGAATTAATAAATTATTTATAGCTATATCAGATAAGGTAATTTGATATTTTTTAATTTGTCTTAAAATAATTTCTTGGATTTGCTCCATATTTTCGTCGTCTAAAATCGATGGTAGTGGACTGTCGATAGTGTTTGTTGTTTGTTTTTTTCGATCAAGTACATATTCCGATAAACAGAATCGCACCTTGATTTCATCCCCAACTGCCTTAAGTCCATAATTTGGTCTTGCCTCTAGGGTAATGTCATACTTTTGCAGAATTTCTTTCACATTTTTAATGTCTTGTTGAATCGTAGACTTACTCACATACAACTCATCTGCAAGATCATCCAATTTAAGATAATGATCATTTAGTAAAAAACGAATAATAATATAAGTCACTCTATCCTCTGGGGTTTTGGGAATGCCTGTATGAGATAGTGCGTTTTCTACAAATATAGAATGTAGATATTGTTGAAAGACCGATTTATCCCAAATCTCCAATGTATAGCCCTTTGATATAACAGATAGTATTTTCGCACCATGGTTGTTTAATATAGCATCCAGGTTTTTAATATCTTCTCTCGTTGTACGAGCTGTCACTTGATTAACGGTAGCTAAGTACTCACCTGTCAGAGGTGTATCCGCTGCCAATAACTCACGTAAAACTTGTTTCATTCGGGAGCTTAACAAAATAAGGTCTCCTTCCTTTAATATATTTACAAATATTTCTATATGGATATCATTTCTTCCTGTTATTATAACAAGGTGTATTACTATTAAATGCAGCCTACATCCCCTTCACTTTCTATAGGCTTCACATACTACCTTTCTCCACTAATCCCGTAAGATTCTACATATAAAATAAGGCTGCTATGTGCTATTTGAAAATTTTTCCTCACTAGAAATAATAATCTTATAGAAAACAACTTTACTCAAAAAGGTTCTGATCTTAATCCTTGATCAGAACCTATCTTTTATATCTTAAAAAATTATATCAGAAATATTAACTATTGATTCTAAAATCCATTATTAGTTGTTACATTTTTAAACCAATAGGCACTTTTCTTTGGTGTTCTTTGTTGTGTCTTTATGTCTACAGAAATAAAACCATAGCGATTTTTATATGCATTAGACCAAGACCAGTTGTCCATGAACGTCCATAAATGATAGCCCTTTACATTGCAGCCTTCTTCAATCGACTTATGCAGCCATTGTAAATGACCTTCAATAAATTCAATTCGATAATCGTCTTGAATTTGACCGTCTTGTAAGAAACGTTCCTCATCTTGAACTCCCATGCCATTTTCGGAAATAAATGATTCCACATTCCCGTAGTTTTCCTTTAAATTTACCATGATATCGTAAATACCTTTTTCGTAGATTTCCCATCCGCGATAAGGATTCATCTTTCTACCTGGCATTTCATATGAATCAAAGAACCACTCTGGCATAAATGGACTATAAGGGTTCGGCAAATGTTCTTTTGCCTTTACTCGGCGTGGCTGATAATAGTTAACCCCAAGAATATCGACTGTATTTTCTTTAATTAATTCTAAATCACCTTGTTCTACATTTGGTAGTTGTCCATGTTCACGTAGTATTTCTACTAATTCCTCTGGATATTCACCAAGAACAGCAGGATCTAGGAAGCTTCTGTTAAAGAATAAATCACAAATATTTGCAGCTTTTAAATCAAATGGATTCTGGCTTCTTGGATAAGATGGCGTTAAATTCAAGACAATACCTATTTTTGTCTCTCCGTCTTTATTCCATCCTCGAAAAGCTTGAACTGCTTTCGCATGAGCTAAAACCGTATGGTAGGCTACTTGTGCAGCCTTCTTAAAATCTACGATATTCGGATAATGGAAATCGTATAAGTATCCACCTTCCACTGGAACAATCGGTTCATTGAATGTAAACCATTTTTTCACACGATCACCAAATAGTTGGAAGGCTTGTAAAGCATACGCTTGGTATGCATCTACTACTTCTCGATTTTCCCATCCACCAATGTTTTGCATTTCTAGCGGCATATCGAAATGATACAGGGTAACGAATGGCTCGATTCCATTAGCTAATAATTCATCAATGACATTATTGTAAAAAGTTACAGCTTCTGGATTAACTTCTCCCCGTCCGTTTGGAATTAATCTAGACCAAGAAATAGATAAGCGGAAAGAATTATGACCAATTTCCTTCATCAATTGAATATCTTCTTTGTACTGATAATAGAAATTAGAAGTAGTTTCCGGTCCTACATTATTAAAAAAGCGATTTGGTTCTGCCTCATACCAATGGTCCCAAATGTTTTTTCCTTTTCCTGCTTCATTTGCTGCGCCTTCAATTTGTGTTGCAGATGTGGCACTTCCCCACCAAAAACCTTCAGGAAATTTGTATTGAACAGTCATTTTAAGAAACCTCCAAAATTATTTATTACGATAAATCTCAATTATTTCAATAGCTAAATCACGAACAGTAATAGCTGTCATTAAATGATCTTGAGAATGAACTAAAATAACATTCACACCAGCACCATTTCCGCTCGCTTCCTCTTGGAGTAGTCTCGTTTGAAAACCATGTGCTTTACCAAGTTCTGTACTTGACTCTTCTATTAATCGATCCGCTTCTTCAAAGTTCCCTTCTTTTGCTTCTTGTATTGCTTCCATTGCACATGAACGTCCATTTCCAGCAAAGAGAATAATTTGAAAAGCTATTTCTGTCATTTTGTTATCTGTTTCCATCCCTGTCACTCCATTTCTAAAACCAAAGGGGATTTTACACTTAAGCTTAACTAAGGTAAAAACCCCTTTCTCTTAATTTAAAATCCTACTTCTATCTTTCTTACTTCTTATCCTTTTTTTTCTGTTTCATAATAATTTTTATCTAGAACTTTAAGGAATGGCCACCAAATCACCATTACAACAAGTAAGTTAAAGATTTGCAGTGCTGCCCCTCTCCAATCATTACCAGTTGCTAAAAATCCACTGATACCAATTGGTGTTGTCCATGGAACAATGATTCCTGCTGGTTTCGGAACAATCCCCGCTGACATGGTTAGATACGTAATAATAGTTACTACTACTGGTGCTAATAACCAAGGAATTAGAACTAATGGGTTCATGATAATTGGTAATCCAAAGATAATTGGTTCATTTACGTTAAAGATTCCTGCTGGTCCACCTAATTTTCCAAGTTCTTTTGTTTGTCTGCTCTTACCAATTAAGAAGATAAGGATGACAACACCCAACGTCATTCCAGTACCACCCATACCAACTAGGAACGTATCCATAAATTGTTTTGTGATAACATTTGGAAGCTCTGTTCCTGCTTGGAAAGCACTGAAGTTTTGATCATTTAATGCATACCAAATTGGATCAAGTACAGAGTTCATAATAATTTGACCATGTAAACCAAAGAACCAGAATAATTGAATTAATAATACCACTACGATTGTTGCTGGCAAGCTACTACCTAGAGCAGTTAATGGTTCTTGAATGATTGTATAAATAAAGTTTTGTACTGTTTCAAATGGTGTAAAGCTAAAAAGAATGCGAATGATTAAAAAGATCGTTAATGTTAACGTAATCGGAATCAATGCACTAAAGGATCTAGATACAGAATCCGGTACACCTGGTGGCATTTTAATCGTCCAATTTTTCTTCACAAAGAATCGATATAGCTCTGCTGAAATAAATGCCGTGAATATTCCTAAGAACATTCCTTGTGCGCCTAGAATTGCGGTTGGAATAACACCTGTTACTTCCCCTAATTCTTGTGGATTTAAGATAAGGAAAGATGCTACCCCAACTACCGCACCATAAATTGCTTCGAGACCATAATGCTGTGTCAGTTTATATCCTATCCCCATTATGACAAATAGCCCCATTATACTTAGCGTTGCTGCAGATGCTGGTCCTAATGCATTTTGATAAGCAGCATATGCATCTTCGCTTATCATCTTATCTAGGAAAGGAAAGTTTGCAATTACAACAAAAATTGATCCAAAAATGATTAGCGGCAAGGCAACCATAAATCCATCGCGTAATGCTGCTAAATAACGATTATTGTTCAATTTCTCAGCAATTGGCAACAGAATATTTTCCAAAACCTCCATAAATTTATTCATAAGGTTTATCCTCTCTTTCTTCTATTAGTAAATGCTTTCATTTTAAAACGAATGATTACTTGTAATTCTCGATTAATTCTAACGCTTTATTTAAAACAGCTAATCCATCAATACGCCCGTAAGCAACTGGATCAATAACATCTAATGGGATTCCAACTGTTTCTGCCTGACTTGCTAGTTTCTTTTTCAAGAAGCGCATTTGCGGACCAATTAATAGCACATCTGCACGTTCCATATCTGTTTGTGCTTTATCTTGAGCAACAGCCCAAATTTCTGCTTCAATGCCATTTTCTTTTGCAGCATCTTTCATTTTTGAAACTAATAGACTAGTAGACATTCCTGAAGAACAAGCTAATAAAATTCTTTTCATTTTAACTACCTCCGAGTAATTTATTTTAAAGTAAATTATTTATTGTGATTACTACGTTTTTATCTTACAACGAAAACCCTTTCAACTTAACATATTGTTTTTCCGTCTAAAGGAGGAAATGTAATGTTAACACTTTCATTTTTCGTCAGAAAAAGACTGGGACATAACTAAACAGATAATAGGTAAAGGCGAACATTCTCTAATTTAGCACTTAAATAATTACTTTCCTATATTGATTATTTATGTTTTTAATATAGTTAAATATAAAAACTATGTTGTTCCATTGCTCTACAGCCACTCGCTTTCCGCAGGAGTCGAGTATCTTCCGCTCCATTTCCCTTTGTTTTTAAAGGTATTTTCTAAAACCTAATTCTTTTACCAAGATAAAAATGAATAGATTGGAAAATAGAGCAGCCTGAATACTCGTAGACTCTAGTGGGATTAGCGAGACAGCTGAGACCCTGCAGGCATGGGCCGAAGAGCCCCACGGAAAGCGAAGTGTATTCAGGCTGCGGGTGATTACCACAAACCTTCTTTTTACATGAATAAAAAACCCAAACAATGATACGAAATATTTTTTATATTCGTATCATTGTCTGGGTTTATCTTCGGCTGGAATACTTATGTCCCATCTTCAAAACATTACTCTTTTTCATGATAACGGAAATATTTAAAGTCTGCTGGTAGATTTTGACCACTTGTATCTTGGCATTGCATTCCTACAAACGCTCCGGTAAAGAAGCCTCCACCACGGATATAATCATCCGATAATTTTTTGGATTCAAACATAATATCTATTTTATGCCACTTTTCTTTGTCAAAAGAGTAAGAGTAGTAATAGAGCTCATTCTCAACGGTTACTCGTAAATATACATATTCCGCTTCACTCGGAACAATGATTTTTTCCTTCAATGGTTGAGAGAATGTGAAGTTATCACTCACTGTTAAATCAAGGATACGACCAAGATCTTCGTCATATGTTACTTGCAATGCTGTCCAATTTTCTGTGTTGTAGTAATTAACTAATCCCGCAGCTTGTTGGATGTTTTCTGGCGTAAAGGCTACAGCCGTTTCCGCTTCAAATTGAAGGCTTTGCCAACGTCTTGCTACATAAGATTGTGTAAAGGTTGATGTTAATGATTCTTGACCAAATAAGCGTAAATGATTTGGCCTTTCTGTTAACGAGCCTAATTGTTCTGTAAATGGAATACGTAATGTTTGAAAATTAATATTTAGCTCCTCATGATCAAATTCATCAACAACTGGGTAAGTCAGAGGAAATTTTGTTTCAGGAATCTTTGGCGCTTCTACCTCTAAACTCCCTTCTTTTCCACCAACAACATATGGCCAGCCATCTCTCCACTCCAGCTTTTGAATCGCTGTTTCCCTTCCTAACGGACAATACCCTCTTTGTTGAATAATCGAGTCATCATCTGGATGAATCGGACGGCCAGTTAAATGGGCCAAATACCATTCATCTGTATGTGTTTGAACGATAGAGGCATGTCCACACTTTTGCAATGGGTTTCTAGGGTCATGCCAAGAAGTTAAAATGGGGTTATGTGGATGTACCTCATATGGTCCTTCTATATTTTTAGAACGAGCAATTGTTGCAGCATGCTCATATTTAGTTCCACCTTCTGCTGTTAATAAATAATAATACTCACCAATATGATAAAGATGCGGTGCCTCTGTTAATTTAATATCCGTACCTTTAAAAATAATTTGTGGTTTGTTAATTAATTTTTTCGCCTCTGTGGAGTATTCCTGCATCACAATTCCGCCAAATGGATGACGATCAATGCGTTGATCCCACAGCATATTCAATAAATACTTCTTTCCATCTGTGTCATGGAACAAGGAAGCATCGAAACCTGAGCTATTTAACTTAACTGGTTCTCCCCAATCGCCATCTACTATTTCTGAAGTAACCAAATAGTTGTGGCAATCTTTCCAAGCTCCATCTACCACTTTTACATCTGTATAAATCAGCCAAAATTTTCCGTCGCTATAACTTAAGCAAGGTGCCCAAACACCACCTGAGTTAGGATTTCCTTTCATATCTAGTTGAGACACTCTTTGTAAGGGGTGTGCAACTAATTCCCAATTAACCAAATCCTTAGAATGGTGAATTTGTACTCCTGGGAACCATTCAAAGGTGGATACTGCGATATAATAGTCTTCACCGACTCTGCAAATACTTGGGTCTGGATTAAATCCTTTAAGTACTGGGTTGATAATTTTCATCTTAAAATCCTCCTTATAATCGCTGTTTCCAATAGAATAGTAGTTTAATAGTTTATAAAGCTATTATTTTGTCTCAAATTCTTCTATGTTTTCCAAATAAACTTTATCCCGATTCTCTAATTCTCGGATCATTTTGTCATACGTCTTTTCATCAAGATTATAGAAATTGATGTCAATCATTGCTAATACAAGGAAAACTACTGGTACGACGGTTGTCGTAATAAGAATCCCCATCAAAGCCTCAGGTGTTTGTATTTGATTGGCAACATAGCCGAATTTGTCTAAGATTAAGCCTGGGACAATACCACCAAGCGCCATCCCAAATTTAAAGAAGAAGCCGATGATTGCATAGATCAAGCCACCCATTCGTTTTCCTGTCTTGTATTCCCCCATATTCAATTGTTTCTGGTATAAGTGCCCACATATATCCTCCAGCTGTTAAGCTTCCAGCAGCAGCAACTAGACGGAAAATAAGGACAAGTGCCACATTGCTAGGTGGAATGATGAGCAGAGCTAAAAGACCAACAATATTTAACAGTAACGCATAATTTAATAGTCTTTTCTTACCAAGCGATTTACTGATTTTAGGTAAAAATGGAAGAACTACTAAAGCAGGCAAGCTTCCAAGTAATCCATACCACTTTACTAAGTCCTCTCTACCAAGGTTATATGTTACATAGTAGATTCCTACAGAGTTACTAATAGAGTTAACGCCAAAAATAATGATAAAGAAGATACTTAAAACAACTAATGGACGATTAATACGGAATTGTTCAAAGATATCCGTTAACTTAATTTTCTCCTCAGATTTTTGTAAAACCACTCGCTCTTTCGTACTTTTAAAGCAGAAAATTAATAGACAAGCGCCAATGACACCTAATATACTCATTGTTAGTTGCCAGCCAAGAGCTGTATTTCCTGTAGTATTTCCTAGAAATGTAGATAGTAATGGAACGAAAAAAGCTACAACTAATCCACCCAGATTTGCTAAGATCATCCGAACCGATGTAATACTAACCACTTCTTGATTATTTCTTGTCATAGCAGATGTTAATGCACCATATGGAACATTTATCGTTGTATATACTAGCGATAATCCAACATAAGTAATATACGCATAAATTAATTTGCCCATACTTGAAAAATCAGGAGTAGTAAAACAGAGAATTGCTAATATAGCAAAAGGGAAAGCCCCAAATAATAGATATGGTCTAAAACGGCCAAACTTTGTATTCGTTCTATCTACGATTGTTCCAATAAAAGGATCGGCAAGAGCATCAATGATTCGAACTACTAAGAACATCGTACCTGCTGCTGCTGCGGATAATCCATAAACATCCGTATAAAAGAACAAAAGGTAGGTTGATACCGTAGTGTAAATCAAGTTACAGGCAAAATCTCCAGATGCATAGCCAAATTTCTCATTCATACTAATCTTTTTTAAATTTTCACTTGCCATTATCTTTCCTCCTTCAAAAGCCTCCGAAAGTTATTACTTATCTCTAAAATGATTTATTTTATCTAGCTGGAGGATTTTTACTATTTTGTTGTACATATGATGCTTGAAATAACGATACTATTTGCTATTAATCAAGAGTGGAATCGTTTCCACAAAGGACTACAAAGAGATTGCTTTTCTAAATAATTAGAAAATGCTTCATAAAATCTTTTCCTCCCTGCTGATAATATGACAGATACAACTAGCATTTCAAGTTAGTTTGTTCGTTGTATAAACTAAGTTAACCAATTTTGAAAGCGTTTGTCAATCATTTCGCTAAAATTATATAAAAACTTCATCTAGGCTAATTATTTTATTTTTCTATACATTTGTATACGTTTCCGCTTTATAAGGGTTTTTTCAAAAAAAAGAACCTTCATCCGAAGACGAAAGTTCTTTTTTATTATGTTCATTCCTATTTTGCTAAAATGGCGAGATGAAACTTAAAGTTTCGATCAAAAAATATTTTTTCTCCAATAAGCCAACTTGCTTATTAGAGAAATTAAATTATTAATGATGAATTGGTTTTTTTTCACTTAGTTTGAGTGCTTGAGCTGTTAACGAGTGAACTTCATCCAATAGTTCTGGGTTATCCTTAAGCGATACTCCATAAGATGGAATCATCTTTTTTAATTTTGGTTCCCACTCTGGCATTTTTTCTGTAAAACACTTCTGAATAACTTTTAGCATAACATGGACAGCGGTGGAAGCCCCTGGTGAAGCGCCGAGCAATGCTGCTATGGAACCATCAGCAGAACTGACAACCTCTGTTCCAAATTGAAGGGTTCCTTTACCTCCTGCTTCTGTATCTTTAATGACTTGGACACGTTGCCCAGCTACCACAAGATCCCAATCCTCTGCTTTCGCATTTGGAATGAATTCCCTTAATTCTTCTATTCGCTTTTCTTTTGAAAGCATGAGTTGCTGGACTAAATAACTCGTTAAAGACATATTTTTAGCACCAGCTGCTAACATTGTTAACAAATTATCTGGCTTTACAGATGAAATTAAGTCAAACATGGAGCCTGTCTTTAAGAATTTAGGAGAAAAACCAGCAAATGGCCCAAATAGCAATGACTTTTTATTATCAATAAAGCGTGTATCAAGATGAGGAACCGACATTGGCGGTGCGCCTACCTTTGCTTTTCCATAAACTTTTGCATGATGCTGAGCAACAATTTCTGGATTCTTACACACTAAAAATATACCACTTACTGGAAATCCACCCATATGCTTTCCTTCTGGGATGCCTGATTTCTGCAATAAATGCAAGCTGCCGCCACCGCCGCCAATAAAGACAAATTTAGCAGTATGTGTTTCTATCGAACCGGTATTATTTTGGACCTTCACTTTCCACAAGCCATCATCTGTCTGTTTTAAATCATTTACACTGTGCTTGTAGTTAATGCCCACATCTTTTTTCGCTAATTCAGCAAACAATAATCTTGTCAAAGCACCAAAATTGACATCGGTTCCGGCATCAATTTTCGTTGCAGCTATCGGCTCTTTTGATTCACGATCCTGCATAATAAGCGGAATCCATTCTTTTAGTTTTTCAGGATCCCTTGAAAATTCCATTCCTTCAAATAATGGGTTGCTTACCATCGCCTCAAAACGCTTCTGTAAGAAGTTTACATTCTTTTCTCCTAGCACTAAACTCATATGCGGTAGTGGCATAATGAAATCTTGTGGATTATGTAGTACTTGATTTTTTACAAGATGAGACCAAAATTGCAATGAAACTTGAAACTGTTCGTTAATTTCTATCGCCTTACTTATGTCTACAGAGCCATCAGGTTTTTCTACTGTGTAGTTCAGTTCGCAAAGTGCGGCATGACCTGTTCCCGCATTATTCCATTCATTGGAGCTTTCCTCTCCTGCGCTAGTTAATTTTTCAAACACTGTAATTTTCATATTCGGGTCTAATTCTTTTAAAAGCATCCCCAAAGTTGCACTCATAATCCCGGCACCAATTAAAATAACGTCTGTTTTCGTTTCTCTTCTGCTCATTTTAACCTTCCTTATACTTTAGATTTTCAGAAAGAATGTAAGCGTTCCCTTTTCGATACATGGAAGTAGGTAAGAAATTGTTAGCCAACCATCTTTTCTGGAGCAAGTATTACCTGGTTACAGCCCAACTTATTTTCAAAAAATTTTAAATAGTTACCTTCAATTATACGCTAGTTAATCTTTTTTTTAAAGCCAGAATTTACCCAAAAAGAAAGCCTTACCCTGTAAAAAACTAGGATAAGGCATTGATATGCTTATTATCAAAAAAATATTACTTTCTTAACAACCCTCGTATTTAAAATGCAGGAATTGCTGTTTCATCATATTTTTCCTCTAAAAATTTACGAACCTCTGGACTAGTCATTGCCTCTGCTAACTTTTGAATAGGTTCCCAATCCGCATTATCTTTACGAGCAACTAACGTAATCGCAAAGTCATTTTCTACACCTTCTGTTAACAATGCATCACTTTTCGGTGTTAATCCAAGTGGAGATGCATAAGCCGGTGTCATCACGACTAAATCAGCATCATCATACATTCTTGCAAGCATTAATAAATCAACTTCTTCAAACTTATAGTTTTTCGGGTTTTCAATGATATCCGCTTTTGTGTAATAAGGGCCTTCTTTCTCTTTTAACTTGATTACATCATGTTGAGCTAATAATGCCAAAGATCGATCTATATTGGAAACATCATTCGCAATCGCGATTACAGCACCTTCTGGTACATCATCCATAGAGTCATATTGTTTTGAATAAACTCCATAATTGGCAAAATAAATAGCTTTCACAGGCACTAGCTCTGCATCATTGCTTCGGTTGAATTCCTCCATGTAGGGAACATGTTGGAAGAAGTTTGCATCCACCTCATCTGCTGCAAGAGCAGTATTTGGTTGCACATTATCACTTAGCACAACCACATCAAGGTTAATACCTTCTTCTGCTAATGTTGGTTTTACAAGATCAAGGATTTCCGTCATTGGCGGTATTAAGGATGCAACCTTTAATGTAACTTCCTCTTGCTCTGTATTCTCCACTTTCTTTTTGTCTGTTTCGGTATTTTCTTTACCGCACGCCGCCAACATAAATATACTAATCATCATTAAAAATAATATTTTTTTCATTTCCTTATCTCCTATCCTTTACCTTTTATCAATCACTTTCGCTATAGCTGTTCCAGTAAATTGTATAGCCTGTACTAATATTACCATAATAATAATCATATAAATCATCAAGTCTGTTTTAAATTGTTGATATCCATAGCGGATAGCAAAATCTCCAATACCGCCGCCGCCGACAACTCCCATAATGGTTGAATAAGAAATAAAGCTAATAATCGATGTTGTCAGTCCTAATACGAGTCCAGAGCGAGCTTCGACATAAAGAAATTTAAAAATTACCTCCCTAACAGAGGCCCCCATCGAAATAGCTGCTTCTATGACACCCTTCGGCACCTCCAGTAACGATTGCTCTACTAAGCGAGAATAATGGGCAATAGCGATAATTGATAATGGAACAGTGGCAGCAGCTGTTCCAATAGCCGTTCCAATGATAATTCTTGTAAACGGAATAAGAAAGACAACTAATAATAAAAACGGAAACGAACGAATAATATTTACTAATAAATTCAACGTAGAAAAAACGATTGGGTTCTCCAGCATTTTTCCCTTTCTACTTAAGAAAAGCAATGTCCCAACTGGAAGTCCTATTATAATCGCTGCTAAAATAGACATGCCAACCATTATAAATGTCTGTCCGATTGATTGCCAAATTTCCATTCTATATTGAACTAATATCTCAGGCATGGTCAAATTCACCATCCTTTTTTAGCTGTTCTACCAATCTTTTTGAGGTATTATTTATTTGTTGAATTCCTTTTGGTTCAATAGCAACAGTTTCATAAATTTCTCCATCCTCGATAACCGTCACGCGATTACATATACTTTTAATTACTTCCATCTCATGACTGACGATGACAATAGTTACACCTAGTCGCTTATTTACATCCCCTAATACATGTAAGATTTCCGCTGTCGTTTTCGGATCAAGGGAAGAGGTTGGTTCATCACATAATAATACTTGCGGATTATTTGCAATCGCCCTTGCAATCGCCACACGCTGCTTTTGACCACCGCTTAATTGGGAGGGATATTTCTCCATATAACTATTCAATCCAACAAATTGGAGACACTCTATTACACGATTTCTTCGGTCTTTTCTTGGATAATTAGCTAATTCTAAAGACACTAAAACATTATCGTAAACTGTCTTATTTGCAACAAGATTGAAATGCTGAAATATCATCCCAATCGATTGACGAGCTTGACGAAGTTTCTTATAGCTAAGACTGGTCAACTTTCGCCCATCTACTTCTACGTCTCCCGTCTCCGGGACCTCTAATAAATTCATTAGACGCAGCAACGTCGATTTTCCAGCACCACTCGCCCCAATAATTCCAAAGATTTCCCCTTTATGTATCGCTAAAGAAATAGACTTAATGACCTCATCATGCGCAAAACGCTTACTGACATTACGCAATTGAATCATAACAAAAACCCCCTTTACCATTTGAAGGGTACTCACAACTTTTTCATTATAGCGAAATATGGAGGGGATGTCATTTTGAATGCCCAATGGGAAGCAGAGGGACGGTTCGAGGGCACTGAAAAACTGGCTAGTTAATGATGATGGGCAATAGCCACTTTTTAAACATAACGATGATGGATTTGTTTTCCGAGGCGTCCGCTCGCTTTCCATGGGGCGAGCGCCAAGCCTCCTCGTCACTACGTTCCTGCGGGGTCTCGGACTTTCTCGCAGCTCCCATAGGAGTCGAACGGACGCCTCTCCAAACCAACCTTATTTTCACTTTCAAATATGCTTGCTCTTAATTTTCGCACGAAAAAAAGACTTTTTCAGTGGCCTCGGACGGTTCTTTTGAGGTCATTTAGATGGTCTACAGTAGAATCGTCCCTCTGCAGTCTTTATGAGTTTATAAGATTTATACCCAAATAAAGAGCCATCGCCCAAATGATCATTGCAGATAGTTGGTTAACACGTTTTATCAGCTTCCCTTGGTGGCCGATTTGTCCGAGTCTTCTTCCCGCTATCACCAAAAGACAAAACCAAATCCATGAGACACTTATACAAGCAACAGCAAAGATAATTTTAGCTTCTCCTGTATAGGCTAGAGAGCTTGTACCAATGACCCCAATTGTATCAAGTATCGCATGTGGATTTAATAGAGAAACAGATGCAGCAAAAGCTATTTGGCGACGGGGGGAAAAGGGTACTTGCTCTTGTCTATTCCCTACCTTGGCTGCATCTTTCCACATAGCCCATCCCATATAAACTAAGAAAAAAAAGCCAACAACAAATAGCATCGCTTTAACCCATGCAAAGGTAAACACTACTACAGAAACGCCTGCAACAGCCAAATAAATTAGTAAACTGTCACAAATGCTAGCTGTAATAATTGCAGGTAATGCATCAATGAATCTTTTATGTGTTGCCCCTTGATTAAACAAAAATATATTTTGAACACCTAAAGGTAGTATTAACCCAAATGCTAATATCATTCCATGTAATAATGGTTCCATTCTTCTTCCCCCTCTGCTTTATTCAGCATAGCGGAGAATCGTTTTCTTGTCTCCATCCAATTGGATGGTCACCAACCCAACCATTTTGGTAAAATAAGAGAAAACAAAGAAGAGGAGCACAATTTTATGGCAGAAATAGAATGGAAGCCACAAAAGAATTCTACTGTCTCGTTGCATCAACAAATAACTGCATATATGAAAACAAAAATACAGCATGGTGAATGGACAATCGGTATGAAACTTCCTTCTCAACGCAATTTAGCCCAACAATTTCAAGTGAATCGAAGTACCATTGTAGCAGCACTTGAGGAATTGACTGCAGATGGTTTAATTGAAGCGAAAGTGGGAAGTGGTACAAAGATTGTAAATAATACATGGAGTCTGCTTGCATCCACTCCTCCTCCTGATTGGATCAGTTATGTCAAATCAGGAATTCATCAACCGAATATTTCCATCATCCAAGAGATTAATAAAGCGGAAGCAAATCCGCATATTATTAGGCTAGGTACGGGGGAACTTTCCCCAGAGCTGCTGCCTAAAGGACGGATAGAAGAAACTTTTCAATTTAATGAGAAGCAAAGCTTATCTCTTGGCTACACAGAACCAAAGGGAAGCTTAGCTTTGCGCCAATCAGTCAGTTCCTATTTAAGTAAGAAAGGAATCCTTGCTTCATCTGAATCGATTTTAATTGTTTCTGGCGGACTGCAGGCACTGCAATTGCTATCTATTGGGCTATTAAAAAGAGGTTCTACAATCTTTCATGAAACACCATCTTATTTAAATTCCATCCATGTATTCCAATCGGCTGGGATGCATTTACTTGGCCTACCACTTGATGAAGAAGGGGTAACATTTGATACTATCGGACGACTAAAGAAGCAACATAAAGCGGGGTTACTTTATACAATACCTAATTTTCATAATCCAACAGGTATTGTAATGGCTGAAAGAAGACGGAAAGATTTAATAGCAGTTAGTCAAAAAGAATCAATTCCTATTATTGAGGATGATGTATACGGAGATTTATGGTTAGACACCCCACCACCTAAGCCTTTAAAAGCACATGATTTCCAAGGAAATGTTCTCTACATTGGGAGCATGTCCAAATCATTAAGCCCAGGACTTCGAATCGGATGGATAGTAGGTCCGGAGGCAGTTATTGGGCATTTGGCTGATATTAAAATGCAAACAGACTATGGTTCCAGTACCTTATCTCAATTTGCTGTAGAAAAATGGCTGAGCAACGGATGGTATGAGGAATTTTTAATAACTATAAGAGACGAGCTAAGGCATAGAAGAGATTTTACAAATGAACTATTAAAGAAATATTTTTCTGATATCGCCTCTTGGAAATTGCCAAAAGGCGGGTTTTATATATGGCTAAAATTAAAGCCAAGCATCTCTTCACAAAAGCTATTTACTCTAGCCCTTAAAGACGGAATTCTTATCAATCCAGGAATCGTATACGATAAAACAGATGACCAGCATCTACGAATATCCTATTCCTACGCTTCACTCGATGAGTTGGAGAGAGGATTGATAACCTTAGCACAGATTATCAAAAGGGAAGCACGGGGACGGTTCAACTGAGGACAATTAATAGTCCTCAGTTGAACCGTCCCTCGGCAGTCTTCAAAAAATCTCGCAAATATTCGCTATTGGTTATGTTCTTATTACATTCATTGCTATCTGTACATATTAGATTGCCAATGGCTTTGTAATAATCTGCATTTTTTGGTCTTTTTTCTTTTGTTATAGTTGAAAAATAGGCTACTTCTCCAAAGCAGTTGCAGAAGGAACAAATATTTTTTTTACTAGTTGGTGTCATTTTTCCTTCCGTCCCAACTAATGTTTCTTCTAGATCATAAATAATGAATTTTTTATTAGATTTCAAATCATTCCAACTTAAAAAAGTTAATTTATTATGATCTATCGTTGATAAATCAGGTAACTTTAATTTTTTTTGCTTGGGAAATAATTTTTTGAGTTGCTGCTCTGTAATTTTGGGAAATGGTAGTAAATAAGCAGTTAACTGTTCGACATATCGCTCATACTCTTCCTTCGTATTCCATTTGGTAATATTCAACAACTCTTGCTGTTCAAGTGATGCTTGAGGAAAGAGATCCAAAATTTTTGCATTTGCTAAATCTATTACTGCGGTTAGCACCGTTTTTGGCAAGTTTTTATTGGAACTATCCTTAATGATTGCAATCTGTTTTTCAATAAAATTCAGCTGTTCATTTTTTATAAATTGTTCTGTCATATCATTCTCTCCTAATATTGGTTGCGACCCTCTTATTATTTTAATAAAGTTCCCACCTTTCTAAAATGGAAAAGATGACTTAGAAACAATTTCTACATAACAAAGCACTGATGAATCTCACCAGTGCTTTCCCTCATTTTTATTTGAATACACGATTTTCTTAATTGTATCTGTTGAAAGATGATGCTCCTTCGCCAAAGTATAAATCGTGCTTCCCTTTGCAAAGGCTGCTTTTATCGCATCATTCCTGCGATCCAGCATTTTCCTGCCGCCACTAGATGTTCCCCACTTCTTATAGGTGCTTACTTGCTTAGGAATATACAAAGTCTCGCCTTGAACATATTTTTGAATTTCAGCAATAAGCTTTTCAGGTAAAACATTGTTTGCATTCGTATATTTCAATTTGCCCGCTCCCTTATTTTTAATTTTGTCTAAAATAAGGTGCAAAGCCAAAATATTAGAAATCTTTGTTAGCGATAAATTTAGTCGTTTCGCCCCATGCAAAGTATCGCCTTTCTAATAATAGGCTTTGCATGAGTGGAAGTAGTATCAGACAATCGTATGTGATTCTCCAACTGTAAGCACCCCCTTTTGTCATTATTATAGCTAATTTTATCGAGTGTTTAAACAAAATATCAAAGAACTGCTTGTGCAAGTAATGTATAAGATTGTAGTTTTTCTTCAAAATCATAAATATTTGTTATAATCATAAATTCATCCGTTTGATAGTTTTCGCTTAATCGGACAAGCTCTTCTTTTACTTTTTCTGGTGTTCCAATTATTGCTCGTTTTCGGTTTTTCCTCACGATTTCTCTGTCTTCCTCTGAAAGGTCTGCTCTTTTTGCCTCTTCTTTCGAGAGAATAAAGGTATCTTCTCCTTTTTCCACTGCTAACAGCCATAGATCTTGGCTCATTGCCATTTCTTCTGCTTCTTCTTGTGTAGGTGCACATACAACAAAAACACATATATTTGCTTTAGAATTAGCAAGAGTACCAGATGGCTGGAAGTTCTCCCGATAATGCTTCATCGCAATGCTTCCACTAATTGGATTGATAAAATGTCCATACGTAAAAGCAGTTCCTTTTTCCGCGGCTAATCTGGCTCCTCGCTGTGAGACACCTAACATCCATATTTCCGGTTGTGTTTCAATGGAGGGATATGCTCGAACGTCATGATCAAGCGGGCTATTTGCTAAATAATTTTGAAGTTCCATTACTTGTCGTGGGAACTCATTCAAGCTTTTCCTCATTCCATCTGTAAGTGCTAATCGAGTGGGAGTAGATCCTCCTGGTGAACGCCCAATGCCTAAATCGATTCGGTTAGGATATAACGCTTCTAACACCTTAAAATCTTCCGCTATTTTAAATGGACTGTACTGGGGAAGCAAAACACCACCTGAACCGACACGTATCCTGTTTGTTTGAGAGGCAATACTCGATATAAGTACCGCTGGAGAAGTCCCCGCGATTCCATTTGAATTGTGATGCTCAGCAACCCAAAACCGAGTGTATCCTAATTCCTCTGTTCTTTTTGCCAAATAAATCGTATTTTGAAGAGCATTCGCTGCATGCAAATTTTTACTAATAACAGATTGATCAAGCACACTCAACTTCATTTGAATGACCTTCTTTCCTCACCTATTAAAAAGATTACCCTAGTTCTTTTGCAATAAGCTGATAGGATTTTTTTCGACTTTCATAACTATTAGTAATAGTAATAATCATCATTTCATCTGCATTATACGCTGATTGTAAATCAACCAATTGCTCTTTAACCTCTTTTGGATTCCCTATAATCATCTTTTTTCGCATTTCTTTTATTCTATCTTTTTCATCGCTAGTAAAAGAATAGTTTCTTGCTTCTTCTATTGTTGGAATTCCTTTATTTTTTTCTCCCTTATCTATTTTGATTTTCGATAGAAACCAACTTAAGGCAAGTTCCTCTGCCTGTTCGGTTGTTTCCGCGCAAATAACTGATACAGTTACGATAGCTTCAGGCTTTTGAATACCGCCGCTTTTTCGAAATGCATTTCTATATGTATTTACAATCTCCATTCCATCTTTTTCGCTCATAAAGTGTCCAAATGCGTAGGCTGTCCCATAATCTGCAGCTTGAATAGCACTTTTTTCGCTCGTCCCTAGAATCCAAGGGACAGGGGGAACAACGGGAAGAGGGTGTGCTGTTATTTTGGAAAACATCTGATCAGATGGATAATTATTATATAAAAAATGTAGAAGGTCTTTAATGGAGTTCGGCATATTCCGGACATTTTCTAAAAAATTCCCAGAAAGAGCAATCGAAGCTTCAGCAGATCCGCCTGGTGCTCGACCTATTCCTAGATCAATTCGATTTGGAAATAAGGTTGCCAGCACATTAAACGTTTCGGCCACTTTATAAGGCTTATAATGTGGTAATAATATAGCTCCAGCTCCAATTCTTATCTTTTCTGTATTGGCTCCTATGTATCCTAGTACGACTTCTGGAGCAGAGCTAGCAAGACCTGGAAAATCATGATGCTCTGCAATCCAGTATCTTGTGTAACCGAGTTTTTCCCCAAATTGTGCAAGTTTCATCGATTCTAGAAGTGCCTCTTGCGCCGTTTTTCCAGATAAAACCGGAGCTTGGTCTAAAATACTTAACTTCATCTGACAGACCTCCCTTTTCGTATAAATAAGCAAAAAACAGATCATAAAAACGATTAACAGCGATCTGTTTGTCCATTATATTTGTAAATTCATTCCACTTCTTTCAATTCTAAAAAGAATTCACTTATACTATTTTCATCTGAGAAATCGGTATAAGAAGTAGAATACTGATTGATTTTCCCTCTAAAATTCAATTGCTTATTTGGGATACTTACATCAAAAACATTTTCATATAAAAACTTCGTCACTACATGGTATTCTTCCCCACCACTTACTTCAAATTCAAAACTAACGAGCGTTAAATACGTCTCCGTCTTATTACTTTTCATCTTTTTTTCTTTATAATTCGAAACGGTTAATTCAAAATCATTTAAGACAACTTTATTTACCATGTTACTCACTCCTTATTTTCACCGTTACTTCTGTTCCTTTTCCTACTTCACTTTGGACTTGGATTTCGCTTTTGTGTAAATCAATGATTTTTTTGACAATCGAAAGACCGAGTCCATTTCCTCCAGCTTTTCGATTTCTTGATTTATCTGCTTTATAAAATCGTTCAAATATATGCATGAGTGATTCTTGTTCTATACCAATTCCTGTGTCTCTTATTTTAACAGTGATGCTTCCATTATCCGATTTAAATGCCTCGACTGCTATCGTACCTTTTTTGGGCGTGAATTTTATACTATTATGCAGTAAATTAATCCATACTTGATCCAGCATGACTTCATCTGCAGTAACTTTTACGTCCTCAAGTGAGATATCCATATTGATTTCTTTTTCTGTCCATTGTGGCTCATTAGCAAGAATAATACGACGAAGTTGATGATCTAATCGGTATTCTCTTTGATCCAAAGGTAAATGTTCCGATTCTAAAGAGGTAAGCTTTAATAGATTTTCACTTAATTTGGACAATCGTGTACTTTCCATTTCAATAATGTGTAAATAATGTTTTCGTTCTTCTGAACTTAAATCATCATTTTTCAAAGTATGGGCAAAACCACTGATAGACGTTAAAGGAGATTGGATTTCATGGGACACATTCGAGATAAATTCCTGACGCATTTCTTCCATTTCTCCTAATTTTTCCGCCATATCACTGATGCTTGATACGATTTGATAATAGGGATGATCATCATCTCCTTCACGAAACTGACTTTTATAATAAGAAAGATCAATCTTAAAATTTCCTTCTGCTATCATTTTTATTGCTTGAATGATTGGATGCAGGTGTTTCTCTTGTCTTGATTTTACCCATGGGATTCTTGTGATAATTGCTATGCAACAACCAAAGAAGAAAAATCCAACGATCGAATTTATTAACTGTCTGATGAATTCACTAGGGGTTATTTGGGTTGCACCATAAATCCATGCAGTTAACAAATAAGCTAGTGACCAGCATACAAGTAAAAATACTATGATTGAAAGGAAGCCTGCTGTTCGTTTCATAAATTGTGAGAACTTCACTATTTTCCCTCCAAACGATAACCGAGACCACGGATTGTTATTATCTTAAAGGGGCATTCTTCTTGAGAAAACCGCTGACGCAAGCGTTTTATGTGAACATCAACTGTGCGCTCATCTCCTTCATAATCAAAGCCCCATATGTCTTCAATCAATTGTTCTCTCGAGAAAGTTTTCTTTTGATGGGTTGCAAGTTTAAATAATAGTTCAAATTCCTTTAAAGGCAACGTAATTTCTTCGGCGCCAATAGAGACTTTATAAGAATCACGATCAATAGTGACATTTCCAATCACAATCCGATTGGATAGAGTAATTTGATAGCGCTTAAGAAGCGCTTTTACCCTTGCTAGTAATTCGGCCGGAGCAAATGGCTTTACTAAGTAATCGTCCGCTCCGAGATCAAAGCCCTTTACCTTTTGGGTTGTTTCTCCTTTTGCAGTCAACATTAAAATTGGCATTGTATCCGTATAATAGGTTCGTACTTCTCGACAAAATGTCCATCCATCCATATTTGGCATCATAATATCAAGGATAATTAAATCCATTTTATCTTGCTCTAATAAAGACATAGCAACTTCTCCATCTTCTGCCTCTACAATGGAAAGACCTTCCTTCGCTAGAATGACGCGGATTAATTCCCGAATATGTGGATCATCATCTACGATTAATATTTTTGCCATACACTTCATCCCTTTTAAAAAAAATAAGGAGAACCGCCAAATTAATGGCCGTTCCTATCCATTTGATTATTGTTTATTTTACCATTTCCTCTTACTAAAACTCATGCACGCCGCATATAAGCCCGTACTGTAATTGGCGCAAAAATAGCTACGATGACTGCTGCCCCAATAAGGGAGATCGTGAAATCCCATCCCATTGTGCCATTGTTCGTTAAATCTCTTACTGCTGTAACTAAATGCGAAATTGGATTAACTTTTACAAACCATTGAAGTATATTAGGCATTGTATCAGCTGGTACAAAGGCATTGGAAAGAAAAGTTAGCGGAAATAAAACAATCATTGAGATCCCTTGCACACTTGAAGCTGTGCGTGAAATAACACCCAAGAAAGCAAATATCCAGCTAATTGCCCAAGAACAGACAATGACAAGAAGTCCTGCCAAGATCACAAAACCTATACCACCTTCTGGTCGGTAGCCCATAACATATCCCATTGTAAATGTAAGAGTTGTTGCAATGGTATATCGAATCGTATCAGCTAATAACGCTCCGGCTAAAGGTGCAATCCGGGCAATTGGCAGGGACTTAAACCGATCGAATACCCCTTTATCCATGTCCTCTCTGAGCTGTACTCCTGTCACAACAGAAGTGGTAATAACAGTTTGGACGAGGATGCCTGGAATAATAACAGGCAAATAGTTTTGCACATTTCCAGAAATAGCCCCGCCAAATATATACGTAAACATAAGAGTAAAAATAATCGGCTGCAATGTAACATCGAATAATTGTTCAGGTGTACGCTTTATCTTAAGCAAACCTCTGTAAGCCATTGTTAATGAATTTCTAACCGCTTGGCGAAAACTTGAGTTTCCACGAAGTTTCCGTTCAGGAGCTGGTTTTATGGTAGTGCTGCTCATACTAATTCCTCCACTTTACTAGATTTATTCGTAGTATCTGCGATATTTTCTTTTGAACCAGTGATAGATAGGAAAACCTCATCTAATGTTGGTTTCTGTACACTTAGCTCAGCTAATTGAATACCAGCCTCTTTTAAGGTAATTAGCAAATCTGTTACTTTATCAGCATCGGCCATAGGTGCTGTGATTTTTCCACCTTCTGCTGAAACAGCTGATTGGACGTTAAGCACACGCTCCACGATTAAGCGAGCATCCTGCATATACTGCTCGTTTTGAATACTTAAATGTAAGGATGATGTACCGATTGATTCCTTCAAATCATTTACGGTTCCTTCCGCAACTACTTTCCCATGATCGATAACCGCAACTCGGTCCGCTAGTTCATCTGCCTCTTGGAGATATTGTGTCGTAAGTAGTACTGTCGAGCCTCCGTTTATTAATTTTCGGATAGTATCCCACATTTGATTGCGAGTTCGCGGATCTAGTCCAGTTGTTGGTTCATCTAAAAAGATAAGCGGTGGTTGGGCAATGAGACTGGCAGCTAAATCAAGTCTTCTGCGCATTCCACCAGAGAAATTCTTCAATGGACGTTTTGCCGCTTCTATTAAACCAAACTCTTCTAGTAAATCCATTGCTTTATGCTTCGCTTCAGCTCGACCTAAGCCTAATAGACGAGAAAAAATAATTAGGTTCTCCGTAGCACTTAATGACTCATCAACAGAAGCGTACTGACCTGTTACACCAATTAGTTGGCGAACAAGCTGCGGTTCCTTTACTATATCGTAGCCAAATATTTTTGCTGAACCAGCATCTGCCTTCAGTAATGTTGCAAGCATTCTAATCGTGGTCGTTTTCCCAGCTCCATTTGGGCCAAGCACACCATAAATCGAACCAGCGCGAACATTCAAATCCACCCCATCAACCGCCCGATTATCACCAAATACCTTCACCAAACCACGAGCCTCCACAGCCCATTCACTACTATCTATAATCTTTTTATTATTTATAATTTGATTCAAAGTAAATCCTCCTCTTCATCTGATGAAGCGATAATAAAACACAAATATGAACTCCATATGAACGAGGGAAGCAGAGGGACGGTTCTTATGGGGACTTTTTTTGGTGGAAATGAATAACAGCAATGGTCCGCTGCTATGACTTCGCTAGAAAAACAAAAGATGACTAGGTTACAGATTCTGTTATAAAAGGAAAATCGGTTATCCAAAAGTCATGCAGATGTTTTATCTGCGAAACATTGTGATAACCGCTTAGCAAAAGATATTCGGGAATTATTCAGCAGTAAATTAAACGAAAAGGCTAAATCCTTAATCATTCAGCCTGAAATTAGGAAATATGAACAGGAGACAATAAGTAAGTAGGGAGACAAAACAAATCGGTGATAGTCATCTACATTTCCAATCCATTTTCACCGTTGAAAACGCAGATGCATTGAATACGAAGGATTACTCATTAATGGTTCTCTTTGGCACATTAAGTAACAACAAAACAATTAAAATGGAACCAATCGAAGTAAAATTAGATTAAGAGGATCAGAGGGACGGTTCTTCTGAAGACATTTCAAGGGAAACAGGAGAACCGTCCCCCCCTGATTTACAATTTATATTTTTTTCACAAATTCTGATTTTAATTTCATTGCACCAAAACCAACAATTTTACAGTCAATATCGTGGTCACCATCAACTAAGCGAATATTTTTCACCTTTGTTCCTTGCTTTAGAACCGATGAGCTACCTTTTACTTTTAAATCTTTGATAACAGTAACCGTATCTCCATCATTCAAAACATTTCCATTTGCATCTTTAATAACTCTGCTGTCTCCGTCTATTTCGGTTTCAGTACTTAACGTCCACTCATGTCCACATTCTGGACAAACCAAAAACGTCCCATCATCATATGTATATTCTGATTCGCATTTTGGACAATTAGGCAAATTGCTCATTCTTATTATTCCTCCACAAATTGAATTGGTATTCAAGATACTATTATAACAAAAAGAGATCCTCAGAGGGACGGTTCTTCTGAGGACATTTAAGGGAAACAGGAGAACCGTCCCTCTGAGGACCTTATCGCTCTACTTAATGGGTTGATGATGAAGCTGCAGCTGCTTCATCTGCTTTCACACAATCAATTGCGATGACGAGGGCGATAACAATTGTCTCTAGCTCTTCATTTAAAATTTGTACCTTATAGCTATCTCCCCAAGTGAACCACTCTTTATTTACTTTACCGATGACTTTCCCATTTTGTAATACTTGAAAGTCCATATCCCACCAGTTACCAAGTACCTCCATACCTGCTGCCTCAATATTATACCGTGCTTTAAAAAAGGAAAACTCTTTCTTAATAGTCAGAACTTCTTGACCATTTATTTCAACAAAAAACTTCGGTAAAAAGCTTAATACCTTTTTCGTAATAAGCGCAATTTCATTTTTATTTTCATCCTTAATAGAGAATGTCTTAGGAATTTTCATAAAACTTCCCTCTACATAATAAACATCCTTCTCCTGCTGATCTTTAACTGTAAATTTGCCACTTAAACTAAACACCTTTTGCTTTATATAAAGTTGCTTCATTTTATACCTCCTGATATAGCAGTTTGCTAAATTGGTTTACCTTATTCCCTATAATAATCAATTGTTATAACATGAAAATCAACTTAAAATCGCTTTTTAGAATGGAGACCGTTTGTATAAATGGCCATTTCATTCCTATATTCAACACTTTATGACATAATACCTCCCAGAGTAAAAAAAGGTATGTAAACGAAGATGTTTACATACCTTTCCCTTCCACTTTTAAATCAAAGTCCATTTAAAACAGGATAGCTTATGTTGCCTGTTTTGGTCTTTAAGAAAGCGAACTTTGAACAGACGTTTCTCGATGCTGGATATGGCTTGCAACCCATGCAATGATCCCAGCTATTGCAAGATAAGTCACCAAAATAAATAATTGGGTTTGAAGCTCATGCCAATTAAAGTACAAATAATGAAACACTTGCTACTTCCAGCTTAAACACACTTAAAACAATAATATCTACAATAATTGCTTGAACAAATCCATCGTATAAACCAATCCTAGTTTGTTCACTAAATGATGGGTTCCATTTACAATCTGTTCTTTTCGTTTTCCAAGAGGAAAAATATTGGATGCCATTATCCCACCTACGACAAGGGCAAGCGACAAGAAGTAAGGTGCGATACCCGATCCGTAGTTTGGCACAGTGGAAACATTTTGCTGTTCGAGTACTACTGGTTCAGAATACATATTCGTCCATGCATTGCTATTTCTGATACTGGATGTTTCTTCCGCAGCATTTGTTAATTTAGAAGAAAGGGAGTATGCCTCATTAGATAACTGTCCTAATCCATCCATTAGCTTATCTGTGCCTTCCTTAAGCGGCTTTGTCCCATTCGCAGCTTTGTTATTTAACTAACATTTCAGCCGTATGTGTTATTTCGTTTGTTGTTTCATGAAGTTGATTTACAATTAAGTTACTATTTTTAATTTCCTTAAATATTACTTTTGTTTTATTCTTTGAATGTTTGACAGCATAAACAATTTGATTGAAGAACTCGATTGTTTCTTCTGTTATTTTTTGATTTTTCACGATATCCTCGTTAAAGGTAGTGACAGACTCATTTACCTTTTTGACCTGTTGAGAAATTTCTTTAACAAAAGAGGCAATTTCTTCCGTAGATTGTTTTGTCATATTCGATAATTTTCTTATTTCGCCCGCTACTACTGCAAATCCTTTGCCATGTTCACCAGCGCGGGCTGATTCAATCGATGCATTTAGTGCTAAAAGATTAATTTGATTAGCAATGGAAGCAACAACGTCTACTACATGATCAATTTTTTGACTAACTCGACTCATTTGACTAATCTCATCCTGCAGAACAACAATCTGATGTTTGATCGCTGTGGCAGATTCCTTTTCTTGTCCCATTCTATTTTTTCCCTCTTCAGACAAGTCCTCTACCTTTTGAATAGCCTGGTTCCCACCATTGGCTAACATTTGAATTTTATCAAATTGGCTAATCAGACCTTGTAAGGAAGAACTCGTTTCTTGTGTGATAACAGATAATTCATGGGCAGTTTCTCTCAACTTTTCTTGTATTTTCTCTTTTTCTTTTTCTTTTACTAGACGATTGGATTCTTCCTTTATTTCATACGCTTCTAATACTAATTGTTGCTCTAAACTAAAGATTTTTTGAAGAGAGCGAACAGCCTCATACAATTCATATTTATTTTGGATTTCTCGATAAAAAACTTCTACAATCGCATTTAATAAATGTTGGAAAGCGTTCACATACCATTTCGTTCCTAACCCTATTTTGACATGAACATGCGCAATTCTTTTTCTCTGTATGACATATGATTCATTCACTTTCCCAGAAAATATTTCTGTAATATGGTGATACAATGTTTTTCCAAGTTTTTCAACATCGCTATAGGTATTAATGATCGTAATTAAAGTAGGTTCTTTCATGACAGTCTCATAAAAGGAATTCACTAAATTTTGCGCTTCACTTTCTACTATTGGTTTTAAAACGAACAATCGTTTAACATCCATTTCTGTTAAGCCTATCATTTCAATTTGAGTTAGCAATTCCTTTGGCAAATTAAAATCTACCACTACGTTATCTAAAGATGAAAATAACAATTCAGCCTTTTTCTTTCCTAATAACGGCATTATGAGTCTCTCCCTGCTGTTAATAAATGTATATACTGTAACTATTATACCATTTACCATAATAGGTAAAAAGACTCAATTATAGGTATTAATTCCTGAATAATAAAAGCAGTTACTTTCTATTATTCATTAAAAATGAAACAATGGAAGAACTGCTTTTCGTGTAATTTCCTGCTTTCTCTGTACTTCTATTGCCATTGCTGACGCCATTTTTCTACTTTATCGTTAATTTCTTTTGCTGCTCTCTCTCTTTCCGACTCCTTTTTTTCCTTTATAGCTTGGAAGTGCTTTTTTCGTAAATCATGCTGTGAATCAGCTAATTCCAAAACTTGTTTTTCTACATCATCGGTAATCAATTTCTCATCATGCAAGAAATACGCTGCATCTTTAATTCGATTCCATTCTGCATCGGAAACCCTATATAAAGGATTATAAATCTCATTCATCCTCTCCATCTCCGCAGTCATTTGCTGTAACGTCACCCCTTGTGTCCAAACAAGCTCCCCAATTGTAGGCTGCCATTTTTTTGTAATTTGAACTTCCAAATCAGCGGGATCGTTCACTGTTACGTACTCCCCACCTCCAGAATCGGCCACTTGTTTTAATTGCTTTTGACCTTCGTTATCTACATCAAATCCAATGATATTTACTTTAGCTTTGATGCTTTGATTTTGCAGCTGTTTAGCAGCAGTAACAGGGTCTCCATCACATGTTTCCACTCCGTCACTCACCATATAAACCAAATTTTCGTACTCATCTGCAGAATAGGACTCCAATATTTCTTGAGCCTCATTTATAGCCCCAGCTAACGGTGTCCAGCCACTTGCCTCAAAAGAATTTAATGAGTTTGTGAAATTTTTAGGTTGATAGGCAGATAGCGGATAAATCGATTCCACGGCCGAACAAGATTTTTTCTTGTCTGAATCAGCCGATGAGCCAACATGTCCATAGGAAATCAACGCAACATTCGCATCACTTGGAATTTGCTCCATAAACTTCGCAATTGCTGCTTTTGCAAGCTCCATTTTTGTTTTTCCTTCTATTTCCCCATTCATACTGCCACTTGCATCCATTAACACCAAGACGTTCATTTTCTTTTGTTGTGTGGTTACTTCATCCTCACCACTCGGCAATTCAGGCATCACAAACCTATGCTCGTATGTAACTAATTGCTCATAATAGTTTTTATAATTTCCTGATCCTAGCGTGTAAACAAGGTAATCATACACTTGCTCACTGCTTAGATTTTTATGTTTCGTAAAATAATTCTCAAGCTCTTTCTCGGCAATAGGATTAAATGTGTCTTCTAGAAAATCTCGGTACTGCTGACTGTCCCAGCCTTCCAGTGTTTCTAACTGCTGATCCATATGTGTTTCGACTAATACTCCTGCTTGCTGATCACCCATTTCTTCCACCGTTTTGGCAGCAGGCGGGATTTTTTCTTCCACAGCTTCCTCCGCTGTCGTTGTTTTAGTAGTTTTTGGCTTCTCCGGTTGCGCTTGATCCTTTGCACAAGCTGAGATTATCGCTAAAGACAAAATACAAACTAAAATTATCCCTCTTTGTAAAACTTTCATCCAATGCCCTCCTTCTAGAAAAATACCATTATTTTCTATACGTCCTATGGAGATATTAGTTTCTAAGGCTTTTGGCGCAATTTACAGGGGAATCGTTAGGTGCATATTCCTATTGATTAAAGTACTGACTAATAAAAAAGATGACCTCTACAAATAACAGAGATCATCTTTTTATAAATCCTTTATTCATTTAGGTAATTTCCTATCTTTCTATCATGAATTTTTATTGTGGTTGCAGAATCGTACGCTTTAAGAACTCCCTCGTACGCTCTTGTGTAGGATTATAGAAAATTTGCTCCGGATGTCCTTCTTCCGCAATAACGCCTTTATCCATAAAGATAACTCGATCTGATACTTCTTTTGCGAATTCCATTTCATGTGTTACAACAATCATGGTTAAGCCGGAATTGGCAAGTTCCTTCATGACCTTTAAAACCTCGCCTACCATTTCTGGATCAAGAGCCGATGTTGGCTCATCAAACAGCATGACATCTGGATTCATCGAAAGAGCTCTTGCTATTGCGACTCGCTGTTTTTGACCGCCTGATAGTTGTTTTGGCTGTGCATTAATATACTTATCCATTCCAACAACGTTTAAGTAATGCATCGCTACTTTTTCGGCCTCTTCTTTAGATCTCTTTAGGACCTTTATTTGTCCTACTACACAATTGTTGAGAACATTATGATTGTTAAATAGGTTAAACTGCTGGAACACCATCCCTAAATGTTTTCGATAGGACGCAACATCATGTTTATCATCCAATATATTTTCTCCATGATAGAGTATTTGGCCGCCGCTTGGTTTTTCTAAAAGATTAATACAACGAAGTAGCGTCGATTTACCAGATCCAGACGAACCGATAATGGAAACTACTTCTCCTTTCGTTACGGAAAAGTTAATGTCTCTAAGTACTTCATGTGTTCCATAGGATTTATTAAGATGCTGAATATCAATAATTTTTTCCATCTGTTTTTCACCTTCTTCCATTATTTAAATTTGCCTCTTAATTGGTCATCCCTTCCGATCACCGTATAGCTATCAGATCCATCTAATTTCTTCTCCATATATAGCAATATTCTCGTTACAATAAAGGTCATCACAAAATAAATGAGACAAGCTACAAAGAAAGATTCAAAATACCTAAAGTTATTTCCTGAAATCGATTTTGTCACGAAATATAATTCTGTCACTGAAATAACATTCAATACGGACGTATCTTTAATATTAATAACAAACTGATTGCCAGTTGCAGGCAGGATATTTCGAATAACCTGTGGCAAAACAACATTCCACATCGCTTGAACATGATTCATCCCAATTGCATGCGCTGCTTCAAACTGCCCTTTATCAACGGAAATAATTCCGCCTCGAACAATTTCTGCCATATAAGCTCCTGTATTAATCGATACGACAATAATCGCAGCAGTAAGAACATTCATATTTATACCAAATGCTAGCGCAGAACCATAATAAATAACCATCGCTTGGACAATCATCGGTGTTCCACGGAAGAATTCAATATAGATAGACAGTATGATATTAACCAGTTTTAAAATGACTTTTTTTGCACCTCGTTCTGGTGTAGGGATCGTGCGAATTACACCTGCTACCAATCCGATAGCTGCCCCAATAATCGTCCCTATCAAAGCAATCAAAAGGGTTAAAGCAGCACCACGAAGGAACATAGGCCAATTCTCTGAAATTATTTTAATGATCCATTCAAGACTCATCTTTTCTCCTCACTTACTTTACCGTATAAAACCGCCTGTATGAAATATACAGCCGGTTTTATCCTTTTTATTCTGCTGCTGGTTGATTTTTTATAGCATTATCCATTATGCTTGTACGTTCTTCTTCTTTGATATCTGCTAAAATTTTATTAATCTTCTCTGTTAAATCACTGCCCTTTTGAAGGCCAACTGCGATAGATGTATCTTCTTCCGATGTTTCAAATCCATCACTAAATTCAACCATTGCAAACTTGTCATTTGCAGTTGAGGCACTAACTCCTTCAGGACGTTCTGAAACATATCCATCAATAACTCCTGACTCAAGCGCTACCCTCATTGCTGGGAAGTTATCCATAGCCGTCTTTTTTTCTACACCTTCAATTTGATCAATTACAGAATAGTGAAAGGTATTTAGCTGTGCTGTAACTTTAGCACCTTTGAAATCTTGGATAGAAGCAGCATTTTCATACTTACTTCCTTTTTTCACAACCATTACTAAATTTGATTTATAATAGCTATCTGAAAAGTCAATTGTTTCTTTACGTTCTGCAGTTGGTGACATCCCTGCGATAATCGCATCAATTTTCCCAGAAACTAATGCTGGTACTAATCCATCCCATTCTGTTTTAACAATCACTAATTCTTTTCCTAAACCTTCAGCCACTTTTTTCGCAATTTCCACATCATATCCGCCAGCATATTCTGAAGAGCCATTGATTTTCACAGCTCCATTAGAATCATTGTTTTGTGTCCAGTTAAATGGAGCATAACCTGCTTCCATTCCTACTTTAAATGTATTATCATTTGATGATCCAGAAGCTGAATCACTGTTCGTCCCACATCCTGCCAATAAAAGCATAGCTCCTACCATTAAAACCATAAATACTGTAAACTTGTTTTTCATGATGTCTCTCCTCCTATTAATCTACTAAAACAAAAAAAACGACCTGAGATCAACTCAGGTCGTAGTATATGTAATAGCCCTAAAGTCCTCTCTTTTATCCCAAATGAGATAGCACAACTCAATAAACAAGGGGTTTATTGAGACAGTCCTGCAGCTCTTAACTACAGACCCAGCATATAATACGGAGAAATATTACACACTTCGGCGACATTTCCTTCTCCTTAGCATCATAGCTTCTCAAACTCCGCTAAAGACTGTTAAATATCGCGCCTCTACCTCACTGTTAAAAAGTGAGGTCTTATTCAATTATTTTTAATAGTACCGTATTTTGTCGAGATTCGTCAACTTGTTTTTATCACCATTACCTTTGTAAATTGTATTTTATTTGGTTTTAATAAGGAAAAATCTTTATCACAAAACGCTTCTTTTCAGCGAATTTGTACTACTCTCTGTATTATTATAAAAATCAACTGATTATGATTTTTTAGTCCTTCTTAGCCTCATATACCTTCAATGATTTACCTTTGATTGGCGTTTTCTTCATTCTTTCCAATACTAAACGCCCTTTATCATTTAAAATCTCTACATAAGAAAAAGTATCCATTATCGTAATAATCCCAATATCCTCTGCTGTTACACCTTCTATTTTAGCGATCGTTCCAACAAAGTCGACTGCTCGAAGCTTCTTTTTCTTGCCGCCATTAAAGTATAATTTCATAATTTGCTTGTTCAATTTTTCATTTTTTGCCTTTTTAATGGTTGGTTCTTCATTCTTTTTTGCTTCAAAGTCAGCTTGCTTATTGGCAACTTCTTCTTTTGTAGGTGCATCCATCGTTGGAATTTCAAAACCTATATATTCTTCTATCTCCTGTAAAAACCTATCTTCAAATGGTGTCACAAATGTGATGGCTTTCCCTTTTTTACCTGCTCGCCCTGTTCTTCCTGTGCGATGAACATAGCTCTCCTTTTCTAAAGGAAGATCATAATTGATCACATGGGTGATATTATCAATATCAATCCCTCTAGCTGCCACGTCTGTCGCAATTAAATAGTGAAACTCTCCCCTTTTAAAATCATTCATGACTTCAAGTCTATCTTCCTGTACCATACCACCATGGATTTGATCACAGTTATATCCTAAATCTGTTAATTGATCACTCAAGGTATCTACTCTATCTTTTGTACGACAAAAGATAATACAACTATCAGGATTTTCTATAATCGTTACATCTTGAAGTAGAGAGAACTTATCCTTTTCTTCTACTTTAATAAGTGAGTGCTCAATTTTATCTGTAGTCAGTCCAGTCGCCTTGATTTCAATATCAATAGGTGTCTTCATATAGCGCTGTGACAGTTCTTTAACCGCCTCAGGTAAGGTAGCTGAAAATAACATGGTTACTCGCTTTTGTGGTAATGCATTGATAATAGCTTCTACCTGTTCAATAAATCCCATGTTTAACATTTCGTCCGCTTCATCAATTACAAGATAGCTAATTCTGTCTAAGGACAATGTCCCTCTCTCGATATGATCCAATACGCGACCTGGTGTACCGACCACTACATGCGTCTTTTGTTTTAATTCTGTTTTTTGGATAGCAAACGGCTGTTTTCCATATACAGCTGCTGCTTTAATTCGTTTAAATCTTCCTATATCTATAAAATCTTCTTTAACTTGAACAGCAAGTTCCCTTGTTGGTGTCAAAATTAACGCTTGAGGTTTATTCTCTTCCCATTCCACTAATTCACAAATAGGAATCCCATAGGAAGCCGTCTTGCCACTTCCAGTTTGTGATTTCACAACAAGATCGATTTTTTCTAGTACAAGAGGGATTACTTTATTCTGAACCTCTGTTGGTGTTCTATATTCTAAACTATCTAGAGCTTTTACTATTTGATTACTTAAATTAAAATCATGAAAATTCTTTGCACTCATCATTAAGCCTCTTTTATTTTGAATTATTCTTCTTATTATTTCCGTAACATTTAGTACCTTATACAAACTTCTATTATACGCTATCTTCTCTTTGTAAATGTACTAAGGTATTAAATAAAAAAGACCTACCCTTTAGGCAAGTCTAATGCTTGATATGCTGATTGATACTTTCCGCCTGCTGCAACTTCTGAATGATACAAAGCCCTTAATGCTGAACTTTTCTCAAGTTCATGTTCATCCATTAAATCCTTTAAGCGTATTTGCAAGTCCTTATTATCTTTGATTAACTGTTTCATTTGTGATTTCATGTATTTCATAAGATATCTAATCCTTCCTAGAGCATAGCCCGCACTTATTCTAATCAAGTCTTTCCTATTGTACTTTGTGTATATTCCAGCTCTCCTTTTCACTCTATTATTACATACAATCCTCAAATTTTATAAAAAAATACATCTTTAACATTACAAGGTTCTAGTTAATAAAAAGATGATCTCTACACAGACAGAGATCATCCAAAAAAATTACACTTATTCATTTCTAATTTTCACATTAAAAGTTAACCCAAATAACCTCAATAGTAAGAGACAGCAATCCTTCTTGGATTACTGCCTCTGTTTGTTTACGTACAGTATTCCCTATACTTCATCATGATCAATAAGGGAGCGCTTAGCAACTCTTAAAGAAGCTAATCTTCGATTGTAAGCTTAAATCACCATATCATGGCTGAATCAGCCAACGATGAGCTTCAGCAAACAGCGATCCCCACGTGGATTCGTGGTGTGTTCCGTCGGGAATGACGTCGAATCGAATTCTGCTATCGGCTACCCCTGCTGCGATCAGCGTCTGTCGGACTAGCGTGATGTGCTCATGTGCGATCCGGTTAAAGTCTGGATTATCGGTCTCCAGTTCTCCGATGCTTAGGTAGAGTCGCAGTGTAGGAGAAATAACCGACTGCTGAATCAATCGGATAATCGCGCCGTTATCCTGCCACATAACGAAAGAAATGCCGCTCACTCGGTTAAACTGAGTAGGATAGCGAATGGCGGTGTAGAGCGATATATACGCACCGAACGAGCTTCCACCAATCATTGTATGCTCCGGTCCAGAGAGAGTCCGATAGTGGCTGTCGATATACGGCTTGAGCGTCTCCGCGAGGAATGTAGCATAATCGTCCCCTTTGCCTCCGAAGCCATATTCCGCGTTAATCGTGAAGTTATATTCGTCGTTGCGCTGCTCGCCTCCATTATCAATAGCGACCACGATAGTCTCAAGCTCAGGTTCATCAATCGTCAATTGCTCTAACGTCTCATCAACGCCCCACTCACTTCCCCAAGACGTCGCTTGATCAAACACATTTTGTCCATCGTGCATATATAAAACGGGATACCTGCGAGCACTTTCGTTATAGCTTCTCGGTAAGTAAATCCATACTCTCCGCTCCGTCTGAAGCTGCGGAATCGGGAACGCTTCGATTACCCTAACATCACCAGTAATGGTATGCATCGTATCATTGGACAGAACTTCTCTCCACGACAAAGCAGTATTTTTCATCATACATAACTCTCCTAATAATGTGTTTACTTTAAACTTAACATGCCGCTCGACAACTATCAATACATCATAATTTAATTCACAATGCCCTGTTGTATCATTAGTATAAGCATTGAAACAATTATTAGGAAATACAAAAAAGCTGAATAAGAGGAAGTATCCATGATTTAGATATCCTTTATTTATAGAAGAAAAGGAGATTGAGGGATAAATACAATAAGAATCGAGGTCCTGTCTAAACAATAGACAGGACCTCGATTCTTATTTAAGCATTGTAGCTTTTAAAAATTCCCGCGTTCTCTCCTCTTTTGGATGGTTAAAAAATTGCTCAGATGTTGCGTGTTCAATAATCTTTCCATCGTGCATATATGCAATTCTATCTGCTACTTCTTTAGCGAATCCCATTTCGTGGGTTACAACAACCATTGTCATTCCTTCTTCTGCCAAGTCTTTCATGGTTGTCAAAACCTCTCCCACTAGTTCGGGATCAAGTGCTGATGTTGGCTCATCAAAAAGCATAATGTCTGGTTCCATTGCAAGTGCTCTCGCAATGGCCACCCGTTGCTTCTGCCCTCCTGATAGTTTACTAGGATAGACATCTGCCTTATCTTCCAAATCTACTTTTTGCAGTAATTGTTTTGCTTTGAATATTGCTTTCTCTTTGTCCACACCCTTTACCATCATAGGTGCTTCAATAATATTTTCTAAAACAGTTTTGTGTGGGAATAAGTTGAAATTTTGAAACACCATTCCTACCTTTTCCCTAATTTTATTAAGGTTATCTGTACGTGGATTAACCTCAATTCCTTCAATGATAATATTGCCGTTATCCTTTTTTTCTAAAAAATTCAAACAGCGAAGGAGAGTACTTTTCCCTGAACCACTCGATCCTATTAAACAAACGACATCACTTTCGTAAACGGTCAAATCGATATTCTTCAATACATGTAAATCTCCAAATGATTTATTCAAGTGGTTTATTCTAATCATTTCCTTCTTATCCAATTTCTTCGCTCCTATCTGTCGCTTACTGCTAATTTTAATTCGATTCGGTTTACTATAAATGTCAACAATGCCACTAATAATAAATAGTAGACTGCTACAATGAGTAAATAGGTCATTTCATCAAAATTATTGGACCCTAGTGTTGTTGCTACATTGAACAACTCATTCATGGAAATGAATGCAGCTAACGAAGAATCTTTTAAACTTATAATAAATTGATTACCTAAAGGCGGCAGCGCTCGTCGAAATGCCTGTGGAAGAATAATTCTCCTTAATGTCAATGCCTTTGTCATTCCCAAAGAACGTCCTGCTTCCAACTGACCTTTGTCGACTGCCTGAATCGCCCCGCGAAGAATTTCGGAAATATAGGCTCCATTATGTAATGCTAAGGCAATGGAAGCTGCCCAGAAATCGGGAAGGAGAAAAATTCCGCTTATGCCGAAATAGAGGATAAATATTTGAACAATCAACGGCGTTCCACGAACCAAATAGACATATGCATCTGATATAAGTTCTAGCACTTTGATTTTAGAATTTTTTAATAAGGCAAAGATAAGCCCGATGACGATTCCGAGTATGATAGAAACAGCCGTCAGCTCTAATGTTAAAAGCATCGCTTTTAGGAATACACCTTTTGTTTCTGTTAGTATGTTAAAAAAATGCGAAAAACTTGGCAAAGTAATACTTCCTTTCTATTTCTGGTATAAATTTATTCTGGTTTAGAGGTAATGTCCTCCCCAAAATATTTCATGCTAATTCGAGTGAGTGTCCCATCTTCTCGGAGTTTTTCCAAGGATTGATTTACTCGCTTTAATAGCTTCGGATTATCTTTTGGCAGGACTATCGCTTGTTCACTGCGACTAATTAACTGCTGTGCTTTAATCTCAAATCCTTCCTGTGCAGCACTTTTTCCTGTTACAAAGTCTGTAATTACCGCATCATGTCGACCGCCGCTTAACGCTTGTAAAGCGGTAATATCGCTGTCATATGTTTTTATTTTATTTGTATACTGGGAAGCTGTATCCGCATATGTAGAACCTTTTGCAACTGCTACTTCCTTTCCCTTTAAATCTTTGACAGTCTTAATTTTGCTATCTGGTCTCGTGAAAATTTGCGGTCCAGAGTAATAGTACGGGGTAGTGAAGGCAACATGTTTACTCCGCTGCGGATTAATTGTGTGACTCGCAACAGCTGCATCCGCACGGCCAGTTTTTACCCCTTCTACAATCCCTTTGAATTTAATTCGCTTCTGAACTGGTTTAAGACCCATTTCTTTTGCAATTGCTTCGCCAACCTCAATATCAAAACCTGACATAGTAAGATCATCATTTATATAACTAAATGGCTTAAACTCACCAGAAGCAGCAAAAACAAATTGATTTTTATTGATCAGCTCCGATCCGTCGGCAAGCTTCTCCTTTTCTGCACAAGCAGATAAAAAGCAAAGCCCGATTAAACTGAAAAATAATAGTATCTTTTTATTCCATAACATGTTAGCTACCAATCCTTTTCCCTCTCCATTATTTTTCCAATTCCTCTAACTAGATATCTTGCTTATGGGAATATATACCCTCTATCCTTCTGCTAAAACAAAAAATGTCAGGCACCTTTAATGGGTCCTGACATTTTTTATCCTATTTATTTTATATATCAAATTTTCTTCATTTTGCCCACTACTCAAACTCTCCTGCATTAACAACAAACGATTATTTGGCGTATAAATGTCCCCTTTATCACCTCACAACGATCTACTATCTTAAAACCAACCTCATTCAGTATTTCATCTATATCTTCAGTCGTGACGACGACCATTTTTTTCGCAAAATGACGTGCGCATTGGAACATTTCCAATTTTTCCTTATCTGAAACGACGGAGCAAAGGTTATAAGGCATGTCTATAATTGCCACATCATACATTTCTGTTATGTCTCTGATATCTCTTAAACGTACTGGTCCAGAAAGGCCAAAATGAGCGAGATTATTCCGAATCCCCTTCATTACTAAAGGATTATAGTCACTACCTGTTATATTAACTCCCATTGATAAAGCCTCAACCAATACTGTCCCGATGCCACAGCAAGGATCAATCACCGTAACGTCCGTTAATTCTGGAACCGCAATATTGACTAGTGCTCGGGCCACTCGGGTAGTTAATGCCGTTGAGTAGTTATGAGGCTTTTGTTGATGAATATGCCAAATACTTTGATTCTCCGAATAGAACCCGAAATACCATTTTCCTTTTAACTTGGTAATGGCGAATACTACCTCAGGATGATGAAGATTCGCTACACCTGAAATCAAGGTTCCAACTTGTCTAGCAATCGCTTTTCTTTCTTCAAATTCCATCTTATCTCGCTGATCGACACCTCGATAATTAATGCCAATTACCTTAAAGGTACTATTCAATGAAGGCATTGCCTGAACCTTTTGTAATAAATCATCTAAAGTATCACACGTAAAGAGAACTTCTATTTTCTCTTTTATAAAGGGACTCCTACTTGGGTCTATGTTTATGCTGCTCTCTAATACAAAGGCATGTAAGTTAGCACGAAATAGGGAACGAACCTCCAATTTACATAACTGCTCTTCTTCTTCCGCATAATTGAATGTATATAACACTAAACTATTTTGGCTCAAGTTCCTTCCCTCCTTTTTTCCTGGATAAGTCTTGAGTGATTCTATTTTTTATAAAATCTCAAAAGGCCATACTCATAATTAGGAGTATGGCTACCTTTTTTACATATTCTCATTTTAAATTTTGTTAAAGCCCTCTTCTTTTAGGTAGTCACAAGCTTCTTCATAGCTTGAAAAACTATTTTCTAGATTATCTCCAGCATATATATTCCAAAAACCTTCTTCTTGTAGAAGGAGGAGCGTATTTTTGTCAGCATCAAGCCATTTTTCTTCTTCCGCCGCTTCTTCATCCAGCGTCTCTTCTTCTAGTGCATTAGGTGTTAATGATTGAATAGATTTTTCAATAATGTCTCTTAATTCTTCCTTTGAAAAATCTCGAATATTCACCAGTCCTCTATCATCTGTATCATACTCATCTAGCTTATCCGCATAAACAAATCCATTTCCATTCGGATGTAAGTGATACACTACATTCTTTTTGTCGCTTCCACTTTCCTCAAAATGAAAATTGACACGTTTTAATGAAACATTCTTTCGTTCTAATTGAGGGAACGATTCTATGATTTTTAGCTTTTCTTCAAATGATAGCATATTTGCCTCCAAGGGTTTTTGATTATTATATTATTATGACATAGTTTCTTTTAATTATGATTTGGTCCCATTCTATTTGTGGTAAAACTAATATACCACGTTTTGTTGGTATAAATATAGTCAACTTACTAGGATGTAGTTTCTAAACTTTTTCCATCTTCTTAAGTCTCGTATTGCTTTTGAGAGTGCTAAAATAATTTCTTGATTAGGTGTTAGAATTCTCATTTCTATATTACTATTTTACAATTTTAGTTTGTTTCTAGAATGAGCTTTGGTGTGGAGAAAGTCATTTTAGGTTAGAGAATTGGCAAACAAACAGGTTACGCCTTGGAGAACAGTGAGCCTCTATTAACCAAACTCTCAAATTGCTATGAAAATATTAGGTACTCCCTGTTAACTTTATTACATATAGGGAATACACCTAGAATAATAGGCAAAAGGAAATTCATACATAAGGAAGTGAACAACATGAAAAAACTAGTCTTGCTATTCTCAGGAGTATTCCTTGTTTTTTTCCTAGTCGCTTGTTCGGAAAACACTACGACTAGTAAAGAGAGTGAACAACATGATGAAGAACAAGTGCAAAAAGAGGATGCTTCTGACGTGAAGGAAGAGAAGAAAGCAATGGAAGAAGAGAATCCGCCTCCATCCTACAAACCGATGAAACCATCAGAAAATGCTTCTCCCCTAAACGAAAAGGTAGCTGAAGAGGAGATAGAGAAAATGCCGAGTGAAGAAGCTCGCGGGGAGGATCGCACTAGGATGGTCCCACTTGGAGAAACATTAGTAAAAGGGGCCGATGATCAATCCGATGGCCCATTAAAGAATCATCGACTCATAGCCTATTATGGACATCCAAACTCTTCCAACATGGGAATATTGGGAGAAATGGAACCAGATGAATTAATGGCAAAATTAAAAGAGCAAACACAAGCATATTCAGATGCAGATCCTTCGCGTCCTGCCGTGCCAATGATTGAGCTTATTTCTACCGTAGCACAGCGTGAACCTGGGACTGAAGGGAAGTACTATCATCCAACTCAACCAGAGCAGATTGACGAATATGCCACACTCGCGGAGGAAAACGACGCACTACTTATGCTGGATGTCCAACTCGGAACAGATTCAGTCCTAAATCAAGTGAAATTACTCGAGAAATGGCTGAAGCTCCCGCATGTCCACCTAGCTATTGATACAGAATTTCATGTAAAAGAAGGACAAACTCCAGGTGTCAATCTTGGTCAAGTAGACGGAGCTGAAGTGCAAGAAGCGGTACAGTACTTAACAGCAATGGTAAAAGAAAATGATTTACCAGATAAAATTGTCCTTGTCCATCAATTTATGGACGAAGCATTAACGAACAAAGAAGCCATCCAACCAACCGAAAATGTAGAAGTTGCCTTGAACTATGACGGGTGGGGCGATTCTAATACTAAAATGGCACTCTACCACAAATTCGTGCGCAACGAAGCAGTGCAATACGGTGGATTTAAAATCTTTTATAACAAAGACAAACCTGTGCTAAGTCCCGAAGAGGTCTTAAAATTGGATCCCAGCCCCGCGATTATTAATTATCAGTAAGAAATTCTCCGTGAAGGAAATGTTATGATATAAGGCTGGGACAAAACTAAATAGTTAATCTGTAAAGACGAACAATCTCTAATTTAGCTCTTAAATAAAGGTTACTTTCCTATACTGATTATTTATGTTTTTAAATATATTCAAGTGTAACTACTAATTCATTCCATTGCGCTACAGACACTCCATGCGCCGGGGAGGAAGCTGGGCCTCCTCGCTGCGCTACGGGGATTAGCGAGACAGCCTGAGACCCCCTGCAGGCTTATTTTTTAAAGAACTTGGCTTCCCTTTAAAGAAAATCAAAGAAATTATTGATAGCCCATTATTTGACCGACAAGAAGCGCTGAAACTGCAGCATAAAATAATTATAGAAAAAAAGAGCCGTCTCGATAAGATAATTGCGACTATCGAAAAAAACATTCAACAGCCGAAAGGAGAAATACAAATGTCTAATCAAGAAAAATTCGAAGGCTTTGATTTTAGCCACAATCCATATGAACAAGAAGCAAGAAAACAATGAGGTGATAAAGCAGTCGATGAGGCAAATGAAAAAGCGAAAAACATGACTGCCTTCGATCAAGAAAAATTCAACGAAATCTATCGTAACCTCGCCTCTCTTCGCCATCTTTCACTTGATTCCAAAAGGCTCAAGAAGGGATTCATGAGTGATATCAGTTCTCAAACAAAATGGGGAACTACTCCCTTGAGGCCTTCAAAGGTTTAGAGCAAATGTATGTAAATGACGAGCGATTCACGAAAAGCATTGATGGATTCGGTGAAGGCTTAGCGGCATTCATGCGCGATGCCATGACAGTCTATGCACACAAAAAAAAATAATAATAGAGAAAGCCTATTCAGATACCCTTAATAGGTTTTTTCCTGCAGCCCTGCCTTCGTTCTTTTTCAAATAGGCTATGCTAAAGCTGAATGTTGATTGAAGTGGAAGGCATGAGACTCCTGCGGGAGAAGCGGTGTTAGACAGAAGGAGTACATGCCCCTATTATCCAAGCACTTCAGGGGTTAAGAGGATTGATTCCAAGTGAATCCTCTAGCGGAGATACAAAATGTTTACTTCACTATCATCTCCTTTAAATCTATTATCGCACCAGATTCAATCATAAAATCTATTCCAAGAATGCCGTTAAATCCATAGGTTTCTTTGGTTATTCCTAACTGTAATTGAAAGGCATCGAACAAATGGTGATTGATTATTAAATCAGATACAATTTGTTCATAGCAGAGTTCACTTTCTCCTCCAACTCCATACATCCTTCTTGGTCTGCCATTAGCTCGGTCAATAATTAGGTCCATTGCTTCTACTTCATCAGTATCGAAAATAGTTGTGGAACATCCAGTATCTAAAAGAACATCATTTAATTGCATTGTCTTTCCATTATAAGAGAGCAGAACGGAGACTAGAGGTAACCCTTCACGCATTTCAATCTTCATTGAAGTCGTCTCCTTACTCCAATAAATTTTTGTTCTTTAACTTCAATCGTTTTGTGGTCAGTATGAAAAATATAGTATTCACGGGTAGGTTCAGCTAAATGGAGTTTTTTATATTCTTTCCATGCTTGAGTTGAATCGGAGAAGTAAGAAATGACTGATAATTCATCAAAATAACGTATTGAATTTTTTGAGTAGGCGGAGATAGCTTCGACAAGAACCCATTGCTCCGGATATTGTTCACGAACTTGTTCCCATTTCACCACAGACACCTCCTAGTACTTTTGAAATTAGTATATCATCTTTATAACAACAAGTAACAACAAGTGCCAGAAATTTGGAAGATTCCTGGCACTTGTCCTTTTTACCACTCTTACCTTATAAAAAGGAGTTTATCTTTTCTTTAATAGAAATCCAACTGACAAATCCAAATAGAATTTAAAAAGTAATTCAAAAACCTCATTTACTTATGGTACGGTTCACCGTAGTGTATCTAAATGAGGTTTAAAATTTACTTAATATGAAAGAATCGCATTATCTCTTTCCGCTTCAACATGTAAAGCTAAATTCTGCAATGACAAACATAACTCCTTATGGTTACTATTCGGTGAATAAGGAATTACTTCCAGATTATAATTTCTTTTAATAGTTCTACTTAAGTCTGTATTTACGTTATCATTTGAAGTAACAAAATAATGTGGTCTACAATTTGGAAATGTAAATGCATAACTTTCTAAGATTAATTTTATATCTGGGTCACTTAAACCACAACCTAAAAAAATAAATGTATGAGTTATGGCAAGCGCTGATAAAATTTGATAAAAAGCGGCATGATTATACCTTGCTCTACTATATTGACTTCTTGTAAAAATCATATCCCTCGGTTTATCAATTGTTCCATGTACCTTTATAATTATTTTATCCTCTGAACGAATTTTATTAGCTAAATCTTCATCGTAATGGTGTTTAATAGTTACTGTTCCTCTAGATCGTTGATTTGCGTATGTATCGTAAATTTTATCGACATTTGGAGTTGCTACAATTCTTGAATCTAATTTAAATATTGCCTCATGAATCTCATGACTTTCAAAACCTGGTCTTTGAAAACACTCAACTGCTATATTATTAAATTCTTCTTCTCCTAGTCTATCTACAATAATTTCACAGGCAGTTAAATAATCCTTTTCACCTAAAAGAACTTCAATATTGGATCTATCTCCACTTACCTGATTCATTGCTACTCTTAAAAATTCTTCCCAAGTTGGAGGACGTTTAGTGCCATCAGCACTTATTGAGTTTCTTGAGATACCTGAACCAAGAAAAACTACCGCTCTTTGTTTTGCAATATCTTTAACAAGATTAGTTGGCCAGTTTATCATACTAACACCTCCGTATTTTGTAAGAGATGTGTAGCAATACCTTCTATTGTCTCTTTAAATTCATCTACCTTAGCGAAATGAGCACCTACTACTCCATCCTGATAATTTAAACTAAAAATAGGCTTGTGAGCAGATTGCGATAATGGAAGTAAACTATGTAAATTAGGTATAGTACCAAGATTATAATTTTTAATATTAAGAGAACTGTCCTTATTAACCTTTGAAATTATTTCTTTATCTATTGTTTCTGGAACCTTCACCAGGATTTCTTCAAATGCTCTTACTGGTCTTCTAATCCCTTGACTTTTCTTTGCTGTGTATTGCTGTGTAACATATCCAAGAAATTTAATTGAAAAACTAGTATTTAGTCCTTGTAATGCATCTGGATCAATACTATTATTAATTCCTACGCTAAATCTATTCCTCCATGTATCCAAAGTCGCTCCGATATTTTCAAGAGCTAATAAACTAAAAATATCTAAAGACATTGGAGTTATAAAATAATCGCACGCCAGCAAAATAGATCTATTTAAGGATCCCAAAGAAGGTCCCATGTCAAAGAAAACAAAATCATATTCTTCACATTTCAATAGTAAATCACTAAAGACTAAAGTAGTCCTTAAGCCGCGCGGATCACCGGAAGTAGCATCCTTCCAATCATTGGACAATAAATCTTCCATCAGTGATAATCTTGGATCACCTATTAAAAAATCAAATTTAAAGTTTGGGATACTATAAAATTCTACATTTTCAGTGTAACCTATCCCTCTTTGAATGGGCTTTAATATATCGTAAATAGTGAATCCATTCTTTTCATAATAGAAATTTTCAAACTCCTTCTCAGGTAGAACATTGACACTAGTATTACATTGAGGATCCGCATCAATTACTAAAATTTTTTTTCCATAATTGTGGGCTAAATAACTTGCTAAATTACAAACTAAAGTAGTTTTACCAACTCCACCTTTATTGTTAAACATCGCAATAGATTTCAAATATATTCCTCCTAACCAAATAATATTTATAGGTTAAATTACTTATTAGACTTTTTGATTATATAACAATTTTACTAGTTATTTACAGACTTCTTTTTAATTTCAATACACTTACGTAATAAGTTTGTCACTTTTTACTAACGCTATAAATGCTAATTCTTGTATCTATTTCAAATGAACAAAATAATTTGCAAATTTATTAGGTTAATTAAATACTAAAAATTTTAGTATTTAATTAACCTCTTTAATCTAAAAAATTTAAAACAAACTTTCTTGTCTTAAATGTTCATCTAATCAAAACAACACCTTCCACATATAGTTGAAGAGTACTGTATCTGTTTTTCAGAAAAACCTCATTTACTTATGATACGGTTCCCCCCGATTAATCCGAAACGCCCGATAAACCTGCTCCACCAAAATCAACCGCATCAACTGATGGGGAAATGTCATCTTACTAAAAGATAAGTTATCATCCGCTCGCTTCAATACCTCATCACTAAGCCCCAACGATCCGCCAATAATAAACGTCACTTTACTCTTCCCGTATGTACCCAACTTATCGATTGTATCAGCTAACTCCTCTGATGATTTTTGCTTGCCCTCTATCGCCAGTGCAATAACGTGTGCATCAGTTGGAACTTTGGCAAGAATTCGTTCGCCTTCTTTTTTCTTCACTTGAAGCATCTCTGCATCACTTAATATTTCGGGTGCTTTTTCGTCTGGCACTTCGATAATTTCTATTTTAGAATAACTTGAAAGCCTTTTTGTATATTCGTCGATTCCAAGCTTTAAGTATTTTTCTTTTAACTTTCCTACCGTAACAATTGAGATATTCACATGCTTTCCTCACTTTACAAACAAGATATCCACATAACTTATCCACATATCCACATTTTTGATCCACATATAGTATGGAATCACTTGTTCGCCACCATATATATGGCGTTATTTTTACAATATTCACAGGTTGTTGATAACTTTTCTTCGTCTGAAATTTGTTCCAAAATCGGAAATGTTTCATACTCATTTACAACGGAATCTATTGCTATATCAACGTGTTCAGCACAACTATAAATCATTTTTTCTTCTCCTTTTACCTCTTGCTATTTTCATTTTTCTAAAAATAATTGTGGATAATATTTTTTCTTAACTTGAATTTTAGTTATCCACACTCCATCTTATCATTCTACCCAAAAACTGCAACCACTCTAACGAAATTCATTTGCTTTTTCCTATAAAGCCTTATCCACAAGCACTCCATTATTTTTTGAAAAAAATATTTCATCTCGTTCATCCTATTTAGCTATAGTATCCCCGTCTAAAAAATTCGTACACACAAAAAAAGTAGAGCGGCACTAAAAAAATGCTTCGCTCTACTTCTTACACATTACATCTGATCTTCCGATAACGTAAGCTCTGTTGTTTCTAGCTTTCCGTTTCGATAATATTTCACATCCATCTTATCGCCGATTTTCTTTTCTGTATATAAATGCTTTCTTAAAGCAATTAAATCGACTATTTCTTCTCCATCTAATTCCACAATAACATCTAGCTCTTTTAATCCTGCTTTTTGCGCTGGAGAGTTTGGTGAAACATCTTTTATCGCTACACCTGTTGTCACATCATCCGGTAACTTTAATGCTTCCTGCTGATAATAGCCTGGAATATCACTAACAGACTGTAATTCTACTCCCATATATGGACGCTGCACTTCTCCATGCTGCTCTAAATCCTCAATAATCGGAATCGCTGAATTAATGGGAATCGCAAGTCCGATTCCCTCTACAGCAGATTCAGCAATCTTCATGCTGTTAATGCCAATAAGCTGTCCTTCAATATTAACAAGGGCACCACCGCTATTTCCAGGATTAATTGCTGCATCTGTTTGAATAACTTCCGATTGCCAATCAGGTGTACCATCTTCATTTATATCGACAGGGATGGTTCTCTGTAACCCAGATATAATCCCTTGTGTCACAGATCCTGAAAATGTTAGGCCTAGAGGGTTTCCAATTGCAATGACCGGTTCACCTGCTTTCAGCGTATCCGAGTTCCCAAACTCGGCAACTTTCGTGATTTCACTTGCATCTACTTCCACTACTGCTAAATCGGTCCAAATATCAGCACCAATTAGCTCAGCACTGATCTTCTTGCCATTTGATAACGTGACCTCAAGCTCTGTTGCCCCTTGTACCACGTGATTATTTGTAACAATATAAGCTTTCCCGCCACTTTTCTTATAAATAACGCCAGAACCTGTACCTGCTTCTTCTGCGGTTGTTTCATCCGCCCAGAAATTAGAGGACTGTAGATTAGTAATTCCGACAACGGAATCCGCGGCTTTATCCACTGCCTTCGTAACATCTGTTTCTACATTCAACGAAACATTCTGTGTTTTTATCCCCTCAGAATTACTTACCAATCTTCCTGTATCCTCATCACCAGGAAAAATCGCTAAATCCATCAAGCGTGGACTAAGTAATAACACCAGTACTGCACCTATAATCGCACCAATAAATCCAGAGAAGAAATATCCCTTTCTTGAGCCTCGCTTTGGTCCATCTCCCCGATTACCATAATCATATTCCACAAGCTTCATTCCTTTCCGAAAACATTTATCTAAAATAATTCCTAACCTATATCCTTATTATTTTTCCTTTTTTTCAAAAAAACAAACGAAATACTTAAATAAGTTTCTCCATATAATGCCCAAAAGCATTCCTAGCATACTTTCAGTTCTTCCCAGTAAAAAAAGCGAATAACTAAATATCCGCTTTTTTTCTTCCTTTTATATCGCCATTAATTTTGTCGGTATTCTTGGATCGGTATCAAATAAATGAACCTGTTCACCCAAACCAACTCCACGACTTTCTAACGTCTGTCCAACCGACATCCTCGCTAAGTCCTTCATATTATTATCTAAGCTCAAATGAGCGAGATAAATATGCTTTGTGCGATCTCCAATAACTTCGCTCATTGCAATCGCCGCATCCTCATTACAGACATGCCCTACATCACTTAAAATACGTCTTTTAATATTCCATGGATACTTACCCATCCGGAGCATCTGCACATCATGATTGCTTTCAAACACATACGAATCTGCATTGGAAATAATCCCTTTCATGCGATCACTTACATAACCGGTATCTGTGATAAGAACGAGCTTTTTTCCACCTTCATGGAAAACATAAAACATTGGCTCTGCTGCATCATGAGATACACCAAAGGATTCAATCGATAAATCACCAAATGTCTTTACTGTTTCCATATCAAAATGAAATTTCTGTTCGATCGGAATTTCTCCAATTAAAGGATCCATTGCTTTCCATGTTTTTTCATTCGCATAGATAGGTAATTTATATTTTCTTGCTACAATCCCTACCCCTTTTATATGGTCACTATGCTCATGTGTCACTAATATGCCTGTTAAATCACTCATTTTTCGTTCAATGCCCTGAAATAAGCCTTCCATTTGCTTTCCGCTTAATCCTGCATCGACTAAAAAGGAATGTTCTCCTGATTCAACAAAAATGGCATTTCCAGTACTGCCACTTGCGAGAACACTAAAACGCATTTTCTCTCACTCCACTTTCATTTCCTCTGTTTCTGGCTGAATAACTTGTCCATCTAGCGCATTCACATAAAAATCTTCTTCATTCACGGTCACTTTCCACGTTGGTGCAAGCAGCTGTGCAGAAGTATCAAGCTGTGTATAATAGCCTAACTCTACAAAACTTACATACGAATTACTTTCGATGAAATTATTTTTAAATAAGTTAAGAATTACCTCTAGGGGCTGGATAATGAGCTCTTCTTCATCCATTTCTTTAATGTTTTCCAAATAGGTCTGGTTATAGGAAACAATTTTGTTCTCTTCATTTACATTAAAGGTAAGCTCTGCTTTAGGGTTTCGATACAATGTTTTTCCTGAATGCTGCTGATAATACTTTATGGTATTTCCTTTCTTTTCCCAAAAGTGATACTCTGAACCGTTAAGTACAGAATTAAGAAGGAAATCCGTTAAATCATCTGGACTAAACTCTTCTTTAATACTAATCGGTTCTACTAAAACCGATTGAAGGTATATACTATCTCTTACTATAATTTCTTGTCCACTTAATAGACCTTTTTCCAGCTTTTTAATCTCATCATCCGTAAATTTCTTCGACTTTGCTGATAAATATTGATCCTTTTGATTATTTACGGGCAGTTTCTCTTTATCGTATTTAATATCTAATCGTGAAAGTGTTTGTGTTGGTGGCTCTGTTGTAGAGTCATCAGCACGCTGGTATTCCTTGATCTTTACGTATTCATAGATTAAATATACATCTAATAATAAAAAGGCAATAATAAATATGGTCTTTATCTTACTCCAGTCCATCTAAGTTGCCCCCTGTTCCTTCCGAATATAAGGTATACCATTTATGATCATATTGGTAAAACCAGGTTGGCTGTAAAGAAACGATATTTTGCGAATCGACCTGCATATCGTATCCGATCACAATATTCTGGAGTTTTTCTGTCTTCAATTTTTTATTACTTTGAAGATATTGTAAAACCTCTTCTCCTGATGAGACAGTCTCTTTCGAAAAATCAAACGGAGTAGTTGTGTTAATAATAACTAAATTACTTGTTAAAAGGCGCTTTGCCTTATTATTTTCCCAGTATAATCGAATATCGGATATTTCCGTTTTTAAATTAAACACAGGCATTCCATTTGTATTATATAAACGAAAGGTGATTTTTCTATCTTCATCTCGTCCAACATAGAGATAGTCATTAATCCAGCCACCTCGCTGATTAATCAGCTCGATGCTATTATTAATAATATGATTTTGAGTCATTTCATTCGAAATGCCTGAAGGTTTAAAGAAGCTAACAATATGGGTATCTTTATATATTCGTAATAACCCCGAATCATCGGTATACTCTTCCCAATTCGTTAGAATTTCTTTTTGCGCAATACTTGGATCAGTAAATAACGCTCTCTTCATGCGAATAGACTCAATTTGCCGTGTAAAATACTTGTATTTATTTACTTCCTTCTTCCCATTTGGCAAGTAGATTAAATACTGATTATTTGGTTTATAGGAAAAATAAGTGGAATACACTGTTTTTTCCGCATACACATTTTCTTTCAATTTATTAAGCTGTTCTATATATTTTTCATGTATTGTTGTTTCATATACTTTCTCTGTTTCTTTAGACAGAAAATAAACAGTTCCATCCTTATAAGAAAACAAAATGGTATCAAAATCAAAGGAATTATCTTGGTCTATATTTAAAATATCTTTATAAATACGAAAAGGGACTTGTCCCGGAAATCTTATTTCTAAACTATTATCCTGTTCTTCTAAGAAATTGGCTATACCATCAACACTTGAAGTCACATTGCGAAAGTCTGCATATTCAAACTCTTTAAGCTTATTGATAATAGCATCTATTTCAACCTTTGAAATTGTACCATAATGTATGCCATCGATGTGTTGGTAAATTTCGTCTGGTTTTACTACTTCACTTACTTCCTTTTTATCCCCTAATTCCTCTTGTGCCATAGTCGAGCTACTATTACCAATCGCATCAAATTCTCCAACTTGATCTGTCCAAAGGAGATAATATAATAACACACTTAATGCAACGAGAAAGACTAATATGCCGCTTTTTACACTTTCATATTTCATCCCCAATCATCCTCTTCAGATTGAATATACGGTAGGGTGAAAGATATTTTTGTTCCTTTTCCTTCCTTACTGGATGCCCAAATTCTTCCCCCATGTGCTTCTACCATTTCTTTTGCGATGGCCAGACCAAGTCCTGTTCCACCAAGCTTACGTGTTCTCGCTTTATCAACACGATAGAAACGATCAAATATTTTATCGATATTTTCTTTTGGGATACCAACACCATTATCTGATACACTTACAATAATTTGCTGCTCCTGCTCCTTTATAGAAAAAGTGATTTTCCCACCTTCAGGAGAATACTTCAGTGCATTAGAAATGATATTATCTAGTACCTGTGTCAATTTATCTTCATCAATTTCCACAAATGCTGCTTTCTTCGGTAATTTTCTTAAAAAGATAACATTTTGTTGTTTTGTCAATTCAAAACGATCGATAATGCGATTATAAAATACGATAAAGTCAACCAGTTCTTTATTTAGCTGATAATCACGGCTATCTAATTTGGAAAGCTGTAATAAATCATTTACAAGGCGTATCATACGCTCTGTTTCATTTTGCGTAACATTCAGGAACTTTGGAGCTAATTCTTCATCTTTCCATGCGCCATCATATAATGCCTCCACATAACTGCGCATCGTCGTTAATGGTGTCCGCAATTCATGGGAAACATTCGCTACAAACTCTTTTCTTTCCATATCAATTTTTTCTTGCTCAGTAATATCATGGAGAACTGTAATTAGACCATTCACAAACCCTGTCTCTTTTTGGATAACGGAAAAATTTGCTCGTAATATATAGGGCTTATAATGGGTACTATAATCCAAAATAACCGATTCTCTTTCCTCTAATAGCTCCTCAAATGTATACTTTTCCTTTAGATCAAGAAGATTAATAATCGGCTCAGAAAGCACTGTTTCACGTGAAACATCTAGCATCTTTGCAGCTGGTTCATTAATAAGGATAATTCGCCCTCTTCTATCTGTCGCAATTACCCCGTCTGTCATATAGGCTAAAACAGATGAGAGTTTTCTTCTTTCACTTTCTGTTGTTGCCTGTGATTCTTGAAGCTTCTTTGTCAAATTATTAAAAGTGATTGCCAGCTGACCAATTTCGTCAAACCCATACACTTTAACCTTTCGAGAGAAATTCCCCTTTGATAAGGCAAAAGCATGCTTTTGCATATCGGATATTGGCTTTGTAATCGTTCTTGCTAATAGCACTCCTAAAATGGCGGTAACAACTAACGTGATAATGGTTCCTTTTTGAAAGATTTGATTAATCTTATCAATTTGTTTATATACATTTTCAATTTTGCCCACTAAATAAATGGCTCCGACTGTTTCATCACCATTTGTTTTTATAGGCGTAATCAACTCATAGATTTTTTCTCCATTTTTCTGCTTGATCGGATTATCTGGTTGTGAAGAATTAGAGAGAACCCGTCTTACCGAAATATCGACCATTTTTTGCCCAACTAAATGTTGATTTTCCGGATCAGAAGTTCCAACTATAATGCCATTACTATCAACAACCCTGATTTCCTTAATATCAGATGAATTATTATCACTTAGAATTCTTTTTATATCATCTTCTAACGTGGCATCGCCCTTTTCCACAACTCTTTCCTTTACAAGCTGCTCTTCTAAATAAATCGATAAAATATTGACTTTTTCTTGAATTGATATTTTAAAACTGTCCAATAGCGTTGTCTGCAATGTCTTTACAAAATAGACGCCGATAATCTGGATAGAAATGAGAATAAGCAAAACAATAACTAATACAAGTTTTAAATGAATGGAACGAAAAAAACTTACTTTTTTCATTAATACATTTACTCCTGCTCAGGATTTCTTAAGTAATAGCCAACGCCTCTTCTTGTCACGATCCAAGTTGGGTGACTAGGATTATCCTCAATTTTCTCTCTTAGCCTTCTTACGGTTACGTCTACTGTGCGTACATCCCCATAATAATCATAACCCCATACAGTCTGAAGCAAGTGCTCTCTTGTCATAACTTGTCCGATATGTTTTGCTAAATAATATAGTAATTCGAACTCACGATGAGTCAGTTCAATCATTTCTCCTCTTTTCGATACGATATAAGCATCTGGATGAATAATGAGTGAACCAACCTCAATTTCATTAGATTCTTTCTCTTCTTCTGCAGCAGAAGAAACTTGCTGATGTCGTCTAAGATTTGCCTTTACACGTGCAATCAGTTCTCTCGTGCTAAAAGGCTTTGTTACGTAATCATCTGCTCCTAATTCTAAGCCTAATACCTTATCTATCTCTGAATCCTTAGCCGTTAACATAATGATCGGCATTTCATATTTCTTTCTGACTTCACGGCATACTTCCATTCCATCTCTTTGCGGCAACATGATATCTAGCAATACTAAATCTGGCTGAATCTCTTCCACCTTTTCCAAAGCCTCATTGCCATCATAAGCACAATAAACCTCAAAGCCCTCTTTCTTTAAATTAAACTGCAAAATATCAGCAATTGGTTTTTCATCATCTACAACTAAAATCTTTTTATTCATTCAGTTAATCTCCTTATATCAAGTTTATCTATCGTCATATTTCATACTTTTATTGTTTACTTCTACTGTCTACTTTACCATTTTAAATTTATATAATCACTTTTTTTCTATTATAAGCTTATTCCCCATTAACAAGCAGTCAGAATATCCTTTAAAGATGAATTAAATAGTCTCGGGTCTAAATCAGAGCCTGTCATAATTATCCCCTTCCCATCTGAAACTGCTCCAAATAAAAAAGACAGTGAAGCTTTTCTATTAGCCCACTGAATCATTCCTTCTATACTGGATTATAAACCCTATTAGGGAGGATTGTTATTTTTAATTATTATCTATCCGCTGTGAGGCATACTAGGCTGCTATATATGTCTTCTTTCCTATCGCAAACTATTGGATAGCCCTTTATTTTATTATAGGAAAAAATAAAGCGGTAGATAGCCAATTTTTTGAAACCTTTTATGCTAGACAATCGTCTATATAGATGAGTTTCATTTTCCCTTAATTTTGGCAAGGCTATCCTTCTGCAAAGAATGGATTACCTTGTCCTTTTTTTATCTATAATAGACCTCTACCTACTCTATCTTCTTAAAAGTTAAATAGGCTCTTCTATTTCTACTTATTCACATAACTCATAAGGAAGAAGACATATACATTTACTTTAACATACATATACAAGGAAAGACGATTTGCTATTATATTGTAATAAAATTGTTGCTTAATTTTCATGTTTAGTGGAATTTTGTAATAGAAGCGATTCTATAGAAGGTTATTTACAGGGAAATAATAGGGCATAAAAAAAACAACGATTATTTCGTTGTGATGAAAAATTAAGGTGGCTCAGGACGGAATCGAACCGCCGACACAAGGATTTTCAGTCCTTTGCTCTACCGACTGAGCTACTGAGCCAAACTATTGTGACAAATGCTTACTAGCTCTAATTACTTAAGCAAAAGTCGAATTTCTTACTTGTCTTCGATATGTATTAGATAAAAAATATATATTAAATATGCAAATGCATAGGAAGAAAAAATGGCGGTCCGGACGGGACTCGAACCCGCGACCTCCTGCGTGACAGGCAGGCATTCTAACCAACTGAACTACCGGACCATTTTATACTATGAAATATCTTTACTAAGATATTATGACCCATACGGGATTCGAACCCGTGTTACCGCCGTGAAAGGGCGGTGTCTTAACCGCTTGACCAATGGGCCGTGATTGATATCTATAATGGTGAGCCATGGAGGATTCGAACCTCCGACCCTCTGATTAAAAGTCAGATGCTCTACCGACTGAGCTAATGGCTCATATAAGATGAGCTGTCTCGTTTGTTTTTGTCATTTGCGACGCTTTTTATATTATCATATTAACAAAATAAAAAGCAATACTTTTTTAAAAAGTTTTTTAAAAAATATTTTTTATTTTGTCTTTAACTACTTTTCCTTTTAAAATGACTATTTTTACATACTTTTTTCTTATAAAGTAGTTCGTGCCATTACGCTCTCGATTTTAAATAAACCAAAAATCATACGAAATTATTTAAAATTTAATAATACCCAGTTACCTCTTTTTCAAACGAAAATCTCAAGGTTCTTACATAATCAAATATCTGCTTAATTAAAGGCCGTTCTAAGAACGGCCTTTATTATGATGATTAGTTTTGTCTCCATGGGCTGTGTACAACATTTGTTTGTGTACGGTCTGGACCTACAGAGAAAATAGACAATGGAATACCTGTCAACTGTGCAACTCTTTCTAAATAATGGCGTGCATTAGCAGGAAGCTCGCTTAGTGTTTTACAGCCAGTTATATCTTCTGTCCAGCCTGGTAGCTCTTCATATACTGGTTCACATTCTGCAAGTACTTTAAGGCTTGCTGGGAACTCCTCCATCACTTCACCTTTATATTTATAAGCAACACAAATTTTTAATGTTTCAATTCCTGTTAAAACATCAATAGAATTCAAAGAAAGATCTGTAATACCACTAACACGACGAGCATGGCGAACAACTACACTGTCAAACCAACCAACACGACGTGGTCTACCAGTAGTTGTTCCATATTCACGACCAACTTCTCTAATTTGATGTCCAATATCATTATTTAATTCTGTTGGGAAAGGACCGTCACCAACTCTTGTTGTATACGCCTTTGATACACCAACTACATGTTTAATTTTCGTTGGACCTACACCAGAACCAATTGTTACGCCCCCGGCGACTGGGTTAGAAGAAGTAACAAACGGATAAGTACCTTGGTCAATATCAAGCATTACCCCTTGAGCACCTTCAAAAAGAACTCTGCGGCCTTCATCTAAAGCATCATTTAGAACAACAGAAGTGTCACAAACATATTTCTTAATTTGTTGTCCATACTCATAATATTCATTTAAAATATCTTCTAATTTAAAGCCTTCTGTTTCATAAATACGCTCTAATAGACGATTTTTTTCAACTAAGTTTCTTGCAAGCTTTTCTTCAAATACTTCTCTATCTAATAAATCAGCAATACGGATACCAATACGTGCAGCTTTATCCATATAAGCTGGCCCAATTCCTTTTTTCGTTGTACCAATTTTATTAGCACCTTTGCTTTCTTCCTCTACTTCATCTAATTTTAGATGATATGGAAGAATGACATGGGCACGATTACTTATTCTTAAGTTATCTGTATTAACATTGCGATCATGTAAGTATTTTAATTCTTCAATGATTGCCTTTGGATCAACAACCATTCCGTTTCCAACAACACTAATTTTTTCTTTATAAAATATCCCAGATGGAATTAAGTGTAATTTATATGTTTCGCCATTAAACTTAATTGTGTGACCAGCATTGTTACCACCTTGATAACGTGCAATCACTTCTGCATTTTCAGATAGGAAATCGGTAATTTTACCTTTTCCTTCGTCTCCCCATTGCGTTCCTACCACCACTACTGATGACATATCCTAGAGCACCTCCACAGGTTTCTATATCTTTTTATTATATCCTTAATCAAACATTCCTATTTTACCAACTTTTTAACATAAAAGTCAATCAAACACGAACAATCTTTTTAATCAATTAATATTATGTTCGTGAAATTAGGTAGATTATTTAACCTAAATTAGTAGGCTTTGCTCCTACTAACGCTTTTATTCAACTAAATAAATAGCATAAAAAAAAGATTAGTAGTTTGAAATCTACTAATCTTTTTTTGTTATGCTCCAGTTGGCATGGCTCCATCTTCAAAACGCCGTTCTAAGTTTACGAATTTATTGTATTCTTTTACAAAGGCTAACTGTACAGTTCCAGTTGGACCGTTACGCTGTTTAGCAATAATGATTTCGATAATATTCTTACTTTCTGATTCCTTATCGTAGTAGTCATCACGGTATAAGAAGGCTACAATATCTGCATCCTGCTCAATACTTCCTGATTCCCTGATATCGGACATCATCGGGCGCTTATCTTGTCTTTGTTCTACACCACGTGAGAGCTGTGACAAGGCAATTACAGGTACTTGAAGCTCACGAGCAAGCTGTTTTAAAGAACGAGAAATTTCCGATACCTCTTGCTGTCTATTTTCACCTGCTCGTCCACTTCCCAAGATTAGCTGTAGGTAATCAATTAATATCATTCCTAAGCCATGTTCCTGTTTTAAACGGCGGCATTTCGCTCTTATATCGGTAATCTTTACCCCTGGTGTATCATCAATGAAAATACCAGCATTGGATAAGCTTCCCATTGCCATTGTAAGCTTGCCCCAGTCCTCGTCTGTCAATGATCCAGTACGTAAACGCTGGGCATCTATATTCCCTTCTGCGCAAAGCATACGCATTACAAGCTGCTCTGCCCCCATCTCCAAACTAAAAATCGCGACATTTTCGCCTGTTTTTACAGCAACATTCTGAGCGATATTTAAGGCAAATGCTGTTTTACCAACCGATGGTCTTGCTCCAACAATAATTAAGTCATTTCGCTGAAATCCAGCTGTCATTTTATCAAGTTCAGCAAATCCTGTTGCTATCCCGGTGATATCGCCTTTGCGATTATGCATTTCTTCAATATTATCATATGTCCGAACAAGAACATCTTTAATATTATGAAATGCTCCAGCATTTTTCCGTTGTGCTACTTCTAAAATATTCTTTTCTGCTTCACTTAATAAAGCTTCTACTTCATCTTCACGTGAATATCCATCCTGTGCGATGTTTGTTGCTGTTCGAATCAATCGGCGAAGCAAAGACTTTTCTTCTACGATCTTTGCATAGTACTCTATATTGGCAGCGGTCGGCACAGAAGCCGCTAGCTCACTTAAATAGCTAACTCCGCCCGTATCCTCTAAGTTATTAGTTGTGGCTAATTCGGATGTTACTGTAATTAAATCGACTGCTTTTCCTTCATCACTTAATTTAAGCATTGTCG